>Ga0070679_100003481_pt1 | contig 14413 bp, 10 predicted proteins | sample KBSC63BmetaG_FD_65652 | JGI IMG/M metagenome (GOLD analysis project Ga0070679, IMG submission 65652) | Corn rhizosphere microbial communities from Kellogg Biological Station, Michigan, USA - KBS C6-3B metaG | ecosystem: Host-associated > Plants > Roots > Rhizosphere | place: USA: Michigan... | reverse complement strand
TGGGGCAGGCGGTTAAACCACGGCGCGTTGATATCCGGTCCCGAAGGCCGTAGTCAATGTAGGTAATCGTGCGACACAAGCGCGCACGCCGGGCGGTATCAATTCAGTTGAGTCGCTGCTTGCGAGCGGCGGCACAACGAACGACGGCGCGCGGATGGGAAAGGTCAGTTCGGGCGTTCGCCAACGTTCCGCGCGGGTGCCTCCAAAAAGGACAGGCGACACGGTCGGACCTTGACACACCTCGGGGAAAAGCCGACACTCCGCCCGCGTTTTCTGTTGCCTGTCCAGTGACGATTTTCGAAAGTTTTTCGCTTTTTTCGGGCTGCGCGGGTGGCGTCGCGACTCTTGGAGACAGGTTCGCGACGTGACCACGGCCTCCTCGCCTGAATGCTGGTCCGCTCCCTTTCACTCCCTAAAATGAAGGAAAAAGAACGGATGAAACGTCCTCTTCTCGTAACGGTCGGTCTCGCTCTCGGTGGGTTGGCGGGGGCATCGCTGGCGGACGGCAACATGGCCCGCGCCGCGGAGGGGGGCTCGCTGACCCCGACCACGTCGGAGGGCGGCGGAGCCGCCACCGCGACCGCTCCGGACAAGACGCCGTCGACGGCCGATTCCAAGGCGCACGGGGCGGGCGCCGGGCTGGGCCTGAACCCGAACACGCCGCAGTTGACCGGTGGCACGAACCTGAGCACGAAAGAGGCGGAGTCCCTGACCGCGACGACGACCTCGGCCAGCGCCGACGAGTGGAAGTTCGACTTCCACGGCTACATGCGCGCCCCGCTGCGCATGTCGCTGGGGCCCGCCACGCCGACGTCGCAGCCGGCCAACGCCGGCCCGGGCTGCCAGATGGATCCGGCCTGCTACAACAGCATCGCGGGCGGCCTGCAGATGCACGGCTTCCCGCGCGTTCCCGGCGCGAACTACGTCACCTGGGACTACACCAACACGGTGCCCGGGCCCTGGGCGCAGCTGAACTTCTCCTACGGCAACTCGCGCGCGATGATGACGATCATCGTCGACAGCTACTCGCAGACGTCGGCGGGCTATCGCAATCTGCAGGCGCAGCAGGGCATCGACCAGGCCTTCCTGACCCTGAACTTCCCCGAGGCCTTCGGTGATCGCGGCGGCATCGTGCTGAACGCCGGCTCGTTCCAGAACCGCTACGGCACCGCGGGCAAGTACGACGGCGGCATGTACGAGACGTACCTGTTCGGCCGTACGCACGTCGCCGGTCTGACCGCGACGGCAAACATCGACGCGACGCCGGAGATCGGCATCACGGCCGAGGCGGGCGGCGGTTCGAAGATCGAGGTCGTGCCGTTCACGAACAATCAGCTGTTCCAGGTGTTCAAGGGCCAGGCGGGCGCCAATTGCACCGGGGTGGGCGCCTGCACCACCAACCAGGGGTTCGGCTACCAGAACTATCTGTCCGACCGCGACGCCGAGTACCTGCCGTACGCCGGCCCGGTTCCCCAGGGGTCGACGTACCTCGCGCACGCGCACCTCGGGGCTTCCTGGCGCAAGATGGTCACGCTGGGTGGCCACTTCCTGTACACCTGGACGCCCGATGACAACTGGAGCGGCGTGAAGCCGGATCCGAACACGGGCGCGCTGCCGAACGGCGCCTTCCCGGGCAACTCGCAGCAGGCGAACGTGTCGGATCACGTGCCGCGCTACTTCCAGCCCATCCAGGGCAGCATGATGATCACGGGCGCCGATCTGCGCCTCAGCCTGGGCGCCTTCGGCGATGGCTACATCGGCTTCTCGTACATCAACGCGAAGAACATCAACGCCCTGGCGGACGCCGTCGAGGTGCTGCACTCGTTCGGCGGCTGGCAGTTCAAGGAGAACTTCTTCGGCGTCGGCTTCAACCCGCAGACCGGCGAGTACCGCGGTCCGGAGAACGAGTCGGGCACCGTGAAGACGGTCGAGGCCCAGTACACCCTCAGCTTCGGCGCGCTGGCCCGTTATCCCGCGGCGTTCTGGGGCCAGGGCCCGGATCTGGCGGTCACGCTGTTCGGCATGCTGTCCATGGTCGACTCCCCGGCGCCGTTCGAGGCGCCGCTCGAGGCGGGCGGCGGCAATGCCGCGAAGTGCAGCAGCTCCCTGCCTGGCGCGGCGCCGCTTGGGGGCTACGGCTGCTGGAACATCAAGACCAAGAAGCTGAAGTTCGGTGGCGACATCGCCTACACGCCGCTGCCTGTGCTGGGCTTCGGGTTTCGTTACGACATGGTCGAGCCGGATCTGGACGCCGCGTTCGGGGGCAGCCAGGAGAACTTCCAGGTGTTCACGCCGCGCATCGTGATCAAGACCGCGTTCATCACCCACGAGGCGATCACCTTCCAGTACCAGCGCTACATCCTGGGGCAGCAGGCCTACGCCATCTACCCGAACCAGTGGCTGCCGAAGGCCGACCCCAACCTGTTCGCCGTCGCCGCCACCATGTGGTGGTAGCCGACGTCAGGTCCCTGTTCGACGCAAATGAATGGCCCGTCCGCACACGCGGCGGGCCATTCCCGCTTTCGGCCTCTTGGGCGTAAACATCCATATATGCGAAGAGATCTCCCCCGTTCGTCACCGCCCGGCGCTGGTCTGCGCGGCGGTCTGATTCTCACCACGGTCCTGCTGGGCGCCTGCGCGGCCAGCCCTTCCTCCGAGCCGCAACAGGGGAGCGGCGGCACGACCGTCTCCTCCAGCGGCGGCTCCAAAGGCAGCGGCGGTTCGACCGGTTCGTCCAGCGGTGGCGCCACCGGCTCGGGCAGCGGCGGCAGCGGGACCCCGTCGTCCACCTGCACCCCTGGCACCGTCATGACGGGGACGCTGACGATGCCGTTCGACTACGTGGCGCTGAACGCCTCCGCGCCCGACGGCCACCAGTACTACCTGCAGGTGAACGAGTGGAACTCGGCCGCCAACATGGCGCCGCAGACCATCCTTTACGGCGGTGATTACTTCTTCAAGATCACTCAGCAGATGGGGAAGGTGGCCACGAACGGCGGCCCGGTGGGCTTCCCGTCGCACTTCATCGGCTCGAACGGGGGGCGCACCACGGCGCGCAGCAACCTGCCCAAGGCGGTCAGCGCGCTGACCACCGTGCCCACGTCCTGGACCTGGGACGACGGCGGCACGCTGAGCGACAACAGCAACAACAGCTACAACGCGACGTACGATGTCTGGTTCAGCTCGACCTCGACGGGCGATCCCGACTCGCCCAGCGCGCCGTCGGGCGGGTACCTGATGGTCTGGTACCACAAGCCCAGCGACGCCCAGCCGATCGGGTCGATCAAGTACTCGGGGGTGTCCATCCCCGGCGTCGACGGGACCTGGAACGTCTGGATCGGGAACAACGGCACGAAGCCCTGCATCTCGTACGTCGCCAGCAAGGACGTGAAGTCCTTGTCGTACGATCTGAATCTGTTCATCAAGGACGCCGTCCAGAACAGGTCCGGAACCATCCAGAGCGGCTGGGCTCTGACGAACGTGTTCGCCGGCTTCGAGATCTGGCGGGGCGGTGTGGGCCTGCAATCGACCAGCTTCTGCGCGGTCGTCAATTGACCGGTGCCCGCGCTCGCTTGACACCGCGAAGCCGTTACGAATACTTCGAAATCTCTTACCCATTGGGTACGGCCCCGATTTCCCACTTAACCTCTGGGTCGCCGTTTTTGTCCCAGATCTCCCAAAACGAAGGATGCGAGGCCTCGACATGAAAAGACTTGGTGACAACTGGCTACTGGTTCTGTGCGGCGCGGCGGCCCTGGCGGGCTGCGGCTCGTCGACCGTCAACCACATGCAGGGCAGTGGCGGCTCGGGGCAGGGCAGCGGCAGCGGCGGTTCGGACGGCAGCGGCAGCGGCGGCTCGGGCATGCCGACGTTCACGGAGGTCACGCTGACGCCAGATGACACCGGCTGGGTGGACGCCATGGCGGACGGGAACACCCTGGGGGTCCAGGGGTCCTGGTATCCCTACGGTGACCAGTACGGCAAGATTTGCCCCGGCGATGCCAAGGCGAGCGGCATGAAGTGCAACGATCCGAACGCCGGCAATCATCCCACCGATCAGTGCTCGTCGATCACGATGCCCGACCCGACCATGATGAGCTTCCCGAACATGGGCGGGAAGATGTGCACCGCGGGCACCATCGCCAAGATCCCGAACGTGGTGGGCGGCACCTCGCCGGACTACAGCAACGTCTGGGGCGCCGGCATCGGCCTCGACATCGCCGCCGCCATGGCCGCGGACGCCTGCGATCCCAAGGGCACGTTCGACGCCAAGGCCAAGCACGTGGTCGGCATCAAGTTCGACATCGACAACGTCCCCTCGGCCGGTCTGCGCGTCGAGTTCCCTGTTCCCGACACCGACGGCACCCAGAACGGCTCGGCCTACTGGGGCGCCGACAAAGGTTTCAGCGTCGCCAGTGGCAAGTTCGTGAAGTCCGGCACGAACACCATCTACTGGGATCCGAAGGGCCTGCTGGGCCTGGATCCGGATCCGACGAACCCGATGAGCCAGCCGGTGGTCGTTCCCGGTTCCACGCCGGGCATGCCGCTCGATCAGACGGCGATCGAGTCGATCCAGTTCCACGTGCCGGCGACGACGTCGGCCACCTCCGACTACAGCTTCTGCATCAGCAACCTGAAGATGCTGGTCCAGCAGTAGCAGCCCCTGCGAGGCAGGCTCCGGTGCCTGCCCCCGCAACGAGGCCCATCCTCGCGGAGACCCCGCGGGGGTGGGCCTTTTTCATTTCCCGTCGGTGACCAGCCCCGGGTAACTAGGGCAGGGGTGGGAATGCGAACGGGAACGCTACGAGCGGGCCAGGCGGCGCCGCTCCACCAGCGTCAGCAGCAGCGCGGCGGCGCGGTGCGCCTCGGCGATGCGCGCGCCGGGGGTGGTCCCCAGCAGGGCCAGACGGCCGCACTCGATCAGCGTCAGGATGCCGCCGCACTGGGCGCAGTCCGCGGCGTGGGCCCGCAGGCTCTCGCAGGGCAGGGGGGCAAGCTCCCCCGCCTCGTACTGCGTGAGTTCGACGAGCGACGGGCAACTGGGGTGCGCGTGCTGGCGAGCGTGCTGACGATCCATGCCCCCATAGACGGGGATCCCCCGCTAGATGGGAAAACCTTTTTCCAAACTAGAGCGAACTTTCTCCGCTGGTCATTTTGCAAGGAATGACCGGCGGATAACGATATCGCCGCGGTTTATCTCGCTTTCCCGAGGCCGGCCGGTGGCCGCGTCAGGCCACCGGGCGCTACTGTCCTTTTTTCGCCTTCGCCTTGCCGTCCGACTTGCCGAGCTTGCCCTTCGCCGAGCCACCCTTGCCGGCGCCGCCGCCCTGCTCGTCCAGGTAGGCCGTCACCCACGCGAGCGGGGCGTTCCAGTTGATGGTGATCTCGTTCGTTGACCAGGCCTCGATGTTGTCCAGGAAGCACTTCTCGGGCGCGCAGCCCTTCAGGCCCGCCGCCTGCACGTAGGGATCCTCCAGGCCCGAGTTCGGGCCCCCCGAGACCACGCCCGCGGGCGCCAGGGGGAACTTGGCGTTCGCCTGGTGCGCCCAGAAGCGATGGTGCGGGTACTGGAGCGGCCGCTCGCCGTAGCCGCTGACGTAGCTCTGGTCCATGGGGTTGCGCCCCATGATGTAGTCCATCCCCTCGGCGACGCCGTTCACGTACTTCGGGTTCTTCGTGAAGTCGCCGGCCAGTCCCATCACCAGCAGGTTGTTCAGCACGAACGAGTTCGACCCCCAGGGGTAGCCCTTGGCGCCGGGCTTGAATGGCACGCGATAACCCTGCTTGGCCTCGGCTTCCAGAAACGTGTCCGCCGTGGCCTCGACGTCCTTGCGGATCGCCTCGACGTCGGCGGCGGGCAGCGCGTTCGGCACCACCGCCAGCGAGATCGAGCCGAGCGACTGGGTGTTGGACCACGTCATCGACGACAGCAGGCCGACGTCGGTGCCAGTGGCCGTGGCCATGGCAGGCACCTTCTTGAAGAAGGGCGACTTGGTGATGAAGTCCTTGTAGACCGACTTCTTCGTGGTGATGAACAGCTCGGACGCCGCCCAGTAGAACTCGTCGGTGACGTTGTCGTCGTCATACGGACCGCCGCCCTGGCCACCGGCCTTGGCGTAGATGGCCGGGTTGGCCACCGCCGCCTCCCAGGCCCGCTCGGCGGCGATCAGGCACTTGTCCGCGAACGGCTTGTCGTAGCTTTGCCAGATGCGCGCCGCCTGCGCGGCGTTGGCGGCCATGTTCAGGGTGGCCGCCGTGCTGGGCGCGTACAGCAGGCGCTCCACCGGATCCTCGTGCGGCGCCAGGCCCAGCGCGGTCCAGACCTTGTCATGGACCTTGTGGTGCACCATGCCGGCCAGCTTCTCGCCGGCGGGCACCTGCATCTTCAGCTCCCAGTCCAGCTCCCACCGCGCCTCGTCCAGCAGGTCGGGCACCTTGTTCGCGTTCTCGGGGATGTTCAGCTTCCCGTCGCCGAAGTCGGCCGCCGATTTGCCCAGGTGCTTGGCGCGCTCCCACTGGTTCAGCAGCGTCCAGACCGCGATGCCGCCGTTGACCACGTACTTGCCGTGATCGCCCGCGTCGTACCAGCCGCCCGACACGTCCAGCGTGTAGCTGCAGCCGCTGTTCGGGGCGCAGGGGACCTTCTTGTCCCCCTTGTTCGGCGCGACGTCGACGTGGCCCGCCGGACGCGCATACTGCGGTTCACCGGCGTAGGGCATCTTCAGCTCGATGCCGCTGCGCGTGTGATAAAAGTAGGCCAGCGCCTGGTACTTCAGCTTCGCGTAGATGTCGTTGCGGATGTCGAAGGGGTGGCTGACCTGGTCGCCGACCTTCAGCGTGAAGCCGGTGCCGTCCTTCTTGAAGTCCGAGAAGTCGGCGATGGTGACCTGGTCACCCGACGCGGCGTCCGCCTGGCTGTCGGCCGTCGTGCCCGAGGCGACGACCTTGCCCGCCTCCAGCAGCTCCCACTTCGCCGGCGTGCCGTTGCGGACGGTGGCCACCTTCTCGAGGTGCGGGTAGTAGCCGGTCTGGTTCACCAGCACGTTGCTGAACGGCAACGCCGCGGCCACGGCCTTGGGCGTCGACTGCGGATCGTCGACGTGAACGTCGTCGAGGCAAACTTTGAAAGGCGGCTTCGCGTCCCGGGCCATGTTGCCGCCCAGGTGAAAAGCCAGCTCGGGCGCGCCGTCGTCGGGCGCCTGCATCGAGAACACGCCCTTGAAGATCTGGCGGCCCGGGTGCAGATCGACCAGCTGCGACCAGTACTCGCGGTAGGGCGGCCCCGACATGCCGATCTTCGCGTAGGCGCGCGTCTTCTGCGTCGCGTGCAGCGTGTACTGGATCGAGTAGGTGTGGCCCTTGACCAGGGCGAAATCGCGGATGCGCAGCTGGGCGTCCCAGCGATTCGTCCCCACGTTCGTGACGTTCACGCACAGCTCGCCGTGCTCGACGGCGGCCTGGCCGTCGGCCGGCTCGCTGAACGACGTCGTCCAGGGCAGGCTCTTGCCGTCCTTGAACGTCTCCTTGGCGACCAGGTTGTGGCCCGACAGCGGCGGCGGGTTCATCCCCGGCGAGCCGTTGACCGGCGGATCGTTCCAGCCCGACATCGAAGCCGCGGCCTCGCCACCGCCAGTGGTCGCGGTCAGGGTGCCCGCGGCGGGCGGCCCCGCTTGCTGCGGCGACGCGCAGGCCAGCGGGGCGCCGGCCAGGAGAATCATCAGGTACTTGTCCCAGCGAAATCCGAGTCTGGACGTCATGATGACGCGTACGAAATCACGAGTCACACCGGCGACGCAAGGGCCCCGACCCCACGTAACGGGGCACTTTTTTCAGCGCAGGTTTCGTCTAGCTGCAGCCCAGCACGCGCAGGATCTTGATCTTGGTGCTGGTGCTGCCCGGCGACGGGTAGGCGACGCTGCCGTCGGGGAAGGCGCGGAAGTCCTGATAGCGGCTGCCGAGGACGTTCGGCGAGAGCTTCAAGGGGCCGACCGCGTCCGCCGTGGCGCCGGCGGGCGGCGCGCCCGTGCCGGCGTCCAGGATCTGCAGGTACATCGCGCGCTTCGAATCGTTCTGGGCAAAGTCGCCGGTGGTGGTCGACGATTCCCAGGCGGCCAGCAGCTGGCCGCTGCCGTAGGCGGCCAGGTGCGGCGCGCGATCGTTCGCGCCGTCGCTGACCAGCAGGATGTCCTGATCGGGCGCCGGCGTGCTGGTGCTGGGCACATGCAGCAGGTGAACGTCGGCCAGTCCATTCATGCCGGCCGGCTGGCCCTCGCGGAGGTCGCTGGTGACGATCCAGTAGCCGCCCTGAGATCCCAGGGTGATGCTGCCCAGCTGCGAGTAGCTGAGATCGACAGGGTCGATCGTCTTCGCGCTGGGCGCGAAAGCGATCCGTCCCGACTTGCTGCCGGTGGCCGCGTCGTTCTTGCACACGGGGATGAATGCCTTGGCCGCGGGATCCCACACCACGCGCTCGTAGCCGCTGTGGCTGCAGCCCCAGTCGAAGCCGCCCGATTGCAGCGCGCCGGCGCCGTTCACGATCTTCATGCGATCGCCCTGGTGGATGTTCACGCCGTTCGCCAGCGTGCTGCTGCCGACGCACGCCTGGCCCGGTACCGTGATGGCGGCGCCGAAGTATCCGGCGTAGTTCGCCCCGTCGAAGGCGATACGGCCGTTGTGCGCGTACTCGGACCAGATGTAGATCACGTTGCCGCCGCTGGTGGCGCTGGCGCCGTAGGCGGGGTTCGTGGGTGAGGTCTCGGTCAGCTTCGTGGCCCAGGTCTCGCTGCCCGCGTCGAAGCGGACCATGTACATGTCGTAACAAGAGGCCGCCGTCGGGTAGTTGACCACCAGGCCGCAGAGATTGTTGATGTCGCCGCAGTTGTGGTTGTCGGTCGACCCCATGGCGTCGCGGCTGACCAGCACCACGCCGCCGCTCGCGTCGGCGTAGATGTCCTGGAAATCGTAGGCGGGCAGGGTGACCTCGGGGCCGGACACCTGATCGTCGCCGTTCAGCGTGATGATGTGAACCGTGCTGTCGCCCTTGCCCAGGAAGGCCAGGCGCGCCCCGCCGCCCGGGATGGGCGACAGCGCCAGCGGCGTCAACCCCAGGTTGGCGCCGTTGTTGTCCACCTCGTTGTAGGCGTACGCCACGCCGACGTCGACCTCGGTGATCCGCACGCGGTCGGCGAGCGACCTCGTGCACAGGGCGGCGCTCCCTCCGCCGCCCGGGGCGCCGCCGCTACCGGGTGCTGCTGCCCCCGACCCGCCGGATGCCGAACCGCCGGCGCCGCCGCCGGGCGTGCCGCCGCTGGCCGGCGTGCCGCCGGAAGCCGTCGCCTTGCCGCCGCTGCCCGTCCCCACGGCTCCGCCCGAGGCAACGCGCCCGCCGGACCCGACGGCGCCGCCGGAGGTTCCGCCCGACCCGCGCCCCCCGGCGCCGCCGGAGCCACCGCTGGCGCTCGTCCCCCCTGATCCGCCCGCCGGCTCCTTGCCGCCTGGAGACGAACATCCGACCACGCCAGCCAGCACCAGGACCAACGATCGTTGCGCGGCGGTTCGCATGACGGGAGGTGACGGCGGGCCGGCCCGCCGGCTCATGATTCTATCGCCCCACGGCTGGGCACCGCCTGCGTTGACGCTCCCGTACCCGGTCGGCTATACCCGCAACAGAATGTCCCTACGCAAGGGCAACCCGACGGCCGGTGCAGCCTGGCTTCCTCGACCAGGGCAACGGAGCGCGCGGCGCGTGCGGGTCCACGCGCCGCGAGGCTTGGCTTCGCCAGGCCGGGGTCGGCGCCAACTGGGGGAGCCCGCGGGGGGGCTTGCCCCCGCGCGCCCGCTAGCCCGCTCGTGATCTCCAACGACCAGGTGCGCCTGGCGCTGCTGTCGCTGGTCGGGTTCGTGCTGTCGGTGACCGTCCACGAGTTCGGGCATGCCTTCGTCGCCGATCGCTTCGGGGACCGGTTGCCGCGCTCGCAGGGGCGCCTCACCTTGTCGCCGTTGGCCCACATCGATCTGCTGGGGACCATCGTGATCCCGCTGGTGGCGGCGTTCGTGTCGGGGGTGCCTTTCATTGCCTGGGGCAAGCCGGTTCAAACGAACCCGTCCGGGATGACGACGCGCCTGCCGCGCACGACTGCCAACCTGCTGGTCTCGCTGGCCGGGCCGTTCATGAACCTGGTGCTGGCCGTGCTGGTGTCAGTCGGGCTGATTGCCGTCGCCCGGACCGGGCACCTGAGCATGTCCGTGGCGGGCGCGGTCATCCGCTTCGTGGTGGTCCTGAACATCAGCCTGATGTTCTTCAACCTGCTTCCCATCCCGCCCCTGGACGGCGCCTCGATCCTGGCCGTCATCCTGCCGCCGCGCTTTCACGGTGTATTGAACGGAATGCGCCGCTGGGGGATGCTGGTGCTCATGTTGCTGTTCGCCACCGGCGTCGGTGGGATGCTGATGCAACCGGCCCAGATGCTGGCGGTCGCCTGGGCGCGGTTCCTGACAGGGTTCATCCCGGTATGACCGACATCCAGGCGAACGAGTCGTACCGCGTCGCGCTGCCCGAGTTCGAGGGGCCGCTCGATCTGCTGCTGCATCTCTGCAAGACCCACGAGATCGAGATCGTCAACATCCCCATCTCGTTCATCACCGAGAAGTACCTGGAGTACCTGGACGTGATGCAGACCCTGTCGGTCGACGTGGCGGCCGACTACCTGCTGATGGCGGCGACCCTGGCGTATCTGAAGTCGCGCGAACTGGTGCCGGCGCCCGAGCCGCTGGAGGCGACCGAAGAAGAAGGCGAGGAGAGCGCGCTCGATCCCCGCGAAGAGCTGATCCGCCGCCTGCTCGAGTACCAGAAGTACAAGAACGCGGCCGCGCAACTCGGAGAGCGCCCCATCGAAGGGCGCAACATCTTCGGGCGCGGGATGGAGGTCGAGGGGGACGGGGGGCCGGCGCCGCTGGCCGATCACTCGGTGTGGAAGCTGATCGAGGCCTTTGGCCGCCTGATCGAGAAGGCGGGGCCGAAGGTCACCCACAACGTGCTGTTCGATCGCGTGTCCATCAGCGCGCGCATCAACCAGATGATCGACAAGCTGGAGGCGAAGTCCGGCGCGTTCCGCTTCGACGAGCTGTTCGACCTGAACATGCCGGAGCCCGAGCTGCGCAGCCAGCTGGTGGTGACCTTGCTGGCGATCCTTGAACTGGCGCGGCTGAAGGTGATCCGAGTGCTGGCGTCGGAGGACGCCGAGACGCTGTTCATCGCGCAGGTCGAGGGTGCGGCGTTGCAAGCGGCGCGACGGGCCAAGGTCAGCTCGGACACCGAGGGCGTGCGCGAGAGCGAAGAGGCCGAAGCTGGTGACGAACAGGCCGGGACCAGCGGAGACGCGGTCGCCGCCGAGCCATCGCTGCAGGAGATCGCGATGGCCGAAGCCGCGTTCGCCGTCGAACCGCCCGACGCGACCGAGGAGAGCGACGCCTTGGATATGGCGATCGAGCCGGCGTGGCCTGGCGCGGAACCTTCGCTCGCGGATGGGGGGACTGCGCCAGGCGAATCTGTGCTCGCGGAGGCGCCGGAAGGCGCCCTGCTGGCGGCGGAGGCGCCGGCCGGGGAAGGCGAAGCCCAGGCGGCTCTCGCGGACCCACTTGCTTTCGAGAGCGAACCTGCGCTGGTGGCGGAGCAACCCGAGGACGGAGCGATGCCAGAGGACGAGCCCCGGCCCGAGGATGCGTCGCTGCCCGAGAGCGAGCCCGACCCCGACGCGTCCGTGCCCGAGAGCCCGCCCGCGGGCGAGGACGAGCGCCTGCCTGGCAGCGAGATCATCCCGCCCGGCGAGCCCGTCACCGAGGGCGACGTCATTCCGGAAGGCGACCCCGTCCCCGAGGGAGAAGTGATCCCGCCAGGCGAGGTCATTCCCACCGAGCCCGCGCCCGAGGCCCGCCCTGATTCGACCGCCGCCAGCGCGGCATCCGTTTCGCCCGACGAGGAGATCCATGAAAAAGCGTAAGCGCGCCCAGGGGCAGGCCCGGCGCGACCAGTCGACCCCGGACGTGGCCCCCGTGCCCGCCGTCGAGAGGACCGAGGCAGGGGAGCAGGCAAGGGAGCAGGCAGGAGACGAAGAAGGGGAGGGCCCGGCGGCGCCGGAGGACGGTTCGCTCGCGCAGGGGTCCGCCGCGGCCGATGTGCCGGCGGCGGAGGCCACGTCGGCCGAAGCGGCGCCAGTGTCGGACGGCGAGGCTTCCCAGGACGCCGAGCCCGCTGGCGAGGCCCAGGCCGCGTCGGCCGGCGCGACCGAGGACAGTGACGCCGACGCCGACGCCGACGCCGTTCCCGACCTGACCGACGATGCCGTCCCCGCCGAGGACGCCGAGGCGCCCGCGGTGGCGGCCGCCGGCGCCCCGGAGGACGACGACGCCGGGTGGGAGGACGCGCCCACGCGCGAGCTGGACATCGGCAACATGGAGTTCGCCGCCACCTGGTCCGAGGCCAGCGACACGCTGCCCAACGTCGACGTGGAGGTCGAGTCGGGCGGGGCCAATGGCGAGGCTGCCGCCGACGGCGAAGGCTCGATGGATGGCGAGCCGGGCGAGCCGGGCGAACTGGGCGAGGAAAGCGACGCGCTGCCCTCGGATCTGTGGCGCGTGGAGAGCATCCTCGAGAGTCTGCTCTTCGCGACCGACCGCCCGCTGGGCGTCAGCGACCTGAAGCGGTTGCTGGCCGTGAAGGACAGCAAGATCGTCACCGACGCGCTGGGGGCGCTGCGCGATCGGCGCGCCGACAGCGGCATCCAGCTGATCTCCGTCGCCGGCGGCTGGCAGTTGCGCACGCACCCGGCCAACGGGGCCTGGGTGGCGAAGCTGGTGGCGGGCCGGCCACAGCGGCTGTCGCGCGCCATGATGGAGACGCTGGCCATCGTGGCCTACCGCCAGCCCATCACGCGCCCCGAGATCGACGAGATCCGCGGCGTCGACTGCGGGCCGGTGTTGCGCACCCTGCTGGACCGCAACCTGATCCGCATCATCGGCAAGAAGGAAGAGGTGGGGCGCCCCATGCTGTACGGGACCACGCCCGAGTTCCTGAAGACGTTCAGTCTGCGTGACCTGACCGAGTTGCCCACGCTGCGCGAGTTTCACGAGCTGGGCGCCGACGAGAAGGCGCAGGTCGACAAGAAGCTGCCGCGGCCCGAGGGGGCGGACGACGCGTCGTCCGCCGGCGACGCGCCGTTGCGGCCCGCGACGGTGGAGCTTCCTCAGGCGGATCCGGCCGAGGACGAAGAGCTGTTCGAGGAACTGGACCGCGCGTCCGAGGCGGCCGCGCGCGCGTCCGAGGCGGCGGCCCCGCCCGCCGAAACGGAAGAGCAGGGCGACGCGGGCGTCGCCGGAATGGGTGACCGCTGATGGCCGGCCTACGATTGCAACGATACCTGGCCCAGGCCGGGGTGGCCTCGCGCCGGCGCGCCGAGCAGCTGATCGCTTCGGGCGCCGTGAAGGTCAACGGCCAGGTCGTCGACAAGCCGGGCGCCGTGGTGGCGGACCGTGATCGCGTCGAGGTGGACGGGAAGCGCGTGCTGCGCGTCGATCCCGTGTATCGCGTGCTGCTGAAGCCGCGCGCCTGTCTGGCGACCCTGGGGACCTCCGGTGACCGCCCCACGCTGCGACGCTATCTGCACGATCCCGAGCCCGGGATGGTGGTGGTGGCGCCGCTCGACTTTCCGGCCGAGGGGGTGGTGCTGCTGACCACCGACGGCGAGCTGGCCGACGCGATCTCGAAGAAGCGCCAGAAGGTGCCCATGACGTATCACCTGAAGTTGCAGGGCGCCGTGGGCGAGGAGGAGCTGACCCGGTTGGCCCGGGGCTGGCGCTGGGAGAACGTCCCCGTGAAGCCGACCGCCGTCGAGTCGCTGGCCACGACCGGCAAGAACACCTGGATCCAGATGGTGGTCCCGGAGATTCGCCCGCGGGCACTGAAGGCGGCCGGGGACCTGCTGCGGCACTCCGTGCTGAAGATCTCGCGCGTGCGGCTGGGGCGCATCTCGTTCGAGGGGCTGGAGATGGGCGGCTGGCGCGACCTGAGCAAATCGGAGGTCGCAGAGTTACGAGAAAGTGCCGGCGTAGGCGCGTGATCCAGACATCGGCCGGGGCGACTGCCCTGGCCGAAATTGTCCGCTTCAGCGGTGTAAGCCGCCCCCAGGAAGAAATCGGCCAATGAAAGGCGCGTTGCGCTTGCAGTCGTGGTAGATGTCGAGAGTAAGCAGGGGAAGGGGGACTCGCCGGGTGAGACTCTCTGGGATCTGCGCATCACCCGGCGATAGTGGTCAGCTGAAAACTCGCGCGGTCTCTGACAGGTGTCTCGATGGGCAAGCGACTCTACGTAGGAAATCTCTCGTTCAACGCCACGGAAATGGACCTGCGCGACTTGTTC
>Ga0070679_100003478_pt1 | contig 14423 bp, 10 predicted proteins | sample KBSC63BmetaG_FD_65652 | JGI IMG/M metagenome (GOLD analysis project Ga0070679, IMG submission 65652) | Corn rhizosphere microbial communities from Kellogg Biological Station, Michigan, USA - KBS C6-3B metaG | ecosystem: Host-associated > Plants > Roots > Rhizosphere | place: USA: Michigan... | reverse complement strand
ACGCAAACGCGGCTCGCCGTGCAGCGCGACGAGGCGCTCGGCGACGTCACCGCTGCAAAGGAGCAGCTCGAGGCGCAATCGACCGAGCTGCAGAATCAGACGCAGGAGCTCGAGTCGATGAACCAGGAGCTCGTGGCCTCGAACGAGCAGCTGCAGGCCACGTTCGAGGAGCTCGAGGAGCAGGAGCGATCGTTCCGCGCGCTCATCGAGACGATTCCGCAGCTCGTGTGGTCCGCCACCGCCGGCGGTGACTCCGAGTACTTCAACGAGCAGTGGATGGGCTACTCGGGCGCGTCGGAGGGCGGCGGCGGGAAGAACGACTGGCGGGAGTTCGTTCATGCGGCGGATCGCGCGCTCGTCGACGGGAAATGGGAGCGATCGTTTCGGAACGGCGACCCGTTCGACGTGGAGTGCCGGCTGCGACGCGCGAGCGACGGCGCGTATCGCTGGTTTCTGTGCCGCGCCGTTCCGCTCCGTGATGCCTCGGGCGCCGTCATCCGCTGGTTCGGCACCTGCACCGACGTGCACGACCAGCGACGCGCCGCCGAGGGAGCGAGCGTGCTCGCGGAGGCGAGCGCCGCGCTCGCGGCGTTGCACGAGCCCGCCGAGATGATGCGCGCGGTCGCGCAGCTCGCGGTGCCGCGATTCGGCGACTGGTGCACGGTGGACCTGCTCGAGCCGGACGGTACGCCGCGGCGAGTCGCGACGGTTCAGGCGAACGACGAAGAGCCCGAGGAGCCGCACGCGCGCGTCGTCGCGCCCCTCGTGGTGAGCGGACGAACGATCGGATCGCTCACGATCGCCTCGTCGGAGACCGGCCAATTCTTCGGACCCAACGACGTGGCGCGCGTGCAGGAGCTCGCGCGGCGCATGGCGCTCGCGCTCGAGAACGCGCGGCTGTTCAACGAGACGGCCGCGGCCCGCGACGCCGAGGCGCAGAGCCACGCGAGGCTGCGCGCGAGCGAGGCCAAGCTCGTGCTGTCGATGGAGGCCGGTGGGCTCGGGTCGTGGGAGTGGGACATCGCGAACGATCGCGTGGTCTGGTCTCCGCAAACGGAGCGCATGCACGGGATCGCGGAGGGAACCTTTCCCGGCACGCGCGAGGCGTTCGCTTCCTACATCCATCCCGATGACCGCGAGCGCGTGAACGCCGAGATCGCGCGCACGCTCGCCGAGCGTGCGCCACGGTACTACATCAAATACCGGTTCGTGCGTCCGGATGGAGCGGTGCGATGGCTGGAAGGCTTCGCGCGGCTCGAGACCGATGGCAACGGCAATCCCGCCAGCCTTCTGGGCGTGAGCCACGACGTCACCGAGCGCGAGGAGCTGCTCGAGGCGGAGCATCAGGCGCGCCGCGATGCGGAATCGGCGAACGCCGCGAAGGCGATCTTCCTCACGACGATGTCCCACGAGCTTCGCACGCCGCTCAACGCCGTGTCGGGCTACGTCGACCTGTTGGAGATGGGCGTGCGCGGCCCGGTCACCGAGCCGCAGCGCGAGGACCTCCGCCGAATCCGGCGCGCGAGCCAGCATCTGCTCGCGCTCATCAACGACATCCTGAACTACGCACGCCTCGAGGCCGGCAAGGTGGAGCTGCACCTCTCCACCGTCACGCTCGGCGACGCGCTGTCGGAGATGGAGGCGCTCGTCGCTCCACAGCTCGAGGTGAAGGGCGTGGCGTACGAATACCGTGCGTGCGACCCGCGCATTCGCGTGCGTGCCGACCGTGAGAAGCTCGATCAGATTCTGCTCAACCTCGTCGGCAACGCGGTGAAGTTCACGGACGCGGGCGGCCGGATCACGCTGCGCTGCGCCGCCTCGGACGGCCGCGCCCAGGTGATCGTGACGGACACGGGCCGCGGGATTCCGCGCGGAAAGCTCGACGCCATTTTCGACCCGTTCGTGCAGGTGGATCGGCACCTGACGCCGGAGCGCCAGCAGGGCGTGGGGCTCGGGCTCGCGATCAGCCGCGATCTCGCCCGCGCGATGGACGGCGACATCACCGTCCAGAGCGACGCGGGCAAGGGGGCGACGTTCGTGCTCACGCTGCCGATCGCGGATCCGGCTCGCGTTTCAGGAGCTCCGGAAAAAGTCGACGACGTTCGGTAGCCGCGGCAGCGTCAGCCGATGCTGTGAATGATTCCGCCCTCCGCCCGCACGGCCGCGCCGTTCGTGAGCGCGCCGCGCGGGCTCGCGACGAACGCCACCACCGCCGCCACCTCGAGCGGCTCGGCGAAGCGGCGGATCAGCGACTCCCGCCGGTCGTTCGCGAAGTAGTTGCGCTCGGCCTCGTCCACCGAAATCCCCTTTTGCACGGCGAGCCCGCGCATCCATTCCATGTTGGCCTCGGTGCGCGTCGGCCCCGGGAGCACGGCGTTCACCGTCACTTCGGTGCCGGCCGTCATCCCGGCGAGCCCGCGCACCAGCGCGAGCTGCGCCGTCTTCGTCACACCATAGTGGAGCATGCCGCTCGGGTAGGTGAGCGCGGCCTCGCTCGCGATGAAGATCACGCGCCCCCAATTCCGGTCCAGCATCCCGCGCATGTACGTTCGTGTGAGCCGCACGCCGCTCATCACGTTCAGCTGCCACATGCGCTGCCAGTCGTCGTCCGAGATCTCGAAGAATGGCTTGGCCTCGAAGGCGCCGATGTTGTTGACGAGGATGTCGACATCGGGGATGTCGGCCGAGACACGGGCGGCTCCCTCGGCCGTTCCGAGGTCGCCGGCCGCGCCGCGGAGCGTTGCCTTCGGATTGTCGGCGCGCATGCGCGCGATCGCCTCGTCCACGCGCTCCTGCGTTCGCGAATTCACGATCACCGTTGCGCCTTCGCGCGCCAGCGTGCTCGCGATCGCGAAGCCGATGCCCATCGTGGATCCGCTCACGAGCGCGGTCTTCCCTTCCAGCTGCAAGTCCATGTGATGTGCCCGTTGGTTCGTTGACCGCGCCGCGCGATCGCGCGGCCTCCCACGCTCAACGTACGGCGACGGGCGCCGGTTGCAAGCGAATCTGCCCCGAGCTCATTGCAGCGCCAGCACGAACATGCGCACGGGCAGCGGGATTGACGTCGGCAGCATCAGCGCCACGCCGCGATCCACCGCCCCGCCCAGGTGCCGGCTCGCGCCCGCGGCCACGCCGTTGAGCGAGATTTCGCTCGTCGGCGCCAGGCGCAGCCGATGCAACCGTCGGCTCTCGATGGCTCCCACCCCCGCGACGTCGAAGCGATGCGCTCCCCACGTCGACTGGCCGAACGTGCACAGCACATCCGACACATCGTTCGCGCGGTGCAATACCATGCGTCGTGACCACGTGGGCAGCACGTCCACGGTGAAGCTGTCTCGAGCGGTGGAGATCGTGATGGCGCCGGTTCGCGCGGCCGCATGGAATGTGATGCGTCCCACTTCCTCGTCGTTCGAGTCGCGAACCAGCATTCCGGTTTCCGTCGTCGAACTGTCCTGTCGCACGCCGAACAGGAGCGCGTCGGGCGGGTAGCCGCGGTCGGCGAATGGCGCCCACGCGTCCGCGGCGCGGATGCGGAGATTCCGCGACATCTGCGAGCGTCGGGCGCGCACGCCGAGCAGCATCACGGCGACGAACAGGGCGACGATGCCGAGCGCGATCCAGGGTAGCTGCATTCTCAGCGTGTCGCCGCCATGCGCTCGGCGATCAGTCTACGATGAAATCCTTCATCATCCCGTGCTTGCTGTGCGGCTTCCCGTCGTGCGAGTCGCGCACGCGACAGAGCAGGCTGTAATGTCCGGGCACGAAATCGACCTGAATCACCATCGTCTCGCCGGGAGAGATGTCGGTCGTCCCGCCGAACGGCCGCACGGGGGGTTTGCCGTTCGGTGAATCGATCCAGTGGTCGAAGTCCAGCGCGCTCTTTCCCGGCGAGAGCTGCGACAGGATGAGCTCGTGGTCCTGGCTGCCGATATTCGTAACCGCGATCGTGTGATGCCCGCGCGTCGGCACGGCGGACATCGTGAACCCGTACTCGCCCAGGGTGAACCGAAGATCTGCCGCGGGAAGCGGCGCGCGCGCATGCGACGGCGTCACCGTGATGCTTTTCATCATGCCCTTCTTGAAGTGCTCCATGCCGTCGGATGCGGGGATGGTGCAGAATGCCACGTACGATCCTGGCTCGAGCACGAGCGTGCCCACCGACTCGCCGCCCCCGGGCACCGGCGTGTTCGGGCCGCCGGTCGCGTGCATCCACCTGGGCACCACCGCATTCGTCATGAGCGCTGTGTGGACATCGGCGATCGACCGTCCTCCGTCGATCCTGAAGAGCTGCAGATGGTGTCCCTGCGTTCCTTCATTCCGCAGCACGAAGGTCGTGAGGCCGGCGGGAATGGAGTCGGGCATCGTGTATGCGTAATCGCGCACGACCACGGTGACGACGTTCGCGCCGGGCACGCGGACGAACGACGAGGGCGTCGCCAACGATGGCTTCTGCGCGACTAGTGCTGGCCCGGCGAGCATCGCCGGCGCGAGCAGCAGCGGGCGCAGGGATCGGAAGTAGGTCATGCCTGATAGTGACCCACCGGGACGTTCGCCGCCAGAGCGCGCGGCGCGCGAGCGCTAGGAGAGGAGCCCCGCGAGCGTCTCGCCCAGGTCCTCGTGCGCGAACGCGAATCCCTCCTCGTCGAGCCGGCGCGGTATGCACCGCTGGCCGTGGAGCGCGACGTCGGGATCCGTCCCGATGATCCATGCCCCGACCTTCACCGCGAGCGCCGGCGCGGGCGGGCTCCAGGGGCGATGCACGACGCGGCGCAGGCGGCGCATGAACGCGGCGTTCGTCGACGGCGTGTGCGTGCATGCGTTGTACGGTCCAGCCATCGTGGTACGCGCGATCGCGCGCTCGACCACCGACGCGAGATCGTCGATGTGGATCCAGCTCAGGTACTGGGTGCCGCTCGCTACGGTGCCGCCCAACCCCCAGCGCGCGAGCCGCGCGAGCACCTGGAGCCCGCCCCCATCGCGCGCCAGCACGATTCCGAATCGCAGCGCCACGCGCCGGGTGTCCGGCACCACGGCCTCCGCGAGCGCGCCTTCCCATCGCACGCACACCTCGGCCATGAAGTCGGAGCCGTGCGGTGCGCTCTCGTCGCAGAGTCGGTCGCCGGCGTTGCCGTAGTAGCCCACGGCGCTGGCCTGCACCCACGTGGGAGCGGGGGTCGTGCTCGCGGCGATCGCGGCGGCGATGGCGCGCACGGAGTCGACGCGCGACGCGATGATCTCGCGACGGTTTTCGTCCGTGTGGCGGCAGTTCACGCTCTTGCCGGTGAGGTTGACGATGGCGGCGGCGCCATCGAGCTCCTTCGCCCAGGGGCCCGGGGTTCGGCCATCCCACGACACCTCGCGCACGCCGTCGGCTCGGGCGTTGGCGGTGCGGGTGAGGACGACGACGTCGTGCCCCGCCTCGCGGAAGCGGCGGGCGAGGTGCCGGCCGATGAGCCCACTGCCGCCTGCGAGGATGATGCGGGGGGGCTGCTGGGATGGAGGGGTCATGAGCGCGGGGGCGGGTGAGGCTTCGGGCGGCGTTCGGTGGCGACGACCCGCACGAACGGGACCGCGCGGGCGGGGAGGCTGGCCGAGGAAGGGGCGGTGGGTGTTACTGGCTCTTGACGGCGGGGATACATTGGAATCGATTACAGAAATCGTTTACAGCCGCACCGCACGCCCCTTCGGAGATTCGACGCTTGGTCACGATCAAGGACGTCGCTCGGGAAGCCGGAGTGTCAGTCGCCACCGTTTCGCGCGTCTGGAACGACGCCGCGTTCGTGAGCCCCGAAACGCGCCAGCGCGTGGCGGCCGTCGCGTCGCGCCTCGGCTACTCGCCGCACGGCGCCGCGCGCAGCCTCATCACCCGAACCACCCACGCCCTCGGCGTCCTCCTTCCCGATCTCTACGGCGAATTCTTCTCCGAGATCATCCGCGGCATCGACCACACCGCGCAGCGAGCCGGCTACCACATTCTCGTCTCCAGCTCGCACGACTCGAAGGACGAGATCGACGCCGCGCTCCGCTCGATGCGCGGCCGCGTGGACGGCATGATCATCATGTCGCCCGACCTCGAGGCGCAGCGCACGCTGCACGCGCTGCAGGGGAGCTTTCCCGTCGTGCTCCTCAACGGCGGCGCCGAGTCGAGGGCGTTCGACACGATCACCATCGAGAATCACGAGGGGGCGAGCGCGATGGTGGGGCATCTCGTGGCGCACGGGCATCGCCGCATCGCGATGATCGGCGGCCCGGAGCGCAACTACGACGCCGCCGAGCGGTTGCGCGGCTATCGCACGGCGCTCGGCGACGGGGGGATCGCGCTCGATCCATCGCTCCTGTTCCGGGGAGACTTCAGCGAGCTGTCTGGACATCGAGCGGCGCGCTCGCTGCTGGAGCTCGAGCCGCGCCCCACGGCGATCTTCGCGGCGAACGACTCGATGGCGATTGGCGCGCTCAGTGCATTGCGCGAGAGCGGGCTTCGGGTGCCGGAAGACATGGCGGTCGCCGGATTCGATGACATCCCACTCGCGCGCTACATGAATCCGCCGCTGTCCACCGTGCACGTGGACATCGCCAAACTCGGGGAGCGCGCCGCCACGCTGCTCCTGTCATCGCTGCAGAACGGCGAACGTCAACCGCAACAGCTTCAACTCTCGACCACCCTCGTGATCCGCAGCTCGTGCGGAGGTCCGGTTTCATGAATCTCGACCGTCAGTCGTCCATCACGCCCGTCACCCCACGGCTCTACTCGGAGGAGAAACACACCATGCCGTTCCCGTTCGACCATACCAGTCGCGTGAGGAATCGCGTGGCGCGGGCGCTCGTCTGGTGCGCTCTCGCCGCCGTCGCATTCCTTCCCGCAGCGCAGGCAAGCGCGCAAACCACCACCGGAAGCATCCGCGGCTACGTTCGCGGCGCGGACGGGCAGCCCATTCCCGATGCGCAGGTGACGGCGGTCGATAGCTCGACCACCTTCACGCGCAACGCGATCACGAACGCGGCGGGATTTTATTCGCTCAACGCGCTTCGTCCGGCGCGATACATCGTGTCGGCCAAGCGCATCGGCTTTCAGCCGTCCTCGGTTCCGATCCTGGTGCAGGTCGGCCAGGTGTTGAGCAACAACTTCACCTTGGGCACGAGCGCGCAGCAGCTCGCGGCGATAGTCGTCACCGGCACCAACGCGAACGAGTCGCGCTCTACCGAAGCGGCGACAAACGTGACACAGGCGCAGATCAATCAGCTGCCCACATCGAGCCGTAACATCCTCGATCTCGCGCAGCTGGCGCCGGGCGTGCACGTCACCCCCGACAGGATCGACGCCACCAGCAAGGAGATCAGCGCCGGCGCGCTTCCAGCGGAGCAGGTGAATCTCTTCATCGACGGCCAGAGCTACAAGAACGACATCATCACCGGAGGCGTCGCTGGCCAGGACGCGAGCCGCGGCAATCCGTTCCCACGTAATGCCGTGCAGGAATTCCGCGTCATCACGAACAACTACAAGGCCGAATACCAGAAGGCGTCGAGCGCGATCATCACCGCCGTCACGAAGTCGGGCGGCAACACGTGGCAGGGCAGCACGTTCTTCGACTATCAGAACAAGGGGCTGGTCGCGCTCGATACGTTCGCGGCGCACAACCACGCGGTCGATCCCAACTTCAAGAAGCCCGACTACACGCGATATCTGTTCGGCGCGAGCGCGGGTGGCCCGATCGTCAAGGACAAGTTGTTCTTCTTCGGCACGTATGAAGGCAACTTCCAGAATCGCTTCGGGACGGTGCACCTGAGTGGCGATCCCGCCACCTACCCGGCCGCGATCTCCGGGTTCGATGTCTCGGGACACCAGGCGCCATTTCGGGAGAACCTCGGCTTCGCGAAGCTCACGTACAACATGAGCGACAACCAGCTCCTCGAATTCACGGGCAATCTGCGCAAGGAAAGCGATACGCGCGATTTCGGCGGTCAGTTCTCCGGACCGGATCGAACATTCTCGGCGGCCGACGATCAGAAGAGCAACGTGTACGGCGCGAACCTCAAACACACGTATACGGGCTCGAACTGGATCAACGAGGCGATGGTCGGCTATCAGTGGTACCAGTGGAATACGGATCCGCTCAACTTCTCCGACGTCGGATTGCAGTACAACGGCATCGGACAGTTCGGTGGGGCAACGAGCTTCCAGGATCTGACGCAGAAGCGCCTGTCGCTTCGCGATGACTTCACCTACACCGGGCTGAATTGGGGCGGTGCCCACGTATTCAAGTTCGGCGTGAACGGCGATTTCGATAAGTACAATTTCAACAAGAACCTGAATGGCAATCCGCTCTTCATCTTCGATGCCAGCAACAACTACACGAATCCGGTGCAGGCGAACTTTGGATTCGGCGACGGCACGGCGTCGCAGAACAACACCCAGTTCGGCGCCTACGCCCAGGATGACTGGAGCCCCACCTCGCGACTGACGTTCAACATCGGCGTTCGGTGGGACGTCGAAACGGGCATGTACAACCGCGACTACGTGACACCCCAGGCGGAACGCGATTCCGTTGCGGCGTACCGCAGCCAGCTGTTCGTCGACGTCGATCCGAGCCGCTATTTCACGGACGGCACCGATCGTCATCTCTATCTCGGCGCGATTCAACCGCGCTTCGGCGTCTCCTATGCGCTCGACGAGGCCGCGAAGACGACGATCTTCGCCAGCGCGGGCATCTTCTACGATCGCCTGAACTTCAACGCCACCTTCGACGAGACGTACCGCCGGCAGTTCCAGCAGTACACGTTCTTCTTCTCGGACACGGCCACCACGGATCCCAGCAAGATCCAGTGGCAGCCGGGGTTTATGAGCAAGGCGGGGCTCGCGGGGATCATCGCCAGCGGCCATGCGCCGGCACAGGAGATCTACCTCGTACCCAACGACCTGCGGCCGCCGAAGTCGAACCAGTGGTCGCTCGGAATTCGGCACGACTTCGGAACGTTCAATGGCAGCGTGAGCTACAACGGTTCGCGCGGCTACAACGGGTACAGCTACGAGTGGGCGAACCTGACGTACAATCCGGCGACGAACGATTGCTGCCTGACCGCAAACATCCCCGCCTACCAGAACGTGCTCGTCGGCAACAACGACGTGCACAGCTGGTACAAGGCGATGTTCCTCTCTCTCGACCGCCCGTACCAGCGGAGCGAATTGAGCAAGTGGGGCTGGGGCGCCGGCGTTGCGTACACGTTGTCGAAGGCCGAGACCGAGGGCGGAGACCTGTTCAGCTTCCCGGGCGTGAGAGTGGGTGCGAACGCGCGTCACCCTACGGGCAACGATCAGCGCCACCAGATCGTCGCGAACTTCGTCACCGACCTTCCGTATCTGTGGGGCATCCAGTTCAGTGGATTCGGCACCTTCGGATCCGGCCTGCCCTACAACATCGTCAAGTTCGTTCGCACGGAAGACAACGGTCAGCTGCAGACCTTCCTCGGCCAGGGACGGTCGCCGTGGCAAAAGGAAATCGATCTGAGGCTTCGGAAGGATTTCCTGAATTATCGCGGCAACAATTTCGGGGTCACCTTCTCGGCGTTCAACGTATTCAATACGCAGAACTTTGGGTGCTACGACGGAAACCAGGGCGGTCCCGGAGCCGAGATCGGCTCGATCGTTCCGAATCCGAACTTCGGTAATCCGGGCTGCGTCGTCACCGATCCCCGCCGCTATCAGGTGGGCGTGCAGTACGACTTCAAATAACCTCGACTGATCTCGATCGGGGCGTCGGCGATTCTCGCCGGCGCCCCATCGTTTTCTCAGCGTTAGTTTTTCTTGATGCATTCGCCGCGATTTCGCTCGCTCGCGTCGCTCGCACTGCTGCTGCTCCTCGCCGCATGCCAGAGCAACAGCGCGAGCGCGCCCACGCTCCCGCCCGATCCCGCGCCGCCCTCACCCCGCGCCATCGCGTTCCTCGACACGCTCGGCGAGCGCACGTTCCGGTTTTTCTGGGACACGCAGAACCCCACCACGCACCTCATTCCCGATCGCTATCCGACGCACTCGTTCTCGAGCATCGCCGCGGTCGGCTTCGGGCTCAACGCCTACGCGATCGGCGCCGAGCGTGGGTGGGTGACGCGCGCGGAGGCGCGCGATCGCACGTTGCAGACATTGCAGACGCTGTACACGCTCCCGCAGGGTCCCGCCGCCACAGGCGTCGCGGGCTATCACGGATTCTTCTACCACTTCCTCGACATGGACACGGGGATGCGGTACAAGGACGTGGAGCTCTCGTCGGTCGACACGTCGCTGCTGCTCGCCGGCGTGCTCTTCGCGCAATCGTACTTCGACGGCGCCGATCCGGCAGAGGCCGCGATCCGCGCGTACGCGGATTCGATCTACCGGCGCGTCGACTGGGCGTGGTTTCAGAATCAGCCGCCGCTCGTGTCGATGGGATGGACGCCAGAGAGCGGCGGCTCGTTCAACAGCTATCAGTGGCGCGGGCTGGATGAGGCGATGATCGTCTACATCCTCGCGCTCGGCTCACCCACGCATCCCATCGACAGCACTGCGTGGCAGAAGTGGACGAGCTCGTACGAGTGGGGCACGTACTACGGCCAGTCGCACGTCGGCTTCGCGCCGCTCTTCGGACACCAATATTCGCAGATCTGGGTGGACTTCCGCGGCATCCAGGACGCGTACATGCGCGGCAAAGGCATCGACTACTTCGAGAACTCGCGCCGCGCCACTGTCGCGCAGCGAGCCTACGCCGCCGACAATCCGAACGAATGGACGGGCTACTCCGCGAGCATGTGGGGGCTCACAGCGTGCGATGGCCCGTTCGACGGCAACTTCACCGTCGCCGGGAAGTCGCGCCGCTTCTACGGCTACGCCGCGCGCGGCACCGACTTCACCGAGACGCGAGACGACGGGACGATCGCGCCCACCGCCGCCGGCGGCTCGATCGCCTTCGCCCCCAACATCGCGATCGATGCGCTCGTGAACATGCGCGACAAGTACGGCGACAACGCGTTCAGCCAATACGGCTTCATCGACGCGTTCAACCCGACGCTCACCGGCAGCGCGCCCATCGCCGCCGGCCGCATCGTTCCCGGCCTCGGCTGGTTCGACTCCGACTACCTCGGCATCGACCAGGGTCCGATCCTCGCGATGCTCGAGAACTACCATAGTGAGCTGATCTGGAAGCGGATGCGCACCAACCCGTACATCATCCGCGGACTCCAGCGCGCGGGCTTCACCGGCGGCTGGCTCGCCAGCGCGCAGGCGCAGGGCGCGCACTGATGCTGCGCCGGCGCGCGGCCCTGTGTCTCGCCGCCGCGTGCGCACTCGCGTCGTGCCGCGGCGCCGAGGCGGGCCAGCGCATCACGCTGCGCTTCTGGGCGTTGGGCGCCGAAGGTGAAAACGTGCAGCAGCTCGTGCGCGAGTTCGAGCAGCAGCATCCGAACATCGACGTCCGCGTGCAGCAGATCCCATGGACCGCCGCGCACGAGAAGCTGCTCACCGCCTTCGTCGGCAACGTCACCCCGGACCTCGCGCAGCTCGGCAACACGTGGGTGCCCGAGCTCCAGGCCGTGGACGCGATCGCGCCGCTCGATGAGTACGTCGCCGCGTCGAGCGTGGTGAGCGCGTCGAAGTTCTTCCCCGGCATCTGGGACACGAACGTCCTCGACGACACGATCTACGCGATTCCATGGTACGTCGACACGCGCGTCCTCTTCTACCGCACCGACATCCTCGCGGCCGCGGGCTACGACTCGATGCCGCAGTCGTGGCCGGCATGGCGCAAGGCCATGGAGGCCGTGCAGAAACGCGCCGGCAAGCGGCAGTGGGCGATCTTTCTCCCCACGAACGAGTGGATGCAGCCCGTCCTCTTCGGGCTGCAGAACGGCTCGCCGATCCTGCGTGACGGCGGGCGCTACGGCGCGTTCGAGGAGCAGCCGTTCCGAAGCGCGTTCGAGTTCTACCTCGGCCTCTTTCGCGAGGGGCTCGCACCGGTGGCCGGCAACAACGACATCGCGAATCCATATCAGGAATTCACGCGCGGCACCTTCGCCATGTGGATCACTGGCCCGTGGAACATCGGCGAATTCGAGCATCGCCTTCCGCCGGAGATGCAGCATCTGTGGGCCACCGCTCCGCTCCCCGGCCCCACCGGCGCCGCGTCCGGCGTCTCGAACGCCGGCGGCTCGAGCCTCGTCGTCTTCCGCGGCTCAGCGCATCCGAAGGAATCGTGGGAGCTCATCGAATTCCTCTCCCGCCCCGACATTCAGGGGCGCTTCTACAAGCTCACCGGTGATCTCCCCGCGCAAATGGACGCGTGGAAGGACAGCTCGCTGGCCCGCAACAAGTACGCGCGCGCCTTCTACACGCAGCTCCAGCGCGTGAAGGCCACGCCGAAAGTCCCCGAGTGGGAGTTCATCACCTCCAAGATCATCGACGTCTCCGAGCTCTCGATTCGTGGCGGTCTGCCGGCGAATCGCGCGCTCGCGCAGCTCGACGCTGAGGTGGATCACCTTCTCGAGAAGCGCCGCTGGATTCTGGATCGCGCGTCGCGCGCGCCGCACGACACTGCCACCCCCGCGGTGACACTGCCGTGACCGAGCTCCGCGCCCAGATCGCCGCCAAGACTCCGGAGTGGCGTGCCGGGCGCGCGGGGTGGCTCTTCATCGCGCCCGCGATCGTGCTCATCGGCGTCTTCTTCTTTCTCCCGGTGGCCGCGTCGCTCCTGCTCAGCATCACCGACTTCGATCTGTACTCGGTCGCCAATCCCGCGAACGTGCGCATGGTCGGCGCGCGGAACTACGTCGACCTGATGCACAATCCGACCTTCTGGCTCGCGCTCAAGAACACCTTCTACTTCGCGCTGGTCGGTGGCCCGCTCACCGTCGCCACATCGCTCGGCGCCGCGCTCCTGCTCAACGCGAAGGTCGTCCGCTTCAAGACGTTCTTTCGCACGGTGTACTTCCTTCCGTTCGTCACCACGCTGGTCGCGGTCGCCATCGTCTGGCGCTATCTCTACCACCCGCAGTACGGCTTCCTCAACTACGCGCTCGGCGCCGTCGGCATTCATCCCATCGACTGGCTCGGCGATCCGCGGTGGGCGATGCCCGCGATCATCCTGCTCGCGGTGTGGAAGAACTTCGGCTACAACATGCTGATCTTCATCGCCGGCCTGCAGGCCGTGCCAGAGGATCTGTACGAGGCGGCCGCGCTCGACGGCGCCGGCGCTGTGCGCCAGTTCTGGCACGTCACACTCCCGAACCTCGCGCCGACGTTTCTGTTCGTCGGCGTCGTCACAATGATCGGCTATTTCCAGCTGTTCGCGGAGCCGTACGTGATGACCACGGGCGGCCCGCTGGGCGCGACGACGAGCCTCGTGCTCTTCATGTACCAGGAAGGCTTCCGCTGGTGGCGGCTCGGCGTCGCGGCATCGATCGCGTTTCTGCTCTTCATCATCATCCTCGTGTGGACAGCGCTGCAGCTTCGACTCGAGCGGAGGCTGTCCGCGTGAGGCGCGCGCGCGTGGGGACTATTGTGCTGTACGCGGCGCTCATCATCGGTGCGTTGTTGTCGCTCTTCCCCATCCTCTGGATGATCTCGGCGTCGTTCATGCCGACCGGAATGGCGAACACGTTTCCGCCGAGGTTGTGGCCCGATCATCCGACGCTCCAGCACTATCGCGACGTGTTCACGCGGCTGAGCATGGGACGCTATCTGCTCAACAGCGGGATCATCGCGACGGCGGTCACGGTGCTGTCGCTCGTCATCAACTCGATGGCCGGGTACGCCTTCGCGAAGCTGCGCTTTCGCGGGCGCGATCCGGTGTTCAAGGCGATGTCGGCGGGGCTCGTGATCCCGGTGCAGGTCGCGATGCTTCCGCTTTTCCTCCTGATGAAGTCGCTCGGCCTCATCAACACGTACTGGGGCGTGATCATTCCGAGCCTCGCGAGCATCTTCGGCATCTTCCTCATCCGCCAGTACGCCGTCGCGATCCCGGACGATCTGCTCGACGCCGCGCGCATCGATGGCGCGAGCGAGGCGCGCATCTATCGCTCGATCGTGCTCCCCACGATCACACCGATTCTCGCGACGCTCGCGATCTGGACCTTTCTCACCACGTGGAACGACTTCATGTGGCCGCTCATCATCCTCTCGGACGAGCGTCGGTACACGCTGCCGGTCGCGCTCGCGAGCCTGGTGGGCGAGCACGTGCAGGACACGGAGCTCATGATGGCGGGCTCGGTGCTCACGGTGCTCCCGGTCGTGATCGTCTTTCTCATCCTGCAACGCTACTACATCCAGGGTGTGATGGCCGGGAGCGTGAAGGGGTGAAGCTGTCGTCCGCGGGAGCCTTGGGCGTTTTGTTGGTCTCCGCCGTCACTGCGCGCGCGCAGGCATTGCCGAGCTCCGCGCGGCTCATCGACGGATTCGAGAGCAC
>Ga0070679_100003477_pt1 | contig 14424 bp, 11 predicted proteins | sample KBSC63BmetaG_FD_65652 | JGI IMG/M metagenome (GOLD analysis project Ga0070679, IMG submission 65652) | Corn rhizosphere microbial communities from Kellogg Biological Station, Michigan, USA - KBS C6-3B metaG | ecosystem: Host-associated > Plants > Roots > Rhizosphere | place: USA: Michigan... | reverse complement strand
TCCTCGTCTTCACCGTGAAGTGCACGATTCCGGTCGGGCGATCGACCGCCACCACCAGAGCGCTGCGCGACAGCTTCTTCATCGCATCGACTTCGCGGTCGGCTTCCGTCTTTCCCTTCGCGCGAAGGTAGTCGATCAACACGCCGTGAAAGTCCTCTCCGTCATACGGTCCCGCCGGAGTCGCATCGTACTTCGACGTCGCGATCGTCCGAAGCACCGCGTTCGACGTGAGCAGATCGCCGTAGAATTGCGCGGAGGTCGTCGCGGAGCTCGAGGCGACCGCGCTCAACGCCGGAACGCCAAGCTGCGATGCGACGGAGCTGAGCGCGCCCAGCGTCCCGCTCATCGACGACGGTTCGGATGCGAGAAATGCCGCGCGCGCCGTGAACATGCGCGGGCGAAGCATGGAGCCGACGAGCGCCAGCGTCGCAAACAGGAGTGGCAGCGCGACGATCGCACGGCGATGTCTCGCGAGCGACTCGATGTACGGGCGAACGGAATCGGGATCGTCGGCGGGACGTTGCGAGTGCGGATGCAACGGTGCCGAGAGGCGATCGGGAGGAGCGATGCGTCCAGGAATGCTCATGGCCGGCGAACGATGGCAACGAGGGCAACGAGCCCGCCGACGATCTGCGCGATCACCGCGAGTCGCGCGACCGGATCGGTATGGTCGACCTGATCCTTCTGCGTCACGTACACGACACTGCCCGGGCGCGGAACTGGTTTCGAGTCCGGCAGCAGGTGTCGTGAGACGACGCTCTCCACCGTTCCATCGGGTTGCGTCACATACGCCCGGCCTTCATCGGCCAGGCGCGTTGCTCCGCCGGCGGCACGCACGTAGTACGTGATGTCGGCGCCCGGGACCCAGGCTACGCCGCGCGGCGCGTTCACCGCGCCCTGCACCTCGACGATGCCGCTGAACTGCGGCAGGAAGATCGAATCGCCGTCCTGCATGAGCAAATTGTCACGAAACGACGTGTCGCGCAGGACCTGCCGGAGATCCACGCCCACTCGGCCGAGGTGATCCTGGCCGCGATAGAAGACGATGCCGTCCGGATCCGCGGCGCGCGTGAGGCCGCCTGCGCGCCGAATCACATCGCTCAGCCGGTCGCCTTTGTTGAGCAGCGCGTACGTCCCCGGCGACGCTACCTCGCCCGCCACGACGACCTTGCGCGGCTTCTCCCAGTCGGGCTGCGAGAGAATGAGCACATTGTCATACGGCTCGAGCGGTACGTCTCGCACGCCGCTCGTGGCGCCGGCCTGCACGATGCTCATCTGCGACCCACCGGTGCTCGGCGTCACGACCTTGCCGAGCAGGTAGCTCGAGTCGAGCGCGACGCGCTGCGCGACCGCGAGACGTCCGCCGTCGCGCACGCGCGGCAGTCGCGCGATCTCCGCCTCGCTGAGCGACGCGCGCTCATCGAGACCGCCGCCGAGGAGCACGAGATCGCGCAGCGTCATGCCTTCGCGATACGCATAGCGTCCCGGCCGGCGCACCGCGCCCGTGATCGCGACGTATTGCGTCGTGCGAAATTCCGTCACCGAGAACACACGGACCTCATCGTCGTCCTGCAGCACGAGATCGCCGCGCGAGTGTCCGGCACTGTCCGGCAACGTTCCGCGAAGCTGGACGCGCGCGGAGTCCGCGCCGCGCAGACGCGAGACCAGCACGCGGTCGGCGTAGGCATCGGGCTTCGCGCCGCCCGCGAGACGAATGGCGTCCGAGAGACGCATGCCCGGCGTGAATCCGACCGTTCCCGGCGTCACGACGTCGCCCTGCACGGTCACGCGATGGCCGACGCGATCGTTCACCCGGAAGACCTGCACCACGTCGCCCGCCTCGAGTGGGAACGCGGCCGGATTGTCAGTTTCCTGATCGGTGGATGCGACGTCGATCACGACGCGCGCGCGCTCGTTGGCGTCGCGCTGCGATGGCGGCAGCACGCGCGAGACCTGCACGCGCCTGCGGGCCGCATCCGGCGTGAATCCGCCGGCGTCGCGAACGAGGTCGGCCAACGTTGCGCCTCGCCGAAGCTCGTACGTCCCCGGACGAGTGATCTCGCCATAGAGGCGAACACGCGCGCCGTGCACCGGCACGAACACGACGTCGCCCGACTGCAGCCGCGGATCGTGGGAGGCATCCGCGCGCAGCAGATAGTCATAGAGATCGAGTGAATCGACGACGCGGCCGGCCCGCTTGACCTCCACGTGACGCATGCTGCCGTTCGTGGTGGGTCCGCCGGCCGCGTACAGCGCGGTCAGCGCCGTTCCCGCGCTCGACACACGATAGCTCCCGGGCTGCGCGACGTCGCCGAGCACGTAGACCTGATTGCTGTGCAGGCGCGCGAGGTTGACCGAGAAGCGGGTCGTCGCGCTTCCATCTCGACGCAGCCCCGAATACACGCGGCCGAGCTTCGCGTAGAGCTGATCCTCGAGCTGCGCGAGCGTGAGATTCGCGACCGTGATCTCGCCCACGCCCGGCACCACCACGAATCCCTCGCGCGTCACGTCGAGCGTGAACGCGCGCTCCGCATCGCCGGTGATGATGAGCACGATGCGATCGCCCGCGCCCAGCCGGTAGTTGGCATCGACCGGACCGGCCAGATTCGGATCGAACTGCGTCGTCTTCGAGGAGAACACGTCGAGGCCGAAGATCGTGGTGCCGCTGTCCCGCGTCAGACGCGGAGGGACGCGTCGTCGAGGGACGGACACGAGTCGACCGACAGAGTCGACCATCTCCACCGTGTCGATCATGGAAAGGCTGTCGGCGAGCGAATCGCGCATCGTCGAATCGCGGCCGATGCGCCCACGCGGCCGCTCCGCGCGCTGGCGCAGGAGGTTTCGCAAGTCGGACGTGTCGACCGAGTCCGTGATGCCGAGCGCGTTCATCGCATCGAGAATGTCATCGGTCGGAATCACCGCGGTCGAATCCGGAAGGCTGCCGCCGACGGCACCGCCCGTGCTTCCGCGGCGCGCGCCGATGTACGCATCGAGCAGATCGTCGGGATATCCCGCTGCTCGAAGACGAGCGCGAATCTGGTCCGGGGTCAAACCGCTTTTCGAGATCTCTTCCCGCAGCATCGCGATGAGATCGGGCCGCGTCGCGAGCAGGCGCTTGGCCTGATCGGTCGTGGGCAGTTGTTGGGCGTGCGCGAGTCGCCCGGCGGAAAGACACGCAGCGGCAACGACGACAGACCGGACGAGCCGGGAAACGCGATTCAGCAACAAAGGCGTCCGATGGCTGGGGAATGCGTGGTGGAAGGATGGAGCCGGGGGGTCAGCCTCGATAGACCAAGCCTCCCAACACGCCCGGCGTTCCCGGCAGGAACCCGGAGCGGCTTCGGGACATTTGTAGACGATTCGATCGACTGACATCCTGCCAGACGCATCTGCCGCCGCTGCCGACTGATGACCGAAGTCCCGTCCGAGCCCCGTCGCATCTCCGCCGCATGACGAATCCGGCAATCCCTCCGGTATTCCTCGTGCTCGGCCGCACCGGGCAGATCGGCTATGAGCTGTCGCGGCGGCTCGGTGCGCTCGGCGTCGTCGTGGCACCGACCCGCAAGGAGGTCGATCTCCTGGCGTGCGATTCGGTGCGCAACATACTCGACCGTGTGAAGCCGGCCGCGGTCGTCAACGCCGCCGCGTTCACGTCCGTCGAGCGCGCGGAGCTGGTTCCGCAGCTCTGCGCACGGCTCAACGCCGATGCGCCCGCGTTCATCGCCGCGGAGTGCAAGCGCGCCGGATCGGTGTTCGTCCATTTCTCCACGGACTACGTGTTCGACGGGTGCAAGGGCACGCCCTACGTGGAGACCGACGAGGCGCGCCCGCTGTGCGTGTACGGCGCGACGAAGCTCGCGGGTGAGCAGGCCGTCGTCGCGGAGGGCGGCAAGCATCTCGTCTTTCGCACGAGTTGGGTCTATGCGACGCGCGGCCGGAACTTCCCCGCGACGGTGGTGCGGCTCGCCCAGGAGCGCGACGATCTCGCGGTGGTGAACGATCAGACGGGCGCGCCGACGTCCGCGGCCGCGATCGCCGACGGGGTGTGTGCCGTACTTGCGAGAATCCTCGACCCCGCGTCGCCGGCCGATGCCAGCGACGCGGCGTGGGGCCTCTACCACATGACTGCCGACGGATCGACGACGTGGTACGACTTCGCGAAAACGATTCTGAACGAGGATCCGCGCATGGCGATCGCCGAGCGACGCTGCCGCGCCGTTCGCGCGATCACCTCCGCCGAGCATCAGTCGAAGGTGCGGCGCCCCGCGTACTCTGTGCTGTGCAACGACAAGCTCGCGCGGCAATTCGGCGTGCGGCTGCCAGCGTGGGAAGCGCAGTGGCGCGCGACGGTCGACGCGCTTGGCGTCATCCCGTCGCCAGAGCCTGGCGCAACAGCGGTATCGCCTCAGCTGGATCCCTGGATAGCCTGAGGCGCCATCCACCGGGCGCGGCGAGCGCTCGTGCGACGCGCGGGTGACGCTCGGGAAAACGATCGAACCCGGGGGCGACGTCGCGCAGCAGCGTACATTCCACTTCGCGCGGCGTCAATCGTTCGATCAAAGCCTTCTGATTGCCCGGCTCCAGGACGCACACCGTTGCACGCTCCGCGAGGAGCCGGTCGCGCGTGAGCGGGCCGTCGAGCGTCGTCGAATACTTCGCACCGGCCGTGCTGCTCGCATCCACCATGCGAACGCGCGCGGGCCACGAGCTGTTCCATACGCGCGAGATCGGATCCAGCTGCACCCACACGCGGTCCTCCGCCATCACGGTGAGGCCACAAGTATGTGCGATGTGTGCGAGCGTGCTCTTTCCCGATCCGCTGGCGCCGGCGAGCAGCAGCGTGCGTCCGCCGGCGCGGACGGCGGACGCGTGCAGCGGATGCCGATCGAAGTGCGCAAGCAACGCGAAGGTCATTGCCTCGAGCATCGTGTCGTGAAAGCGGTCGGCGTCGGCAACGAGCTCGCTGCTGGCGTCCACGCTGCTCGTGCGGCGCAGCGGATCGCTCACGCCCAGGCTGCCCTCCGATCGTGCGACCACACGTGTCGCGTCCGGCAGCGAGTACTGCATCGGCGAACTGCCTTCTCGCCGGTCGTGCACGCGAATGCAGACGGTGACGACCGGCTCTTCGGCGACGTCGCCGCCATCGATCGTGGCCCAGCAGCCATACCGGTCGCGGACGATGCATGCGACCCGCTCGCTATCGGTCGCGAACCGCGTGCGGAGGCCGAGGATCGGCAGCTCGACGACGATCGGCAGCGCGGTCATCGCGCGACCTCATGATAGATGCGCTCGAACGTTCGCGCGGTGAAATCCGCGTCGATGGCGAGTGCGCGCTGTTGTGCGTGTGCCGCAAGCGTGCGTCGGCGTGCGTCGTTCGCGAGCAACGCGCCGGTCTGGTGCGCGAGCTCGGACGCATCGCCGATCGGGACGCCGATGGCGGCGTGCGGTGCCCATTCGTCGACGTGGCCCACCGCGGTGCCCACCGTCGGCACACCGGCGATCGCTGCCTCGAGCACGGCAAGCGGACCAGCTTCGTGTCGTGACGAGACGAGCAACACGTGCGCGCGATCGACGAGCTGGCGTAATGCATCTCGTCGCAGGACGCCGTGCCAGTGAATGCGATCGCCGAGCCTGCGCGCGACGGGATGCTCGCGGATCGCACCATTGGTGGTATCCAGACCCGCCAGATGCAGTTCGAAGTCGATCCCGCGATCCGCGAGGATGCCGGCGGAGTCCATGAGCGTTTCCTGATCCTTCACCGGGCGGATGTCGCCAATGTGCAGCAGGCGCGCGGGTTGTTCGGCGTCACGCGAGCGAACGGACGCCACAGGCCAGCGATCGACCGCGACGCCGATCGGAACGCAGTCGGCCGCGATCCCCTGTTCGGCGGCGAGGCGCTGCATGAACGGAGTGGCGACGGTCACTCGTGTCGCTCCGGCAATCGCCGCACGCAATGCGGTCCGGCCCAGTGCGGAACAGCGCATCCCATAGTCGATGTCGCGCATCGCCACGAGCTCGCCGCCCGACGGATGAAACACGACGGGCACCCCGAACCGTTTGCCGAGCACGCCGGCGTACGTGCCGCACCATCCGAAGAATGCGTGGATCACGTCGAAGCGCGCCGTGCGATGCGCCGCCTGAAAGACGCGCCATAGCCGCAGGCTGCGTCCGCGCGCTCGGCCGGTGTCATGGACACGCGTGCCGAGCAGCGACCATTCGCCAGGCGCGTCGTTCTGGCCGAGCGCGAAGACGTGAACCTCGTGCGTGCGCGCGAGCCGCTCGATGAGCCAGAGCCGCGAGTGGATGACACGATCCTCGCCGCTTGCATCGACTCCGCCGGGCACGATGAGCGCGATCTTCATACGCGCGCCGCGGCGAGTGCCTCGTATGCCAAACGGAGCTCGCGAGCGATCGCGTCGTACGAGAGCTCCGTGTCGAATCGGCCGCGCACGCGCGCCGCAGTGGCAACCGATCTCGGCGCACGGCGGGCCCCGCCGCCATCGGGAGTGAGCCAGTAGCTCCCGATGGCGGCGGCGAGCGCCGATGGATTCTCGATCGGAATGAGCGCACCTGTATCGCCGACGATGCGCCGCGCGGCTGGAATGTCGGTCACGATCGGGGTCGTGCCGCACGCCATCGCTTCGAGCAGCGAGAAGCCACTCGCCTCGTGGTGGCTCGCCTGCACGTAGAAGTCCGCGGCGCGATGCCGCAACTCCATCTCGGCGTGCGGCCGCGTCCCGAGCAGCACCACGCGTTCGCGCAACACGGGAGACTCCGCGATTCGCCTCGTCACGACGTCGAGCAGCGGCGCCTTGCCGTAGCACATCCACAGACGCACATCGGGAAGCTTGCGCGCAACGCGCTCGACGGCGGCGAGCAGCGTCAGCGGATCCTTGTTGTCGTCGAGCCGTCCGGTCCAGAGCAGGCACGGGTCGCCGAACATGCCGGTCGCGCGTCGAGCTTCATCTCGCGCTCCCGGCGTGAACGTGCTCGATCCTTCGAGCACCGGGAAGATGGGCATGTCGGCGCGCAACAGGCCGGCGTCCACAAACGGGCGCGCCTGTTCGGCCGTGGTGAAAGCAGCGCCCGCGACCGAGCGAAGCGCCCAACGCCACGCAGTCGAGCGCCATCCGGTGGGCACGCGCGTCGCGTGATCCTGAATGAGCACGGGTGCGTCGCCGGATCTCGCGAGTGCGGCAACGGCGGACAGGTGATGAATTCCGCGCACATGAATGACATCTGGCTCGAGCGAGGCCACCAGCGCGATGATACGTCGCGGGATGCGCGCCGCATCGTCGACGAACCGATACGACACGCCGTCGCGTTCGACCGTGCGTGTCGTGTGCGCGCGCTGAACGACGACGACATCCACGCCACCGCGGCGCAGCGCGGATGACACCTCGGTGAGTGTCGGCCAGGCGTCGAGCAGTTGTTCCGGCGTTCGACGTTCGCGATCCGCGTGAAAGCTCACGTGCACCGCGCGGAGTGGCCGCTCGATCAGCATACGCTCATGCCGGTTCGAGACCAGGCTCGAGCGACATCGCATCCGCGCGCGCGACGGCACGCGCGATGAGCTTGGGCCGGCCGTCCAGGCACACGCGCATGGTCGCGACCTCGCACCGCTCGAACCAATCGGCGAGATCCGGATCGGCGACGACGGGCGCTCCGTTGCGTACCACGGCGCGGATGTCCGTGCGCGAGAGGCCGAGGAGCGTGTCGTACGGATCGCTATTCGCGCGAGCCACGATGCAATCAGCATTTTGCCCGGCGCGAAGGCCGCCGACGTCCGGCTCACGAAGAATCGCGCTCGCGTCGGAGGTGACGAACCGCAACAACTCACGCGGCGTCAGCCGTGAGTGCTTGGCCGCGATGCGAAGCTCGTCGAGCAGATCGCGGGAGCCCGTGAGACGCGAGTCCGTGCCCAGCGCGACGCGACGTGCAGATGCAAGAATGCTGATGTCGAGCGTTCGCCCGAACATCGCCACGTTGCTCGATGGACACCACACGACTGATGCGCCGGCCTCGAGAATGCGCGCGGCGTTCGCCGCGCTCAATCCAACGCCGTGCACGATCACCGTATTCGGCCCGAGACAGCCCAATTCGTCGAGGCGCGCGAGCTCACCGGCGGCAATGACGTCCACTCCTTCCGCGAGATGCACGATCCACGGCCGGTCGCTCGGCGTTTCGAGAAAGCTCTGCACGACCGGAGGGCCATAGCGCGCCGCGCCGCCGTCGACGCCGCCCAGCCCGAGCGAATGGCTCCAGCCGAGGTCGCGCGGCACCGTGACGGGAAAGAATGGATCGTTCATTTCCGCGACGCGCGGATCGTGGTGCGCGACGGTCGTCACTCCGGCAAGCACGTTCTTCAACGCGCCATGCCAGTGACGAACCTCGCGCGGCACGCTCGCGGCCGCTCCGACGTCGCGGCGCTGCCGATGCTGTTCCATCGCGTCGATCCACTGGTAGCTGTTCGCGTACGTCGCCGATGATCCGAGCGGCGGGATCGCGTTGAGCTGAAGATGGTCGTGCGCGTTGACGAGACCGGGATAGACGAAGTGGTCGCTGAGATCCAGCGCGACGGCGGCGCGCGCATCGGCGACGACGCGTCCATTCGCGAACACGATCGGCGCTGCGTCGACGGAATCGTGATGCACGACGCGTACGCCGGTCAGCCGCACCGCTCCCGCGCTCATGATCTCGCGGGCCGCGCGAGCGACAGAGTACACACACAGCGCTCGCAGATGGCGTTGCGCTTCACGTCGAGCCCCTGCCGCCACGCGACGGCGTCAGGAGAATTGATCACCGCCGACAGCCCGCCCGCCGAATGGATGTTCCCGAGCGACGGTTGGAAGAAGCAGGGCCGAACGGTGCCGTCCGATTCGATCACGCTCGAGACCCACGGCGCATTGCACTCGTTGGGGTGAAACGACCCCTGTCCGAGGAGCGCGCCGAAATATTGCTCGAGGCGGCGGCGCAGCTTGGCCGGCGATTCGGCGATGAACCCCGATTCGAAATCTCGAATGTGCTCGCGCTCGAGCGCGTCGAGCTCCTCGGACAGTCGCGCGAGGTCGCCTGTGTCGAGCGCCACGGCGCCGACGCGATCCACGGTCCAGCCATCCGGGCGGTTGAACGCGTCGCTGCTCACATCCGCCGCGAGAAAGCTGATGCGATCGAGCCCGATCGCGCGCGCCGCTCGAACGGTCTCGCGCAGGTGTCCACAGTTCGCGCGTTGGACGGTGCATCGCGCGGTGACCTGCACGCGCGAGTCGGCGGCCTTCACCGCCGAGACACCTTCCGATAGCAGATCGAATGCGCGGGGCACGTTGCGGATGCGATCGTGAATCGGCCGCGGACCATCGAGGCTGACGACGACGTCGTCACAACGCTTCACCAGCTCCGGCGCATGCTTTCTGAGCAGCAGTCCCGTGCTGAGAACGGAGATGCCGATTCCCGCGGTCCGAAGGTGATCGCACAACGTCCAGAGGTCCGAGTGCAGCAGCGCTTCGCCGCCGCTCAACACCACGCGCTCCACGCCGAGTCCGCGCCACTCATCCACCCAGCGCGCGACATGCTCGGCACTGATCTCGCGCGACGTTCGATCGCGCCAGATGTCGCACATCACGCACTTGCAGTTGCAGCGACTGTGCGGGAAGAGAATGAGAACGGGGAGATGCGTGATCGGATCGACGCGCGGAAGCGGCGCGTGCTCGCGCGACGAGATCGTTGGCGACGGGCGCGGAGACAGTACCGTCATGCGGCCTCGCCCGCTTTCCGCCAGGCCATTACGGAGACCAGCGGCAGCCCGCACTGCGCCGCGTATGCCGCGTGGCGACCCGCGTCCGCATAGAAATGTTCGATGACCGGGCCCACCGCGCCGACCCGATGCGCGTCGAGTGCGAGCCGCGCGCCACGCGCCGCTCGTCGATGGTCTTCCAGCGCATGCGCATGATGCTCGAGCTCGTGCTGCACGCCCGAGTCGTCGCGAAAGGTGCGACGGTGCCCGGCGACGACTGCCGCCGTGTGAAGGTCGGACACGATCACGACGCCGCCAGCCGCGCACACCCGGCCGAGCTCCCGATACGCCGTGCCCACGTCGCGCACGTGACCAATCACGAGCCGGCACCAGACGACGTCGAAGCTCGCGTCGTCGAAGGGAAGGGCGCGCACGTCCGCGGCGGCGCAGGTGATCTCCGCATTCGCCACGACGAGCATCTCCGGCACGAGATCCACGCCGACGGCCATCGACGCTCCACTCTGTGCAATGCGTCGTCCAACACCGCAGCCGACATCCAGCAACCGGCGCCCCTGGACCGACACCTCGAGTGCCCGAACCTCGGCGTCTTCCAGCGCGCTCACCGCGGTCTCCTCGGCATAATGCGCCGCCCACAGGCGATAGCCCTCGCGCGCCGGGAGCGCGGTCACGATCACGCTCCTTGCGGAACCGCGTTGCCGACGACGGGCGACGGCGCGCGCAGATGGCCGTACGCCTGACGGTCGTCAGGCTCGCGGCGCGCGAGGCGGCGCACCGTGCGCAGCGCGCGCGGATCGTCATAGTCGCCACGTGCCCACCGCCCTCGAGCGAGCAGTGCGCCGACGGCCTTGCCCCACGCCGCAGTACGCGTGTCGTGGACAGATGGAAACCGGCTCTTGAGAACCAGATCGAAGTTCTCGACGCGCGCCTTGAGCGGCGCGGCCAGCCATGGAGTGCGCGGGTCCTCGTGCGTCATCCACGCGACCCACTCGGGCTGCGTCCACTCCTCGAGCGACGGCGGCGTCACGGAGACGGCCTCGACGTCGCCGTAGGTGCCGCGACGCTGCGGCGTTGGCGTATAGAAGTAGGTGATCAACTCCATCGCCGGATTCACGCGCTTGAGCTTCCGCACGAACGCCAGCGTGTTCTCGATCTCTCCCCCGGGATCCTGAGGATCACCGAACACGAAAGAGAACTCTGGAATGATCCCATGTTTGCGCGATCGCTCCGCGACTGCCAGGACCTGCGACGTGGTGATCCCCTTGTTCATCTTCTCGAGCACCGCGTCCGATCCCGACTCGGCGCCGCAGAACACCATCGTGAGGCCGGCGCGCTCGAGCAGCCGCCACGTGTCATCCGAGAAGCGCATGAGAGCATCGACCCGCGCCTCGCACCACCAGCGCAGGCCGAGCGGCGTCACGCGTTCCGCGAACTCGCGTGCGACGTCCTCGCGCACAAAGAAGTTGTTGTCGTAGAAGTGCACCGAATCCATGCCGTGCTCGCGCACGAGATACGACAGATGCTCCACAGTACGCGCGGGGGACTGCACTTTCTCCCGGCTGCCAAAGACCGAGATCACGCCGCAGAACTTGCATCCATACGGGCAGCCGATCGACGCCTGGTACACGCCCGATCGCTTGCCGAGAAACGTGTGCTTGAGATAGCCGGCGACGTCGATGGCGTGATAGGCGGGCGCTGGCAGCTCGTTCGGGCCCTTCCACACGCGCTCCGGGGCGAGAAAGTGGCTCCCGTCCGATTCACGAAACCCTAAACCGTTCACCGTGTGCGGATCCCGCGCGCCATCGAGCACGTCGAGGAGCTCGACGAACGTGTCTTCACCCTGCCCGCGGACCATCCAGTCGACGTACGGCGCGTTGAGCACGGGCGTCGGATAGAGGCTGGGAAAGTTGCCGCCCCAGATCATCGGGACGTCCGGATGCCTCGCCTTGATCGCGCGCGCCAGCGGCACAGCGCTCACGAGCTGCGGGCCGGGCATGACGGTGAACGCCACCGCACGCACCGGATCCGCCGCGCCTCGGCGCGCGTCGATCTCGCCGCTCACCTCGGCGAGGACGTCGACGTCGGGAAGATTCCCGTCGACGATGCGCCACGTGACGCCCGGCGGCAGCGCCGCCCCGATCGCCATCACCGAGAGCGGAAACCGCCGATTGCCGGGACGCGTCGCGCGAGGATTGACGAGAAGAATCATTCGACGGGCGCCGCGGTTCGCCCGAGCTGATACAACACATGGTCGCCGAGCGCGGCGAAGGGACGCGCGACCAGGCGATCGAGACGCTCCAACGTGTCGACGATTCGCGGATAGCGCGAGATGCTTGGTTCCGCGGCGCTCGGCGGCACGAAGACGCCGATACCGGTGCGGGACACCGGCTCGAACCACGGCGCGAACGCTCGGCGGACGTCGCTCGCGCGATGATAGCGAACCGTGAAATCCTGCCCGCCCAACCGTGCATGCACATCGCCACGATCGAAGCGGCGAAACGCATTCGTCGCGCTTCCCTTGGAGAGCTGTACGATCCATTCGCCGACCGCGAGCGTTCCGAAGATCACCAGCGCCAGTTGTCCACCAGGCCGCACGAGTCGCGCGAGCCCGTGCGCGACGGGACGCAAATCCGTCACGCAGTTGAGTCCCGCGAAGTTCGAGAACGCGCCATCGAAGGGCGTCGCGCCGCTGACGGCGTGCCGATCGGCGAGGAGATCGAGCTGCTCGGCGCCGTACACCAGCGGCTGCGGTGCGCCTAGCGGGAGCAGCTTGTTCTCCGCGATGCGCACCATGGATGGCGACACGTCCGTGAGCAGGACTTCGCGTCCTCGCTGTGTGAGCCAGAGCGCGTCTTCACCGGTGCCGCCACCAACCTCGAGCAAGCGCGAGCCGCGCGGAAACATCCGCGCCAGCGTGCCGTGAACCGCCCGGCGCTGGGCACTCACGCTCTTCCATTCGCCGTAGCGCGCATCGAATCGCTCGGCGACGGCGTCGAACGCGAGTGCGGCAGGAGACAACTGCTGGTGCATGCTACCGTCCAGCGGCGACGAGTGGTTCCGGAGAGCGATGCGCCGCTTCGTCGCGCGCGAGATCGCGCCAGAGCGCGTCGTCCGCGTACCGATGCCGCGCCTCTTCGTGCAATGCATCGCGCACGCGGCGATAGAACGCCGTGGTGTACGTCCCGTTGAACAGCATCGCGAGATCGTCGGTGTGCTGCCAGTTGCGCCGAGCGCCGAGCTGCGCCTGCACGTTGTGATAGAACTTGGTGCCTGGCAGGGGATACGCGACCGACACGCCGATGTCGTGCGGCTGCTCTTCACGCAGCAGGTCGCGCGTGGCCAGCAGGTCGTTCCACGATTCCGACGGATAGCCGAGCTGAAGGAACCAGCAGGCGCGAATGCCGTGGGCTTTGAGCGCGCGCGTCGCCGCGCGTACCTCGTCGACCGTGGTGCCTTTCTCCATCGCATCGAGCACCGACTGCGAGCCCGACTCCACGCCGATCCAGACTTCCTCGGCACCGGCGCGCGCGAGTGCAGCGGCGGTCGCGGGGCGCAGGAGATCGGCGCGGCACTGAATCATGAATGGAATGCGCGCGTCGCGCGCCGCGACCGCATCGGCGAACTGGAGAATCCAGCGCGGCGTGAGCCCGAAGATGTCGTCCGCGAACCAGAGATGATCGGGCGCGACGTCGGCCTTGAGCCGCTGCATCTCCTCGGCGACGCAATCCGGGGCGCGCTGCACGTAGCGGCGTCCGAAGATCGGTTTCGCGCACCAGTTGCATCCGAACGGACAGCCGCGCGAGGCGACGATGTTCCACGAGAATCGGCCGTGTGCGCGCAGCCATGCATCGCGGTAGCGGCCGACGTCGACCAGATCCCACGCAGGCGACGGCAGCTCGTCGATGTTGCCGATGGACGCCGCATGTGCGGTGTGCGTGACACCGCGGCGGCCGTCGCCGAGCACGAGGCCGGGAATGGCGCAGAGCGATGCGTGTGGCGACTCCCGCCATGCTTCGGCCAGGGCGAGGAAACTGACGTCCGCTTCGCCTGGAAGCACCGCGTCGGCGCCGGCGTCGAGATACGTTCGCGGATGGTCGGACGAATCGGAGCCGTTCACGGCGACGCGACATCCGGCGTCGTGCGCCGCGCTCACCATCGCGAGCGTCGCCTCACGGGTGCGCTCGGTGCACATCTTCGTGAGGTAGTTGAAGTTGTCTTCCAGAATCCCGACGACGGCCGGACGCACCTCGGCGAGGACTCGACGAAAATCGTCGGGGCCGGAGGCGAACGTCGCGTCGAAGAGCGCGACGTCATGGCCCCGCTCGCGCAGCGCCGACGCCACCAGCAACGTGGCCAGTGGCGCGTACGGCTTCATTCGCTCGAGCTGTTTTGGGTCGTTCCGGAGGAAGAACGAGTTGGCGAGGAGAATCATTGGCAGCCGTTGCGGTCAATGATCAACCCGCTCGGCCGCGCAGACGTTCCCTTGTTTGCGCGCCTACAATCCCTTGACCGTGAAGATCACCTGGAGGCCGCCCGGCCCGGACGCGATGATGGTGTACGTGGCCGGCGTGTTGCCCACGGTGAACGCCGTGCTCGCCTGACCCGACGTTCCGGTGGCGGTCGCCTTTGGATTGACCACCCCGCCGGTCGCGGACCAGGTGATGGGTACGTTC
>Ga0070679_100003475_pt1 | contig 14431 bp, 11 predicted proteins | sample KBSC63BmetaG_FD_65652 | JGI IMG/M metagenome (GOLD analysis project Ga0070679, IMG submission 65652) | Corn rhizosphere microbial communities from Kellogg Biological Station, Michigan, USA - KBS C6-3B metaG | ecosystem: Host-associated > Plants > Roots > Rhizosphere | place: USA: Michigan... | reverse complement strand
GTGCCGCCCCCGCCGGATGCGTGATCTTTGTTGAGACGCCGGCCGAGATGCAGCCCTTCGAGCACGAATTCGACGGAAGCGGCGATCGCCGCCGGGCTGCCGCTGGCGCCGAGCGTCGACGCGGCTTCACGCATGCCGTCCATGTGCGACACCTGATGGACATATTCCATGGCCGGCATCATGTCCGACGTCTCGACGACCAGGCCGTTCTCGAAGCCGAGCACCAGCCCATCGAAATCGCGCGCCGAAAAGTGCCGGTTGAAGGTGGTGAGAATCGCGCCCTGAATCAGCTTGTCGACGACGCGGTCTTCCTGGGCGTCGCCCATCGCCTCCAGCTCGATCTTGCCGCTGGTTGAGGAGATGGCGGCGTGTAGATCGCTGATACGCGGCACGGCCTGCTTTTCGTTGAGGCGAATCGCGCGCTTCACCGCGTTGCTGACGACATTCTCGTAGTTGGCGATCGACATACGCACACTGACACCCGAGCGCTGGCTGACATCGTGGCTGCGCCGCGCCAAATGCGTGATCTCGGCGATGATGTCGCGCATGTAGTCCGGCGTCATGACCTCGACGCCGTCGGTGGCGAAGTGCGTCCGCTCCTGCTCCATGATGTCGACCTCAAGCTCGATCGACGTCGGATAGTGGGTGCGGATCTGCGAGCCGTAGCGGTCCTTGAGCGGCGTAATGATGCGGCCGCGATTCGTGTAGTCTTCGGGATTGGCGCTGGCGACGACGTAGACGTCGAGCGGCAGTTGAATACGATAGCCGCGAATCTGGACGTCGCGCTCTTCCATAATGTTGAGCAAGCCGACCTGAATCCGCTCGGCGAGGTCAGGCAGTTCATTCAGCGCGAAGATGCCGCGGTTCGTGCGCGGGATCAGGCCGTAATGAATCGTCAGTTCGTCGGAGAGATAGCGACCCTCAGCGACCTTGATCGGATCGACCTCGCCGATCAGGTCAGCGATCGTCGTATCGGGCGTCGCCAGCTTTTCGGCATAGCGCAAGGCTCGGGGGATCCAGTCGATCGGCGTCTTGTCGCCTTCCGCCTCGATCCGCTCACGGGCGAAGCGACTAACCGGCTCGAACGGATTGTCGTTGATTTCGCTCTCCGCGACGATCGGCACCTCTTCGTCGAGCAGGTTGATCAGGCCACGCGCCATACGCGTCTTGGCCTGGCCTCGCTCACCAAGAAAGATAACGTCCTGGCCCGAGAGGATGGCATTCTCCAGCTGCGGGATGACCGTCTCTTCATAGCCGATAACGTTCGGGAAAATCGCCTCGCCGGAACGAAGCTTTTCAATCAGATTCTTGCGCATCTCCTCACGGACTGGTCGGACCTGGTACCCGCTGTCGCGGAGTTCGCCGAGCGTACGCGGCTTGCTCATGAAAAACATGCCCCTTCATTAAGTGAATGGAAGTTTTGAGGAATTGAGCCGGCGATCGCACAGGACATCGGCAATTTGGCTTCCTTCGATGTCCTGTAATCGTACTACCGGGTGCCAACCTGTCAATCAAACGACCGGCGCCGGGACGGCGATTATGTAGCCGCGAAGCGCCGGATCGCGTCGCGAACGGACTCCGCTGAATCCATGCCCGCGTTTTCGTGCACCAGATGTTCGAGGAACTGCTCGCGCCGCGCCAGCTGGGTGATCGCCTCCTGACGCGGCAGCCCGAAGCGGTCGGTCAGGAGCCCGATCAACTGGCCCGGTCGCGTCACGAGCGGACCGAGCAGCACGTCGCGCTCGGCGATCGACTCGATGCGGAGGCCGGCATCGTCCGTCGCGTCGATCGTTTCGACGCGCATCAAGCGGCGCAGGAAGCCGGACGAGCGGCTACCGCCGCCGAGCGTCAAAACGAAGTCGATGGAAGCTAAATGCGCGAGCGGCACGTCCAGCGGATAGGCAGTCAGCAGCTCGACCATAGCGGCCGCGCCATCGCCGTGCACGGTCGTCGCCAGCGGATAGCCGAGTGCTGCCGTCTCGAAGAGGCGCTGGACGCCCGGTCCCCAGAGGTAGGTCGGCAGATTGTCGCTGATTTCGTTGCAGAGAAGATAGGTCGTCCGCGGATCCTTCGACTCAATGAAGTCGAATCGTTCGTACCAGCCGCGTAGATAGAGGCGCTCGATATCCTGCGGCAGGAAATCGAGCAGCGCGGTCAGCAAGGTCGTCTTGCCGGCATCCTGCAAGGTTGAGGTGACGACCAGCGAGGCGCGGCGCTCGATCGCCAGCCAGAAGAAGGCGGCGATGCGGGCATCGAGGTTGCCGTTGTGCAACAGATCAACGATCGTGTACGGCCGAGCTGGGCTTGAGCGGTGACCCCACCAGCCAAACGGTTCGCCGCGATCGCTGGCTCCCTGCGCCAAGCGCTGCCCCCAGTTTCCGGAATACCCTATTCTTTCGCCCGCCAGAGCGGCAGTTCAGGTATACCCGATCCAAGGGAGCCGGTGCTACGCCAGACTCAGCCGGTGGGCACTACGCTGGCGCCTGCTCCGGTTGAGGCAGAACGCCGAGTTGCTGCAGCTGGCTGAGGACATCAACGACGTGCCAGTGTTCGGCCAGCTTCCCATTCTCGAGGCGGTGAATGTCGATGCCGGCGATCGCAAATGCGCGCTGTGTTGGCGGGATGCCCATGAACTCACCGACGTGGATGCCACGATTCGTCCAGCGCACCGCGACTCGGTCACCCTCGGCGACGATGTCTTCGAGCGTGAATTGCGGGCGGAACGCGCTCCGAAGCATCTCGACTCGTTGTTTCAAGCCGGCGCGCCCATCGGTCTGTCCGGGCAGTGGGTCGTGCTCGTGATAGTTAGGAACCGCCAGCTCCTGGAGCAGTGACAGTTGCCCGTCTCCCAAAACGTCTTCGTAATAGCGGCGGACGACCGCCCGATTCTCTTCGACTGACATCCGGTCGACTCCTTCAGTGTCCTGTCTGTCTGGTCGTGACACTGTATGCAGCTTCTCACGCTCGTCTTGTGTGATCCACGAACTGACTCGTACACTTTTCGTACAGAGTTCCCGCACCTCCACATCACTTCGAAGGAGCTTCCACGGTGGAGAGGGACACCCCAGGCTTCGGCATACTGCTCAAGGGATTTCGGCGTCGCGCGCATCTGACGCAGGAGGAACTCGCCGAGCGCGCAGCCTACAGCTTCCACTACGTCAGCATGTTGGAGCGCGGCGTACGACGACCCCCACCCGTGACCATCGACCTCCTCGCTGACGCGCTTAACCTCCCGGCGGCGGATCGCACGGCGCTGCATACGGCAGCGCGCCGAGCCCATCCGGCCCCGCACAGGGTGCCGGTGCCGGTATCTCCGCTCTTCGGTCGCCAGCTCGAGAAGAAGCAAGTGATTGCCTTGCTTCAACGTCCCGATATCCGCATCTTGACCGTGACCGGCCCTGGCGGAGTTGGGAAGACGCGGCTGGCTGAAGACGTGGTGGCCGCGCTCGGCCAGACGCTCCGCGATGGGGCGGTCTTCATCGATCTAGCCGTCCTGAATGACCCGGAGAGCGTCCCGTCCGCGATCGCCCAGGCGTTGATGGTGCGATCCATGCCTGGTGAGTCGGTTCTCGCACGGCTTATTGGATTCCTGCGCGAACGAGACGTGCTGGTATTTCTCGACAGTTTCGAGCGCGTTCAACCAGCGGCGCCAGTCATCAGCGCACTGGTTCGAGCCTGCCCACGAATCAAGTTCCTGGTTACGAGCCGTACTCCACTCCGAGTGTCGGCCGAACAGGAGTTCCCGCTTCAGCCCTTGATCCTTCCGGAGCCTGATGGAAACACGGCGCAAGGCCTGTTGAACAATCCGGCCATCGCGCTCTTTGTCCAGCGCGCACGACTGGTCAAGCCATCGCTGGCCACCGGCGACGACGAGATCCGTTGGATCTCGGAAATCTGTCGCCAACTGGACGGCCTGCCCCTGGCGATCGAGCTCGCGGCCGCGCGGCTGAGCCATCTGCCACTTCCCGCGCTGCGTGATCGTCTGGAAAATCGGCTTGAGATTCTGACCGGTGGTCCGAGCGACTGGCCGATCCGTCAGCGACGCATGCGCGATACGATTGCCTGGAGCTACGATCTGTTGACGGCTGCGGAACGATCCCTCTTTCGGCAACTCTCGGTGTTGACCGGAGGCTGGAGCCTGGAAGCGGCGGAGGCGATCTGCGTCCTCCACAATGCACCCGGTCAGGTCCTCGATGGACTTCGATCGCTGGTGGACGCGAGCCTCATCCTCTTCGTCGACATGAAAGAGCCTGAACCTCGCTATCGTATGCTGGATACGATTCAGGAATTCGGCGGCGAACAACTCAGCACCGATCCAGAGGTTGAATCAGTGGGGCGCCGGCATGCTGAGTATTTTCTCTGCCTGGCTGAACAAGCAGAGCCGGCGCTGCAGGGCACGAATCAGGACGAATGGTATCGCCGGTTGGGGTGGGAGAAGGACAATCTCCGAACCGCGCTCCGCTGGTTTCGGCAGTCGGGTGACGACGCTCGAACGCTGCGGCTGGCGGCCGCCATCTGGCGCTTTTGGCAGCGCAACGGCTATTTTCGCGAGGGTCGACGATGGCTCGATGACGCGCTCGCCACGGCGGTGGACGTGCCGGCGGAGATACGGTCCAAGGCGCTCTGGGGCGCGAGTTGGCTCGCCTTTCACCAGGGCGACTACAAGCGATCGCATGCGCTCAGCGTGGCCAATCTTGCGCTCGCACGTGCGAGTGGCGATCTGCTTGTTCTCCGGAATGCGCTCACCGGCCTGGGCATGGCGCTGCTGGCCGAGGGCCACTACGTTGAAGCCGTCTCATCGCTCGAGGAGGCATTGAAGGCCGGCATGACACTTGGGAAGACATGGCATGCTGCCACGTCCTTCCTCAATCTGGGCATCGCCGTGATGCACATTGGCGATTTTGGTCGAGCGACTGCCCTGTTTAACGAAGCTGCGTTTCGCTATCGAGACCAGGGGGATGAGGTATTTGGTGCCCGAGTCCAACAGCAGCTCGGCTACATCGCCCTTGAGCAGGGCGATGTTGTACGTGCCAGGATGCTGTTTACGCGGAGCCTCGAGGTATTCGTCGCTCATGGTGAGCAGACGGGAATCGCTGACGCGCTTGAGAGCATGGCCGCGATGTGCGCGGCGGCCGGACACGCGCGACAAGCCGTCCAGCTCGTCGGCACCGCCGCCAGCCTTCATGAGCGTCTCGGTATGCCCCCGACGCCGTACCTTCGTTCCATCTGGCACCCCTTCGTCACGAGCGCCACTGAACGGCTCAGCGCTGCGGAATGCGAGTCCGCACGGGAGGAGGGTCGGGCAATGTCGCTCGAACAGGCGATCGCGATCGCGTCGGACGAATGTGGCGTTGGGACAAGCGCGTCGGGCAGCGACGCGCGGGCGTGATCCATCGCACCCAGGCAAGTACCCTCGCCGGACTGCGAGGGTGTAGCTGCCATCACTCCGTGAGCAGTTGCTCGCGCAGGGTCGAGAAAATCCAGGCCTCCGCCTCGTCGAAGGTCCAGCCGAAGTCGCGGGTGAGCGAAGACCAAACGACGGGCAGCAGCAGCGTGCCGATCAGGGCGGCGGCGCGTTCCGTCGTCAACTCTTCGCGCAATCCGCCGCGCTGCCGCAGCCAATCGGCCGTCTTGTGCGCTCCCTGGATATGTCGTGACTGGCCTTCGGCATACATGCGCGCCAGATCCTCATCGACCTGCGCGGCCGAGGCGAGCGCGGCCAGAATATCGCCGCAGCGCTCGGCGAGTTGCCGCGTCATCGTGACTTGCAAGCTGAGCGCCCTGGCCGGATCATCGCTGGCCATCAATTCAGCTGCCAGCGCCGGAATGTCCGCCTGCTCATCAACCCAGTCGATCAAGCGGCGTAACAGCACCGGTTTCGGCCCGACGCTCGTGTAGACCGTCGGTACGGCGACCCCGGCCTCCGCCGCGATTTCGACGATCGACGCCGCGCCGTACCCCTTGCTGATGAAGAGTTTCAAGGCAGCGTTCAGGATCAACTGCTGCGTTTCGGCGGCCTGCACCGCGCGGCGTGATTTTCTACTTGACATTTGATTAGATGCCTATTATAATGAGTAGAGATAAACTCTAAATAACCGGTTGTATTCTATCATGAGGAGGGCACGATGGCCAGCACCGCGCATGTCTCGACCCCGGCGAGAGTCGAGCGCAAACCGCTGACGGCGGAGACGATCGCCGGAGTCGGCGGGCTTATCTTCCTGGTAACCGTTATCATCCAGAACTTCGTCAGCATGGCGACGCTTCCGGCCAACGACGCCAGCGCCGCGACGATTCTCCAGTTCGCCAACGATCGCGCCCGGGTCGTCGATTTCTTCGTCGTGACCTTCGTCTGCGGTTACGTGGGACTTTTTCTCTTCGCGGCCGGGCTGATCGGACGAGTCGAGCGTCAGGACGACCGTGCGCGGCTCTGGGGCCGCCTTGGACGCTCTTCGGTCGGCGTAATCGCGACCTTTTTCGGTCTCGTCACGATGCTTGAGGTCGTGCTCGTTGCCGCGCGCGGCACACTGGCGAACGATGCCTCGTTGACCGTCCTTATCTGGACGCTGCATAACGCCATTTTCACTATCAACCTGCTCGCCATTGGCGGGGCCTTGCTCGGTCTGTCGCGGGCGGCGGCACTCGGCGGCCTCATTCCGCGCTGGCTCAGCATCCTCACCGTTGTCGGGGCAGCCTTGCTGATGCTGGCGGCCGCGCCGGCTGTTGCCCAAGTTCACGGCTCGCCGTTGCTCGCCCTTGGGCTTCTCGGTTTCCTTTGCTGGCTCCTGTTTCTGACGGTCGTCAGCGTTCGCCTGCTGAAGCTCGGCAGCCAGGAAGCCGGCCCGACCGCCCGCTGACCCCGCCACCACGACGTCTCAAAGCACCTCGTCACGGCCGGAGCGAGCCATTTCGCTCCGGCACTCTTGCGTCTTTAGCAACCGAGGCACCGGATATGCAGTCACAGACGAGCAAGGTTGGACGATCGCGGGCGTGGAACTGGAGGGTGCCGGCACCGATTGTCGCTTCAACTCGCGTCACCTAATCCGGTCACCGAACAACGATCGGACTCGTAGACCAGGCATTTTTCGCGCGCATCTAAGTCGTGCGACAATCAATCGATTGGGGTGACCGTCGTCCAATTGAGCCGTTGTCCGCTCGGGGTGACACGACCGGAGACGAGCATCAGACCCGATCCGGTCAGATCGGCTCATCTCGCGGCCCAGACGAGGAAAGGACACGCCCATGCATGAGCATCGACCTGTTTCTCATCTGGTGGTTGTCGGTTCGTCGGCCGGTGGCATCGATGCCCTGTCGGTGCTCGTGTCGTCACTCCCCGAGGATTTTCCGGCGCCGATCGTGCTGGCCCAACATCTCGACCCCACCCGACCGAGTCATCTCGACCAAATCCTCGGCCGCCGCAGCGCCTTGCCGGTACGCATCGTGGTCGACCGTGAGCCGCTGGCGAACGGAACGATTTATGTCGTGCCGGCCAACCGGCACGTCTCGATCCGCGATGGCGTCCTTGAACTCGTGAACGATCCGGAGCGGCCCAAGCCGTCGGTCAATCTCCTCCTCTCCAGTGCGTCCGAAGCGTATGGCGACTCCCTCATCGCGGTGATCCTGACCGGCAGCGGATCGGATGGCGCGAACGGCGCTCGTATCGTTCACGAGGCAGGCGGAGTCGTTATCATCCAGAACCCGGAAGGTGCTGACTATCCGAGCATGCCCCGCTCACTGGCGCCCAACACCGTCGATCTCGTCGCCGATCTGAACCAGATCGGCGAGGTGCTTTACAACCTGCTGCTCGGGATGGATGCCGAATCAATGCCGGATGAACCCCGGCAGTTGGAAGCGTTCCTCGATGAAGTACGCGAGCGTTTCGGCATCGATTTTGGCAGCTACAAGCTGCCGACGATTCGGCGACGCCTGCAACGGCGCATTGTCGCGACCGCATCGAACGATCTTGCCGAATATATGGCCTACCTCGACACTCATCCCGAAGAATATTCGAAGCTCCTTGATTCATTTCTCATCAAGGTCACCCAGTTCTTCCGCGATCCTGATCTCTTTCAGTATCTGCGCACGTCGGTACTTCCCGATCTGATCGAACGAAGCCGGCAGAACGATCGGGAGATCCGTATCTGGTCGGCGGGCTGTGCGACCGGGGAGGAAGCCTACAGCCTCGGCATCGCTCTGGCAGAGACACTCGGTGAGGAACTCGATCTCTTCGACGTGCGTATCTTCGCCACCGATGCCGATCCCGGCGCGGTCGCCTACGCCCGCGTCGGCGCCTACCCGGAGCGCGCATTGAGCGGCCTCTCCGACGACGAAATCGCGCGCTATTTTACGCACGATGCCGGTACCTACTATATCCGTAGGCGGGTTCGCAGCATGATTGTGTTCGGCGAACATGACCTCGGCCGGCGCGCGCCGTTTCCGCGAATCGACCTCGTGCTTTGCCGCAACGTTCTGATCTATTTCACCCAGCAGCTTCAGCAATACGTGCTGCGCAGCTTTGCCTACTCGCTGCGGGATAACGGCGTACTCGCCCTGGGCAAGGCGGAAACGACGTCACCGCTGCCCGCCTATTTTGAGGTCGAGGAGGCACGCTTACGCATCTACCGGCGCCGTGGCGAGCGTATCGTTATGCCTGCGGCGCAGATGGACACACCACGGCTGCCTCTCCATGAATGGTTCGGCGGCCGCCCAACCGGTCATCGCATCCCGATCGAAGCGCAAACGCAGGCGCCGAGTCTTGCAAATAACGACTTCCTGCTAGGATTTCCCTTTGGGATTGTCGTCGTCAATCGCAGCTACGATATCCAGGCGATCAACTCCGCGGCGCGCAACTTGCTCTCCATTCATACGGCCGCCATCGGCGAAGACTTGATCCATACGGCGCGCGACTTGCCGTACGACGAAATTCGCGAAACGATCGATTCCGCGTTTCTCGATGGAGCACACAGTGTTGTGTCCGAGTTCTCGGTCGATGACGTGGCCGCCAGCGAACCACGCTACATCAATCTGACCTGCTACCCCCTTGGCGACAAGAAGCCGACCGAACTCGTAACCGTGGTGATCGAGGATATTTCGGACCGCGTTCGAGACCGGATCAGGCTATGCGAAGAGCTTGATGCCGCGATCGTGGAGCGCCAGGAAGCCAGCCGTCGCGCCGACGAAATGCGCGCCTTCGCCCGGAACGAGGCAGCCACCGAAATCGACCACCAGCAGAGCCAGATCGAACGCTTGCGCCACGCGAATCGAGAGATCATGGAAGCCAACGATGAGCTCACACGATTGATCGATGAGTTACGCGCCCGCAACGAAGAACTGATGCTGATGACCGAAGAGGCGCAAGCAGCGACCGAAGAGGTTGAAACGCTTAACGAAGAGTTGCAGGCGACCAATGAAGAGTTGGAGACGCTTAACGAAGAGTTGCAGGCAACCGTAGAAGAACTCAATACCACCAACGAGGAGTTGCAGTCTCGAAGCGTCGAGATTCAAGAATTGGGGCAGGCGACCGAACGCGAGCGTTCTCGTCTGGAGACAACATTGCGCGCCGTAGCCGACGCCGTGTTGGTCGTCGATCGTGCCGGACAAATTGAACTCGCCAACGAAGCCGCGCGCCGGATGTTTGGCAACGCAGCGGATCCCAGAACTGTGGTCGGAACGTCGCTCCGCGACAACGACGGCCATGAGATCCCGCCGGAGGCGATGCCGCACGTTCTCGCCGCGCGCGGTGAGAGCTTCAAGCGTGAATTCACCATTCACGCCGGCGACAGTGTCCGCTTCGTTGAAGCGACCGGTGGACCAATTATCCGCGGTGGCGAGGTCGAGGGCAGCGTGATCATCATGCGCGACATCACCGACCGGAGCGTGCGCCTCCTTCAGGACGAGTTCCTGATGCTCGCCAGCCATGAGCTGCGCAACCCGCTCACCGTTTTGCAAAGCTCGCTCCAACTGATCGTGCGGCGGCTTGATCGCCACCCCGACGACCTCGAGACGCTGCGTTATCGGGCCGAAACGGCGGTTCGCCAAACGCGCCAACTCGGCCGCCTCGTCGGCGACCTTGTCGACACGACGCGGCTGCAAAACGGCAAGTATCGCCTCGAAATGGAATCGACGCGGCTCGATCGGCTGGTGGTGGAAGCGATTCAAACTCTCCAGCCGCTCGCGGCCGAGCAGCGGATCGAGATCGGCGTGCATGAGCAGGTGACGGTCAAGGCGGATGTCGGGCGACTCGAGCAGGTCGTCGCGAACATCGTGCGGAACGCGATCACTAATGCACCAAACACCGAGCGCATCGACGTGCGCGTGAAACGCGTCGGGGAAACAGCTCAGGTCGAAATCGAGGATTATGGACAGGGCATTCCGGCCAATGAGATTCCGAACCTCTTCAAGCGCTTTTATCAGGTCCCGCGCGATGAGCGACCATCGCGCGGTGGATTGGGGCTCGGACTCTACATCTCACAGCAAATCATCCAAGCGCACAATGGGCGAATTGAGGTGGAGTCGGAGGAAGGGAAAGGGTCGACATTTCGGTTAGTGCTGCCAATCGCGGAGGCTGCTGAAAGATCGGATTAGGTGCCATGTTTGGGCACGACATCATCACGATCGGGGCCTCGGCAGGGGGCGTAGAAGCCCTCGCAGCGCTGGTTCGCAGAATGCCGTCTGATCTCCCCGCCGCAGTCTTCGTCGTCCTGCACATTCCGGCGGATGTACCAAGTTATCTCCCAACGATTCTGGATCGCGCTGGGCCGTTGATCTCCAGACCAGCGCTCGACGGAGAAACGATCACGCCAGGGCGGATCTACGTCGCGCCGCCCAACCGGCATCTCCTGGTCGAGAATGGCGTCACACGGGTCGTTTTCGGTCGCTCCGAAAACCGCCACCGTCCGGCAGTCGATCCGCTGATGCGGAGCGCGGCGATCGCCTATGGCCCGCGGGTCGTCGGGATTGTCCTCTCCGGTACGGATGGAGACGGCACCGCGGGCTTGCGCGCTATCAAGCGGCGCGGCGGAATCACGGTCGTACAAGATCCGGCCAAAGCGCTCTTTTCGGGGATGCCCGAAAGCGCGCTCGCCTACGTCGATGTCGATCACGTGTTACCGGTATCGGAGATCGCCGGATTGCTGGCCACGCTCGCGCAGAGCCCAGCCGAAGCCGACGACCTTTACCCGGTGCCGGAAGAGTTGATTCTGGAGCAGAGGCAGATGACGGACGAACCAGGTCCGCGGATCTAACCGGTTACGGAACGATTTCGGGATACACCTGCTCGGAATGCAATGGCCCACTCTGGGAGATTCGCGATGGCGATTTCCTGCGCTACCGTTGCCGGGTCGGTCATGCTTTTACGGCCAGCGATATGATCTCAGCACGTTCCGAGCAACTCGAACAAGATCGCTGGGCGACGCTCAACCAACTGGAAGAGAGCGATTCACTCTCATCGAAAATCGCCGGTGAAGCCCGCACGCGCGGTTATGACCGCGCCGCCGCCAGTTTCGAAGAGAAGGCGGAGCGATCACGCCGCCGCGCCGAACTGATCTGCCGGGCGCTCCAAGATGACGAAACGACCGAAACCGTCGAGATCGATTAACTCAAACGACCACGATCGGTGCACACGCGGCTGCGACATCATCAATTCGCCGCGCGCTCACCAGACCGCCAGCAACGAAGAGACCTGACCGTTACTGGTCAGGTCTCCGTCTGGTGCGTTGATGTTGCGTGCGGCTAGGTCGCGCGATCCAGCTGAGCGCCCGCCGTAGCCGACCCACCGCCGGTAAGATAGGCACCAACCATCATGAAGAACTGTCCGGAACGCACCCGCACTCGGCGTGGCAGGCTGTTGGTGTGCGCAACCTTCGCGATCTCCTTGGATCGCTCGTGCATTTCCGCTTCCCGCACCATGTCATCCTGGTGCATGCGTGCGACGTCATCGAGAAGGAACGGCAGCATCCAAATCTCCAATCACTCCGGGGATGGAAGGTCGAAACACATGCCCCGGTCTCACATCGTCGGGTCCGCCCTCAGCGTCGAACCCTGCGTATAGCATGCGCTCAACGCTCCTCGGGCGAATCGGGCGCTCGCCCTATCTTGGCTGACTGGCTGCCCTATATTGGCCATGAAGGTCGTTGCCGACCGTAGGGCATTGGGTGCGGTGATCGATGAACCGTCCAGCGCTCGACACTCGTGGTAACCTGCACGATATCCCGTAATAGAGCGCGGGCGGCGGCGCGTGATTTTGCGTATTCCGGGGCGCTTACTTGACGCAGGCTTCTCCGAGCAACGTTCGGCAATTGCGAAACTCGGCGGTGAAAGACACTGCAGACGAAGCACCCGGGAACGTCAGTGACGCAACCACTGGAGGTTCGACATGGCAACCGATGACAATGGAAAACAACTCGAACAACCCGTCACGGCGGATGACCACCAACAGGGTCCGGACGACGCGCCGGTAACGGTGGTCATGTACGGCGACTACACCTGCCCCGACACGCGTGCCGCCCATTCCGTCATCCAGCGCCTGCAACAGCGCATCCACGACGATGTGCGCATCGTCTTCCGCCATTTCCCGCGTCGAGACCGGGAAACGCACCCGCAGGCGCGGCGCGCCGCGATCCTGGCTGAGGCTGCCGCTGACAATGGTCACTTCTGGGAGATGCATGACCGGCTGATGGGATTTCCTGGGGCGTTGGATGACGCAGCGCTCGCTGGCATCGCCTCCGAGTTCGAGCTCAGTGATACTCGCTTCGAGACGGGGCACCGCTACGCGACGAAAGTCAGCGACGATATCGATCGAGCGGTCCAGGCCGGCATTGACGGGACACCGACGCTCTACATCAACGGCCGCCGGCACGATGGCTCGATAAATGAATCGACGTTGCAGGCAGCGATAGAGGCGGCACGCTAGACCGCTGCCCGCACCCGATTCGGCACGAGCGGACCGTGGGTCGACTCCGGCGTCAGAACGCCGAGTTCGCGCAGCACCAGCGCGCGATGCTTGCAGTAGGGATGGAAGGCGCTGCCACGGCAGGAACAGAGCACGTCACCATCGAGAATCGTGACTTCGTAGGCAACGCCATCCTGGCTATGACTCGTCACCGCCCAGGCGCGTCGATCGTCGTTGATGCGGAAGGCGCGCAGCCCCTCACGCGTCGCTTTTTCGGCCATCCTCAGCCAGGTTGACGTCGGCACCAGCTGTTCAAAGAGTCTCATCATCTTCGTTCCATCCGTTCGCTGCGGAACCAGAACTTACGTTCTAATTCTACCAATTTTGTGCCCGCAAGTCACGGCATTTGGCGCGACGGAACGCGGAAATTGGTCTGCGGCTACGGATTTGAATCACGGACGAACCGACTCATCCTGACACCCCATGCGTCCCCGCCTCCCAGTCCCCGCGGGGACTTCGCCTACGGTGCCCGGGACCTCGGTTCGGGTCGAGACGGCAGCCCTCACCCTCTTCAAACCTTTACGCAAATTACTAAGATTGCACCTTCGCCGGGGCGTACGTAGTGGCGGGCGCTGCTATACTAACCGCGTAAGCGCCGTGTGTGCGGCGCTCCATCTTGGCACAGAAGGTGCGGCCGTCACCGGCGGGACAATCGCTCGCACGGGACTCATTCTCGCCGGTCAATCGACCCGGCGATGCCAGAGTCAAACAACGCGGGCTGGCCTCGCCCCATAACCGCCAGGTGCGCGGAGCTACGACGCTGTAGAGGGGAGAAGGCATGCCAGAGGATGCCTATGATGTGGTCCTGCTTGGTGGTGGGACCGGTGGTTACGTTGCCGCGATTCGGGGAGCCCAACTCGGCTTGCGCGTTGCGGTCGTGGAAAAAGACAAACTCGGGGGAACCTGCCTCCATCGCGGCTGCATCCCAACCAAGGCCCTGCTCAAGAGCGGTTCCGTCGCGCACATGATTGAGAATGCCGCTGAGTACGGCATCAACGTGACCGGTCACGAGTACAACTACCCGCAGGCGGTCAAGCGCTCCGGCGGGATCGTCGAAAAGAACTATAGCGGGATCAAGTTCCTCTTCAAAAAGCATAAGATCGACACCATCGAGGGCGTCGGCTACCTCAAGAACAACCGCACGATTACCGTGACGGCGCCCGACGGCTCGACCAAAGATGTCACTGGCAAGGCGATCATTATCGATACTGGTTCCCGGCCGCGGCCGATCCCCGGCATTCCGTTCGACGGCAAGCGCGTCGTCAACAGCGATCACACGACTTGGATGGACTGGGTGCCGAAGCGCGTGATCGTGCGCGGTGGAGGCGCAACGGGCGTTGAGTTCTCGACGATCTGGCGCGATTTCGGCGCCGAAGTGACCCTCGTTGGTCGCGTTGTGCCGAACGAGGACGAAGAAGTTTCGAAGCAGTTGACGCGCTCGTTCACCAAAGCGGGCATCAAGATCATCCCCGACTACCGCCCGGC
>Ga0070679_100003473_pt1 | contig 14433 bp, 12 predicted proteins | sample KBSC63BmetaG_FD_65652 | JGI IMG/M metagenome (GOLD analysis project Ga0070679, IMG submission 65652) | Corn rhizosphere microbial communities from Kellogg Biological Station, Michigan, USA - KBS C6-3B metaG | ecosystem: Host-associated > Plants > Roots > Rhizosphere | place: USA: Michigan... | reverse complement strand
GTTCGACAACTATGCCGTCGTGCAAGGCATCGACAGCATCATTCCGGTCGACGTGTACGTGCCCGGATGTCCGCCGCGGCCCGAAGGTTTGCTCTACGGCATCCTGATGCTGCAAAAGAAGGTTGCGAACGAGCGCTCCGGCGACAAAACGCTTCGACAGGAAATGGAGCCGGATCCCAAGTCGCAGCTCTACATCGCCCCGTCGGTGATCGACGAAGTGTCGGAACCGTTCGGGAACTCAGTTCATCAGACGCGTTCCGGCCTGTGAGCCAGAGCTTCACACCGGTCATCGCCGGCAGCGCACTCGGTGCCGATGCCACCGCTCCGGCCACGCCGAAGAACGTCAGATATCAGGGTGGCCCCCGAAACCCGTCGGTCGACGCAATCCGCGAGAAGTTCGCCGATGCCGTCGTCCGCGCGGCGGTCGTGTGGGGTGAAACCACACTGGTGGTCGATGGCGCGCGCGTGCACGAGATCATTCAGTGGCTGCACGACGATCCGTCGCAACGCTACGACTTTCTCTCCGACGTCACCGCCGTGGAGTTCCGCGACGTCGAACAGCCGCTCGAGGTGGTGTGGCATCTTCGCTCGCTGCCGTTCCGTCGCTTCCTTCGCGTAAAGGTTCTCATCGAGAAGGGCGAAGCGCTCGAAGTGCCGAGTGTCTGGGACATTTATAAGAGCGCGGATTGGTTGGAGCGCGAGTGCTACGACATGTTCGGCATTCGGTTCGCGGGGCATCCGGACCTGCGCCGGCTGCTGATGTGGGAGCGTTACCAGGAAGGCTATCCTCTGCGAAAGGACTTTCCGCTGCGCGGCCGCTTCAGCCGGTCGGAGCAGCTTCGCCAGGCACTCGCCGCCAATCCCGAGGCGCGCTACTCGAAGGAAGAGCTCTCGATCGCCGACGCGTTCGAGGATCTGCCGAACGAGATGAAGCGCCGGCTGGGCAAAGGCGAGGTCACGGGAGAGTAGGCCATGGCGACGAAGAAACGCACAGTTGAAGTCGAGCTCTCGACCACGGGGCTGGATGCCCAGGGGCGTCCGCGGCGCGTTCCGCTGGCCGTCGACGAGAGCGGCTCGCCGGTGGCCCTCGAGGCGCCGCCGTCCATCGAGCCGGAGCTCGAGGGTGAGCACATGCTCATCAACCTCGGGCCGCAGCACCCAGCGACGCACGGCGTGCTGCGACTCGTGCTCGAGCTCGACGGCGAGACCGTCGTCCGGTGCATTCCGCACATCGGCTATCTGCACTGCGGCTTCGAGAAGATCGGCGAATACCGGCAGTACAATCAGATCATCCCCTGGACGGACCGTGAGGATTATCTGAACTCGCCGGGTAACAACGTCGCGTTCTCCCTCGGCGCCGAGCGGCTGTTCGGGATCGAGATCACGGAACGCTGCAAGGTGCTCCGCGTCATCGCGTGCGAGATGTCGCGCATCATCTCGCACCTCGTGTGGCTAGGCACGACCTGTATCGACATCGGCGCGTTCACGCCGTTCCTGTGGGCGTTCCAGCAGCGCGAAAAGGTGTACGAGATTCTCGAGGCGTGGATCGGCGGTCGTCTGACGACGACGCTGACGCGCGTCGGCGGAATGGGCGCTGACTTACCGGACGGCGCGCTCGAGCAGCTCACCGCGTTCGTCGCTGGTTTCCCCAAAGTGGTCGGCGAGATCGATCGCATCGTGACGCGCAACGGCATCTGGGTCGGACGCACGGTCGGCCTGGGCGTGATGTCGCCTGAAGAGGCGGTGAACTACGGTCTCACCGGACCGATGGTTCGCGCGTCCGGCGTCGGCTTCGACGTCCGAAAAGACTTCCCCTATCTCGACTACGAGACGTACGACTTCGACGTCCCGGTCGGAACGAACGGCGACGTCTACGATCGATACCTGATTCGCATGGAAGAGCTGCGTCAGTCGACGCGAATTCTTGCGCAGGCGATCAGGCGGCTGCCCGACGGTCCGGTGAATGTCGATGACCATCGCGTCATTCTGCCGCCGAAGAGCAAGGCGACCAGCGACATGGAATCGATGATCCATCACTTCAAGCAGGTGATGGAAGGTCCGCGGCCGCCGATCGGCGAGTCGTATGTCGCGGTCGAGAGTCCCAAAGGCGAGAAGGGCTACTACATGGTTTCGGACGGCTCTTCCAAGCCGGTACGCTGGCGCATTCGTCCGCCGTCGTTCGTGAACCTCGCGGCGATCTCGCGCATGGTGGAAGGCCACATGCTGTCGGACGTCATCGCCATCAATGCGTCGATCGACATCGTGATGGGAGAAATCGATCGATGAGCGGCGGACCGAAGAGCACACCGGAATACTTCCGCGCGCCTCGCGAATGGGGGCCGTCCGACGGCAAGGGATTCGAGACGGCGTCCGGTGAGGGCCATTACGCTCACTCGCCGTCCGAGGCCGCTGCTCCGGCGCATCATCCAGCGTACGCCCCCGTGTTTACGGAAGGCAGCGCTCGCCGGAAGGAGATCGAAGAGCTCATCACGCGTTATCCGAATCGGCCAGCGGCGCTGCTACCTGCGCTCTGGATGGTGCAGCACGAGCGCGGTTGGGTGAGCGACGAAGGCATGGCGGAAGTCGCCGAGCTGCTCGGCATCACGCCGGCGTACGTGAAAGGCGTGGTGACGTTCTATACCATGTATCACCAGCACCCGGTCGGGAAACACTTCATCCAGGTGTGCACCACGTCGCCGTGCAACGCATGCGGCGCCGACGCTGTCGTCGAAGCGTTTCTGCGCCACACCGGTTGTCAGGAGCTTGGCCAAACATCGCCCGACGGCAAGTACGGCGTGATCGAGGTCGAGTGCCTCGGCGCATGCGGCTTCGCGACGGCGGTCATGATCAATCACGATTTCATTGAATCGGTCACGCCCGAACGCGTGCCCGACATTCTCGCAGGACTGGAGTAATGATTCATCGCTCCTCCCTTCGGCGCTCCGCACCTACGGTCGGAGTTCGGACGATCAAGATTCATCGCTCCTCCCTTCGGCGCTCCGCACCTACGGTCGGAGTTCGGACGGTCAAGATCTGATGGGCTATCCGCACAAACCACACCCGCGCGAGTCAGTCCTCCTCTCCAAGTACTTTGGAGATCCGGAGGCCGTCACGCTCGACGGCTGGAAGAAGCGCGGCGGCTACACCGCGTTCCAGAAAGCACTCGGCATGGCGCCGGGCGATATCGTCACGATCGTCAAGGATTCGGGGCTCCGCGGTCGCGGCGGCGCCGGCTTTCCGACGGGCGTGAAGTGGTCGTTCATGAAGCCAGGCGACGGCAAGCCCCACTACCTGTGCTGCAATGCCGACGAGTCCGAGCCGGGCACGTTCAAGGACCGCGAGATCATGCGGTGGACGCCGCACGCGCTGGTCGAAGGCTGCGCGATCGGCGCATACGCGATCGGCGCCGAGACGTGCTACATCTACATTCGCGGCGAGTTCACCGAGCCGATCGTTCGCGTCGAAAACGCCATCAGGGAAGCGTACGCCGCGGGCATCCTCGGCAAGAACGCGATGGGCTCCGGCAAGACGGTCAACGTCTGGGTGCATCGCGGCGCCGGCGCGTACATCTGCGGCGAAGAGACGGCCCTCATGAACTCCATCGAGGGCAAGCGCGGCAATCCGCGCATCAAGCCGCCGTTCCCCGCGGTCGCGGGCGTGTTCGCGCAGCCGACGACGATCAACAACGTCGAGACGCTCGTCGCGGTGCCGCACATTCTGAACAACGGCGCCGAGTGGTACAGGCAGTGGATGCGGCCGGACAACCCGAAGTCGACTGGCACCAAGCTGTACTCGGTCTGCGGCAACATCGCGCGACCGGGGAACTACGAAGTGCCGATGGGCTTCCCGTTCAAAGATTTCTTATACGAGCTCTGTGGCGGTCCGCTCCCCGGCCGGAAGTTCAAGGCCATCATCCCCGGCGGAATCTCGGTGCCGATCCAGACGGTCGAGGAAGCCGAAGCGAGCGTGATGGATTACGAGGGCTTCGTCGCGAATGGCACGATGCTCGGTTCGGGCGGCGTGATCATCTTCGACGACGCGCAGAACCTGGTGAAGCAGATCGCCCGCGCGGCGCGGTTCTTCGCGCACGAGAGCTGTGCGCAGTGCACGCAGTGTCGTGAGGGCACCGCGTGGACGACGAAGATTCTCGAACGCATCGTCGCGGGCGACGGCACGTCGGAAGATCTCGATACGCTGCTCTCGATCGGTGAGAACATGACCGGCAAGACGATCTGCGTGCTCTCCGACTCGTGCGCGACGCCGGTGAAGTCCGGCATCGAGAAGTTCCGCGGCGACTTCGAAGCGCTGATCAAGAAGAAGAAGAATCACTTCGTTCCGGCGGTGGCCTGATGGCCGACACACCGATGGTCAACCTCACCATCGAGGGACGGCAGGTCAGCGTGCCGGCCGGCACTTCCATTCTGGAAGCGGCCAAATTCGCCGGCGTGCTCGTGCCGCACTACTGCTACCATCCGGGACTCCCGGTGGCCGGCGTGTGCCGCATGTGCCTCGTGGAAGTCGAAAAGGCGCCCAAGCTCGCACCGTCGTGCGCGACGGCCGTCGCCGAAGGGCAGGTGGTGCACGTTCATTCCGAAAAGGCGCTCGAAGCACGGAAGGGCGTGCTCGAGATGCTGCTCATCAACCATCCGCTCGATTGCCCGATCTGCGATCAGGCGGGCGAGTGCGAGCTGCAGGACTACACGTATCAAGAAGGCCGCGCCGAGGGACGGTATCGCGATCCGAAGCGCTTCAATCCGGTGGAGGACTTCGGCGGCGACGTGATGTACACGCCGAACCGCTGCATCCTCTGCACGCGCTGCGTGCGCTTCATGGAAGACGTCGCAAAGGATCCGGTCCTCAACGTGAGCGAGCGTGGTGATCGCGCGCTGATCGGCAAGTTCGAAGGAAAGGACATGACGCACCCATGGGCCGGCAACGTGATCGATCTCTGCCCGGTCGGTGCGCTCTTGTCCAAGGACTCGCTGAACAAAGCGCGCGCATGGGAGCTCGATCGCACGTCGTCGGTCTGCACGAGCTGCTCGCAAGGCTGCAACATCATCGTCGAGACGCGCGACAACATGGTCGTGAAGCTCCGTCCGCGTCCGAACGAGGAAGTCAACAAGTATTTCATGTGCGACCACGGTCGCCTGAACTATCGCTGGATGAACCGGCAGGACCGCGTCGACGTGCCGATGGTGCGTCGAGGCGCGACGCTCAGCGGCATCGATTGGCAGATCGCCATCGATGAAGCGGCGACGATCCTGTCGGGCAAGCGCGCGTTCGCGCTCGCATCACCGAATCTTTCGAATGAAGCGTTGTATCTCCTCGCTCAGCTTGCCGATGGCGGAGCGTTCCGTGTTCCACAGGGTGAGGAAGCGCCACTCGTTGGCGTGAAGGACCTGTCGCTTCGGCGCGATCGTGCGGCGAATGGCCGCGGCGCTGAGCTCCTTGGCTTCACGCGCTCGGACAATCCGCTTGCGGGTCTGCAGCAGGGCGACGTGCTCATCGTCGCCGACGAAGAGCTTGCGGGCGCCGATGCGTCGGCCGTTGCGAAGGCATCGGCGGTGATCGTCATCGGAACGGCATTGCCGGCATGGGCGCGACACATCGCCGCCGTCGTGCTCCCGATCGCCAATACGGTGGAAGAAGAGGGCACCTTCACGAACTTCCGCGGACGCGTGCAGCGCTTTCAACAGGCCAAGGCGGCGCCGGGCTTCGCTCGGCCAAGCTGGTTCGTGCTGTCAGATCTGCTCAGCGCGACGGGCACGTCGACGAACCACATGTTGGCGAGCGAGGTGTTCGCCGCGCTCGCGAAGTCGCATCCACAGTTCTCGGGCATGAGCTACGATCGCCTCGGCCTCCGCGGCGCGACGGTGAGCGGGGCGCCCGCGGGAGCGACGGCATGAGCATCCTCGCATTGCTCCAGCAAGCGTCGCCGGTCGTTCCGGCGCCCGGCCTCGAGCATATCGGTCAGCCGGCGAGTGAAGGCGCGTGGTTCCTCGCCACCATCATCAAGATGCTGATCACGTTCACCATCTACATGGTGGGCGTGATGATGGTGATCTGGCTCGAGCGCCGCGTCTGCGCCTTCATCCAGGATCGGCGCGGGCCCAATCGCGTCGGACCGCACGGGTTGCTGCAGTCGGTGGCGGACGGCGTGAAGAACATCATGAAGGAAGAGACGTACCCCGGCCAAGCCTACCTGCCGCTCTTCATTCTGGCGCCAGTGATGGCGTTCATGCCGGCGCTGCTCACGTGGGCGGTGATTCCGTACGGTGCGCCGTGGGACTCGAAATGGGGCACGATCGACATGGCGCTGGCGCCGATGCCGGTCGGTTTCTTGTTCATCCTCGCGATCGCGTCGCTGGGCGTGTACGGGATCGTGCTCGCGGGCTGGTCATCGAACAACAAGTACTCGCTGCTGGGCGGACTGCGGTCGAGCGCGCAGATGATCTCGTACGAGATCGCGATGGGCATGTCCATCATTCCGGTGCTCATCCTCGCCGGCAACGTGTCGCTGAGCCAGATCGTGCAGCAGCAGGCGGGCTTCGGTCTGCACTGGAACGTGATCAACACGTCGGTCGCGTTCTTCGTCTTCATCGTCGCGGCGTTCGCCGAAACGAACCGCCTGCCGTTCGACCTGCCAGAAGCCGAGTCCGAGTTGATCGCCGGGTATCACTCCGAGTACAGCGCGATGAAGTTCTCGATGTTCTTCATCGCCGAGTACGCGAACATGATGACGGCGAGCGCGCTGATGGCGACGCTGTTCTTCGGCGGCTGGGACCTGCCGTTCACGACGTGGGACAACGTCGCGCCGCATACGTTCCTCAAGACGCTCGTCACCTTCCTGTTCTTCTGGACCAAGGTGATGGTGTTCGTCTTCATCTATATCTGGATCCGCTGGACGCTGCCGCGCTTCCGCTACGACCAGCTGATGGCCCTCGGCTGGAAGTTCATGCTGCCGACGGCGATCGCGTACATCGTCGTCGTTGCCGGCGCGGACCTCGGGTTGCAGGCCGCCGGCATCTATCCCGATTCGTGGAAGTTTGCGGTCGCGATGCTGATCCTGAACATCGTGTTGCTCGCGATCATCTTCGGCCTCATCGATCGCGGCCGATTGATCAGTCCGGCCTACTCGCGGCTGGACAAGCAGAATCTCGACAAGCTCCGGCGAGCTCGCTACGAACGATCGGCGCGTCTCGCGCCCGCAACCGTTGAAGGGGGAGCCGACTGATGGCGATCGGCGTCAAGGTGATCGAGCGTCCGATCGAGCAGACCAGCTACGTGCGCGCCACGCTCAAGGGCATGGCGCTGACGCTCAAGCATCTGTTCGATCCGGACAAGGTGACCATCCAGTATCCGGACCAGAAGTGGCCGTTGTCGCCGCGCTGGCGCGGCACGCACCGGATGCTCACGACGGAGGACGGCAAGGCGAAGTGCGTCGCGTGCGGTCTGTGCCCGACCGTGTGCCCCGCGAACTGCATCAAGCTGGTGCCCGGCGAAGACGAGAACGGCAACCGGTACCCGCTGGTGTTCGAGATCGACGAGTTCCGCTGCATCTTCTGCGGCTACTGCCAGGAAGTGTGCCCGGAAGAGGCGATCCACGTCGGCCGGCATTACGAGAACTCTGAATACAGCCGTGAAGGGTTCGTCTACGATCTCGAGCGCCTGATGGCGCAGACGCATCCGGTGTGTGAGATGTGGGATCCCGCCGACCCCAAGGGCGAGTGATGCAAGCGAACGTCATGCCCCACGGGACGCTCCCGCTGCTCTACACGTTCCATTTTTATCTCTTCGGGCTGATCGCGATCGCGTCGGCGCTCTTGTTCGTGACGAGGCGCAGTCCGGTCGCCGCGGCGCTCTGGCTCGTGAACACGATGTTCTGCCTTGCCGCCCTGTACGTGATGCTCGACGCGCAGTTCATCGGCGCGATCCAGGTGCTGGTGTACGCCGGCGCGATCATGGTCGTGTTCCTGTTCGTCATCATGCTGCTCAACCTCGGGCGCGGCGAAGGACCGACCGATGTGCGCGGCATCGGCTGGAAGATCATCGCGGGCGCGGTCGGGATTGGAATTCTCGCGCAATTGTTCGCGGTCACGCGAACGAAGGCGTCGCCGTTCCTCACGCTGCCGCCCGGCTTTACGGCGAGACAAATCCAGGAGACCGGCGCCGTCGCGCCGTTCGCTGGTCCGCTTTTCCACGAGTATCTGCTGGCGTTCGAGGTGACGAGCATCGTGCTCCTCGCCGCGATCGTCGGTGCGGTCGTCCTCGGCAAGCAGCGAGAGGAACATGCTGGCTGAAGCGCTCTTCTTTTCGGCGGTGCTGTTCGTCATCGGCGTGTTCGGCGTGCTGATCCGCCGGAACGCGATCATCGTGTTCATGTGCGTCGAGCTGATGTTGAACGCCGTGAACCTCACGTTCATCGCGTTTGCGCAGTCGTACGGCGTGACCGGCCAGGTGTTCGTCTTCTTCGTGATGACCGTCGCCGCGGCAGAAGCCGCGGTGGGCCTCGCAATCATCATCGCGCTCTTCCGCCACCGCCAAACGGTGAACCTCGAGAACATCAACTTGCTCAAGGGCTGATGCTGCCTTTCCTGTTGCAGGCGGCCGAAGCCCCGGCACGACACCCGCTCAGCGGCGGCGTCGCCGAGTGGTTGTGGCTCGTCCCGATCCTGCCGCTCATCGGATTTCTGGTCAACGGCGCTGTCTCGCTCATCCCGGCGTTTCGCGCTGGACCAGCCGATCCGCAGACAGCGCACGGCGACGAGTCGCACGATGGTCACCTGCTCGATCATCCCGACGAGCACGGGGCGGCGGGCGATGACCATCACCCGATCGCGCGTCATCGGTTCGCCGGCATCACGAGCATCGTCGGCCCTGGCGTTCTCGTGCTCTCGTTCCTGCTCGCGGCCGCGATCTTCTTCGCGATGCGCGGGGCGGGTGGCGGTGCGATGGAAGCGCCGTTCATCCAGCGGTACTTCTCGTGGATGCCGGTCGGCGATCTGAAGATCGACGCGGCGTTCCAGCTCGACCAATTGTCGATGATGATGACGCTCGTCGTGACGGGCGTCGGCGCGCTGATTCATATCTTCAGCGTCGGGTACATGCAGGACGATTCTGGATACCCGCGCTACTTCGCGTATCTCAACCTGTTCGTCTTCTTCATGCTGCTGCTGGTGCTCGGCAGCAACTACCCGCTGTTGTTCGTCGGGTGGGAAGGCGTGGGTCTCTGTTCGTATCTCCTCATCGGTTTCTGGTTCAGCGAGAAAGCGAACGCCGACGCGGGCAAGAAGGCATTCATCGTGAACCGCATCGGCGACTTCGGGTTCCTGATCGGAATGTTTCTGATCTTCGCGAACCTGGGGACGCTGGACTTCACCGGCGTGCGTGCGGCGGCGAGCGGGCTCACGTTCGCCGGTCCCGTCGTCACGGCGATCTGTCTGTTCCTGTTCCTCGGGTGCGTCGGTAAGAGCGCGCAGATCCCGCTTTACGTCTGGCTGCCTGACGCCATGGCTGGCCCGACGCCGGTTTCGGCGCTGATCCACGCCGCGACGATGGTGACGGCGGGTGTCTACCTCATCGCGCGATCGAGCTTCCTGTTCTCGTTGGCGCCGGTCGCCGAGCTCGTCGTGGTGCTCATCGGCGCGCTCACGGCGATCTTCGCCGCAACGATTGGCCTCAAGCAGTGGGACATCAAGAAGGTTCTGGCCTATTCGACGGTCTCGCAGCTGGGCTACATGTTCGTCGGCGTCGGATCGGGCGCGTACGTCGCGGGCGTGTTCCACCTCGTCACGCACGCCTTCTTCAAGGCGCTCCTCTTCCTTGGCTCAGGCTCGGTGATCTACGCCATGCACCAGGCGTATCACCACACCGGGAAGCACGAGGACGCGCAGGACATGCGCAACATGGGCGGCTTGAAGCAGTACATGCCCGCGACGTTCTATCTGATGTGGATCGCGACGCTCGCGATCGCGGGTATTCCGCCACTCGCCGGATTCTTCTCGAAGGACGAGATCCTGGGCGCCGTGTTCGCGCGCGCGCAGGACTCGACGATCGCGAGTGCGCATCTCTTCGGCATCCCTGGGAGTGTGTGGCTGTACTTCGCGTACGTGCTCGGCGTGATCGCCGCGTTCCTCACGGCGACTTACATGACGCGCATGATGATTTACACATTCCACGGCCCTAACCGGACTGGCGACGCGGAACGTCAGCATCTCGCGGAAGCGCCGTCGGTGATGACCGGACCGCTCGTGGTGCTCGGAGCGCTAACGGTGATCGGCGGCTGGCTCAACATTCCGTCCTTCGCGAGGTTCCTGGGACCCGAGGGTGGCCTCGACAAGTGGCTCGAACCGGTCGTCGGCTCGGCGACGGCGCGCGTCATTGGCTCGAACCACGAGATCGCGGCCTCGACGGAGTACGCGCTGGTCGGGCTCGCGATACTTATCGCGATCGCCGGTATTGCGACGGCCTGGACGCGACTCAAACCGGAGTCGCTTCTTCCCGCGAGCCAATCGCCGCCGGAAGAAGGCGTCGAGCGCGTGCTGGCCGACAAGTACTACGTCGACGAGATCTACGACGAGACGATCGTGCGTCCCGTCATCGGCGTCTCGAGAAATCTGTTGTGGCGCGGTGTGGATCAGGGCGTGATCGATGGACTCGGCGTGAACGGCAGCGCATATCTCGCGCGGCTCGTCGGGTTCATCGGCTCGCAATTCCAGTCCGGCCGTTTGGGAACCTACGCGTGGGTGTTGACTCTCGGTGTGCTGCTGGTGTTAGGCGCCTTCACCATTCGATGAACTGATGACCGCGTTTCTGACCTCCATCGGCTACCAGCACTGGGTCCTTCCGGCGCTCCTCGCCATTCCACTGATTGGCGCGGCGCTGATCTGGGCTCGCGGGTCCACCGTGTCCGTGTCTGCGGGCGACGAAGTCACCAGCGGCGCGGCCTCGATGCCGCGTACCGTCGCGCTGTGGACGTTCGTCGTCGAGTTCATCGTGTCGCTCGGGCTCTGGTGGAGCTTCGATCCGGCACAGAGCGGTTGGCAGTCCGCCGTCGACTGGCCCTGGATTCCGTCGTGGGGCATTCGCTTCACGATCGGCGTCGACGGCATCGCCGTGATGATGATTCTGCTGACGACCTTCATCATGATGCTCGCGGTGGGCGGCAGCTGGACGTACATCCGCGCCCGCGCGCACAGCTACTACGCGCTGCTGCTCATTCTCACCACGGGCATGCTCGGCGTCTTCATGGCGCTCGATCTCTTCCTCTTCTACGTGATGTGGGAAGTGATGCTCGTGCCGATGTACTTCATCATCGGCATCTGGGGCGGCGACCGGCGCATCTACGCCAGCATCAAGTTCTTCTTGTACACGATGGTCGGCTCGATGCTGATGCTCGCCGCCATCGTGTATCTCGGCTATTCGGCGCGCAATCCGGTCACTGGCGGGCCCTCGTTCAACTACGACTACGTTCTGCAGCACGCCGCGCTCACCTCCACCGCGGCCAAGTGGCTGTTCGGCGGCTTCTTCCTCGCCTTCGCGGTGAAGGTGCCGATGTTCCCGTTCCACACCTGGCTGCCCGACGCGCACGTCGAAGCGCCGACAGCCGGCTCGGTGGTGCTGGCGAGCATCATGCTGAAGCTCGGCACCTTCGGCTTCATTCGTCTCGCCGTGCCGCTCTTTCCGTCGGCGGCCATGAGCCCGACGATCCGCTCGATCATCCTCGGTCTCGCCGTCGTCGGCATCGTGTACGGTGCGCTCGTGTCGCTCGTGCAGCCCGACTTCAAGAAGCTCGTCGCGTATTCGTCGGTCAGCCACCTCGGCTTCGTGATGCTCGGCATCTTCGCGCTCACCGTCCAGAGCGTGCAAGGCGCGTTCATGGTCATGATCAACCACGGCATCTCGACGGGCGCGCTGTTCTTCCTCATCGGCATGATCTACGAGCGCCGGCACACGCGGCTGATCGAATCCTACGGCGGGATCGCGCGCGTCGTGCCATTGTTCGCGGCGATGCTGACGATCGTCACGTTCAGCAGCATCGGCCTGCCGGGGACGAACGGCTTCATCGGCGAGTTCCTCGTGCTCATCGGCGCCTTCCGCACGGAGCCGGTGCTTGTGCTCATCGCCACGACCGTCGTCATCATCTCGGCGGCGTATCTTCTCTGGGCCATTCAGCGGATTCTCTTCAATCCGCTCGACAAGGCGGAGAACGAGCACATTCCGGATCTCAACCGTCGCGAGCTGGCGATCATGATTCCGCTCGTCGCGGCGATCGTCTGGCTTGGCGTCTATCCGGCCCCGGTGCTTCGGCGCATGCAGACGGCGGCTGAGCGTTTCGTGACGTACGTCGATGCGCGGCGAGACGTTCGCTTGCCCGACGTCGCCAACGGAGAGTCGCGATGATCACCAATCTCGATCTCACCGTTCCGTCGCAGCTCACGCTGGCGCTCGTTCCCGATCTGGTGCTGATGGGCGGCGGCATGCTGCTGCTCATTTGGGCCGCGCTCCGGCCGGAGAGCGACCGGCATCAGCGGGCCGTCGGCATGGCGAGCATCGTCCTCACCGGCGTCACGATCCTGCTCTGTCTCGCGTGGAGCAGCCGGTATACCGCCGGCACTGGTCCCATCGCGCTGGACAACTTCCGCTGGCTGATCGACGTCGTGGTGTTGCTTGGCACCGTGTTCGCGATCGCGCTGAGCATGGACGACAACATGCGGTCGGGAATCACCGCCGCCGAGTCGCACGTGCTGATCCTGTTGGCGTCGTCGGGTATGATGCTCCTCGCCGCGGCGCGCGATCTCATGATCGTATTCCTCGGCGTCGAGCTGATGTCGATCTCGGTGTACGCGCTGGCCGGGATGAATCGGCGCAGCGTCCGCTCGGCCGAAGGAGCGCTCAAGTACTTCCTCCTCGGAGCGTTCTCGACGGCGTTCCTGCTCTACGGCATCGCGTTGGTATACGGCGCGACGGGCACGACGAACCTCGCGCTCATCGCCGGCCGCACGACGATGTACAGCCTGGCGTCGAGTCCGCTGCTGCTCATCGGCATCGCGCTGTTGCTGATCGGGTTTGGTTTCAAGGTCGCGACCGTTCCGTTCCACATGTGGGCGCCCGACGTCTACGACGGCGCCCCGTCGCCGATCACCGCGTACATGGCGGCGACGGTGAAGGCAGCGGCGTTCGCGGCGTTCATCCGCGTCTGGCTCGAGGCATTCCCGTTCAGCTCGGGCATGTGGCGACCGGCGCTCAGCGGCTTGGCCATCGCGACGATGGTCTTTGGCAACGCCATCGGCATCGTCCAGCGCAACCTCAAGCGCCTGCTCGCGTACTCGAGCATCGGCCACGCCGGATATCTGCTCGTCGCGATTGCATCGGGCACGCTGCAGGGCTCCGCGGCGATGCTGTTCTATCTCTTCATCTACACGTTGGCCACATTCGGCGCGTTCGCCGTCGTCGTCACGCTGACGCGCGAGAACCAGGACACGGTGATGCTCGACGAGCTCTCCGGACTCTGGCGCGTGAGACCGTGGCTGGCGTTCGCGATGGCCGTGCTCATGCTGGCGCTGATGGGCTTCCCGATCTTCGGCGGCGCGGGTTTCTTCGCGAAATGGTACGTGTTGCAGGCGGCGCTCAACGCGCCCGTGAAGCAGACTACGCTGGCCATCGTCCTCGTTCTCACCACCGTGATCTCGGCGGGATACTACCTCTACGTGGTCATGCTGATGTTCATGCGGCCAAGGCCCGAGGGTCTTCCCGAGCCCGAACAATCTGGTGGGCTCACGCGTGTGGTGCTGGCTGTGACTGTCGTGCTGCTCCTGGTCCTCGGTATCGTCCCGGAGCGGGCGGTCGAGGTCGCGCGGGGCGGGGAGCCACGGTTCGAGTCGACGACCGCGACCAGCACAGCGGCTGTTCCGGGCGTGCTGGACCTGCTCGTTCCGGGCTCCTCGAAGCCCCCCGAGCGTGTGATTTTCATTAAGGGTCCGCCTCGAGTTAAATACGACAGCGTCGCCGCTCGCTGATCCGCTCGGGGGCGGAGGGGGGCCGCGAACGCGGCCCCGTTTTCATTCAGACTGTTGAATAACCGCATGGCCATCGCCGCAGGGATTTTTCGCCAGTACGACATCCGAGGCATCGTCGGCAAGGATCTGACCGAGGAAGCGGCGCGCGCCATCGGCCACGCATACGCGCAGAACCTCGCGGCGCACGAGATCAGTGGTGCCGTCGTCGTCAGCCGCGACAACCGGCCGAGTGGACCCGCGTTGCGCGACGCGCTCACTGACGGACTCACGGGCGCCGGCGTGGATGTCATAGACGCCGGCGTCGTCCCGACGCCGCTGAATTACTGGGCGCTGCACCATCTTCCGGTCGTCGGCGGGATTCAGATCACGGGCTCGCACAACCCGCCCGAGTACAACGGGTTCAAGCTGTCGCGCG
>Ga0070679_100003472_pt1 | contig 14434 bp, 12 predicted proteins | sample KBSC63BmetaG_FD_65652 | JGI IMG/M metagenome (GOLD analysis project Ga0070679, IMG submission 65652) | Corn rhizosphere microbial communities from Kellogg Biological Station, Michigan, USA - KBS C6-3B metaG | ecosystem: Host-associated > Plants > Roots > Rhizosphere | place: USA: Michigan... | reverse complement strand
AATGGAAAGGATATGTCCAGACAAATGCGGAGTGGTATGCATCCCAAAATGCGCCTCAAGTAGCCTGAACCGACTGGCTCTTATGCGCACCGTGCAAGAGTCCTCGACAAGCGCGCTCTTTGCGGGATATTGGATAAACATCTAAGTGATATCGGGTTCCATAGGTATCCAAATTTCAACTGGCCCGATGGGAGTTCCGTTTTCCGAGATACGTGTGTAGCGTTCAAACTCCGGCGTATGTCTTTCCCGCCGTCCCGACTTTGCAAGCCATGAAGTCAGCAACCAGACCCAGGTGTCTCGAAGTTGAGCGGGATCGTCTACCTGGACGACTGCGTACTCTCCGGCCTCAAGCGTCAAAGGCGAACCCTCGACACGTTGTGGGCTTTCAGGACCGACTCCGACGAGATAGTGGATTTTGCGGTCATTCGTACATGGCGAAGCGCCATAAAAGTCGCCAACCCCGGGATGCTGTTCCAGAAACCTGGACCACTGCTCCGGTATGCCCTTGGACGCTTCTGTCTGCGACTCGTAGATGGCCATTGTGCCAACCAGCGATATCGTCTCCATTACGCGGAATTCGGGTTGCGGTCGATCACTCATGGCACCAAGAGTACTACGAAGAGCTCCGGCGCTGGCTGGCACGTCGCGTTCGGGCTACTCTAAATGCCATGAAGCCGATTCTGTGTGCGGTGGATGAGGCGTTGGCGGAGGCCTGGCAGCGGTTCTGTGGGGACCTGGACTTTGTTGAAATCCATCGCGGCAACATTCTGCATGTTGACTGCGATGCGGTGGTGAGTCCTGCGAACAGCTTTGGCTTTATGGATGGCGGATTGGACCTGATCTACCTTCGCCACTTCGGCTTCGGCTTGCAGGACAGGGTGCAGCGGATGATCGTGGAGCGCCACGATGGCGAGCTGCTGGTCGGTGCGGCGGACGTTGTCGAGACCGGCGACGCGAGGATTCCGTACATGGTAATTGCGCCGACAATGCGCGTGCCCATGATGCTGACCGAGTCGGTGAACCCCTACATGGCGGCGCGAGCAGTGCTGCTGCTGGTAACGCGGAAGATGTTTGCATCGGGGCCGGACGCGGGGAAGCCGATTGCTTCGAAGATCGGGCGCGTTGCGATGTCTGGTTTAGGAACGGGTGTGGGGCAGGTATCGCCCAATGTTTGTGCGAGGCAGGTGCGGGCGGCGATCGATGAGGTGATCCTTGGGCTGAATGCATTTCCGAGGACGTGGCTGGAGACGAGTCTGCGTCACCAGATGCTTTACACGGATATGCCGAGGCGGTTGCAGGCTGGGCCCGGGAGTTTGTAGCGATAACTTCGCAACTTATGATCCCGCGAACTCTTCGGGTGAAACCCATGGAAATGTTGTTGGAGACTCGCCGCGGAGTCCGCGTGCGCCCTTGTACGCTGCCGTGCCGAATCCACTCACCAGGATCAGCATGCCCAGGAGTGACCAGATCCACGCGTGAGGAACCTCCAGCGAAAGGATCCACCAGGAGAGAACCCATCCAAACACGCTGCCAATGCCAGCGATAACTGCTGTCACATAAAGGCGGAATAAGAGAAATGTAAGACGCCGCGTGATCGCTTGATGAAGCCAGGCTACAGCCGTAGCCACTCCAGCCGAGAAGAACGCACCTGCCGCGGCGTAACCCCAGCCCAGCGCGGCAGGCCATCTCGGCATGTGCATCGAAGGCATATTTCCCGTCTGCGCAAGAAACGCATCCGCTACCATTGCCATTCCTGCCAGCATCATCAATCCAATCGCGCATGGTCCTAACGTTGCGAACCACAGTGCGACGCTGAGTGCGTAAGGGCGTAACTGCGGGAAGAGAACGCAGAACAAAAACATGACCGCTCCCACGACGAGAAAGAAGAACGCGACCATGAGAAAGAGAAGGGGAAGCATGCTGTGATTTTTCTCTCGCCACAAGAAATCGTCAATATGTTTGCCTTGAGATTTCGACCAAAGCGGTAATATTTCAGATCACACTTTGGTCGCGTCCGCATGTGGCGGAAGATATCTGGTAATTGGTCTACTGTGCGGCGCTCTTCGTTGTGATGTTGCCGCCGGGAGTGAGGAGGAAAGTAGTCGCGCCTTGACGGTCCGTCCGAAAGGTTTTGACGTGCGCCTCTTCGAGGCGTTGCAGAATTTCCGGACGGGGATGTCCGAAGGTGTTGCGGCGGCCCGAGCTGATGACGGCTTCTTTCGGCGTTACAGCCGAAAGGAATTCCGGATTCGTAGACGTCTTGCTGCCGTGGTGGCCGACTTTGAGCAGCGTCACCGGGGCGATGCGGTTGTTGGCGAGCATGGTGTCTTCGCTGTGGCGTTCGGCGTCGCCCTCGAGGAGCGCGCTGGATTTGCCGAAGTCCAGACGCATGACGAGGGAGTCGTCGTTGACCGGGGTATGGAGGTTGGCGTACCCGGGTTCGGGTGCGAGAACGGTCGCCTGAGCACCGCCCCAGGCGAAGGTGTCCCCCGCATGGAAGTGGCGGACTTGAATTCCGAGAGTCGTGGCAAGAGCGAGTAATGCGCGGTAGTCGGCGGAGTTGCCCGGGTCGATCGAGACCCAGAGCTCGCGGGGATGGAAGTCGCGCAGGATGGCGGTCATGCCGCCCATGTGATCGCTGTGCGCGTGGGTGAGGAGCACGGCGTCGAGGTGGCGGAGGCGACGCGACCAGAGATACGGCGCAACGACTTCTTCGCCGACGTCCCAGCGGGCGTTGGCAGAGGATGCGAGTTCAGGGCTGGAGGACTGGCCGACGGGGCCACCAGCATCGACCAGCAGCGTGTGGCCATCGGGCGAAACGACGAGCAGCGAGTCGCCCTGGCCGACGTCGAGTGCGGTGATCTCAAGCGTGGCCGGATGCAGTATGGGCTTCTCGGGGTAGAGCGTTGCGAGGGGGACGAGTGCGAGCGCAATGACGCCCGTCGCGGCGATCCAGCGGTTGCGTTTGCGCAGCGCCCAGCAAGCAAAGGCGACCGCAGCAATGATGGCGATGATGATCGGCGCGGCGGGTGCAGGGACGCGCGTGTCGGCGAAGCGCATGTGGCTGAGGTGGGCGATCGTCCAGCCGACGGCGTGCAGTGCCAGCGCGGTTGCGGCAGCGGGGATTGCGGCGAGCCACGAGGAGATGAGTGAGGCGCAGAACGTCAGCACGGCGAGAGGTGCGAGCAAGCCGACCAGTGGGATCGCGAGCAGATTTGCGGGCAGCGCAAACGGTGTGGCGCGATGGAAGTAGACGGCCATCGGCAGCGCCATGCAGGCTTCGATGATGACGCTGACGAGTGCGAGTTCCGCGGCGCGCAGGATTGCGCGCAGAACGAAGGCGGGGAGACGGTAAGCCCAACGCGCGGAGGATTTGCGGCTGCGGGGGACAGCAGATTCCTCCGCTGCGCTGCGGAATGACAACCAAGAAATGCTGCGGAATGACAACCAAGAGATGCTACGGAATGACAAATCAAAAAGATTGAATGGGGGAGACGCGTTGGCCAGAGCGTTGCCGAAGAGGCGAAGCATGACGCGCATCTGCGCGAGGTGCGGTGGAAGGCGCGCATCCAGCCACAACGCGTCGAGGTCGCGTGCGGCGCGGAGGCGTGGCATGATGGTGCGTTCTGTGAGCGGTACAGCCAGGCCGCCGACTGCGATCAGAACGAGGAACGTCATCTGGAAGCTGGCTTCGGTGAGCGCGTGCGGATCCCATGCAAGGACGGCGAGCGCAGCAGCTCCGAGTGCCTGCAGGACGCTGAGGTCGCGTGTGAGCCAGCGAGCGGCGAGGAAGACAACGGTCATCAGCAGAGCGCGCTGCACGGGGACGCCGAAGCCGGCGAGCATGGCGTAGGCTGCGGTGATTCCGATGGTGATGACGGTGGCGGGACCGTATGGCGTACGCAGTCTTCGTAACGCCCAGAACAGCATACCGGCGAGCAGCGCAACGTGCATGCCGGAGACAACAAAGAGGTGGAAAGAGCCGGTGCGCTCGAAGCCGATGCGCAGGTCTTGCCGCAGGCCGGAGCGGTCGCCGAACAACATCGCGCCGAGCATCGCCGTGTCGTCCAGCGTAAGGCGAGCGGCGCGGGGCAACTTGCGAATGGCGGTTGAGGTTGCGAGTGCATTCATGCGCGCGGCCGCCCATGCTTGCGCAGCGTAAGCCCGGCAGCGGAAGCTGCGGGTCGTCGCGCCGACCTTCTGGATGCGAGCTGCTTTCACGCTGGCTTCGACAGAAATGCCATCGCGGAGAAGCCAGTCGGTGTACGACCATGCGCCGGCGTCGCGGTAGCGCTCCGGTTCGCGGAGACGCAGCGGGACTTCGAGGACGTCTCCGCATTGCAGAGCGGGTGCGCCGTCGAGGACAGTCATGCGCACGCCCCCGCTGACGTCGCGCATCAATGCGATGTCGGGAGTGATGAACTCGACCTGCTGCACGTCAATGTCGACTGACTCGGCTGGCGTAACGCCTTCGCTTTCCCAAGCGCCGGGTTCGAAGGCTTCCGCTTCTCTGGAGGAACGCGTTGCGGGAAGAATGCGCACGCGCACGACGTGTCCGCGAACGATGCGGCTGAGGCCGTCGGCGTTCTGCAGCAGTTCAGTTTGTGGCGCGGGCCAGGGCTGCATCTGCGCGCACCAGCAACCGGCGACCGCCCACAGCGCGAGGATCGGGAACGGCGCTACACGCGGCGCTTTCCGCATCGCGACAATGGCGAGGACCAGCAGCAGCGCGAGCGCGGCCAGCAAAGCGATAGTGAATTGCCATTGTCGTGTGAGGAGTTCGCCGCCTGCAAAGGCGATAGCGGCGGCAAGCAGGGGCGCGCGGCGGAGACGGAGTGTCTCGACCGGCGCGGGGTCATCCATCCAGAATTTGGCAGCACCAAAAGCCCGCATGGGAACAGCAGAGTGTAGTGGTTAGAGTTTAGAGCCTGGAGAGGGCGCCGTGCGGGAGAGGATGGCGACTGTTTCGATGTGGAAGGTTTGGGGAAAGAGGTCGATGAGGTGGAGCGCGTCAATGCGATACGCGGATTGCAGCGCGGCAAGGTCGCGAGCGAGGGTTGTCGGATCGCAGGAGACGTAGACGATGTGTGGGGCGGCGATGCGGTTGAGAAGAGCACAGACTTCGAGGCCGGCGCCGGCGCGGGGCGGGTCGAGGACGATGAGGTCGGGGCGCTCGCGCTGGGTGATCGCTTTTTGCAGGAAGGCGAGTGTGGTTTCTGCTGCGGCGCGATGTTGCGGGCCAAGTTTTTTGAATGCTCCGGCGAGGTCGGCGGAGGCGATGGGGCTGGACTCGACGGCAGTGACCTGCGCGAAGCTGCGAGCCAGCACGCGGGAAAAGAGACCGACGCCGGCGAAGAGGTCCCAGGCGATAGTGCCGCTACGAGCTTTGCCATCTGACGTGGTGACGAGCTTGACGAGTTCGCCGATGAGAAAGCGGTTGACCTGGAAGAAGCCGCCGCGGGAGATCCAGTACAGTTGATCTTCTTTCGACGAGACAGGCACTTTGTAATTCAGGCCTGCCGCTCCGTGTTCGGCGAGGATGCGGCCGGTCGGGCCGGTGCGTGGGTCGAAGGCTGCGGCGGCCGCGCCGGCGACTTGCGGCACGCTCTGCTGCAGCGCATTCATCATGCGTGTGAAGCTGCCTTGCGGCGCTTTGGTGCGAGGCGCAACGAAGAAAGTGAGCTGGATGCGGGAGAGGTCGTCGTTGGTGAAGAGTTCGAGTTCGGCGGTGGCGTTGAGCCAGTACTCGGCGTCGCGGTCTTCAACGGCAAGGGCGATGACAGCTTCGACGGCAGGGACGAGATTTGGCGCACTGATAGGGCAGGTGGTGATGGGAAGGAATTCGGTGGTGGTGCGGATGTTGTATCCGAATTTGAGGGCGCCATCGACGCGCTGCAGGCGTACCCGGATGCGGTTGCGGTAGCCGTAAGGTTCGGCGGCGTGCGCGGGAATGAAGGCTGCCGGGCCCTCAACGCCGGCTTTGTGCAACTCCTGATAAAGCAGGACGCGCTTGACGTCTACCTGCTCCTCATATTCCATCATTTGATACTGGCAACCGCCGCACGTGCCGAAGTGCGGGCAGTGCGGCTCGACGCGTTCGGCTGCCGGTTCCAGGACGCGAACGAGTTGACCGTCGGGAGAGACTTCGACGAGCTCTTTGCGGAGGACGAAAGGAAGCTGGACCGCGTGGTCTGGGCTGTCGGTTGTGAGGCCGCCGTACAGCGGCAGGCGGAGACGGACGACTTTGTTTTCGCTCATGTATGCCCCATGTAAAAAAGGCTCAGGCGCGGAAGATTGCGGGATTGCATCAGGCGCTTGTGCAGGAACTGTTGCTGGATCTGGCGGAGTTGCACGGTGGACATTTTCGCGCGGTAGGGCGCGAGTTCGCGGTCGGCTTGCGCGCGGAGCGCGACGAGCTCGTCTTCGGGTGTGGCGTTGAAGACAGAGGCGAAAAGCTTTTCTTCAAGGACGGTGAGGGTGCGGTCGAGGTCGTCGAGCGGGACGGGGTTGGAGCGCATAGTTGCGGCGAGTTCGCGGAGCCGCTGTGCGGTCGTGGCTGCCCACGCATCGCGCGCGGCGGTGTCGATGGCGGTGGCATTTTGTTCGAGGAACGCCGCGACGCGTTCGGCTTCAAAGCCGCTTTCCTGCGGCTCGCGGGGCTCGATCTTCGCCATGCCGGTGGCCGCTTCCTGCATCTCTTCGGTGGCCTGCATTACGGCCTGCGCGCACCAGGCGAGGCCGTTCACTTTCCGGGTGCGGGTTTTTGAGACGGCGAGTTTTGCATCGTGTTTATCGAATGCGTCGTCGATGCCGCGCAGAACGGCTTCAAGCGGGACGCCGGCTTCGCGCCAGGTTTCGATCAAGGCCCAGTCCAGCGTTGAGAGCATGAGGATCGAGCCGCGGCGGCGCTGGAAGCGCTCTTCGATCTCGGAGAAATAGGCGAAGTAATTTTGCATGGCCGCAGGGACAGGATAGCGGTTTGCAGATGTGGTAGCGGTGCGGCAGCGGAGGAGAACAGGCAAGAGCAACGGAAGAAGCAGATCCCCTTCGGGGATGAGAATTATATCCTAAATATATAGAAACAAAAGACATAATATGCTACAATCATCTTCACAATCCATGCACAGCCACGCAGGATCAATGACTTACGAGAAAACCCTGCACGGAAACTGCACAGAACGGGATAAACATCAGGAGGTACGATGGCGTTTATTACTGACAAAGAAGAGCTAAAGCCGGGCCTAATCATATTTCGGCGCGGCGATGTGGAACATCGCATGTGGTACTGCCGCATGAAAATGCCGAAGGCCGACCGCTATAAGACGGTAGCGCTCAAGACCACCGACATTAGTGCAGCACGTGAACGTGCGTTCGACCAGGATGCAGAAGTGCGGTTTCGCATCAAACACGACGTTCCCGTGTTCAACCGCCCTTTCCGCGAGGTGGCGCGGGAATATCTGCTGACGCAGGAAGCGCGGGCGAAACGCGGCGAGATCAGCGCCGCGCGCCCGAAAAAACTCCGTGCCGTCATTGACGGCACGCTAGACCGATACGCAGGTTCAACACAGGTACATCTGATCGGTGACGAACGCTGGGGCGATTATCCCGCATGGCGTCGGGAGAACGGCGCTGGCCGGAACCGGCGAAACGGCGTGCGCGAGCTGACTGCTGATGCGGCGCAATCCCTGGCGAACCACGAAGCCGCCCGTCGCACCAAGGCGCAGCACACCAGAGGCATTCGAGTTCTAAAGCCAATTGCCGTCAAACCCCAAGAAACAAGCGCCGTTCCTTTCATTAGCGATTCCACTATCCGCTTCGAGATGTCCATTTTCGGGGCGATCATGAATTATGCGGTGAAGAAACGCTATGTTCCTGCAAGCCAGCGTTTCGACGAACGTCCGAAACTCAAGACGATGAGGCGCGACGAGTTTACGCTGGAGGAGTACCGCAAATTGCATACCATCGGACGCAAATGGATTAACGAGTCCGACAAGCCATCAAGTGTTTGGTACCGCACCGTCACCTACAACATGATCTTGATTGCTTGCAACACGGGCATGCGACCAGCAGAAATGAAGCACCTTCGCTGGCGCGACATCATGCCCGCAAAAGACCGGGAGGGACGAGAGATCGTTGTCTTGTTCGTGCAGGGCAAAGGCAAGTCACGCAAACTGGTTGCTCCCAAGAGTGTTGGAGATTATCTGGAGCGCATCCGCGCTATCTCCAAAGCCACGGAGGCGGATGACAGAGTGTTTACCACTACCACCGGCAAACCCACGACAACGCTTTATAGCGCATTGATCGCCGACCTGCTGGAAAAGGCAAACCTACGCGAAGGCGCGCAGGGCGTGCCGCGCTCGACCTATTGTTTCCGGCACACCTACGCCACGCTTCGTTTGCAGGAAGGCGTGGACGTGTACTTCCTCGCGGAGCAAATGGGAACTTCCGTCCACATGATCGAGCAGCACTACGGACATGTAAACACCATCAAGCACGCCGACCGCGTATTGCAGGGCATGGCGGGATGGGAAGTGCTACAACCGGATGATACAAAGGCGAAGGCATCCAAAGCGGCTGAGACGCGCAATAGAGACAAGAGAGCTCAGCACCGCAAGCCACGCTGACCGTTGAACATCCCGAAGCCGTCTCTTGCCGGAGCCGCTGGCGAAGGCTGGCGAGGGAGAGTGATTGTTCTACTGTCCGGCCCGGACATGTTCTCAAGTCGTTCTGATTTGCCGCTGCCCCGCTGGGGTGCTTTTAGCGGCATCAACCCGGAAGTATGTTCACTCTTTGTAGGCGAGCACGTCGTTTCACGGACGAGGGGTCGAGCTCGCAGATTACTTCAAAGAATGCTTCTTTGTTCAGCACGACGACAGGAGTCTCTTTTGGATCATCCATTACGTCTGCCACATCGAGTCTGAGGCGCTTTTCGAAGTAGTAAATCATGGCTTTGCGCAGACGTATGGAGATTTGCCGATATTCCATGCAGTAATCGTCCGCAATAACTCTTTGCTGCTGTGCGCTTAACGCCGGGTTTGGGACTAAAACCACGCTAAAGTATTCGTTCCATGGACGGTCGTCGGTACTCTGGACATCAGTATCTCGTTCCTCGCCCGCATCGAGGAACCTGGGTAGCACAAAATCTTTGAACTTCGCGGTTTCTACGCAGAAGGCTCTCACATGCCATCGCAAACCATCATGTGCAAGTGCATGAGGCACAATCCAACGCCATACAGCAGCTGGTCGTGCTTCATTCATCGATTGATAGAAAATATTGATTGCACGCTTCCGTTCGATTGCCCTCAGTACCGCCCGAAGCGCGTGTACGTTTACGCGCCGGAGCGGGATCGGCATCGACTCTGCTGCCGGAATAGCGCTCAGGAGTGTCTGCTCAACCGGCACGGTATGGTCGGCGATGTTTCGAAGTTGGAGCAGGTAGTAATCGGCATTCGGTGTAATGAAATGCGGCTTGAACGTGGCGGCCGCGAAGTACCGCTTCGCGGAGGCGTCGTAGATGAGATTTCCCGGCGCGGCGGTGTCATAGTCGGACAAATCCTTTGAAGCCTGCGGAATGGAAATGTCGAACTGGTCGATAATGTCTGACCGGTTGATACGGCCTTCCCAAAACAGTCGAAAATCGATGAACTCCAAACGTTCCCTAATACCCCGTCGCACCCGGCGCTCCCCCAATACTTCGTGTAACCTTTGTACGACATGCGTCCACTTTTCCACAAGATGCCGCATAGTCACGATTGATTATGCGTATAGTTACTTGACTGATATCAGTCGCGTGACTTAGCTTCGAATGTGCCGGGCCTTTTCAAATTTTTGATTGCGGTGAACGATGGTTTCTCCAAAGCCATTCCGGGTTCTCAGTCTCGACGGTGGTGGGATGCGCGGCATCTACACCGCCCAGTATCTCGCGTCTTTGGCAGAGGGATTTAGCAAAAAGCAGAGACGCGGGACTCTCGACGTCGGTGCCGGATTCGATCTCATCGTTGGGACGAGTACTGGCGCCATTCTTGCGTGCGCCCTCGCGGCGAACGTACCCCTCTCGCGGGTCGTTTCGTTCTACGGCGAGCGAGGAGTGCAGATTTTTGAGCGTAAGGTGCCGACAGGGATTGGCCGGCGGCTGATAGCAGACTTGTTTTCCCGATCTGCCGCTCTTGAGCGCGGCGAAGCTGCACTCCATAGAGCCCTCACGGAATGCTTTGGAGGCGAGAATGTGGGTGAGGTCTACGCTCGCAGGCATATCGCGCTCGGGGTCACCGCTGTTGACATGAGCACTCATCGGTCGTGGGTATTCAAGACCCCTCATCTTGCCGGCAGCAACCATCGCGACGACACGTTTACGCTGGTCGATCTCTGCATGGCATCATCGGCAGCACCGATCTTCCGTTCGCTTGCAAAAATGAATGCCCGTGATGGCTCGAATGGCTACCACGTATTCGCTGATGGTGGGTTGTGGGCTAACAACCCGGTTCTTGTTGGCATGATCGATGCTTTGGAAATGGCTGAGAGAAGCCAGCCCATCGAAATCTATTCAATTGGCACGGTGCCGCGACCCGCTGGAGACGACCTAACTCAGGAAATCGTTCATCGCGGACTGCAGGACTGGAAATTTGGCGCAGATGCCGCCGCGTTGGCAATCGACGCGCAGGAGTGGGCGTACTCCAACATGGCGCGGATGCTCGCGAAACATCTTGATCGGCCTTGCTCTGTGATTCGGTTTCCCCGCGAGGCGGTGCCCGCCAACATGATGCCCTACCTGGACCTTGATGAGGTGCGCCCTGACGCACTCCAACAGTTGGTTAATCTCGCGCGCAACGATGTAAATGTGGCGAACAGCAAATGCAACGACGGTATCGATGGTGATGCCGTAAGTATCGCCCGGCTATTCAATGAATTGCCGGAACAAACTCAATCAACTGGGCCAGATAAGAACTAAGAGGAGAACTACATATGTTCGATTGCTCCAAAGAAATGACAGGATTTCACGACAAGGAAGTCACGCTGCCAAACACAGCCCGCACGCAAATGCGTGACCATCGGGACGCCAACCGCAAGCGGCTCCGTTCGGGTCTCACAAAGGTCGAGAAACCCCTCCCGAAGAATTTTCATTCGCAGGGCTCGTACGCCATGAAGACCATGGTCCAGCATGATGACAACAAGTACGACATCGACGATGGTGTGTACTTTGACAAGGAGCAACTGGTCGGTGATCGCGGCGCCGAGCTGTCGGCACTGGCCACCCGACAGATGGTGCGCGATGCAGTTGACGACGGTTGCTTCAAGACGCCGCCTGAAGTCCGGAAAAATTGCGTGCGCGTTTTCTACGAAGCGGGCTACCACGTTGACCTTCCGGTATATCGGAAGATCGAGGAGAAAAACTGGCTCGGTGACGTGAAGATTTACTTCGAGCTTGCGAGCGTGAACTGGAAACGGTCGGACGCGCGCGAGGTTACCGCCTGGTTTGAGGACGAAAATACCAAGCAGAGTCTGGCCGATGATCCCGACCAATTGCGGCGCATCTGCCGCCTGCTCAAGAAGTACTCGACGAGCAGACCGAGTTGGTGTTCGCAGGCGACGTCGGGCTTCGTGATCACGAAGCTCGTCACTGAACGCTTTCGGCCCTCGCGTCTGCGTGATGACAAAGCCCTACTCGACACGATGAAAGCGATTAAGAGCCGACTCGATTGGACTCTGGAGGTCGATCATCCAGTGACGCCGAACGAAAAGCTGAGTAAGGGTGCGGACGATACCAAGATTTCCTTCTTCCGCGACCGCCTCGGCGATGCCATTAAATGGCTGGAGCCGGTGGAAAAGAACGACTGTACGCGTGAGGACGCTCGGAATGCGTGGGACAAAACGTTCAACACCGAATATTTTGCAAGCTGCGCGGTGCCAGAGGAGAGCACAAGCGCGTCCAAATCGGCAACGTTCTTGACCGCTGCCGTCGCGGCGGCTTCTGTTCTCGGTGCGATGTCTGCGAAGAAGGCTGGCGCGGCACCGGTTAATAAGGGTGGTAGCAATCGATACGCATGAGGAACGCGCGATAGTTTTTCGGCGCAGCGCCCTGGCCGACATCCGCAAGGATTTAATCGGTCTCGGAGCTGCGCCGCTTACCGCTGCCGACCTCGAAATGTATAGAAGTCGCAACTTCGAACGGGGATGGCGCGTCCCCGTGGCATTCTCGTCGGGAATTCGGCAACTTGATCTCATGGTCACGAGATCATTCCCATTCTCTGCGCCGCGCATCAGCCTCGTGGACCGCCCACCATTCCTTATATGGCCACACATCGAAGGGGACGGCATGCTTTGCCTTTTGGGCGATGACACGCCAATCGATGTAACGCAGCCTAAAGCCGTGGCACACCACGTTTTTGGGCAAGCCGTAAAGCTAATCTCAGAGCTCGAGAATGGGCAGCATATCGAGCATTTTCAGGATGAGTTCGCAACCTACTGGAATCAATCCGGATCGTTAGGGCGCGAGATATTCAGCCTTCTAGATCCGCTCAATCATCGAACACGTCGTATCCACGCGTGGATCGGTGTGAGTAGGATTTATGTTGGTGAGTCATCAGAGGACGTTAGCCGGTGGCTCCGCCGTCAATTCGGCGACAAACCACAATATAGGGAGACTGTCACGGCGCTCTTCGTGCAGGCGGGTGATCCGTTCTTGCCCACTGATTATCCGAGAAACTCTCGTGACGTGCATCGGATTTTGGTAGCCGCAAACGCCGAGCGGTTTCTTGCCGATCAGCTTCGCGTGAGTCCAGGTGTACAAGTCGTTGTATTTGGCTTCAGAACACAACATGGTCCCGCGTATGCGGGGGTAACGCTGATGGTAACTGCCCCCGATAAGCGAAGGAGGCGAATTGGAAACCGCGTTGGGAGTGGCTTTCGCATTAACCATGCACCACCGGAGATTCTTATGGGGCAGTTTCTCGGAACCTCAGCGGTAAGGAAGTCTAGTGTTGAGCGTGTCGATCACGATTGGATTCACGGCCGTGATCATGATGACAAGCAAGTTGTCCTCAAAGAGTCGGTCGTTGCAGTTTTCGGATGTGGCTCAGTTGGAAGCTTCGTAGCCCATCAATTGGCTCTTGCCGGTATCGGGACGCTCTATTTGGTGGATCCCCAGGCTCTTGCAAGCGCAAATGTGGGCCGACATTACCTCGGTGCCAAGTACATCGGAACATCGAAAGCTCAATCGCTTGCAAAGGAACTCCAGGAGCACTTTCCGCATCTTTCGATTCAAGGTTTTCGCATGGGATGGGAACAGTTTCATCGCGATCAGCGTGATCTTTTCGATTCCTGCTCCGTGGTCCTTAGCCTCATGGGTGATTGGAATGCGGAAGCGCAGCTGAATAGCGTCCACCTCCAATCAGGTCGGATGCGGGATTTTATCTACGGATGGACCGAAGCATACGCGCTTGCGGGACATGCTGTTGCGATAAGGAACCAAGGTGGATGTTTTGCGTGCCAGTTCGACGCGCAGGGCAATGCGCAGCATCCGCTAATTCGGACAACCGGCGACACACGACATCAAGAGCCAGCGTGCGGTGCGCTTTTTCAGCCATACGGTCCGGTTGAACTGAACGCAACGGTGAGCCTGATCGCAGACCTCACCCTTCGTTCCTTGCTGAAGGAGCTTACCGTATCAACACACCGAGTGTGGAAGGGGTCGAGTACACGCCTCGCGTACTACGGGGATCATGGGAAGCTGGCTCGCTGGAGTATTTCGGCATTGCTCAGATCGACGAGGTGAGAGCATCAACAGAGTGGCACACTGCGGCGAGCTGCCCGATGTGTGGAGGAACTTCTTAGATGCTCCACTACCCCCTCGATAATGGTACGTCCAGCCTTGTTTTCAGTGATGAGGTACTTGCGCATTTCAAGCGGCATCAACAGATTCGACACAAAGACCTTGAAGCGGGAGGCCAATTGTTCGCGCGCATTACACGCTTTGAGATCTATGTCGAACTCGCGACAGGGCCTCGCCCACAGGACAAGCGAACGAGAACGTCATACGAACCGGATCGACCAACGGAACGTCGCGAGATCGAAGCGATGTTTCAAACTGGTCTTCATTTTGTTGGTGATTGGCATACGCACCCAGAGCCTATCGCGCGACCGTCAACCCTTGACGAGTGGACAATTGGCGATTGCACGAGGAAGTCGGTTCACCAGCTGAACGGCTTCGTGCTCGCGGTAGTGGGACACGGCCCCTTCCCAACCTCTCTCCATATATCGATCCATTCGGGTAAAAAAGGAGCCTTGACAAAACGTCTATCACCCGTCGCTTATTCAACGTAAGCGTCCTGTCTTGGCCGTGTGTACAGGATGGTCATCTGGGGCGAAGATGTGTGGATGGTGGAATGCGATTTGGGTATTGGATTGGCAGCGGTGCCGCGGCGTCGTCGCCGGAGTG
>Ga0070679_100003471_pt1 | contig 14436 bp, 11 predicted proteins | sample KBSC63BmetaG_FD_65652 | JGI IMG/M metagenome (GOLD analysis project Ga0070679, IMG submission 65652) | Corn rhizosphere microbial communities from Kellogg Biological Station, Michigan, USA - KBS C6-3B metaG | ecosystem: Host-associated > Plants > Roots > Rhizosphere | place: USA: Michigan... | reverse complement strand
GGGCAAGGCGATCTGGGTGATCCGCGCCGCCGACACGACGGTCGACAACATCGAGTTCGCGAACTGCGCGGTGCCCGACCAGAACGGCTCGGGCATCAAGTCGGAGTGGGGCAACCTGACGGTGAAGAACTCGCTCTTCGACCACAACCAGTTCGGCATCCTCACCGGCTACGACCCGAGCGCGACGATCCTTGTCGACGGCACGGAGTTCTCGCACCAGGGCACCGCGAGCGCGCCCGACAACTACCACAACATGTACGTCAACGCGGGCACCTTCATCCTGCAGCGCTCGTACTCGCACCACACGCTCACCGGCAACCTGGTGAAGACACGCTCGAAGAACGTCTACATCCTCTACAACCGCATCAGCTCGGAAGACGGCGCGAGCAGCTACGAGATCGACATCCCGAACGGCGGCCGCGCGTACATCATCGGCAACGTCATCCAGCAGGGCGCGCAGTCGCCCAACCGCAACATGATCGAGTTCGGCGCCGAGGGGCAGACGGCGGGCCACACCGACGAGCTGTTCGTCGTCAACAACACGTTCGTCAACGACACCGGCACGGCGTACGGCATCTACGTCGCGGGCTGGGTGAAGACGCCGGCCGTGGTGCGCAACAACATCTTCGGCGGGCCGTTCAACCAGATCATCAACCAGGCGACGGCGCTGCTGCAGTCGAACCACGTGCCGGCCGACGGCGACCCGATGTTCGTCAACCCGGCCGCCTACGACTTCCACCTGAAGGCCGGCTCGCCGGCGATCGACAAGGGCACCGCGCCGGGAAGCGCGTTCGGCTACGACATGACGCCGAAGTTCGAGTACGTGCACCCGCTGCAGAACGTCGCCCGCACGCTCGGCGGCGCGGCGATCGACCGCGGCGCCTACGAGAAGCACTGAGCGGCGGCGGCGCTCGCCGCCGCGCGGCGGTTCACGCCGCCGGGCAGGCCTGCACTTCGATCTCGATGCGCGCGCCGCCGAAGAGCTTCGCCTCGACCGTCGAGCGCGCCGGCAGCGCACCGTCGAAGTGGCGCTTGTACTCGGCGTTGAAGGCGGCGAAGTCGTCGAGGTCGGCGAGCCAGACGGTCGCGCGCACGACGTCGGCGAGGCTCGCGCCGCACTCGCCGAGCGTCGCCGCGATGCGCTCGACGACGGTGCGCGTCTGCACCGTGATGTCGCCGGCGACGAGCTTGCCGCTCGCGTCCATCGGCAGCACGCCCGAGAGGAAGAGGAAGCCGTTGGCGCGGACCGCCTTCGAGAACGGCATGGGCAAGGGCGTGGCGACGCGTTCGATCGCTGCGTTCATGGGCGAATCTCCTCTGTGGCGTGGGATCGGGTTTGCGCACCGGAAGCGCGAGGCGCCGAGCCGCGCTTCGCGCTCGGGTCGCGGCGCAGCACCTGGCCGCTGCGCGCGCCGCTCGAGCGGCCGCGTTGCCAGGCGACGACGCCGTTGACGACCACCGCGTCGATGCCTTCGGCGGGCGTCGCCGGCTGCTCGTAGGTCGCCGCGTCGCGGACCGTCGCGGCGTCGAAGACGACGACGTCGGCGGCGTTGCCGACGGCGAGCGTGCCGCGGCCGGCGAGGCCGAAGTTGCGCGCCGTCAGGCCGGTCATCTTCCAGACCGCGGTCTCGAGCGGAAAGAGGCCCACGTCGCGGCTGTAGTGGCCGAGCACGCGCGGGAAGGTTCCCCAGAGGCGCGGGTGCGGCTTCTCGCCGACCGGGATGCCGTCCGAGCCGATCATCGTCTCGTCGAAGGCGAGGATCCGCTGCACGTCGCCTTCGTCCATCAGGAAGTAGATCGCGCTGCCCGGCTGCAGGCGACGCGCCGCGTCGTCCTTGCTGACGTTCCACTCGCGCGCGATGTCGTCGAGGTCGCGCCCGGCGCATTCCGGATGCGGCTGGCTCGAGGCGATGAGGACGCGCCCCTCGAGCATGCCGCGGTCGGTGCGGATCATGGTCGAGCCGGCGGTGTAGGGATAGCAGTCGAGCGCGACGCACTGGCACTGCATCGCGGCGCGGATGTGCGGCAGCGTCACCTGCGAGCGGCCGAAGTTCGGCACGTTCTGCACCTTGTGGTGCGAGACGACGACCGGCACGTCGAGCTCGCGGCCGATGCGGAAGGTCTCGTCGAGCGCGTCCATCACCTTGTCGGCCTCGTCGCGCATGTGCGTCACGTACAGCGCGCCGCGCTCGCCGAGCGGCCGGCCGACTTCGATGATCTCTTCCGTGCTCGCCTTCACCGCCGGCGGGTAGAAGGTGCCGGTCGAGAGGCCGATCGCGCCGGCGTCGAGCGCCTCGGCGAGGAGCTTCTGCATCGCCGCGATCTCGTTCGGCTCGGCGACGCGGTCGAGCGAGCGCATCGTCCGCACGCGCAGCGTCGAGTGGCCGACGAGCGCGGCGACGTTGAGCGCCGCGGGCGTGGTCTCGAGCGCGGCGAAGTAGTCGGCGAACGTGGCGAACCGCGCGCGCGCGCCGGCGTCGAGCAGGTCGAGCGGCGAGGGCAGCGGCGAGTCGGGCGCGAGCGGCGCGATGCTGATGCCGCAGTTGCCGGCGACCACCGTCGTCACGCCCTGCGAGAGCTTGAACGTCATGTCGGGCTGCGAGAGGAGCGCCTGGTCGTCGTGCGTGTGCGAATCGATGAAGCCGGGAGCGACGATCCTGCCGGCGGCATCGATCGTCTGCCGCGCGCTGCGGCCGGCGAGGTCGCCGATCGCGGCGATGCGGCCGCCGGTGATGCCGACGTCGGCGTCGAAGCGCGGCGCGCGCGTGCCGTCGATGACGGTGCCGCCGCGGATCAGGAGGTCGAAGGGCTCGTTGGGTTCGTTCATGGCAGCGCTCGATTCACGATGGAGAAGAGGTCAGCGGAAGTGGCAGGCGACGCGGTGCTCGCTGCCGCCGGCAGACGGCCGCGGCGTGAGCGGCGGCTCCTGCTCGCGGCAGATCGGCTGCGCCAGCGGGCAGCGCGTGTGGAAGCGGCAGCCGCTCGGCGGCCGCGCCGGGCTCGGCGGGTCGCCGGCGAGCAGCACGCGCTCGGGGCGGCGGCGCGGGTCGGGCTGCGGCGCAGCGGCGAGCAGCGCCTCGGTGTAGGGGTGCCGCGGCGCTGCGAAGAGCGTCGCGCGGTCGGCGATCTCGACCACCTTGCCGAGGTACATCACGGCGACGCGGTGGCTGATGTGTCGAACGACCGCGAGGTCGTGGGCGACGAACAGGTAGGCGATGCCGAACTCGGTCTGCAGGTCGGTGAGGAGATTGATCACCTGCGCCTGCACCGACACGTCGAGCGCCGACACCGGCTCGTCGCAGACGATCAGCTTGGGCCGCAGCGCCAGCGCGCGCGCGATGCCGAGCCGCTGCCGCTGGCCGCCCGAGAACTCGTGCGGATAGCGGTCGAGCGCCTCCGGCCGCAGGCCCACCTTCTCGAACAGCCACGCGGCGCGCTCGCGCCGGCCGGCGGCGCCGCGCGTCGTCCCCGTGCCTTCGCTCGCGTAGTTGCGCAGCGGCTCGCCGACGATCTCGTGCGCCACCAGGCGCGGATTGAGCGACGCGTACGGGTCCTGGAAGATGAGCTGCAGGTCGCGCCGGCGCTCGCGCATGCGGCCGGCATCGAGGCCGATCAGCTCCTCGCCCTCGAAGCGCACCGAGCCGGCGGTCGGCTCGACGAGGCGAAGCACCGCCTTGGCGGTCGTCGTCTTGCCGCAGCCGGATTCGCCGACCAGCGCGAGCGTCTCGCCGCGCGCGAGCGTGAACGAGACGCCGTCGACGGCGCGCACCGGCGGGCGGGGCTTCTGCAGCCAGCGGCGCCTGGCGACGTAATGCTTGACGAGCCCGTCGACGGCGAGCAGCGGCGGCGCGCTCGCCGGAGCGTCGTCGGCGACCGCGCTCATGCCTCCGCCATCTCCGCAGCGAAGCAGGCGACGACGTGCCCTTCGCCGTGGTCGACCAGCGCCGGCATCTCGGCGCGGCAGATCGGCATCGCCAGCGGGCAGCGCGGCGCGAACGGGCAGCCGCGGCCGAGATCGCGCGGCGCCGGCACGAGGCCGGGGATCTCGGCGAGCCGCTCGGCGTTCGTGTTGAGCGAAGGCATCGACGCCATCAGCGCGCGCGTGTATGGATGGAGCGGCCGGTCGAAGAGATCGACCGTCGTCGCCTCCTCGACCTTGCGGCCCGCGTACATGACGACGACGCGGTCGCACGTCTCGGCGACGACGCCGAGGTCGTGCGTGATGAGGACGATGCCCATGCCGAGCCGCTCCTGCAGGCCGCGCAGAAGCGCCAGGATCTGCGCCTGGATCGTCACGTCGAGGGCGGTCGTCGGCTCGTCGGCGATCAGCACCTCGGGGTTGCAGGCGAGCGCGAGAGCGATCATGACGCGCTGGCGCATGCCGCCCGAAAGCTGGTGCGGGTACTCGGCGACGCGCCGCTCGGGCTCGGCGATCTGCACCAGGCGCAGCGACTCGACCGCGCGCGCGAGCGCCTCGCGCAGGCCGACCTTCTGGTGGACGACGATCGTCTCGGCGATCTGCCGGCCGATCGTCAGCACCGGGTTCAGCGACGTCATCGGCTCCTGGAAGATCATCGAGATGCGGTCGCCGCGGATCCTGCGCATCTCGCGTTCCGTGCGCTGCAGCAGGTCGTCGCCGCGAAAGCGCACCGCGCCCGTGATGCGCGCCGGCGGCTCCTGCAGCAGGCGCAGGATCGAGAGCGCCGTCACGCTCTTGCCGCAGCCCGACTCGCCGACCAGGCCGAGCGTGCCGCCGGGCTCGAGCCGCCACGAGACGCCGTCGACCGCGCGCACCGTGCCGGCGAGCGTCGCGAACTCGACGCGCAGCGCGTCGACTTCGAGCAGCGGTGCGGCTTGGTCCATCGCTCCGTGCATCAGAGCTGGCGCGCCAGGCGCGGATCGAGCGCGTCGCGCAGGCCATCGCCGAGCAGGTTGATCGCGAGCACCGTCAGCGCGAGCAGGATGCCCGGGAACAGGATGATGTGAAAGGCGACGGCGACGAAGTTGCGCCCCTCGGCCATCATGTTTCCCCAGCTCGGCGTCTGCCCCGGAACGCCGACGCCGAGGAACGAGAGCGCCGCCTCGATCAGCACCGCCGACGCGGCGACGAAGGTCGCCTGCACGATCAAGGGCGCCATCATGTTCGGCAGCACGTGGCGCCAGAGGATCGCGGGCAAGCGCGTGCCGACCGCGCGCGCCGCCTCGACGTAGAGCTGCTCGCGCAAGGTGAGCGCGAGCGAGCGCACGAGGCGGACGACGCGCGGCACCTCGGGGATCGTGATGGCGACGATCACGGTCGCGAGGCTCGCGCGCGTCACCGCCATCGCCGCGATCGCGAGCAGGATGCCGGGGATCGCCATCAGCCCGTCCATGACGCGCATGACGATGCCCTCGATCGGCCGCACGAAGCCGGCGACCAGCCCGAGCACGATGCCGATCGCGCTCGAGAGCGCGGCGACGGTGATGCCGACGATCAGCGACACGCGCGCGCCCCAGACGGCGCGGCTGTAGACGTCGCGGCCGAGCGCGTCGGTGCCGAAGCGGTGCTCGGCCGAGACGCCCTGCAGGCGCGCGAGCGGATCGATGTCGCTCGGGTCGTGGGTCGCGAGCTGCGGGGCGAAGAGGGCGATCAGGGCCATCGCCAGCAGCAGCAGTGCGCCGAGGACGAGGGTCGGGTGCTTGCGCAAGACCCTCACCCCGGCCCTCTCCCGCGCGCGGGAGAGGGGGAGCGCCGCTCGGTCATCCCCTCTCCCGCCCGCGGGAGAGGGCGAGGGTGAGGGCCCGACGATCGCGCTCATCTCATCAAGCATCGCGAATGCGCGGATCGAACAGCGGATAGCTGAGATCGATCAGCAGATTGACGAGCACGTACACGCCCGCCGAGAGCAGCAGCACGCTCTGGATCACCGGATAGTCGTGGCGCTGCACCGATTCGATCACCAGCCGGCCGACGCCCGGGATCGCGAACACCGTCTCGGTGACGACGACGCCGCCGATCAGGAGCGCGATGCCGACGCCGACCGTCGTCGCGATCGGGATCGCCGCGTTGCGCAGCGCGTGGCCGAGCACGGCGAGCATGCCGAGCCCCTTCGCGCGCGCGGTGCGGATGTAGTCCTCCTGCAGCACCTCGAGCACGGTCGCGCGCGTCATGCGCGTCAGGAGCGCCATGTAGACGAGCGCCAGGTTCACGCACGGCAGCACGAGGTGCGCGAGCCACGGGCCGACGCCGTCGGCCAGGCGCGCGTAGCCCTGCACCGGCAGCCACTGCAGCTGGATCGCGAAGCCCCAGATCAGCAGGTAGCCGATCAGGAACACCGGCACCGAGAAGGCGAGCACCGAGAAGACCATCACCGCGCGGTCGATCCACGAGCCCGCGCGGTGCGCGGCGAGCGTGCCGAGCGGGATCGAGAAGACGATCGCGATCGTCATCGTCACGAGCGCGATCGAGAGCGTCGGCTCGATCCGCTGCGCGAGCAGCGCGGTCACCGGCACCTGCGTGAAGATCGACGTGCCGAGATCGCCGTGCGCGAGCCGCGCCGCCCAGAGCGCGAACTGGCGCCAGAGCGGCTCGTCGAGACCGAGCGTGGCGCGCAGCCGCGCGATGTCGTCGGTGCTCGCCAGGTCGCCGGCGATCAGCGCGGCCGGGTCGCCGGGCGAGAGGTGGATCAGCAGGAAGACGAGCAGCGCCACCACGCCCATGACCGGCAGCGTGGCGGCGATGCGCCGCAGCAGGATTCCCACCGCGAACAGGCCCGGGCGGAGCGGAGCGCTACTTGTCGAGCGCCCAGAGCGTCGGGATGCCCCAGTACTTGTCGAGGTTCCTGATCGTCTTCCTGGCCGCGTACGCCGGCGAGTACTGGCCGAAGTAGGCGTACGGCACGGCCTCGAAGGCGCGCATCTGGAAGCGGTCGAGCGCTTCCTTCCGCTTCGCAGGAACGGTCTCGCGCACCCACGCGGCGCGCAGCTCGTCGAGCGTCTTGTCGCACGGCCAGCCGGGCAGCGAGTTGCCGCACGCGGCGCTGAGGTACGCGTTGGTCATCGGCGAGTTGACGTCGAACTCGCCGGCGACCGTCACGTAGACGTTCCAGCCGCCGGCGTCGGGCGCGTCCTTCTTCGCGCGCCGGGCGGTGATCGTCGCCCAGTCGCTCGTCTGCGCGTCGACGTTCATGCCGATCGACTTCAGCGTCTGCACGGTGACGAGCGCGGCCGCGTTGAGGTACGTGATGTCGGTCGGCACGAGGACGACGACCTTCTCGCCCTTGTAGCCGCCCTCGGCGAGCAGCTGCTTGGCCTTGGCGACGTCGACCTTGCGGAACGGCTCGGCGCCGGCGTCCGTCTGGTTCGGGCCGCCGCAGATGAACCAGGTCGCGCAGTAGGTCGTCCGCATGTCGAGCGGGTAGCCCATCGCGGCGACGAACTTCTCCTGGTTGACCGCGTGCAGCACCGCCTGGCGCACCTTGGCGTTGTTGAACGGCGGGAACAGCTGGTTGAAGACGATGAAGCCCTGGTAGGCACCGCCGCTGCCGACCAGGATGTTCGGGTCGCTGCGCAGCGGCGTGATGTAGTCGGGCGGCACCTGCTCGATCATGTCGACCTCGCCGTTCTTCAGCGCCGCGGTCGAGCTGTTGGAATCGGGCAGGTAGAGCCACTCGACGCGGTCGAAGTGCGCCGTCTTGTTGCCCGAAAGGCCGCTCGGCGGCTCCTTCCTGCCGACGTACGCCGGGTTCTTCACGAACACCGCCTTGCTGCCCGGCACCCACTCGTCGCGCTTGAAGAGGAATGGGCCCGAGCCGACCACCTCGCTGAGCGGCGCCGTGGTCGGCATCTTCGCCAACCGCTCGGGCAGGATCACGGGCGGGAAGCCCGACGGCTTGGCGAGGCCGTCGAGGACGAGGCCGAACGGCTCCTTCAGCGTCAGCGTGAAGGTGCTGTCGTCGACGCCCTTCCACTCGGCGCCGGCCGCGGTCATCGCGCGTCCGATCGAGTCGCGGCTGCTCCAGCGCTGCAGCGAGGCGACGCAGTCGGCCGCGGTCACCGGCTTTCCGTCGCTGAACTTGAGCCCGGGGCGCAGCGTGAAGCGCCACTCCTTGCCGTCCTTCGACGACGTGTACTTGTCGACCATCTGCGGCTTCGGCGTGCCGCTCGCGTCCTGCGCGAACAGCGTGTCGTAGACCATGTAGCCGAAGTTGCGCGTGATGTAGGCGGTGGTGAAGGTCGGGTCGAGGATCTTCACGTCGGCATGGGCGACGAAGCGCAGCGTCTTGGTCTGCGCTGCGGCGCTGCCGGCGGCGAGCGCGAGGCATGCCCCGAGCGCGGCGGCGGCGAGAACGGGAGCGAGTCGTTTCATCATCGGATGGGTTCCTTCACGGGCGCCGGTTGCGGCGCGGGGCATTGTGCGCTGCGGCCTCAGCGCAGCGGCCACTTCGGCCGGCGGATCTTGCGATAGGGCAGCGCGCTCAGGTCGAGCGTCACCGCGCCGGGCGCGCCAACGTAGATCACGTGCCGGGCGACCTTCGAGAACGCGGCGTAAAAGTGCTGCGACGACTTGACGACGACGATCTTCTTCGCCGCGAGGTCGCAGCCGAGCTGCGTGAAGAGATCGGTGCCCATCGCCTGGTTGCGCAGCGTGATGAGGACGATCTCGATGCCGGCGGCGCTGCCCTCGACCGCGATCTCGACCAGCGCCGAGTCGCCCATTGCCATCGGCGTGCCGGCGAGGCCGGTCATCATCATGTCGGCGCACACGGCCTTGACGGTGCACACGGCGTCGACCGGATCGCCCGAGAGCGGCCCGACCTTGCCGCCGATGCGCAGCGGCAGCGTCGCGCCGGCACCGGCATCGAAGGCGATGCGCGCCGCGACCGGATCCCAGAGCGGCCCGATGCACGCGTTGCCGATCCGCCGCTCGATCAGCCGACGCAGGATGAACGTCGAGTCGCCGGAGGCGCCGCCGCCCGGGTTGTCGGCGCCGTCGGCGAGGACGACCGGGCCGCCGTCGAACGCGAGCGCTTCGTCGAGCGCCTCGTCGATCGTCGGGTAGCGCATGGCGAGCTCTTCGCGCAGGCCGATCAGCTCGTCGGCGAGCTTGCGCGCGAGGGCTGCGGCCTTCTTCGCGTCGCCGTCGGCGTAGACGAGCACCTGCGTTCCCATGTGCTCGGTGTCGCCCCAGGCGAAGCCGTGCGAGACCGAGATCGAGAGGATGCCGTCCTTGCCTTCGAGCGCCTGGATGCGGTCGACGAAGCCGCGCGCCGGCTGGCGCGACGTGTGCATGACGACCAGCATCTCGCAGTCGACCGCGGCCGCGACCGGCCGGACGCGGCCCTCGACCTGCGCCGCGCAGAGATCGACCAGCTCGTACGCGCGCTCGAGGACGTCGGTGTGCGGGTACTCCTTGAAGGCGATCAGGAGGTCGGCATTGGCGAGCATCGCCGGCGTCAGGTGGTTGTGCGGATCGAGCTCGGCGCCGACCACGACCTTCTCGCCGACGAGCTCGCGCACGCGCGCCAGCAGGTCGCCCTCGCAGTCGTCGTAGCCGTCGGCGACCATCGCGCCGTGCAGGCCGAGCACGACCATGTCGACCGGCAGCGCGGCGCGCAGGTCGGCGAGCAGCTCTTCGCGCAGCGTCTCGTAGGCGACGCGCGTCGTCGTTCCGCTCGGCTGCGCCGCGGCGACCATGCCTTCGACGACATCCCAGCCGTGCGTCTTCGCGCGCTGGCGCGCGGCGAAGAGCGGCGCGGCGAAGAAGCTCATCGCCTCGGGGTGCTTGCCGGCGGCGTAGTAGCCGCGGTCGCGAAAGGCGGCGAGGCCGGTCGGCATCGGCGCGAAGGTGTTGGTCTCGGTGGCGAGGGCTCCGGTGAAGACGCGCATGGATGTGCCTGTCGAAGGGTTGGCGCTCAAGGCGCGGGGCGGGAACGCAGGCGCTCCGGCGAGAGCATCGCTGCCGTGACGCCGAAGCGCGCGATCCGCTCCGGCAGCGCTTCGCCCGCGGCGAGCGCGGCGCACGCCTCGCCCATTGCCGCCGACGTTTGGATGCCGTAGCCGCCCTGCGCGGCGAGCCAGAAAAAGCCCGGCGCGTCGGCGTCGAAGCCGCCGACCAGGTCGCCGTCGGCGACGAACGAGCGCAAGCCCGCCCACGTGCGCGCCGGGCGCACGATCTTCAGCGTCGTCATCGTCTCGATGCGGTCGATCGCCAACGCGATGTCGAGCTCCTCGGGCTGCACGTCGTGCGGCGCGACCGGGTCGGCGTTGGCGGGCGAGCCGAGCAGCATGCCGGCGTCGGGCTTGACGTACCAGCTCTCGTCGACGCCGATGAACGCGGGCCACGAAGCGACCGACACGCCCGTCGGCGGCGCGAACACGAATGCCGAGCGGCGCTTCGGCACGAGCCCGATCGGCGCGACGCCGGCCAGCCGCGCGACGACGTCGCACCACGCGCCGGCGGCATTGACGACCACCGGCGCCTGCCAGCGCGTCGCGCCGGCGTCGACGTGCCAGACGCCGCCGCGGCGCGCGAGCGCGCGCACCTCGGCGTCGCAGACGATCGTGCCGCCGCCGCGGCGAACGCTGCGCAGGTAGCCCTGGTGCAGGGCGTGCACGTCGATGTCGAGCGCGCCGGGCTCGTAGAGGCCGCCGGCGACGCGCTCCGGGCGCAGCACCGGCACCATCGCCAGCGCTTCGGCGGTGTCGAGGCGGCGCGCATCGGCGGAGACCGAGCGGATCACGTCCCAGTGCTCATCAAGCAGCGCACTCTGCTCGCGTTCGCCGATGACGAGGACGCCGCGCGAGGAGAGGATCGGTACATCCGCGAATCCATCTGGCGAATGCTCGAGAAATGCGCGGCTGGCCATTGTCAATGCGCGCACCTGCGGTGGCCCATAACTCTCGAGGAACAGCGCGGCCGAGCGCCCGGTCGAGTGGTAGCCGGGTTGCGACTCGCCCTCGAGCAGCACGACGCGACCGCGCTGCGCGAGCCACGCGCCGATCGACGCACCGGCGATTCCTGCGCCCACGACGATGAAATCCACGACGTTGCTGTTCAGCATGCGTGAACACTCTATGTCAGTCTGCGCCGCCCCACACAAGGACGCTTCGAAGCGACGCAGTTCTCGACCAACGCTGCTTTCGACAGTACGATGCGGCAGATCGCCTTGGAGCCCACTGCATGAACGAGCTCATGACCTCGGTCTCGGTCGACGCGTTGAGCTTTTCAGTACGGCGAGCACTGACGTCAGAAGACCTCGACAAGGTCTGCGAGCTTCGCGCCGCATGCTATGGCCGCCATGCACCGGGCCTGCGCGAGCACATGGCCGAGCCGGACGCGATCGACCGCTCGTCGTCGACCTCGATTTTCCTGTGCGAAGACAAGATTTCCGGTGCGCCGATCGGCACGATGCGAGTCGTCGAGAACACGCGTGGCGCCAAGCTAGAGATCGAGGATTTCATCCAGGTTCCCGACTGGCTCGCTCGCGCCTCGCGTTGCGAGATGACGCGCCTGGTCGTCGTTCCGGGTGCCGATCCGCTCGTCAAGGCCGCGTTGTGGAAGGCTGGTTACCTGCAATGCATTCAGGCGTGCGTGCAGTGGCTGATCATCGGCGCGCGCAAGCCTGGCCTCATCCGGCAGTATCAGTACCTCGGTGCCAAGGATCTCTACGAAGATCAGCGTCTCATGCCGCTAGGGCACGGCTGGAGCCTGCCCCATCGCATCTTCGTCATGAACATGCGCACGGCGCGAGACGACTGGTACAACAACCGGCACCGCCTGCTGCGCTTCATGGTCGAGACGCATCATCCCGACATCGATCTCTCGTCAGTGCATCGCCCCCGTGCGGCCGCTGCTCGCCTGAGTCTCGTGGCCTGCACCTAGGTCCTCGTTCTCGTCGTCGAGGAACGGGATGCCCGGGCCGAGATGGAGCGCGAGCACCTGCATGAGCTCCGCGTTGGTGAACGGCTTGCTCAAGAAGTCGTCCATCCCTGCACCGGTGCAGGCAGCCACGTCCTCGCGACTCGAGTTCGCCGTCAGCGCGATGATGGGCACCCGCGAGATGCGCGCAGTCGACTCCCTGCTTCTGATTTCCCGGGTTGCGGCAAGTCCGTCCAGATCGGGCATGCGCAAGTCCATCAGAACAGCGTGGGGACGCTGCGCTCCCATGGCCGCGACGACGGCGTCGCGTCCGCTGCTGACTCGAGTCACCTCGGCGCCCGAACCGCGTAGCGCTGCTTCGGCAATCAACGCGTTCACGTCGTTGTCTTCCGCCAGGAGAATGCGATAGCCGAACAAGGACGCCGCCTGTTGCTTGGCGGCGCGCGCGCGCGAATCGTCCTCGAACACTGGCGCATCCGCAGCGGGAAGCAGGGCAGTGAACTCGAACTTCGAACCGACGTCGACGATGCTCTCCACAGTGACGTCGCCGCCCATCGCATGTGCGAGTTCCCGCGAGATCGCCAACCCCAATCCGGTGCCGACATCGGGCTGGGTTGCGACCGACGCCGTCTGGGCGAACGCCTCGAAGATCCGCGCGCGATCCGGCGCTGAGATTCCGGGCCCGGTGTCGGTCACGGTCCACACCGTCTGCCCGCCTTCGCCGCGCAGCACGGTGAGACGAATCCATCCTTGCTTGGTGAACTTGATGGCATTGCCCAGCAGGTTGTGCAGGACCTGGCGAACGCGTGCGGCGTCGCCCATCACCCAACAAGTCGGCGGCAACTGCGCTTCGACCACGAATTGCACCGCTGTCGCGGCAGTGCGCTCCCGGTAGAGCTCCGCAAGCTGGCGCAACTCGAGGGCAAGATCGAACGGGGCCGGATGGAGTTCAAGCCGTCCGGCCTCGATGCGCGAGACGTCGAGCAGCGCACCGATCAAGCCCAGGAGGTGCTCGCCTTGCGCATTCAGGATGCCCAGCCGTGTCAGGGCGATCGGATCCTGTTCTTCACTCTTCAGCATGGCGGTGACGCCGAGGATCCCGTGCAGCGGGGTGCGGAGCTCATGACTCATGGTGCCGAGAAACATCGATTTCACCGCCCCTTCGCGACGCAGCTGCTCACTCGTGCGTTCGAGACGCTCGGCGGTTTCCGATTGCAGCCGCAACGCCTGCGAGAGCTGCTCGCGCGACACGAACTCGCGCACCAGCCGCCTGCCGCTCGCGTAGGCCGAGGCCCAGAGCTGGACGATCAGGAGACTCAGGCCGATCGAAGCGAACAGGCCCACGCTGTCGAATCGAAGCAGCGCGCCGGCAATCGTGAGCACGATGATCGGCGTCACGAACAGCGCCGTCGCGAGCAGTTGGACCTGCAGACCCAGGGTCGCGACCGTCGCCACCACGGCAAGGCAGGCGATCAGCGCCGATGCCGCATCCGCGGGAGCGTGCACGGTCGCCAGACCGACCAGCCCCCAGATCACCCCGTCGAGCAGGATCGTCGAGTGCAGAACCCACGGGCGCTTGCGGACGATCTGCCGCACGCGCTCTTGCTTGTAGCCGATGGCCACCAGCAAGCGAGGCGCAGCGCTGGCCGCCTTGGCCGCAAACCATGCTTTGGCCAGACTGGCGCCCAGCATCGGTGCGAAGAAGGCCGCGATGACCCCGGCGAACACGGTCGCCAGCACCGCGGCCACCGCGGAATGGCTCAGGATCTGATCGAGCTGACGGTCCCGCAGGCGTGCCCGTCCCGCTTCGCCGAGCGCGTGGGATAACTCACCTGAGCTGGCATCTGCTGCTTGCAAAGGTCGTCGTGGCGCAATGACTGGCGCGCGCAGGGGGCTGAATCGGCTGAATCTACCTGTCGCGGCGAACGGCGACGTGGCGGCGGATGTCGACTTCGGCCGTATTACCGGTTTTGCCCGGCGCGTTGGGGGTCGCGCAGATCGGCATCGGTCAGCGTGCGCAGGAACGCGATCACCGCGGCGATCTCGTCCTCGTCGAGCGCCGGCGCCTCGCCGGGCCTGCCGCCGAACGGCGGGTCGGTGTCGACGTTCGCGTGGTAGCGCGCCGGCAGGTCGTCGTACTTCGCCGCCGGATAGAACTCGCCCGGGTGCGTGTCGCGCCGCGCGTAGAAGCGCAGCACGTCTTCGAGCGAATGGAAGACGCCGTTGTGGAAGAAGCTCCGGCGCAGCGCGACGTTGCGCAGCGTCGGCGTGCGAAAGCGGCCGCAGTACTCGGCGCGCTCGCGCAGGTCACCGCGCACCGGCCCGCACAGGCCCAGGTCGAACGCCTGCGGATCGCCGTTGGCGGGCAGGCCGCGGTGGCGCGGCACGCCGAGCGCGATGTGGCCGAAATCGGTGAAGAGCGGAAAGGCGCCGTCGGCACTGACGTCGCTGCGATGGCACGCGGCGCAGTTGCCCTTGGCCGGTTCGTTGAAGAGCGCCAGGCCGCGCGCCTCCTCGGCCGAGAGCGTCGCGCGGCCGCGCAACATCTCGTCGTACCGGCTCGTGTACGGATAGAA
>Ga0070679_100003469_pt1 | contig 14442 bp, 10 predicted proteins | sample KBSC63BmetaG_FD_65652 | JGI IMG/M metagenome (GOLD analysis project Ga0070679, IMG submission 65652) | Corn rhizosphere microbial communities from Kellogg Biological Station, Michigan, USA - KBS C6-3B metaG | ecosystem: Host-associated > Plants > Roots > Rhizosphere | place: USA: Michigan... | reverse complement strand
TCTCGGAATAACGGTTCGTCGCCGTAGCCAAGGCTCAGTTTGGAGACGTCGATAAGCATACGGCCGGACTCCGGAGCGTTACTCTTGGTACGCACTTTGATATTCCGCGCCTTGTGCTGACCGTAGGCCGCCGTCATCTTGGTGTTGAGGTTACCCGCCGATTCGCGGTCGATCCAAAAGGACGGTTTCTCCTTGCCTTCCAGCTCGGCTAACTCCTTGCGGGCGCGTTGTTCCTGCGATTTGAAACGCGAGATCGTTCCCGGGTCGCGAGCCTTCTCCTTCATGCGCTGGAAACGGATAATATCCTCGCGCAGATTCGAGATGCGGCGTTGTTGCACGGCGTATTCGTTCACCTGGCCGGTGATGCGGGTGGCGTTGGTTTTGAGGTAATCATTGTAGCCGCCGGTGAACGTGAAAGCCTGGCCGTCGCGGATCTCGATGATCCGGTCCACCGCCTCCAGCACATCGCGGTCGTGAGTAATGACCACTACGCTACCCCGGGCGACTTTGAACCACTCCAGGAAGGCTTGTTTGGCGACGTAGTCCATGTGGTTGGTCGGTTCGTCGATGAGGCTGATATCGGCCATCGAACGCTGGACTTTCACGAGTTCGACGAAGCGTTTCTGGCCGCCGGATAACTTTTTTAACGGCCCGTTCACTTTCTGCTCGTCCAGCTGATAGGCCGCCAGCATCCGGATAATTTCCTCTTCGACGGTGTAATAATCCAGCACTTGGAAGCGCTCCAGGGCGTCGCTGAATTCCTGCATCTTGCGGTGGCTCTCGCCCATCGTCTCGGGGTGATTCTCGATGATGTGCTTGAGGCGGGCGTACTCCGGCAGGTCGGCCAGGATATACTCCAACACCGACATGTCCTCGTAACCGTGATGCTCCTGGCGGCTGGCGATGACGATACTGCCCCGCTTTATGTGTACGCTGCCGGAATAGTCTTTGTCCAAGCCGGTAATAATATTGAACAAGGTGGTTTTGCCCGTGCCGTTACGGCCGATCAGCCCGACCCGCTCGTTAGCGTTGATATTGAACGCCAGGTCTTGATACAGGATGGTATGCCCGAACGATTTCTCCTCGATATCGACACTCAGAATCATACTGAACCCCAGACGTTGTCATTCCAGCCACCGAAACAAGTTCGGGATAAACTCCGGCTGGAATTCAGTCCAAAAAAAGAAGGAATCCGAATAGGTTTGATTTTCATACAGAGGTACATCATACCATTTTCAGGGGTGGATGTACACTGCCGACAGTGCCTGATTCCAACAGTGGCTTCGAACGAATCGGTGTTACCGGTTCGAAACGACTGGTGGTTCATCAAACTGCATGCTTCTTTGCCCTAGGGGCGACGGACGGCAGGTGCCGCGGGTGGACGAATGTCCAGTCTCCCGCGGCACCTGCCACTCCGTTGTCGCCCGCAGGCCGTCAGGCGGCTTGCGCACCGATGGTCAGGACGTTACCGCCGTTCCAGTCGCTGTGATGGCGACGCTGAATGGCGACCCCGACGGTCGTGGTTGATCCACATAGGACGGTCACGGTGTACTTAGCACCGGTCTCGCCCTTATGGGTCGTGTAGACGACCTTGCCGTTCACGAGCAGACGCTCGTCCGTACCCGCGCTGTTGAGCGGCAGCCAGACCACCAGGTCCGTCTCCTTGCAGGAGGTGCTTCCGCTGAACGCGAGCGTGGGCCACGCCGGGCAGTCGACCTGGATGGTCGTCCCGCAGTTGAAGTACGCGCTCCAGTGGCCATTGCTGACCTCGTAGCGGCACTTCAGTCCGGCAGTATGCGCGTCCGGCACAGTGTGCTTGATGTCCGCGCAGAACGCCCTGCTTCCCTTCGTGAGCACCTTGCTCGCGACGGCCTTGCCGTTATCGGTCTCGACAGCCTGCAACGTGGTTTCGTTGACCGCGTGGCACAAGTTGTACGTGACCACCGGGTTGCCGTTGCATTCGGTGGTGCAGTTGTAGCTGCCCGTGGCCTTCGGCACCATGCTGAAGGTGATCATGGTCTTGACCGCAACGCCGTTGGGCGCGAGCAGTAACTGCTGACCGGCCGCAGGATTGGACTTGTAGATCTGTCCACGAGGCAGCTGGATGCTGATCGCGGTGATCGTCGTGCTCCCGGGCTTCTTGGTGTAGCCAAACGTACGCTTGCCCTGCGCGTTGGTGGTGACATGCGACGGAATTGTCGCGTTCGTCGCCTGCAGGTTGATTCGCACGCCGGGCAGTCCACGCTTGGTGCTCGTCGAGACGAGACTGAACGTGCACGAACCCTGCTGGCCGCTGAGCACCACGGTGCAGCTGCGCGTCAGACGCGGCTTGCCGTGATACTTGATCGCGTTGCTAGTGAAGAGCGCTGTCCGGGCGTGAACCGTCTTGGATAGCGACTTCGCCCGCGTGACGACATCGGCCTTGTTGCCGTAGAACCCGTTGATGACCTGGGACGCCGCGGCCGAAGACGGGCTGCTGTTCGGGGTACCGACACGCACAAGTGTGTAATCGATTTCCTCGAACGCCGTCTTGCTATGACCGCTCAGGCGCCGGACATCCGTGAAGTGCTGACCACTGTTGAGCCCCTTGTGAGGGTTGACGCAGTAGGCCCTGTACCACTTCCGGGTACTCGGATCCTTGACCCAGTACCAGCCGACGAAATCATACGAACCGTCGGACAGGTAAATCTTGTAGCCGTAACCTTCGCGAACAGTGCCGGCGCTCAGTGCGGCGGCAAGCTGTGGCGTGGTCATGGCGATGGCCTTGACGTCGTCCGTCTGAGACATGGACGTCGTGCCGGTGTTGGTAGGCGTGGTGTTGTGCACCGCGACCACCCGGGTGACATGGACCCCAGTCGCTTGAGCGTCTGAGGACAGGACGTTACTGGTGATGAGCGACACGACGATGAGCCCTGCGAAGGCCATCTTCTTGTTCTTCATCAGCCAGTGGCTGATCTTATTCATCTCTGGGTCTCCTCACCCTAGATCGGCTCACCACGGTTGGTGTGCGCGTCCACCTGCCCTTACATGCGTAAGAGCAAGAAAACGCGCTCACCTACCAGGGAACTTTCCTGGGGGAGGATATAGAAATATGCAGTTTGATGGTAAGGTGCGAAACTCAAGCAACTGGTGATTTACAGAGGAATAACCCTTCTCACGCCGGCTGCGAATTTAGCTCGCTAATTATACACTAAAAGCTTAAGTTTTGCAATACCTTTCATACCCCCTACTGGCGTTTTTCAAGGGAATGTGGCGCTGACTTAGCTCTTCGGACGACGCTATTTTTTGGCGGGTTTCTGGTGGAGCGTCCCTACGGCGTAACCGCCTAGACTGATAGCGGACGTACCGTTGTTGTTACAGAGCGCTCCAGCAAGGAACGGCAGTATCGTTGGCAGGCCGCCCGTGTCGACAAGGCCGCTGTAAATCGCCGCGTGTGGCTGCCATTTTGCTCTTCTAAATGCTTACGTTTAGTGTAGCGTCAGCCGTCGTGAAACTGTGAATCTAACCCTACTTCAGTGAGATTAGAGCGGGAATAAGTATCGCAATAACTCCGGGTCATCATGGCGGCGGGCTTCGGCGAGATCGAAGTCGCCAACCGTGGTCCGGCGAAGGTCCGACATGTAGGCGCCGGTGCCGAGCGCCTCGCCGAGATCAACGACCAGCGACCGGATATATGTGCCGCTGCTGACCTTGCAGGTGAACCGCACGAAGGGATACTCGTAACTTGTGAGCTCGGAGCTGTAAATCGTCACCGGGCGGGCCTCAAGCACGACTTCTTTGCCGTCCCGCGCCAGTTTGTACGCCCGCTGGCCATTGACTTTCATCGCCGAAAACACCGGTGGAGTCTGCATGATATGCCCTCTGAACCGCCGTAGAGCCTCTAGGACGGCCTTTTGGTCTGGAATAGTGTCGGATACTACTGTCTTTTCGCCCTCGTCGTCAGCGGTCGTAGAGGTTTCGCCCAGTTTCATGGTGACTTCGTACGTCTTGTCCAGTTTGGTCAGTTCTTCGGCGCGACGGGTGTACGCTTTGCCGACTAGCAATACTAATAAGCCCGTCGCCAAGGGGTCGAGCGTGCCGGTATGGCCGACTTTGACGTGCTTCGGTTTCTGGCCCTCGACATTCGCCACCATCTTCCGGACGTAATTGACCACGTCAAACGACGTCCAGGTCTTGGGTTTATCGATAAGTAATGCGCCTTGGAATGCCATCTAATAAGCCTAATCTGATAAAGGATTTGTGACAAGGAGGGTTCGGTAAGAAGAATGGGCGGGGCGCGGACTGCGCATCGTTGTGATGCGCAGCCGCGTCGCCCTGCCTCTCTCGTCAGCGCTGCCGCTTGTCCGAACGACGCTGTGTCGTGGGAGCCGGTGGACACTTCTGCGATTCGAACCGCTGTTGATTGGCCGGGTGCGGCCGCTCGTGCCGTCGGGCGTTGCTACCTTTTGAGTGGTCCTTGCCGCTCTGGTTGTTGGGCTTGTTCACTGCCATTCTCCACTTCTGGTAAGGTCAGCGGGGCTTAGGTGCGGCTGGTCGTTGGGTACGCCGGGGTGGCGGTAGGTAGGCGAGATGGCCGGTAAAGTTGGAACCGAAGAGGTTCCGCCGTATTGGTCCATCCCCCCATCTGTTGTCGCACTCCCTGAGACTTCTTCTGTTCTTCGGTACCGGTGGTGGATTTGCAGGCATCGGAGGCCTACTGCCGAAGTACATGATCGAGCTCCCTCCTTGTCGGTCATTGCCCATGTGGGAAATGATTCGGCTATTATACAATTAAAATCTCTATAAAGCTATAGGTCTGAGCTCGTCGTCCACGGCTGGCTCGGTGTCCTGGATTCCCGTGGCGTCGTGAGTAATAAAGTCGAGTGAGTTGTTGGGGGCAAGAGCCGGCAGAGGATATACCTCGCGCTTTGGCTCTTGCCCCCGATCGCATCACCCTTGCTATTCAGCCGGGCGAAGCATTGTCATGCCTGCCTTTACGGCCACGGTCGTCACGCATCCGGCGAGCGCCAACAGCCACGCGGTTGGGCCGTACACCACACGCAGGATGTGGTTTGCGCTCGCGTCGACGGCGTAGTGCCCCTGTCCAGGTTGAAAGCCCAGCTGGGTAAAGAACGCCGGCTTCGCCCCCGAACCTTGCTCGCTATTCATGTCCGAAACCAGCATGTGCGCCTGGAACCAACTCCAGAACCACATGATACCGGCACCGACCACCGACAGGCCGAGGAAACATCCGATTCCGGCGCCGACACTGTGTGCCGAGCGGTAGACCTCGATCGACACCACGGTGATCAGCACCACTAGCGAAGCGAGCTGTATCTCTAGGATGGCCCGGACGTTGCTCGCCAGGAACTGGTTCACGACGAGTGCGTTCGAGACAAAGACGTCAACCACGAACAGCACGGCTAAGAACGTAGCGATACCGATGCCGGGGCCGGCTATCACGCTTCCGAGCGCTTGATCGAGTGCCGTCAGACCGACCGCTAGGGTGATAAACTCTAGGGCTAGGAACATTGCTCCTCCTCGGGGAGTAGGGTGATGGATAATGTGCGATAACAGTCTGCCTATGCGGTAGCCTTTATCAAGCATATTTTAACATCTATCATAGCCGCCGGCAATTAACCGGTGCTGCCTTACTGATTCGGATTGACGAAAGGTGGGAGGTCGGTCATCGGAGGCGGTACCGGGGGCGGCGGGGGCGACGAGGACGGGGGCGACGGCGGTTGCTGGCTTGGCTGACTGGAAGTCATATTCGGCGGCAAGGGCATGGTCAGCGGCGTATCGGCCGGAGTATTGCCGGGCGTCGGTTCCGGAATATAGGGGACCGGCTGGGCGACCGGACTGAACGGTAAGGCTGGTGCTACCGGCTCGGGCGCGGGCACGGCGTCCGGGAGTAATTGGACGTCCAGATAGCCGGAAGCGCCGACATTCTCTTTCGGTGGCAATGGTTGCTGATCGGTGGCCGGAACGCTATTGATGGCATCCATGACGGCGTCGCGAGCGGCGTCGACGGAAGCTTCTGGTTCAGCCGACTGCGTGGCGTGCGGGCTGTGTATCGCCTGCTCGATATCAGCTAGCGTACCGCCGGTTGGCGGTAGCGGCGGGTAGGGACTGAGCGGGTCGGTAGCCGGTACCGGCGTGTCGTTGGTGGTCAGTGGCGGTGTCGTGAAAGCTGGCGGAGGGGAGGTTTGAGTAGGAGGTTCGGAATGCAAGGGTAAGAAATCGTTGGTGGGCGAAGCTGGAGGCGCGGCCGGGGACACTGGATCGGCAGTATCACCGAGCGGACGCGGGAGGTCCAACTGCGGGAAAGCATCAGGTTGGGGCGAGTCGCCTGGCTCAGCGTCCGGGGCCGCTGAAGCTGGCTCGTTCCGGGTAAGGATCGGCAGATCCGGTTCGTGTTCCGGCAGACTGCCGAAATCACCAACATCTTCGGAGACGCTGTTGGCCGTCAGCTGGTTATTCGTGGTGACCGGGGGCCCGACGATGTGGTGCGGACTGGTTTGTTCAGAGGGCGGCAGGAGCGGGACGCCACCGGCGGGCTCGTCGGAAGCGTTTTCTTCTCGTGGAATGTCATCCGCGCTTGGCTCGGCCGACACCTCAGGTTCCGGTTCTGGCACTGGTTCGGTCGTGCCGGCTTGATGAGTTATCTCGAGCGTGCCGTCCTCCGGTTGGGGCTCGGCAGATCCGGGAACCGCGGTGGGCGCCGCGTCTTCGTCTGGTTGTCGCAACTCGCTGGCGACCAATTGCTGATTGGCCCCGGCGGACATCAGCTCGGCGCTGAGGCGCATCGTCTCGGGCGAGGTCTTCTCGTTGCTGAAACGTTCCGTCTCGGCCACGATTCCGGTCAGTAGCGCGGTGGCGATCTGACCGTCAATCAGATCCTTGGCCAGACTATCGGCGATAACCACCGCTAGCTCCGATAAGCTACTCGCGGCGGGCACCGTCCAGTTGACCGTCCCCAGTTCGCTGCCTGGCTGCGTGTTGATGGCGATAACGGTGGCGTCGTGCAGGATACGGCCGTGGGCGGTGATGGCCTGGTCCAGCTCTTGCTGGGCCCTGACGCCCAGCGCCAGCACGACATCGACGTTGAAGTCGCCCTGGCTGAAATCCAGATCGTCCTGGGTGATCGAGGTCTTATACGGCGTGATGAATATCTTGACGATGTTCTCCTCGACCTTGTAGCGCAGCTTGTCGGCCTTGGATTTGTCGAGAGCGATGATGAAATCACGCAGCGAATCAGTAGTCTTTTCGAGTGTTTCGTCCGGTTTCAAGAAGTCGATAGTACTCGGCACCTCGCCGCTGAAAACGGCCGTGGCGTGCTTTTTCAGCTTGTTGAGCAATATCGTCAGACCGATCGCCGCCGATAGCTGATCGACCGAGGGATTGGCGCTCACCGTCACCAAGATGTTATTGGCTTCCTTGAGCTTGAGGATGATTTCTTGTTGTGGGTCTTGCATGCCGCTTTTTGCCGTTTTTTTTATTTAGAAGATTTGTCTTGAATGTACCATAAACACTAGCACTTCGCAAGAATTCAATGGTCAAGCGTCATGTACAACGCTCACAAGTATCAATCTACTGGCCGGGATACTGGGTTAAGGGAGTGGAGAGATCAATAGATGAGAACGTGCCCGGGAACCGGGCCGCGTTCGAACTGCCACCCCTTTTTGACAAACCAACTTGACCTCTGTATAGTTTACAGTCGATATAACAACAAGCATAAGCAAGCTAACAAAAGGAATGTTCCATGCCCATCATCAAATCAGCAAAAAAGCGCGTTAAGGTCACCAAAAAGGCCACCATCCGCAACAGCAAGACCAAGCGCAGCCTGCGCGAAGCGTTCAAAGCCTTCGGTAAGAAGACTGACGCCAAGAACCACAGTGCCGCCCAGAGCAATCTCGACAAAGCCGTCAAGAAAGGCCTGGTCCACAAGAACAAAGCCGCTCGTATCAAGAAGCAGCTGAGCGCCAAGGCCAAAGCCGCCGGCGTCAACCCGGCCTCCGGTAGCGGAAGCCGGGTCAAGTCCGTTGCTACTAAGAAAGCGACCGCTAAGAAAACCGTGGCGAAGAAACCGACAGCCAAAAAAGCCCCTGCCAAGAAGCCAGCCGCTAAGAAAAAATAGCCTCATAACAGATGGGGAAAGTCGTCTGAGCAATCAGACGACTTTTTAATTGCAAGCTGCGCTAACCGGCCTATACTATGTATAGCTTAATCAGGAGGTGTCTTATGAAAAAGTCAGTCGTACTCATCATCGTCGTCATCGTAGTTTTGGCGGGAGGGGCCGCCTTGCTTATCAGCAATAAGGCCGAAGCGCCGAATCCCAAGGCCAACACGGCGCCGATGGATATGAAACAGAAAGACAACACCGCCGATACGACGGCCCCCTCGACGAGCAACAGCGTCACCATTCAGGACTTCGCGTTCAGTCCCGCGAATATCACCATTTCACAGGGCACCACGGTCACCTGGACCAACAAAGACAGTACCACTCACACCGTCACCGAGACCGACGGCAAGGACGGCCCGAAAAGCGGGGATCTGGCTCCCGGAAAAAGCTTTGTGTTCACGTTCGACAAGCCCGGCACCTACAAGTATGACTGCTCCATCCACCCCGACATGACCGGTACGGTCACGGTCACCGAGTAAACATAGGCCCTTCTCAACACGTCATCCTCGGGCTTGACCCGGGGATTCAGTAGTGGAGGCCTCACTTCGTGACAATGGCCCCGCTTATCATTGAACGAAAGCTAAATGATAGGTAACCCTCCACACTGGAACAATACTCGCAAACTGGATTCCCAACCCGCCTGTCTTTCCGAGCCCCCTGGCTTTCCGACAGGAAAGCCAGGCAGGATGGACGGGTCAAGTTGGGAATGACGGGTGTGAAGATCGGGCTCAGGAGGCCAGTTTCAGGAGGTAGTTCTGGAGGGCTTCGTCGATGTCGAGGTTGGAGCGCTTGCTGCGAGCATCGATGTCTAGCAGATCGGAAACGAGCGTTTTCAGTTCGGCGAGTGTCAATTTGCGGGCGATGCCCTGGCTTTTGCGGACGACGAACGGGCTGAGCCTGGCCTCGGCGGCGATACTGTCAGCCGAGCGCTCCCCCGCTGTCTTCAGCAGCGCCAGCACGTGCAATTGCCAGGCCAGCATGGCGATCAGCTGCGGCGGCTCCACTTTCAGCTGCCGTTGTTCCTGGTACAGTTCCAGCGCCCGGCGGGCGTTGCCGGCGAACGCCACTTCCAGCAGTTGGAAGATCGTGCTCTGCGGCGTCGCCTCGGTTAGTAGTTGGATAGTTTGATAGTTGATAGTTGGATTGTAGAGGAGCAGTTTTTCGAGTTCATTATCCAGTAACTGCTGATTCGCCCCGACCCGCTCGACCAGATACTGGGCATCGCGCGGGCTCAGACTCCCGCCCCGGGCCTTCGCTTCACCGCTCAACCAGCGTGTCAGACCAGGTGGGTCCAGCTGCGGGAACTCCCGGAAATCGGTGGATTTCTTCAGATATTTATAATAAGCCAGCCGTTTATCCAACTTCGGTTCGACCAAAATAACATCGGTGGTTTCCGGCACTGCACCCAAAAGTTGTTCAAATTTCTCGACGAACTGCTTATTAGCGCTCGGCCGGCGCAAAACGACTAATTTTTTGGTAGCCAGGAACGGCAGACTCGTCAAGGCTTCGCTCAGCCGGTTCGCCGTCATCTCTTCCCCATCCAGCCGTTCCAGCGCCAGATCCCCCTGCTCCGCCACGAACCCAGCCGTCAGCTTCTCCAGCTCAGCCTGCAGCCCAAAACCATTCTCTCCCGTCAACGTAATAATCACGCCCTCTATTATGACAGACGAGACTCTATCGGCATTGTGCCAAAATAATAAGTTAGCTCCCGGGTGCTTTTAGCTTGTGTACCGTCCTCTGCTGTATCGAACTGTTTGAGCTTAACGACTTGCCTGTCGGCATTGGGGTCATTAAGTGAGTAAATTGCCGGGCTGATGTTTTTAATGGCCCCATCCTTATCCTTGTGAACAATCGGATTCGTTGGATCGAATATGAACTGCTCGCCTTCATGCGTAGTGACTACCAAAAAGGCATGCGCCTCGCTTTGCTTGCTACCATCCTTATCAGTAGACTCAAGATAACCGCCTTCTAGTCTCGAAGTTACACCGAAAATAAGAAGCGTATCATGCGCAACGCCAGCGCGTTCCTGACAAACAGCAACACGCTTATAATCAGCGATAGAATTTGCCTCTTTCGCGTCTTCATCAATAAAATCACCGGAAACTGCCGCTCGTCTTGCGAGATCACCTACATATGATTCGAAATAAACCGCCTGCCCATAGTTAGCACCCGCTATTACGGCATTTATATATGCTTTTTCTGGAGTAAGCTTATCCTGATAATAGTCATACCCAGCTTTGATCGTTGGAACCGCCGCCTCATACGCTTTTGGATCATCAAGATAATATGGCTTGTCCATTAAGGCTGCTCCGATCATAGCTGTCTGCGGACCAATAAAGGTTTCTGTGCCACCGTGTGCAAAACCCACTGGCTTACCGTTATCAGTCTGCGCGAGTTCTTGTACACGTCTGTCAATATAGGCAGAAGCAGTGTATCTACGGGATTCTGCATCTTCCATATCGAGGATAGGGATCACTTCAGTCATAGCGGCATGGAGCATTTCTGCGGTACCCTGTCGGTTACCGACTACTAACGATGGATCGATACTACTGTTGTTCAAAGATTCTGTCATATGTTTGATTCCCTACTACCTGCCGGTACGGTCCCCTTGCCAAACACGGCCTACTGGGCGATATAACTCCGGAGCTGGCGGTTGCGGGAGCACTTGTTGTGCTAAACGTTGCGCGGCCGCGAGCTTACGGGCCGCCGTACGCTGGGTCTTCTGATCGACAGCCGCTAACCTGTTAGCGGCGGCATCGAATGGATTCGGCTGGGCATTCTGACGTCGGCTGGGGTCTGGTGGGGAGCCAGGTAGACCGTCGCGGAACAGTACGCCGGTAACGGTGAGCGGCGCCCCCCAACGCATCTGCCAGGGCGAGCCGATTTGGATATCAGGGAGTCGCTTGGTCGGGTCACGAAAGTCCTCCGAGAATCTGGAACCGCGACTTTCTGAGCCCTCAATATCGGTGATAACCCCATCCTTGAGATAGAATGGGCCCTGGTCGGTACGGATGATGGCCTCTGCACCTCCTTGAATATCCGCCAGCCGATGTTGGCCCCAAGCGACGGTATCTCCGTCCTGGGCGAACGCCGAAGCCCGTTGGCCATCGGTGAACTGCATGGCGACCTCGTTCTGAAACGGCTCGGCGTTTTGGGCTACAGGATAGGCATTCGGTGCGCGTCGGAACATTTTTGTGTTAACTTTCTGTATGTAGAGTAGCAAAATATTGCGGTTTTGTCAATGTTGTTATGCTCAGCTTACTGTAAGATATGTTGCTTCGCTATCAGGGGTGGATGTGGTACCGTGGTAGGTAGACTTATGAATCCGAAGCTTATTATCGTGTCCAATCGTTTGCCGGTGAGCGTCAAAAAGGTCGAGGGAAAATTAGAGTTTATCTCGAACGCCGGGGGCGGCTTGGCCACCGGTCTGGCTCGCTACGCGGAGGACCCGAAGAACCGCTGGATCGGCTGGCCCGGCATCCCCAACGAGGATCTGACCGAGAAAGACCGACAGGAAATCACCGAAAAGCTCCGCGAGATGAACTGCTACCCCGTCTTCCAGAGCAAGCGACAGATCGACGAGTTCTACAGCGGCTATAGTAACGGTATCCTCTGGCCCCTGTTCCACGATAACCCGATCAGCGAGGAATCTCTGGCGCGGCGTGACAAATGGTTCAAGACGTACCGTCAGGTTAACGAGCTGTTCGCCGAAACCACGCTGGCACTGAGTGGCAGTGATACCACCATCTGGGTGCACGATTATCAGTTACTGCTAGTGCCGGCCTTACTTCGTCGAGAACGGCCCAACGGCAAGATCGGTTTCTTCCTCCACATCCCTTGGCCTAAAGCCAGTGACTTCGCCAAACTGGTTGACGCCGAAGCCGCTATCGCCGGTATGCTCGGCGCTGACCTCGTGGGCTTGCACACCGAGTCGTATGTGAGTAACTTTTTGGATACGGTCCAGCTGCTGGGAATCGGCGTTACCGAACACCACAAAGTGCTGCTGGGCGAGCGCGTGGTGCGCGTCACTGACTTCCCCATCGGTATTGATTACGAGAGATACGAGAAGGCCCGCAAATCACGAGCGGTCACCCGGGAACTGGCGAAATTGCGGCTACAGTACGCCGGGCTGAAAGTTATCCTGACCGTCGACCGTCTCGACCCGGCCAAGGGCTTGGTGGAGCGGGCTCGCGCGTATCAGACGCTGCTGCGGGAGAACCCCAAGCTCCGGGGCAAAGTCGTCATGGTGATGCTGGTGGTGCCGTCGCGCTTGGACGTGCCGGAGTACAAGGCCCTGAAAGAAGAGCTCGAAGCGGTCATCGACGAGACTAACACGGAGTTCGGCATGATGCCCTGGACGCCGATAGACTATCTGTTCACCGCCCTGCCGTTCGAGCAGGTCACCGCCCTCTACCGCCGGGCCGATGTCGCCTTTATCGCGCCGTTGCGTGACGGTATGAACCTGGTCGCCAAGGAGTATCTGGCCAGCCGCACCGCCAAAGACGGCGTGCTGGTGCTGAGCAAGACCGCCGGCGCCGCCCAAGAGTTGAAAGACGCCGTGATGGTCGACCCGCACCGCCCAGCGACGCTCGTGAAAGGCCTGAGCAAAGCCCTCGCCATGAAGCCCGAGGACCTGAAGCGCAGCGTCGGCCACATGCAGGATGTTCTCTCGACGGCGACCGTACAGAAGTGGGCCGGGAATTTCATGCGCACCCTCAAGCAGGAAACCAAACTAGTCCCGGGACGAACCTGGACGCTGACTCCCTCTAAACAACGTGATATCGTCGAAGCTTATCGTCGTTCCAAATCGCGGCTACTCCTTCTCGACTATGACGGCGTGCTGATGCGTTTTCATCGCAACTTCGCCGATGCCGAACCGACGGAAAAACTTATGAAGCTGCTTACCAAACTGACCGATGACCCGCGGGACACCGTCGTCATCATCAGCGGCCGCACCAAGCACGACCTGCAAGCCTGGTTCGGCGATACCAAGCTCCATCTGGTGGCCGAGCATGGCGCTTTCGTGCATGACGCCTTCGAAGGTTGGCGGGCTGTTCCGAGCACAGCCAAGCGCGATTGGCAGGAACAGGTTCTGGCCGTATTGGAGAAATATGCCAACCGCACACCTGGCGCGTTCGTGGAGCGGAAGCAACGTTCGCTCGTCTGGCATTACCGCCAGGCAAGTACGTATTACTCCCAGAAAAATCTGGTGGTATTGAAGCGCGTCTTGAAGCCACTCGCCGAAGAGCTGGGGCTGCAGATCCAGCAGGGCAACATGATACTCGAGGTCCGCCCGAACGGCGTTGACAAAGGCCGCGCCGTGCAGCACTGGGTCCGTAAGAACCCTGATTTCATCCTCGCTATCGGCGATGACTACACTGACGAAGACACATTCGAGGCCGTGCCCTCGTACGCCTACACCCTCAAGGTCGGCCGCGGCCGCACGGCCGCAAAATACCGCGTAGCAAACGTTGATGCGGTTCGCGCCCTCCTGGAAAAGCTCGGCAAAACCTAAATTGTCATCCTGAAATGAATTCAGGATGACAGGGGTGAAAATTTTAGTCTCCACATGAGGTGAATGTATGGTAAATGGAAAATGGTGAAAGGTAAATTGCTCAAGCTTGCTTGAGTTTTTGTTCTTTAGGGCAGATGTGGGTGCCGCGGCCAGCGACGCGCAGTTTGATGATGGTGGTACCGCAGCGCGGACACGGCTGACCTTCGCGGCGGAAGACATTGGCGAAGCTGAGGTAGCTACCCTTCTTGCCCTCGGCGTCAACGTAGGTGTGCGAGGATGAGCCGCCTTTGGCAATGCTCAGATTCAAGACATCGACGAGGGCGGAATGGAGGAGCTTGAATTTGGAGTCTGAAAGATTCCGGACCAGCGTGCTGGGGTGGATTTTGGCACCCCACAGGCTTTCGTCGGCGTAGATATTGCCGACACCGGCGATGACTGACTGGTCGAGCAGCGCGGCCTTGATATTCGTATTCTTACGTCGCAGCAGACGCTCACGCATGATCTGCCAGGTGAAATCGGCGGCCAGCGGCTCCGGTCCGACTTTCTTGAAGAAATCGAGCTGTGGGATCTCGACCGTCGGCAGCAGCCGCGCCCAACCGAACTTGCGCTGATCGTTAAAGAACAACTTGCTGCCATCACTGAACTCAAAGGTTACTCGGGTCGATCTATCAGGCAGCGGATTGACCAGGCTGTCACTGGGGTGTCCCGCCCCGAACCGCAATTCCGGGTCGCCTGCGGCGGCACTTTTCTCACTGGATCCCAGCCC
>Ga0070679_100003468_pt1 | contig 14443 bp, 17 predicted proteins | sample KBSC63BmetaG_FD_65652 | JGI IMG/M metagenome (GOLD analysis project Ga0070679, IMG submission 65652) | Corn rhizosphere microbial communities from Kellogg Biological Station, Michigan, USA - KBS C6-3B metaG | ecosystem: Host-associated > Plants > Roots > Rhizosphere | place: USA: Michigan... | reverse complement strand
TCACCCGCTGGTAGAAGACCAGCAACGATTCGGCATCCGCGCAGTCCAACACGACGGCGTGCACGCGACCGATCGGCATGCCCGCCATTCTGGCACCGCACAGCCGCCAACGACGGGGCACGATGGATGGCACGACACGGCAACGGCCACGACCTGACCCGGGGGTACCGCTCATGCCCAGCACGACCGTCCGGCGGACACTGGCAGCCGCGGTGGCGACCGTCGCACTCGCGGCGGCCGGTGGCGGATGCGCCGCCGACCGGAACGCGCCCGCGACCTCGGCGGGCCCCGCGGCCGCCACCGCCACCGCGAGCGCGACCGCCACCGCGAGCGCGGCGTCCGGTGCGGGCCCCTCGGAGTCGGCGAAGATGATCTGCGAGCCGGAGGCCGCGGACGAGATCGCCGCCGCGCTCGGTGTCAAAACCAGCCAGCCTCCGACCGCGACCTGGGCGGACCAGGTCTACACCTGCCGCTACACCTACTCCGTCGGAACGATGGTGCTGTCCATCAAGGAACTGCCCGACGAGGCGGCAACCACCGCCTTCTACACCACCGCCCAGGACAGCCTGCCCAGTCATACCGCGATCCTGGTTCTCGGCCAGAACGGCTTCGTCGGCCCCGACGGATCCACCTACGTACGCAAGGACTTCAAGGTCCTGCAGGTCGACGTCGGCAAGCTGCCGGACTCGTTCGGCAAGCCACCGACCAGCCGCTCGGACGCCGCGTTCCTCGTCGCCGCCGTCATCATGGGTTGCTGGACCGGCGACTGATCGGGCCGGTCACCGCGGGGCCGGGACGCCCAGCAGGCGAGCCGCCCAGGACAGGGCGGCGGCGAGCCGGCGGCGACGTTGGTGGAACAGGACCGGGTTGGCGTCGCGCGCCGGGGCGAGCAGGGGTTGCTGACCGGCGATCAGCGCGGCGTGGCCGGCGGCGTGCGGTCCCTGGCCGGCCTCCGGGGCGGGGCCGCCCTCGGCGTGCAGGGCGACCAGCCACAGGTGGTGGTCCAGCCACGGATCGCCGATGGCGGCCGACGCCCAGTCGGCCAGCAGCAGTCGCCCGTCGCGGTACCAGAGGTTCGCGGCGCACACGTCGCGATGGATGAGGCGATCGCCCTCGATCGCCGCGTCCGCCGCCGCGGCGTGCAACGCGTCGAGGTGGTTGGCGAGCCACCGGTCCGTGCAGACCTCCATGCGCAGCAGGCGTCGCGGGTCGGCGCGGACCGCGTCCCACGGGTTGGCCGATGCGACGAGCACCGGTACGCCGGGCGGCGCGGGTACGGTGTGCACGCGCCCGAGCAGCGTCCGGGTGGCCTCGACGAGGTGTGGTGTCCAGTCGCGTACCCAGCCGTCCGGGTGCAATGCCTCGAGCACCAGCATCGTCACCGGCTCGCGACCGCTCGCCAGCGGTAGCGGCAGAAACTCAGCGCCGCCAAGTGCGCCGTACACCGCCAGTTCCGCGTCGAGATCGGTACCGGTCTTGACGAACACGGGACCGCCCCCGGTACGGTCGGCGATCCGCGTCAGGGCCCTGCTGTGCCCACCCGCGACCGGCCGCACCCCGGTTATCTCGTCGTCGAGCGCGTACCCGACCAGCTCGGCGACCTGCCGATCGGTCACCGGCGCGACGGTCGCGGGGCGTCCGGACACCCGGGACAGCAGCAGATCCACCACCGGTTCGTTGGCCCGCCGGACCGCGAGCCTGCTGTCCGGGTCGGGTCGCCCGAGCGACTCGGTGAGCAGCCGCCAGGTCGCGGCGCGCAGCAGCAGTTGGTCGATGTCGTCCTCGTCGGCCAGGTCGTCCAGCACCCCGGACGGCGCGCCCCACCAGGTCAGCAGGTCCACCGCGGCAACCGCGAGCGCGTAGCCGGCCGGTCGGCGGCTCGGCGAGAAGTCGATGACCGCGGGCGGTTGCCCGGCGGCGAACAGCACGTTGCCCGCGAGGTCGCCGTGCACGAGTTGGCTGGGCAGCCGTACCGGTCGGGTCGCGGCCCGCAGCGCGCCAACGAGGTCGGCCAGTTCCGGCGCGATCTCGACCTGCGTACCGTCCCAAGTGGACCGTTCGGCGACGGACCAGCGGTCGCGGCCACGCCCCAGCCATCGGGGTGCCGGTACGTCGGCGAGCGCGGCGTGGAAGGCGCGGCTCGCCGCGACCAGCTCCGCCCATCGTTGTACCGGGGCCGGTTCGCCTTCCACCGTGGTCCACGCCGCCCATCCGTCGACGACCCAGGAGCCGTCGTCGGCGCGTACCGGCCGGGGAACGCGGAAACCCGGGCCGCGCAGGTCGGTGAACACGCCGGCCAACCACGACGCGACCACGGGATGCTGGTCGGGTTTGAGGACCAGGCCGCCGGCCTGCCAGCAGGAGCCGCCGCCACCGGGCAGCCGCCGCGCTGGGGCGGACGGCACTCCGAACGCCGCGCGCACGTCCGCCGGGAGATCGTCTGGCACCGGGCCACCCTCCGCGCCCACCACGTCGGCGTCAACACAATATGACGTTCCCGAATATCAACAATGTTGACTGTTGAAATTCCTCGACGCGAGGGTACGCTGCGATTATCACCAATAGCCGTTAGCGATAATCCTTCCCGTTGACCGAGGGGTCGGCGGGACCGATGTCGCACCGGCGACGCAGCGCTGCGCCGAGCACGAAGTCAAGCCTTTCACCACGAAAGTAGGAGAAGGGGAGTAACCCCATGAGTTACGTCCGCCCACTCTTGAGATTCGCAGCCGTGTGCTCGGCCGCCACGCTCCTGGCGCTGCCATTGGCGCTCCTGTCGGCGCCGGGGTATGCCGGCACCGCGCTGATCCAGCTCGGTTCCGCCCCGACCGAGGTCGGCTCGGACACGTACCAGAACGGAACAACCATCTTCACCGCGTACCGCGCCGGCATCCGCCCGGACGGTGGTGCCGATGGCGTCGGGTACGCCGCGTACAACAAGCAACAGGGAACCTGGACGAACGGCTCCCTCGGCGGGATCACCACCGCCCAGGGCGGCGCCTACGGTGCCGTCGCCGACGTGCGGGTCGCGTACTCGCTCAGCGGGTACAACATCTGGCTCATCGCGACGTTGGTCACCGGCGGGCCCGGTGGTACCAGCGCGATCCTCGTCAGTCGCTCGATCGACGACGGCCGCACGTTCTACAAGCCGGTCACCGCGGCCACCGGGCAGCTGACCGGCTTGTGGTTCGCCTGCGACTTCTCGTTCCAGACGAGCTGCTATCTGGGGTACACCGTTCGCGACGCCGGCAACGTCATGCGGATGCGCGTCTCGGGCAGCGCCGGTCTTTCCTGGGGACCGGAGCAGGGCACCGCGGACAACGCGACGGGGTTCGGCAGGCGGGCGGTCGCCCAGACCAACGGGACGGTCGTCGTGCCGTACGTCGCGACCACCGGAGAGCTGCGCGCGTTCCGGTCGACCAACTTCGGTGCGAGCTGGGAACCATCGGTACGGATCTCGGATGTCCAGCACCACACGGTGGCCGGTGGCCTCAACACGAACACGTTGCCGTCGGTCGACGCCGACTACTACGGCCGGCTCTTCGTCGCCTGGTCGGACTGCCGGTACCGCACCGGTTGCGCGGCCAACGACATCGTGTTCAGCAAGTCGACTGACGGTACCGTCTGGACGGTGCCGGCCCGGGTGCCCATCGACCCCGCCACCGGTACGGCCGATCACTTCCTCCCCGCGCTCGGCGTCGATCGCACGAGCTACTACCCGGCGAGCACCCGGTTGGGGCTGGCGTACTACTCGTATCCGAACGCCGGGTGCACCGCCTCGACGTGCCAACTGCAGGTCGGCTTCGTATCGTCGACCAACGGTGGCGCCTCGTGGAGCGCGCCGGTACAGCTCGCCGGGCCGATGAGCCTGGCGTGGCTGACGAACACACCGCAGGGACGCACGGTCGGAGACGCCTTCTCCACCGATGTGGCCTGGGGCGGCAACGCGTTCCCGGTGGTATCGGTCGCCTCCGCGCCGGTCGGCGGGGCGTTCAAACAGGCCATGGTCGTACCGGCCGCGGGCCTCGCGATCACCGGCGGGGCCGACGTCCTCGTACCCCCCACGGCGCCTACTCACCTCAACGCCGTGGCGCTCTCATCCAGCAGTGCCGGGATGAGCTGGTTCGACAACGACAGCAACGAGAGCGGGTTCGCGGTCGAGCGCTGCCGGGGCGTCGGCTGCACCAACTTCGCGCAGATCGCGGTCAACGGCACCGACGACAGCTCGTTCACCGACACCGGGCTGACCGGCCACACCTCGTACAGCTACCGGGTACGGGCGTTCAACGCGGCCGGTAGTTCGGCGTACTCCAACACGGCGACCATCACGACCAACTAGCGGATCGCGGGTGAGTGTCCGGCCACCCCTCGGCCGGCACTCACCCATGCCATCATGCTCGGGTGACGGTGTTCACCGACGCAGCACCGCGCCCGAAGGTGCGGGTCCACCGGCCCACCTACGCGGTTCCCGCAATTTTCAGCGCGGCGCATCCCGATCCGCTCCGGGCCCTGGTCGACACCTTCCATCACGCGGCGGGGACCTTCGACGATCGCCGGGCCGAGCTGATATCCGAGTTTGGGCGGCGCTGGCTGGAGTAGAGCCGACCCCGGCGGGTAGGTCCGGCTCATGGCGCAGGAGTATCGCAAGGATCCGGAGGCCGTGTCCCGGCTGAACCCGCTGCAGTACCACGTGACGCAGGAGTCCGGTACCGAACCCGCATTCCAGAACGAGTACTGGGACACCAAGGAGCCGGGCATCTACGTCGATGTCGTGTCCGGCGAGCCACTCTTCACATCGCTGGACAAGTTCGACAGCGGTACCGGTTGGCCCAGCTTCACCAAGCCCGTCGACGCCACCAACGTGGTGCAGATCGGCGAGTCGAGTTTCGGCATGTTCGGCATCGAGGTCCGGTCCGCACACGGGGACAGCCATCTCGGCCACGTGTTCAACGACGGTCCGCGGGAGGCCGGCGGGCTGCGGTACTGCATGAACTCGGCCGCGTTGCGGTTCGTCCCCCGTGACGATCTCGAACGCGAGGGCTACGGCGAGTACCGCCGGCTCTTCGAGGCCCGTACCGGCTAGTCGATCCAGCCGCCGGGCCGGGCGACCCAGCCGGCGACCAGCACCAGGCGGCTCGGCCGGTGTACCGCGAGGAACGCGTACGGCCGGTCGAACGTCACCTGGGTGATGGTCACCTCGTACGGTGTGCGCGGGCGCCCGACCGAGATCCAGCGCTCCGCGGCCACCACCGCGGCCGTGAAGCCGTTCTGGTCGAACCGGACGGCCAGATACTGCGCGAGGTCGTCGATCGCCAGCGCCGGGACCGCCATCCGCGAGGTTGGCGGCGCGGCACGATCGGGCAGACCCAACAACGCCGAGCGGCGCAGCAGGTCGTGTGCCACCTGTACGGCGAACTCCGGCACCGTCACGTGCGTCTGGGGCCGGTTCTCCGCCGAACGGGCCCGGACGACCGTCACCCCGGCCGCCGGGGCGCCGGCGGGCCGGCCGCCCGCGTCGAGCGCCGCGATGGCGTCGCAGACGACACCCGCCGGGGTGGCCTCCGGTGCACCGAGCACGAGGTGCACGTCGACATCGTCGGTACCGGCGAGGACCAGCCGGGTGAGCGCGCCGCCGGATCCGTCCACAATGGACAACGCGGCCGGGTCGGACAGGTTGGCGCGCAGGCCGGCGAGCCGGCGTTGCCCGGCCCAGGGTCCGTCAACCGGGGCGAGCGTGGCCACCTCGAACGGATCCCGCCAGCGGGTCTGCAGGAACATCGTGCTGATCAGCAGGAGCAGGGTGTCCGCCCGCGGTTCGGTGGGCAGCGCGTCGATCACCCCGCCGGTCCGCTCCCGTACCCATGCGTCGATCCGCCCACGGTCGTCCTCGGGCCGGCCGGTGAGCAGCCCGTGGCTGTGCGCCGGCAGTCCGTCGAGCCAGCACGGGTCGAGTACCAGCTCGGGACGGGACCACACGCTGAACGCGGCCCGCACCACGGGTGAGGAGTTCAGCAGGTCCATCAGCCGGCCGGCCTGCTCGCCGGCCCGGGTCGCGTCGGCGCCGATCGCCGCGGCCAGCCGGTCACGCACGTCTCCGTCGGCTCCCGCGGCGAGGGCCGCGAGCAGCGGCCACAGCGCGGACGCGGACAGGGCGAGCGTCCGCCCGTCGAAGAGGTCGGCGCTCCACCGCGCGGCGAGATCGTTGCAGGGCCCGGTGATCGTGTCGACCGCGGCGACCTCAGGCCGACGCCCGTCCTCCATCGTGGTGTCCTTCCCCGTTTCGGCGACGATGGCCGGTCGTGACGATGGCGGTCACACGCTATGCCATCGCGCGCTCACGCGCGGCCCCGCGGAACCGGGGTACGCGACGGGGTCAGTGCGGGACGCCGCTGCCCTGGATGCCGGCCTGAGCGGCGGTGGCCAGCAGCGTCGCGACGGACGTGGCGGCGGCGGTCAGCAGGGCGAGCAGCCAGACCCGGGCGCGTCGGCTCATCGGGGTACCTCCTCGGATCACGATTCGACGTGCCTCAATGTTAACCGCTCAGGCGACGAGGTTGTCGAAGTCGCCGTCCCGCGCCCCGGCCAGGAACGCGGCGATCTCGTCGACGGTATAGATGAGGGCCGGTCCGTCCGGATCCCTGGAGTTCCGTACCGCGATGCCCCCACCCCCGGGCAGCTCGGCCATTTCGACGCAGTTCCCGCTAGGGTTGCTGCGGCCGCTCTTCTGCCACTTCAGCGGTGGCAGAGCCGAGGCGGGCATTCCGTTGTACCTCTGGTTCATCCCATGTCTCTCTGTTCCAGCGAGCCGACACGGGCACGAGGCCGACGTGGACTCCGCGGATGCCCTCCCCCAAAGCCGGCCACCTCCCCTCGCCGATCCACGACCCCGTGGGCTTAGCACGCGCGGATGCACGTGCATGCGCTCTTGCATCCGAACTCTCAAACGCGGATGATATCGCACGTGCACGTGTGTTCTTTTGCCTACTTTTCGTGACTCCAGCACGGCGAGGGCCGTTGAAGGGAGCCGCACGTGGACACCGCGACCGTGGCCGCCGGGCTGGGCGCGCTGGCCGGCGTGGGCATCGGATGGTTCGCGCGCCGGCAGTGCCAGGAGGTCTCGGCCGAGGCCACGTACCTTCGCCGGCAGCTGCGGCTGGCTGAGCACGCGGCCAGTCACGACCCGCTGACCGGCCTGCCGAACAGGCGGGCGTTCTACCAGCTCGGCACCACCATGGTCGCGGACCCCACGAGACACCCGCTCGCGGTGGCGGTCATCGATCTCGATGGCTTCAAATCCGTCAATGACAGGTACGGGCACGCGACCGGCGACGAGGTGCTGGTCACCCTCGCCGCGCGACTGGCCACCTGGGCGGGCGGCGACCTCGTGGCACGGCTGAGTGGCGACGAGTTCGCGGGCCTGTTGTGCCTGCGGGCCGGCGGCCGCGCCTGCCCCAGCGGCCTCGACGGCTCGGGCGGCCTCGACGGCCTGGCGAGGATGCTCGCCACGAGCCTCGGCGAACCGATGCGGGTCGGCTGCGGCGTAGTACAGGTCACCGCGTCGGTCGGGCTGGTGCCGGTGACCGTGGCGGACAACCTCACGGACGCCCTCGCGCGCGCCGACGCCGCCATGTACCGCGTGAAGGCCGTGCACCGCAAGCAGGTCATCAGGCTGCGGACCCCACACCCCCAGCACGTCGACACACCCTGCACCGAGGCAGGAGGGTAACGCGATGGCCACACCCACGATCGACCCGGAAGACCGCGACCCCGCGGATGTCGCGCCCGCCGACTCGTACCACCGCACCGATCGGGTCTGGGTGTACCGGGGCGGCGACTGGCACGCCGGCGTGATCGAGGCGTCCTCGTCCCGGGCCGCCACGGTCACGTACCGGCCGGGCAGCTCGCGGGGTACGGCGGTGGACACGCTCACCGCCCGGTACCTGCTGCGCCGCGCCGACGCCGACCCACTGCTCGACTCCCGGGGTGACCCGGCCGCGCTGCACGGCGCACCGATGGGGCGACTCGGTCGAATGGGCTGAGTTCGGCGGTTCACGGGTTCGTCGACAACCGATCACGTTCAGGTCATGGCATGCTTACGCGACGGGGAACGGCGTGTGGCGGGAGCAGGCGGGAGCCAGCAGGGACCCGGAACCGGGCGGAGGTCGGCGAGTGGCGAAGCCACAGCAGCAGGACGATTCGGCGGGCGGCCCCACCGTCCTGCGGATGTTGCTCGGCGCGCACCTGCGGCGGCTGCGGGAGGCCGCGTCCGTCACCCGGGAGGACGCCGGCTGGGAGATCCGCTCGTCCGAGTCGAAGATCAGCCGGATGGAGCTGGGTCGGGTCGGCTTCAAGGAGCGCGACGTCGACGACCTGCTGACGCTGTACGGGCTGGACGACGAGCAGGAGCGGGAGCGGCTGCTGGCACTGGCCCGGGACGCGAACAACCCCGGCTGGTGGCACCGGTACGGCGACGTGCTGCCCAACTGGTTCCAGTCGTACCTGGGCCTGGAGGCGGCCGCGTCGGTCATCCGCACGTACGAGGTGCAGTTCGTTCCGGGGCTGCTGCAGACCGCCGAGTACGCGCGCGCCGTCGTGCTGCTCGGACACGACGCGCCCGGCGAGACCCAGGTGGAGCGGCGGGTCAACGTGCGGGTGACCAGGCAGCGGCTGCTGGCCCGGGCCAACCCGCCACTGTTGTGGGCGGTGGTCGACGAGGCCGCGCTGCGCCGCACGATCGGCGGGCGTGACGTGCTGCGCGGACAGATCGAGCACCTTCTCGAGGTCACCAAGCTGCCGAACGTGCGGCTGCAGGTGGTGCCCTTCGATGTGGGCGGCCACGCCGCGGCCGGCGGCGCCTTCAGCATCCTGCGCTTCCCGGACGAGGACCTGCCGGACGTGGTCTACGTGGAGCAGCTCAACAGCGCGCTGTACCTGGACAAGCGCGACGACGTGGAGCAGTACCTGGTCGCCATGGAGGCGCTGTGCATCACCGCGCTGACGCCGGCCCGTACCGTGTCGTTCCTGCGCGACCTGGCCAAGGAGTTCGCCTCCTGACCCTGGGCCGGCTCACCGCTTCCGGGCGACGCCACCGATCATGGTGTAGTAGCTGTTCGTCTGCGTGGACGTCTCGTCCGGTACCGGACGCCACTCGGCCAGCGGGACCAGGCCGGGCTCGACGAGTTCGAAGTCGCCCAGGTAGGCCATGATCTCCTTCCGGGTGCGCCACCGGCCGGTACCCAGGTTCTCGTTGAACACCCGCTCCGCGTCTCGCGTCTTCGCCGAGACGTCCGGGTGCTCGTCGGCCGGATCCCAGAAGTGGATGATCGCGAGGTAGCTGCCGGAGGGCAGCGCGTCGCGCAGTACCCGTGCGATCCGCTCCGGGTCCTCGTCGTCGTTGATGTGGTGCAGGATCGACAGCAGCAGCAGGCCCACGGGCCGCGTGAAGTCCAGGTACTCGGCCACCACCGGGTGGCTCAGGATCTGCTCGGGCTCACGGATGTCGGCCTGGATGACGGTACTGGTCTCCTCGTCGGCGAGCAGCGCCCTGCCGTGGGCGAGCACCATCGGGTCGTTGTCGACGTACACCACGCGGGCGGCGGGGTTCAGCTCGTGCGCCACCTGGTGGACGTTGGTCCTGGTGGGCAGGCCGGAGCCGATGTCCAGGAACTGCTGGATGCCCGCTTCTCCGGCGAGGTAGCGCACCACCCGGCCCAGGTACGCCCGGCAGGCCCGGCCCGCCTCCTTGGCGTCCGGCATGAGGTCCAGCGACCGCTCGGCCACCATCCGGTCGATGGCGAAATGGTCCTTGCCGCCGACCATGTAGTCGTAGACACGAGCGATGCTGGGCTTGGTGATGTCGATGCCCGGGGGTGCCACCTCGTCGTTGAGCACGCGCTGATCCTCCCGTGTGGACCCGTGGGATAGTTCCCGCCCTCGATGTCGGAGCCTAGTGGACGCGCGAGGGTCCGGGTAGCCGGCCCGTCACCAGACGTCCCCGGAGCCGACGGCCCGGCTATCCGTCCAGGCCAACGAGGTACCCGTACCCCAGGGACGGCAGGTCGGCGCCGCCCAGGACGGTGCCGTCGGGGGCCTACATCGTGAGGAACTCCTGGTGGTCGCCGGCGCTCCCCCGACCGAACTCCCCGGCGCCCTCGGCACGGCCGGCGTGCCGCAGCACGTCGCGGACCTGTCCACAGTGGTCACCAGGAGCCGGGTGACCGTCGCCGCATCCGGTCGGCTCGACCGTCGTACCGAGCACGTGCCGCCCGGTACCGTCGGCGTCGACGACCTGGATCGTGTTCAGCACCTGCGACCGCCGAGGATCCGGGCGACGAGTCGGTGGTCCGTACCCTACCCGCCGGAACGTGGTCGCTGGTGGCGGCCGGAGCCACCACCAGCGCCCTCGAAGATGTCGCGTGACAACGGTCCCTCGTGGGCGCGGTCGATGTACCACTCCGACCGGAAGACCAGGTCGTAGAGGGGACGGGGAATGCGCGCGAGCGCGGCGAGGGTACGGTCCGCTCCGGTGCCCGCGGCGGTCTGGCTGGCGTGGGCGCGCATCGACGCCCGCTTCGCGCCCGCGTACCGGCCGACCGGGATGCGGTGGGTTATCTCCGACCGCGCGCTGTAGGTGCGGTCGAGGCCGTCGCGGTCGAACCCCGGCGGCAGCAGGCGGACCTTCGCCGCGAGGTCGGCCGCCCGGCGGATGGCTTCGCGCGGGACCGTCGCCTCGAGAACCCTTGGCGTACCGGCGATTTCGGCGGCCCGGGCGCCGACCTCGTGTACCCGGACGTGGTCGCGGTGGCCGTACCCGCCGCGGGGATCGTGGCTGAGAAGCACGTCGGCCCGCTCCTCGCGCAGGATCGCGGCGAGTCGCCGTGCGGCCTCCTCGACCGGTACGCGCACGAACCGGGTGTGCCCGAGCGGGTCGGGGAAAGTTTCCGGCCCCATCCCGCTGTCCGCGTACCCGAGGTGCTCTACCCGCGCGACCCCGAGCACGCGCGCGCTCTCATGGGCCTCCCGGAGTCGACGCTCACCGAGCCGCGCATCGTCGGCGTGCGCCTCGCCGCCCGGATCGCCGTCGGTCGCGACGACCATGACCACCCGGTGGCCCTGCGCGGCGGCGCGCGCCATCGTCCCCGCGGTGAGAAGCGATTCGTCGTCGGGGTGGGCGTGGAACGCCACGAGCGTGCTCATCGGGCGCGCAGCTCCCGGTACCGCCGATCGGCGCCGGTCAGTGCGGCGAGTCGGGCGACGGCCCGGACCACGGGTCGCACCAGGCGTACCGGAAGGTATGACGCCTGGACCTCGGAGCGGAACTCGTCCATGAACAGCAGCAGGTCGACCGGGCGGGGCAGCCGGCGCGGCCGGCCGCGTTCGTCGCGCGCCAGTTGCGCGGCGACCCTGAGCAGTTCGTGCATCTGCATGGCAGGCCTGGTCTCCACGAGGACGAAGGCCTCGGTGCGTCCGGCGTTGGCGAAGTGGTGCGGCGCACCGGGCGGCACCGTGACGGTCTCGCCCGGCCCGACGAGCCGGCTGCGCCGGCCGACGCGGAACCGCATGCGGCCCTCGACGACCGTGAAACGCTCCTCCTGTACGGGATGGACGTGCCCGTTGGGCACCCGGCCCCCCGGGGCCAACCGCAGCTCCCACGCCAACAGTTCCCCTCCGGACTCGTCACCCGAGACGCGGATGGTGATCCGCTCGCCGCTGGCGGGGTTTTCGATGACGGTACCCACGATGTCCTGCATAGCCTCGATGGTGCCGGCCGGGTCGGGCCGCCGCGTCCCGCCAGCAACGACACTTCGAGGGCGCGAACGTACCTCGACCGTCGTACACGTGCTACGCCCGCTGGCGTAGCGGCCCGTCCCCCCGGCGGTCAGGACTCGGCGAGCACCCGCTCGAAGGCATCGAGGTAGCCGCTGTCACCCTGCCGGTCACGCATCACCCAGTACTCGGCTCCCCAGAACAGGTACCCGCTCAGCTCGGTACCGGACCGGCGGGCCCAGCGCAGGAAGTCGTTGTAGTTCAAGATGATCCGCTCCGGTGGGCAGCTGTAGGCGACGCGCGCGTCCGGGCTCGGCGGGATCGTCACCGACTCCCACGGCTCCGACTGCCCCTCGGTGACCATCACCCTCCGCCCGCTGGCGGCGACCCGGGAAAGCAGCCGACGCCGGCGCGACGCGGGCAGGATGCTCGCGGCGCCGTCGAGGTACACGCTCCACGGGCCGATGCCGAACAGTGCGTGGCGCGGGTAGTAGTCGATGCCCACGACGTCGGCCAACCGTTGCGCGAGGACCACGGAGTCGCCCTGGCTTCTGGTGCGCCACCACTGGTGCGCCAGCACCGCCGTCGAGGTGGGCAGGAAACCGTTGAGCACGACCGGCCGGGACGGGTCGGCGGCTCGGACCGCGTCCACCTCGCGCCGTACGAAGCTCTCCGCGAGGCGCCAGGAGTGTTCCACACCAAGGGGATCGACCGCGTCGTGCTCGACCTGCCAGGCGATGATGGCCTCCCGGTCCCGGTACCGCTCCACCAGCCGTACCAGGTGCGCCACGGCCGCTTCGAGCAGCTCTGGATGAGAGGTACCGTCGACGAGCCGGCCCTCGGGGAGGTCGGTGTCGAGGCGGTGGCGCGGAACGAAGTACTCGGGGTAGCCGAACGACTTGACCGGACCGAGGCCCACGATCACGCGCTTGCCCGCGCGCTGCGCCGCCTCGAGCTGCCAATCCAACTCCGTTGTGTCGAAGGCGCCGGGTACCGGTTCGACGCGGTCCCAGTAGGCGCTCATCCGTACCACGTCGAAGGGGTAGGACAGCAGGGTCGCCAGCGTCTGTCGCGGATCGAGGTCGAAGGCCTCGCACTGCCTGGGCCGGAAGCTGATGCCCAGCGACGTGTCCCCGCGCCGTACCACCGGCAGCCGGCGCCACCGACCGGTCGGTTTCCGGGCGGCGGGGCCGATCCGTAGCTCGCCAAGGAGCGGGATCGCCGCACTCTTCATCCAGACGTCCTTTCACGCATCGATCGGCACGGGTTCCTGTGCGTGAACGCCGGCCGCCCGGGCGACAAGGTCCGCGATCTGCGTCGACGCGGCCGGCCGGCCGAGGCGCAGTGCCGCGACACGCATGCGGTCCAGACTGGCCGGACTCGACCGTAGGTCCTCGAGCTGTGCCCGCAACTGCCGCCGTCCCCGGACGGGCCGGCCCGCCCCGGCGCGTACGACGATCTCGGTGTTGCCCCGCTCCTGCCCGGGCAGATGGCCGGCGAGCAACATGGGTACCCCGCAGGAGGTGGCCTCGGCGATCGTCCCCGGCCCGGCCTTGGTGACCAGGACGTCCGCGCTGCGCAGCCAGTCGGCCATGTTCTCCACGAACCCGGTGACGACCAGCCGCCCGCGGCTGCGCGCGGCGAGGCTCTCCAAGCTTGTCCGAAGCCTTTCGTCGCGGCCGCAGACGGCGACCACATCGACGTCCGCGGTACCGCTGACAATCGCCCGCGTCCACTCCCTCACGCCGCGTCCGCCCTCCGCGCCGGCCACGACGAGTACCACGAAGCGGTCCGGATCGAGCCCCAACGCCACGCGCAGCGCGGCCCTGGCGGCCGGGTCCGCCGGCCCGCACCGGAACTGCTCGCGCACCGGGATTCCCGACGTGCCCGGGTACGCGAACGCGGGATGCAGCCAGCTGCGATGAACGGTGCCCAGGTCGGTGACGACGGTGACCAGTGCCGGGCGAGTGGAGCTACGGCCGACAGCGGCTGGGGAACGCTGCCCGGGCGCCGCTCCGACAAGCTGCGCGGCGGCGAACGCGGGCGCGGTGAGCAGCGGGTGCAACGCCACGATGGCCGACGGTCGATGGCGGGCGAGCGCCTCGGCGATCGGCGCCGACGCGGACCGGGCCAGCAGGCGCCGCATGAGCGCGACGGTCACCGGGTTGTTGGTGCCGTGGAACAGAAGTGACCACAGCCATGGTGCGGTCCGCACGAGCGGGCCGTAGCGCAGGCAGACCCAGCGCACGATCCGACTGGCGTGCGCGCCGGTCAACGGGTCGCAGGTGACCGCGACGAGCCGGCCGCCGTACCGGCGGTCCAGCTCCTGCCGCAACGCCTCCGCCGCGGCACGGTGGCCGCCGCCGGTGTCGGCGGTCAACAGCAGGATCGCGCGGGTCATGTGTCGACCCTCGACCGAACCGGGACGGACCGCATCCGTCGGCGCGACGATCCTCGTCTACGCCCGCTGGCGTAGGACAGGCCGTTACGGCTACGTCACCAGGGTGGCGAGCCGGGAGTCCACCGCGGCCGGTGCCAGCACGCGCTCCACCACCATCGCCCCGGCACCCACGATGCCCGCCCGGTCCCCCAGCCGGCTCACCTCCAGCGCCATGCGCCGCGTGCTGCGCGGCAGGAGCCGCCCGTACAGGCCCTGCCGCAGCCCGGCCATGAAGTGCTC
>Ga0070679_100003466_pt1 | contig 14448 bp, 11 predicted proteins | sample KBSC63BmetaG_FD_65652 | JGI IMG/M metagenome (GOLD analysis project Ga0070679, IMG submission 65652) | Corn rhizosphere microbial communities from Kellogg Biological Station, Michigan, USA - KBS C6-3B metaG | ecosystem: Host-associated > Plants > Roots > Rhizosphere | place: USA: Michigan... | reverse complement strand
CGCTGCCGATCGGCCACGGGCAGACGATCTCGCAGCCGTGGGTCGTTGCGCGGATGAGCGAGCTCGCGCGCAACGGCCGCGCGCTCGACGACGTGCTGGAAATCGGCACCGGTTGCGGCTACCAGACCGCGGTGCTCGCGCACTTCGCGCGCCAGGTCTACACGGTCGAGCGCATCGGCGCGCTGGTCGCCAAGGCGCGCCGGCACCTGACGTCGCTCAAGATCCGCAACGTTGCGGTGATGCACGGTGACGGCACCGCCAACCTGGGCGAGGAACTCGCCGTCGACGCGATTGTCATTACTGCCGGCGCGACACATGTGCCGACGGCGTTGTTGCGCTATCTCAAGCCCGGTGCAAGGATGGTGCTGCCGCTCGCACATGCCGACGAAGGCGAACGCGCCACGCAGCGCCTGACGGTGATCGAGGCCACCGCCCAGGGACTCAAGGAAGAAACGCTCGATGCGGTAAGATTCGTACCGTTGTTGCCCGGAACCGCATGACCTTCCGCGCGCGTTTGTCGTGCGGTCCACCAAAGACGAACTTGCCTGCGCCCCGTTTGAATTCTCCGCCTCCCAACCTGTTTCGCAGCGTCGCCGTCGCCATCGTCATGGTCGCTGCGATGCTCGCAGCGGGTTGCGCGACACGCCAGCCCGCGCCGGTCATCGAGCGCACGCCGCTGCAGGCGCTGCCGCCGCCGGTTTCCGCGGTGACGCCGGTCGCACCGGTCGTCCCCGAGCCTGTGGTGCCGACTTATGTCGTCCGTCGCGGCGACACGCTGCGCAACATCGCGCAGGAAAAAGGCGTCAACGTTCGCGACCTCGCGGCATGGAACTACCTCGACAATCCGAATCGCCTCGAAGTGGGGCAGGTGCTGAAGCTCGCGCCACCCAATGCCGTCGCGTCCGAAATGCCGATTCCGGGTCCGACCGATGTGTCGGGGCCCGGTGTGACGACCGCGCCGCTGCGTGTCCCGCCGCCGGTCACCGAGGCGAGGGCTGGCAATGCGCCGGGCGCTGCCGGATCGCTGCCCGGTCCGCGCACCACCGACAATTTCAAGGCGTCGCCCAAGGCGGTCAAGGAGCCGTACAGCCCCGAAGCGGTGCGCGATTTCGGCAAGGTAGCCGCCGCCACGCCGCCGTCGCCGGAGACTTCCACGCCGCCCGTTGTCGCGCGCACCGAGCCTGCGGCGCCGCCCGCGCGTGCAGCGACGCCGCCGGTGGGCGGCGACGACGATCACCTCGACTGGATGTGGCCCGCGAAGGGAAAGGTCATCGGCGCATTCTCTGAAACGGCGAACCTGAAGGGCATCGACATCGCCGGGACCGCGGGAACGCCGGTGGTCGCGAGCGCTGCCGGCAAGGTCGTCTATGCGGGCTCGGGTTTGCGCGGCTACGGCAAGCTCGTGATCATCAAGCACAACGACACCTACCTGTCGGCGTACGCGCACAACCGCGACATCGTCGTCAAGGAAGGCGAGGCGGTGGCGCGCGGGCAGAAGATCGCGGAAATGGGCAACACCGACGCCGACCAGGTGAAGCTGCACTTCGAGATTCGCCGCCTCGGCAAGCCGATCGATCCCGCCAAGTACTTGCCGCCACCCGTCTGAACTTGGGTGTGGCGTCTCGTCATGTCCCCTCACCCCCGCCCTCTCCCGCGAGCGGGAGAGGGCGCGCAGATCGCAATGTTTTCGCAGAAGTATCCCTCCTCGTCCAGCGAGGGAGCGCGGATCGCAATGTTGTCGCAGAAGGATCCCTCCCCGTCCAGCGAGGAAGCGCGGACCGCAATGTTGTCGCCGAAGGACTCCCTCGCCCGCTTGCGGGAGAGGGCGGGGGGTGAGGGGCGGGTCGCGTCAGGTTACGCTTGCGCGGAGACTGCCGGCGGCCGGAAGAACGTCCACCGCGCGGGCGAGCGTGGCCACCAGCGCGTCGTGCTCGTCGGGACGCTCCGCTGCGCGACCGTAGCGTAGCGCCGCATACGATTCGGCGATGGCGGTGAAGGCGATGGCGAACTGCGGCCATCGCGCGCTTGCCCGCTGTGCATAATCGAGCGGACCCTCCCACGGCAGGCGCGGCAAACCGGCGGCAGCGAGACGCGCGCAGGCCGCTTGCCACAGCGCGATCGCGCGCTCGCCTTGGCGCCGCCGCCACGCCATGACGGCGAGCAGCGCGGCACCCCATCCGCCGATCGCCAGCGCGGCGATCGCCATGACCCACGGCGCGTTGGCGACGGTGATGTCGAGGTCACGCCATAGCTCGTGCTGCCGCGCGTGATTGAAGCCGACGATGTTGCGACGCCACGCGTGGTTCATCGAGTCGAGCGTCAACTGCAGGTTCTTCAGCCAGCCATCGCCGAGGCGCGCGAAGCGCGGCACCGGCTCGCCGTCGGGCAACGCGCTCGCCATGCCGCGCTCGATCCGCGAGGGCGCGACGGCCGCCGTCGGATCGTAGCGCCGCCATTCGCCGCCGACGTACGCTTCACTCCACGCATGCGCATCCGATTGGCGCACGATCATGTAGCCGCCGCGGGGATTGATCTCGCCGCCCTGGTAGCCGGTGACCACGCGCGCCGGGATGCCGGCGTCGCGCAGCAGCACGGTGAAGGCGCTCGCGAAGTGCTCGCAGAAACCGCGCCGCTCGTCGAACAGGAACATGTCGACCGGGTCGCTGGGCAACAGCGGCGGCGTCAGCGTGTAGACGAACGCCTCGTCGTGGAACATCGCCAGCACCGCGGCGATGTAGTCGCGATCATCGGGATAGCGTTCGCGCATCGATCTCGCGAGCTCGCGCGTGCGCGGATTGCCGCGCGCCGGCAGCATCGCGAGGCGCACGTCGATCGCGCTGGCGGCCGGGAAGTGATCGCTGAGCGCCGAGACCTGCGTGTAGCGCGTCACCTGCGAAACGGACGCGCGCGTGATCAGCTGGCGATCGGGCGTCAACATCACGTACGCGCCGCGCGGATCGTCGTCGACGCTCATCTCGAGCTGCGGCAGCCGCGTCGGCAATTCGAGCGCGAATAGCCACGGCTTGAAGCTCGGCTCGAGCGTGACCGTGTACCGGTATTCGCCCGGCTGCTCCGGCGCGAGCTCGCCCTGGCCGCGCTGCGGCAGTCCCGACCACACGCGTCCGTCGAAGCGCGTCAGCACCGGCCCGCGCCAATAACGCTGCGAAGGCGGTGGCGGAGGGCCGTCGAAATCGACGCGAAACGCGACGCTGTCCGACAGCGACAGCTCGCTGATCATTCCCGGCGCCATCGTATCGGACAGGCCGGATTGCGCCGAGTAGTCCTGCGGCAATCCCCACAGCGGCGTCGCCAGGCGCGGGAACAGCAGGAACAGCATTGCCGCGAGCGGCACGCCTTGCAGCAGCATCGCACCGATTCTCGTCAGCGTGCGACGCCAGGGTGCGCCGTGCGCGACGTCGCGGCCCAGCGCATCGAGCGTTCCGCCCAGCAGCAGGATCGCCGGCAGCACGACGAGCGCTGCGAACGGCGACTGGTTCGACAGGAACGGCGTGATCAGCAGGAACGACGCGAGGCATACGAGCAGCGTGCCGTCGCGGCGGGTGCGCGACTCGAGGAACTTGATGCCGACGAGGATGAACAGGAACGCCACCGAAGGGTCGCGGCCGATCAGGTGCCCGCCATAGCTGACACGCACGAACCACGCCGCAGCGAGCGCGAACAGCACCAGCGTCCACGACGGGATGCGCGCGAGCGCGCCGTTGCGCATCGTGACGTCGCGGCGCGCGAGCCACAGCCGGAGCGCCACCAGCGTGATGCCGAACGTGGCGATCCACAGCGGCAGGTGCGGCGCCTGCGGCAACTGCGCGGCGATCAGCATTGCACCGAGCCAGCGGATCTGCGGCAACGTCAGCGGTGTCGCGATGGCGCGCGAGCGCCGGCGCCCGGACATGAACGACGACGTGGATGACGAATCTGCGGGTGACGAAGACAAGGCGGCGCTCACCGTTCGTAAAGCGCCAGCGCGGTCAGCGCGGCGCGGCGATGGTCGCGGCCCTGCGACGGCGGCAACGCGGTCCCGGGGATCGACAGCGCGAATGCGCGCGCTGCATGTTCGGCGGCCAGGACCCAGGCGGCGAGGCGCGACAGGCGTGCTTCGGCGGACAACGTCGAAGGCAGCGCCGACCATTCGAGCGCGACGGGCCCGCCGCCGCCGCTGCCTTCGAACTGCTTCGAGTACCAGCCGGCGCCGCGCGCGACCGCCTTCCACGCGACGCGCGACAGCGGGTCGCCGTGCTGGAATTCGCGCAGCCCCGCGAGGTCCGCGTCGTCGCTGCGTCCCGCCGCATAGGCGTCGGGTCCCGCCATGCCGGCGGGCAGTGGCGGTGCGCCGATTTCCGGCGCCGGAAACACCACGCCCGCCAGCGGAAAGTGGATGTACGCCCAGCCGCGCCACAGCCCCAGCGGAAAGTCCGACGACAACGTGACGCGGCCGAGTGCGAGGCGGCCGCGCGCAGGCGCATCGCGCTCGATCGACAGCGTGCGCACCGCGCCGGCCGGCACGTCGACGCGGATGCTTTCGCCGTCGCTCGCGCCGAGGTCGATTGCCTCGCGCGCGACGATGCCGCCGTCGAGCGCCAGCGCGAATGCGAGACGTCCGCCGGCGAAAGTCTCGCCGGCGCCCAGCGGCTTGACCTCGATGCCGGCCAGGTTGCGGAACGTGTGCAACAGCGCGGCCGCGACGAGACCGGTCAGCGCGAACGTGACGACAAAGCCCAGCGACAGTCCGTAGTTGAGCGACGCGAGCAGCATCACCAGCAGCGTGCCGATCAATGCGAGGCCGCGGCGTGTCGGCAGGATGTAGATCCGCGAATGCCGCAGCACCACCGGCCGGTCGTCGTGCGGCGCGTGGCGGAAGATGCGCTGGCGCTGGCGCGCGAGATAAGCCCGCAAAGAGTACGGCGATGCGGATGCGATCACGTTGGAGGTGCCCGGCACGTCGATCACCCGGCAGGGGAGGGCCGCGACATGCGCGCGGCGCGAGGATGGCCGGTCAGGGCAGCGGCACCGCGCGAATCAGCGCCTGTGCCTGCAACGCGCCGCTGCGCGCACCCCCGGCGAGCCTGTGCCCTGCAACCGCGGCGAACACCGCCTGCAGGTCCTCGGGCATCACCATCGGTCGCCCGGCCATCAGCGCCCATGCGCGCGCCGCCGCCAGCAGCATCAGTCCCGCACGCGGCGACAATCCGCGACGCGTCCCCGCGTCGGCGTTGGTGCCGGTGCCGGCAAAGCCGCGCGACGCGGCGAGCAACGCCTGCACGTAATCGAGCAATGCCGGCGCGACGTGGACGTCGGCGGCCTCGCGCTGCCATTCGCCGAGCGTGGCGGCGTCGGCAACCGGCGCGATCTCGACGATGCGCGCCCGGCGGTCGCCGCCCGACAAGAGGTCGCGCTCGGCAGCGGCATCCGGATAGCCGAGCTCGATCGCCATCAGGAACCGGTCGAGTTGCGATTCCGGCAGCGGATAGGCGCCGATCTGCTCGACCGGATTCTGCGTGGCGATGACGAAAAACGGGTCCGGCAGCTTGCGCGTCTGGCCGTCCAGCGACACCTGGCGCTCTTCCATCGCTTCGAGCAGCGCGCTTTGCGTCTTCGGTGGCGCGCGGTTGATTTCGTCGGCGAGCATCACCGAATGGAAGATCGGCCCGGGCAGGAAGCGGAACGCCTGCGTGCGCTCGTCGTAGATCGACACGCCCAGCACGTCGGCGGGCAAAAGGTCGCTGGTGAATTGCACGCGCGCGTAGCGCAACCCCAGCGTCGCCGCGAGCGCCTGCGCGAGCGTCGACTTGCCGACGCCGGGAATGTCCTCGATCAGCAGATGGCCGCGCGCGATCATGCAGGCCACCGCGAGCTTCAGCGGCTCGTCCTTGCCGACGACGATGCGCGACAATTGCGCGAGCGCCTTGGCGATGCCGAGTGTGGCGGATGCGGATTGCTGCGCGGGGCGGACGGTCATGGAGGCGGGTGTGGCGATTCGGCGACAGCCTGCACTTTAGCCTGTGCGCCGAGCGTTCGTCACGTCCTCCGGGCGCGGGGTAAACTCCGCTCGTCTGCTGGCTCGCACGCCTCGCGCGCATGGGATCCGCGGTCGTCGCCGCGACAACTTGCACGACCGCGATCGGAACCCGCGATGAAAACCGCATTGGAAAGCCGCCCTTGAGCACCGCCTACATCAGCCACCCGTCGTTCCTGCTGCACGAAATGGGTCCGCAGCATCCGGAGTGTCCGGAGCGCCTGGGCGCCATTTCCGACCGGCTGATCGCCGCTGGACTCGACGGCCACCTCGACCATCGCGTCGCGCCGAGGGCCACGCGCGAGCAGGTGCTGCGCGTGCACGGCGAGGCGTACGTCGACCAGCTCGAGGCCGCGAGTCCTGCACAGGGGCTCGCCTACCTCGACCCCGATACGGCACTCAATCCGCATTCGATGGATGCGGTGTGGCATGCAGCGGGCGCGCTGGTGCTCGCCACCGATCTCGTGATGAGCGGCGTATCGGCGAACGCATTCTGCGCGGTGCGCCCGCCCGGGCACCATGCGCTACGGCGGCGCGCGATGGGGTTCTGCGTGTTCAACAGCGTCGCGATCGGCATCATGCACGCGATCGAGGCGCATGGACTCGAACGCGTCGCCGTCGTCGACTTCGATGTCCATCACGGCAACGGCACCGAGGAAATCTTCGGCGGCGACGAGCGCGTGCTGATGGTGTCGACGTTCCAGTCCCCGCTCTACCCGTACTCGGGCGTCGAGCCGCTGGGCGACAACATGCGCAACGTGCCGCTGCCGGAGGGCGCCGACGGGCGCAGCTTCCGCGCCGCGGTGACCGACGTCTGGCTGCCCGCGCTGCAGGATTTCGCGCCGCAGGCGATCTACATTTCCGCCGGCTTCGACGCGCATCGCGAGGATCCGCTCGCGGGCCTCAACTTCGTCGAAGCGGACTACGCGTGGGTGACCCGCGAAATCATGCAGGTCGCCGGTCGCCATTCGCAAGGCCGCCTGGTATCGACGCTGGAAGGCGGCTATGCGCTCTCGGCGCTCGGGCGCAGCGCCGCCGAGCACATCCGCGAGTTGCTCGCGCATCGCACGGCCTGAGAAGGCCCGTCCACGCGGACATGGCCGCGCGGACAACACAACCAGCCACCGTGCCCGTGGGATCGAACACGGGTCCACCGCGCGCAGCGCCGGCGCCCCGGCGCTGCGCGCGTGAGGCTCTACGTCACGTCAGTGCGGCAGCGGACGCTCGCCGATATCCGCATTCGGCGTGCGGCGCTCGGCCAGCGCCCAGATCGACATCAGTGCCACGATCACGCCGACGACGATCGCGTCAAAGCGGGCGGTGCTGTTGTCGCTGAAGCGCAGCACCCACGGCGAAATGATCATCCAGATGCCGAGCGCCAGATTGACCCATTCCTCCCACAGCGTGCGCAGGTTGAGCGCGAACGCCGCGAACACCACCATCGCGATGCCGAGCAGGAAGAAATTCCAGCTCGGGCCGGGCAGCACCGGATAGAAGCCCAGTATCCACGGCGAAAAGAACAGCCATATACCCAGCACCAGCGTGATCCAGTCCTGCCATTTCTTGGTCATCGTATTTGCCATCGTCATCTCCTTCGTCCATTTGCCTTTGCATGGCAAACGCATCTGTCGGAGGATTCCGTCGGCGAACTTCGGCACCGCGGACCTGCGGATGCGTACTGCTAGGACTGCCGCCGGGGCGTCGCGGTTCCGTGGGAGCGCGCCTCGTTGCGATTGACGAGTGGCGAGTTCGTTACCGGTACCCGCCTCCGGTAACCGGGTGTGCAGACCGGCTGGGCCGCATGGCCGGGCGGGCGCCGCTCCGCCCGTGGCTACAGCGCGCGCAGGAATGCAACGAGGTCGTCGATTTCCTGCCCGGTCAATCCGATTTGGAAGCGCTGGTTGTAGAAGTCGACGACCGCAGGCAGGTCCGGCGCCGAGCCGTTATGAAAATAGGGCGCTCGTATGGCGACGCCGCGCAGGATCGGCCCCTTGAAGCGTCCGATGTCCTTCCATTGGCCGGTGATCAGCGCCCGCCCGGGATCGGTCGTCTGCACGACCTCGAATGGCGCGACGTTGTGGCGCAGCGTGTACAGCGGCAGATCCGGCGTGCGGCGACTCGCGTCCGCGGTGCCGATATTGAGCGGCGCGGGAATCGAGTGATCGCCGGCGCCGGGCGCATCGTGGCAGGTGCTGCAGGTTCCCTGGAAAACCGCGACGCCGAGATCGTCGTTCAGTCCGCTGACGCCGGTGATGCGAATGGGTTTGGAGTTGAATAGCGTCTGGCCGCGAAACACGGCGGCGCGCGCATCGACGCGGCCTGCGTTGTCGGCATCGACCGGCATGCGCTTGTCGCGCTGCCACTCGTCGTAGAGATGGAAGACCGCCGGATCGAACAATGCACCGGTCCGGTAGTCGTTGGAGACGACGTCGTTGATGCCGAAATAGAAATCCTGGCGTGCGAGCTGTTGGGGGCCGCCGAGACCGCCCTGTGCCGTCAGCGTGCCCGCGGCGTCGTCGAAGATCTGCGCGGTATAGAGGCTGGACTCGAAATCGACGATGGCTTCGACTTGCGCCGCTGTCGGTGGCTGCGGCGCCTGCGCATGTCCTGTCGTCGCGCCACGCGCCTGATCGGCGAGGTCGAAGTGGATGGTCGCGAAGCAATTGGCCGTTGCCGCCATGCAATCCGTCGACGCCGGATCCTTGAAGGTCTCGCGGCCATCCCACATCACCGTGCTGAGGAACTTGAGGTTGGTCGCCGGCAGCGGGCGCCTGAACAGCGACAGTTCGCTCGCACTGGCGTGGTGGTACGGATCGTCGACGGCGACGAGGTCGAACTGCGCATGGGCCGGAATTGCGATGCCGACACGGATCAGCCCCTTGTCGAGCAGCATCGCGTATGCCTGGCGCCGGGCCGCGACAGTCGAGACGTCCGCATCCGGCGAGACTGCGCCGTCGTTGCTGCGGAAGATGGGGTCGGTTCCCTGCGTCGCACTAAAGCGCGCGCGGATGTTCAAGGGCGTCACTGTCCAGCCGGTGTCGGGCTGGTGGCAGCTTACGCAGGCACGACCGTTGCCGCCAAGGCTCTGAAAAAACGGATTGGCAAGGTCGATGGTGCCGGCAGCCGAATAGCTCTCGGCGATCCCCGTTGCGTTGTCGAACAGCAGCGTCGCCGGAAGGCGGCTCCGATTGTCGGCATGCGCGCCCGCGGACAACACACCGGCCAGCACGATCGACAGGCAACGGAATGTGCTTGCTGATTTCATCGCCTGCCCCTCCCTTGCCGGGCATCCGGGGATTTACCGGCGGGGGGCGTTGCGAGGCGGAATGTTCGAGCCGGTTTCATGGGAATCTCCCGCGGGTTCGAGGCCGCAGAAGCCGCGGGCACCCCTTTCCGCATGAAATGCGCCGCGGAAATCCGCGGGCTTGCTCCGGGTATATCGAAAAGCAGGACCGGAAAGCGACACGGCACCCGGAAATTCCGCGGCGGCCGATTTCTGTCGCGACATCGCCGACGTGTCGCAAGGGCGACATGGAGATATTCATCACCGGCCGCCGCGACCGGATGGCGGGCACCGCGGCTCGCCGCGACCTGCCGATACGGTCGCGCGAGGGTCAGGGTTGCGCGGGATACGCGCGCACTGCGGGATTAGTCTTCCTGCCCGCTTCGTTGCCTCCGCTGGCAGCCCGTGCTGCCAGTGCATCGGCGAGTCGCGTCCGTGCGTGACCGGGCCCCAGTGTCGGGCGCAACTGTTCGACGGCAGTCGCCAGCGCCTCGCGGGCCGGCGCGATCTCGTCCGTCGCGAGCAGCGCGCGCCCGAGCGCAAGGTACGCACCCCCGGCGTAGCTCGACGGCGATCCGGTCGTCAATGTCTGCCGGGCCCGTTCAGCCGCCTGCGCGGCATCCGCTTTCGCCTCCGCGACGCGTTGCATTTCGAGCTCCAGATCCGCGCGATTCGTGAACACGCGGACCGTCATCATCGCCTCGGAATTCGCGGCCCCTGCGAGCTCGATCGCGCGATTGGCCGCAACCAATGCGGCGGACAGGTCGCCCCGTGCCGCGGCGAGTCGCTCACGCTGCATGGCCACCGCGGCGAAGGCGAGATGGCTGGCAGGCAGCATGGCGTGCAGTCTGGGTTCGACTTCGTCGAGCTGCTTCTGGGCGCCCGCGAGATCACCGCGTTCGCGGTCGATGTCGGCGCGGACCAGCAACGCCATGTTGACGACGACTCCGTCGCCGGCGCGCTGCGCCTCGGCGTACGCCTGGTTCGCGTATCGCGACGCCTCCTCGGTGCGGCCGAGCTCATCGAGGGCGCGCGCATAGTTGTTGAGCAGCATCGGCGACACCTTGCCCATTGCCGCGTCGTTGCGGCTTACCTCGATCGCCCGGCGCAGCAGCGCCTCGGCACGCAGCGGCTGGCCGGTCTGGTCGAGCAGGAGTCCCCAGTTGTTGAGCAACGTGCCCGCAGTCTGCGTACCTTCACGGCCAAGCGCCGCGAGCCGGTCGTAGGCAGCTGCGAACGCCGGGTCGGCTTGTGCGTACAGGCCCGCCACGCGGTAGGACTCGGCGAGGTCGAGCCATATGCGCATCTCGAGTACTTTCGAGGGGGGCTCGAGCTTCCCCGCCAGATCGCGTGCCCGCTCGGCGCGCTCCACGCCGGTCGGCGCGTCGCCCAGCTGTCGCGCGGCGTCGCTGGCATGGAGCAGGCAATCGATCCGGTCCTGCAGGTATTGCGGTTCGTCCGGCAGATCATCGAGCCCTTCGCGCAGCAGCGCCTCGGCATGCGCGCGGCTTCCGGTGCGCGCAACCGCGGCGGCGAATCCGCACGCCGCGCGCGCACGCGTCGAGCGATCCTGCAATACGCGTGACGTCGAATAGGCTGCGCCGAGCATCTCGCGTGCTTTCGCGTCCTCATCCATTCGCAGGTACTCGGTGCCGATCGCGATCAGCAGGTCCATGCGATCGGCATCGCCGTCCGCGCCCTGGCGCAGCGCGATCGCTTCGGCGCGTGCGAGCAGGTCACCGACGGTGAACGGTTTGCCCGAAGGCGCCGCGTCGAACAGCAGGAAGCCGTTGAAATCGTTGATGGCCTCGGTGCGCGACAGCGCACGCAACGCGAAATCGCGCTGTTCGTTGGCGGTTCGCGCCGCGACATCTGCGCGATTGCGCTGCGCCTGCGCGACCAGCGCCTGCTGCGTCGCACGCTGCGCCTGGAACATCGTGCCGATGAGACTCGCGCAAATCACGGCGATCGCCGCTGCGGAAAACCCCACCGCGATCCGGTTGCGTCGCAGGAATTTCGACGCGCGATAGGCGAGCGAATCCGGCCGCGCGCTGACCGGCTCCTGGGCCAGGTAGCGCCTCAAGTCGTCGGCGAATGCCGCGGCCGACACGTAGCGTTCGTGCGGGTTCTTCTTCAGCGCCTTGGCGACGATGTTGTCGAGATCGCCGCGCAGTGCTCGCGCGAGCTTGTCCGGTGTCGTGCTGCGGTTGCGCGCAATGACATCGCCGGCATCGGACGCGCCGGCGAGCGGCGACGCGGCCGCATCGGACACCGGCGACGGCGCGACGTCGACGATCGACCTGACGATCGCCGCGGGCGCCTGTGTCGCATCGCCCAAGGGGTGCCGCCCGCCGAGCAACAGGTAGAGCAGCACGCCGAGGGCGTAGATGTCGGTCGCCGTGGTGATCGGGGCGCCGGTCAGTTGCTCCGGCGCTGCGAACTCCGGCGTCAGCGCCCGGCCGGCATCACGTGTCAGTTGCGTCTCGCTGCCGGTTCCGCCGTCGTCTTCCAGCAGCTTGGCGATGCCGAAATCGAGCAGCTTCACCGTGCCGTCGCTCGCAACCATGACATTGGACGGCTTCAGGTCGCGATGCACGATCAGATTGGCATGCGCATGCGTAACAGCCGCGAGGATGTCGAGGAACAGGCGCAGGCGATCGTCGACGCTGAAACGCCTGGCGTCGCAGTGGCGGTCGATGCTCTCGCCGTCGACGACTTCGACCACGAGATAGGGCTGGCCGGCGGGAGAAATGCCGGCGTCGATGAGCCGCGTGATGTTGGGGTGCGCGAGTCGCGCGAGTATCGTTCCTTCGCGCCGGAACCGGCCTTCGGCGACGTGTCCGACGAAAGCGGCGTTGAGGAGCTTGATCGCGACCTTGCCCTCGAAGCGCCCATCGCTGCGACGGGCGAGCCAGACGCTCCCCATGCCGCCGTGTCCGAGCGGCTGCTCGAGCGTGTAGGCGCCGAACGTCTGGCCCGCGAGGCTCGCGAGGTCGCCCGGCGGCGGCCGCGCCGGCCGCTCGAGATAGCCGTCCTCTTCCAGCGCGTGCGCTTCGTCGAGCAGCGCGGCAAGCTCCGCCGCGAGCGCCGGTTGCCGGGCTTCGAGCGCGGCGAGCCAGTGCGCGCGCTCGTCGACGGGAATTTCGAGCACGCAGTCGAGCAGCGGACTCAGCTTTTGCCAGTGCTCGATGTCCATGCGTGGCCGGTCAATCGATGCCGGTACCGTCACCCAACGTCTGGCGCAGGTAAACGCGCGCTTTGGTCCAGTCACGTTCCACGGTGCGCGTGGAAACGCCTCGCAGCGCAGCGATTTCCACCGTCGAAAGGCCGCAGAAGAACCTCAAGTCCACCAGTTCGGCCAACGGGGCGTCGACCTTGGCGAGCTCGTCGAGCGCGTCACCGATCCCGGAAAGCTGCCGATCATCGGCGGCACCATCGCCGACGCCGGTATCGAGGGCGATGAAGCGGAATTCGCCGCCGCGCTTCTGCGCCTTGCGCTGGCGCGCATAGTCGATCACCAGGCCGCGCATCGCGCGTGCCGCATAGGTCATGAACCGTGCGCGGTCGGGAAACGCAACGCCGTCGCGTTTCGACAAGTCGAGAAAGGCCTCGTGCAGGAGCTCGGTCGCGGAGAGCGTCACCATCGCGTTCCTGCGCAATTCGCGCCGCGCCAGGCGGCGCAGCTCGGCGTAAAGCGTCTGGAACAGCTCTTCGCGGGTGGCGGCTGGCCTGCCATCGACGGAAGCGGGCGGCGTGAACGGCGTTGAATCCATCGGAGAGCGTGCTCCGAAAATCGATACGCGCGGTCAGGCGAAGCGCCTGTTCCTTCGGGGAGAATATCGCCGCCCGGGAAATGGCGCAACGGCGCGTCGGTGAATCAGACCAGCAGCATTGCGACGACGCGCCGGCCCTCGCCGGTGAGGATGTTGAACGTGCGGCACGCGGCGGGCGTATCCATCACCTCGACGCCGACACGCGCATCGGTCAGTGCGGCAGCGAGCCGCGGATGCGGAAAGCGTTGCTTCGCGCCGGTGCCGAGCAGCACGATCTCGGGCTGGTAGTCGAGCAGCGCCGCGAAGTCGGCGGGCGCCAACGCGTCGAAGCCGCCCGGGACCGCGCCGGGATGGACGGCATCGGGGGTCAGTATCAGGCTTTCGCGGTACTCGTCGGCATTGACGCGAATCCAGCCGGGCCCCGATCCGGTGACGAGCAGCGCGACGCCGGTTTGCAAATGAAGTTTCATGATCGGTCGTTGACGGGCGTTGCATTCCCGCACCTCGCTGCGTGGCACGATGGCGGGCGTTTCGCATGGTGCATTGCAATAACGGGCGGATTTAGCGAGAATTGTAGCCGGTTGCTGCCGCCGGCCCGCTGATTCCAAGCCGTTCTGCCGCTTCCACGTCGCTCGGACGGTTCCGGGCGCTCACGTGAGAGCTCCGATGTCACTTTCTCCCGATACCCGTTTTGCGCGGCTGACGCGCCTGCCCCCCTATATTTTCTCGATCACCGCCGAGCTCAAGATGGCTGCACGACGGCGCGGCGAGGACATCATCGACTTCGGCATGGGCAATCCCGACGGTCCCACGCCGGCGCACATCGTGCAAAAGCTGGTGGAAACCGCGCAGCGCCCCGACACGCATGGCTATTCGGTGTCGAAGGGCATTCCGCGGCTGCGCCGCGCGATCTGCCATTGGTACAAGTCCCGCTGGGATGTCGATTTCGACCCGGACACCGAGGCGATCGTCACGATCGGCTCGAAGGAGGGCATCGCCCACCTGGTGCTGGCGACGCTGGGGCGCGGCGACACCGTGCTCGTGCCCAATCCCAGCTATCCGATCCACATCTACGGCCCGATCATCGCCGGCGCCGACGTGCGCTCGGTGCCGATGACGAGCGAACCCGAATTCCTCGCGCAACTGGAAATGACGATCCGGCTGTCGATCCCGAAGCCGAAAATGCTGATCCTCAACTTCCCGTCGAACCCGACCGCGCAATGCGTCGAGTTGCCGTTCTTCGAGAAGATCGTCGCGCTGGCGCGCGAGTACGGCATCTGGATCGTCCACGACCTGGCCTACGCCGACATCTGCTTCGACGGCTGGAAGGCGCCGTCGATCATGCAGGTGCCCGGCGCGCG
>Ga0070679_100003465_pt1 | contig 14453 bp, 15 predicted proteins | sample KBSC63BmetaG_FD_65652 | JGI IMG/M metagenome (GOLD analysis project Ga0070679, IMG submission 65652) | Corn rhizosphere microbial communities from Kellogg Biological Station, Michigan, USA - KBS C6-3B metaG | ecosystem: Host-associated > Plants > Roots > Rhizosphere | place: USA: Michigan... | reverse complement strand
GCGAACAAGATTGCTTCTGGTCGGTACATTCACCGTCATTGCGACACTCTATGTCTGGGATTTTCACAATCACGTGCCAACTCTCAAAGGGCACGATGGCATCCCACAGTTTGCGCAATCTATCGACGTTTTGGTCTATACCTACGCCATCCCTTACGTGATCGTCTGGGCGTTGGGTGTTTACGCCTGCATCAGCATCGCTAACTATTCACGGCACACCAAAGGCACAATTTACCGCGAGATGCTGGGAAATTTTTATCGGGGCGTGTTGCTGGTCTTTATTTGTACCTTTCTGGCGCAACTGTTAGTCGAATCAGATATCAACCTCGAGCACTTTAGCTTTCTCTTGTTCCTGATCTATTGTTTGCTACTGGCGGCCGTTATAGGCTTCACACTCATTTATCACGCGTCAGCACGCTTGCAATCACTCGAGAAGGTTTAGCCCAGGCGCCCTAGCGCATAGTTGCGGAGTACTACGGCATGATTGACCTTCGGGTCGCGCGCAGCGTAAATCAGGGTCACGGTGGGATGTTGCTTGATTGTGTCTGCGAGTGTCTGAAAAGCAGTTGAGCGGTCGAGTTCCGCCTGGTAGCGCTGACTGAATTCTTCAAATTTAGTCGACTCGTGCTTAAACCACGTTCGCAGCTCTGTGGAAGGGGCAATTTCTTTGAGCCATAGATCAAGCGCCAGTGCTTCCTTTTTCACGCCACGGGGCCACAAGCGGTCCACGAGGACTCTAAAGCCATCGTTTGGCCCGACTGGATCGTAGGCGCGTTTAAGCTTAATGTCCATAATCAGTTAAATGATACAGCATTATTAACGAACTTAGAATCTTACCGGCTGCCGTGTAAGATTACCGCGATAACCAGCACCAGATACACTAATAACCATAGAGAGTTTTGAATAACGAGCGGTACAAGCCGCTTCCTTATTTTTGAACATAATCCAAGCTTAACAGCTAAAATGTTTGATACGGCTTAGTAGCTAAAATTAGAACCCTATTTATCGAAAGTTACTGTTTGGGTCTATAGGTTGTTGGACGGCTGTGCCGACATCTTTCCAAAACCTATCTGTAGATGAATAAGACCTATTGTTTATGGTAACCCATTGGCAGCCCGTAGCGGATGCAGCGGCGCTCAACGTAGGATTTGTAAAGTTAAAGCTATATTCCACACCATCATCACTTGGGCAATTATAGGTGCCTTGCGGAACGGGCTTAAGAGATCCTATATCACTAAGAATGGTCGATGCCGCGGAAAAGCTTACTATTTTTGAAAAGTTAGTTACGCCTGGTTGATTAAGAGTGTTGGCTCTTTTTATGGCAAGTCGAGTCTTGTCGCTACCTTTTAGAGATACTCCGTTATTGGTCCTATGTTTATAAACGAATATCCCTCCAAGCATAAGTAATAAAACTACTAGGAGGACTATTATAATTTCCGTAGCACCAAAGCCTGTATCATTGCCCGCATCCATTTTATATAAGTATAACGCTCGTGGTTGTATGGTTCGAATCTAGTTAGGCCTAAGTCAAACTTAGAACCACAACTTAACAGATAACGGACGCGATATTTAAGTTGTGGGCTTGGTACGCCCGAAGGGATTCGAACCCAGAAATACCCAGTGGGCATTTTCTGTAGACGCGAGCGGAGCGTCTTATGTAACTTGGTACGCCCGAAGGGATTCGAACCCCTGACCTTTGGTACCGGAAACCAACGCTCTATCCAGCTGAGCTACGGGCGCGCACCTGAATTATTATAGACCGCTCGTGTCTATGCCAAACGCTTCAGCTGTTTTAACGCCGGCGCCTATCCATAGCTTGAGGGCCAGTCGGCCAACTCGGCCAAATGTGTTCATTGACGGTCCTATATAAACCAAGGCATTGGCGTTGTGGGTTATACGTTCGGCTTCAAGTTGCACATCTAAGAGCTCATCGAAGCTTGGATCAACCGCTACCTGCTCTCGCTTCATAACTGTATTATCTGGTAGCGACGCAAAAGAAACAAGTCAATAAAAAAAACAGAAGGCCCCGAAGGGCCCTCTGTTTGCGATATCGTTTCCGATATCGCCGTCGCCCGGAGGCGACGACCACCTCACAGTGGTAATACAAAGTTTAGTCTGGCGGCTCTTGCTTTGCAAGCATAAGCATTATAAAAATGTGTATAACCTGTGAATAACGAAGAGGTTATATCTGTAATTTTTATAAAATTTTCTGGCGCTGGCCGCCGGGAAAATGCTCTTCGTCAAACAAATACAGAGCTGAGGGGGTTAGCTCGTACAGCCGATGCTCGGTTTTGCCGGCTATAAAGTCTCTAACCCAGTCGCTACCCCGCTTAAATTTCGTAGCGTATTTTTCTACGATAGAGGGCGGATACATACTTGGCTCAAGCTTCTTGGCAGCTCCTTCGGCTTGTATGCCGATAACCGGTTCACCGATCACGCCTCTCACCAGGATCGCCGCTGCTACTCTAGGGTTGGTATCTATATCTTGGCTGTGTTGACGCGAGGGCAAGCTGGCCCAATAGAGATTTCGTTCGCTGTCTGCTAAGTAGTACACCGTGCAAATCCATGGCCGCCCATCATGGACAGTCGCCAGCTGCAGACGGAAATTTTCATTCAAGTATTGATCAAGAAGTTCGCTTGGGTTCATCTATTCACTTCTATATTTTCTTTATTGAGGGATAGGAATCTTGGTGCCTAAAGGCAAGCTACCGACGTTACTGTTGCTGGAGGCGTAGTACGAGCTGGCGATAGCTGACTTAAAGGCAGCCGTGGCGCTCGACGATGACTCAATCGGCCAGTCGTGCCAAAAACCGTTTTGATAGTTGCGCCAGTTAAACCACTGAACCATCTTGATGTTGGGGAAATTATTGGGGAGCTCAGTCGTGAGCATGCTGGTGATCCAGTTGGCTTTTTGGCCACCATACTCATAGCTGGAAACTTCGCCTATGCCCATGGGCTTGGAAGGGGCCATTTGTAATTCCATGTCGTAGCTGGGCTTGTAAATGGTAGTGAAGCTTTGTGAGGTCGAAGCTTGGTTGTAGCCATCGAAGCCAGTCCAGTCGACATACACATCGCCGGGATAGAATTTATTCAGCGCCAGAATATCGCTGCCATCTGTCGTGCCGACATTTGGTACCCACCACCAGCTGATGTTGGTAGCGCCTCCTTGATTGACGGCGACGTCATGGAAGTGGCGCCACATGTCGATGAAGTCTTGCGGCGTGTTGCCGTTATTGTAGTGAGAAGCAGTGCTCGGCCCATATCCTTCCCAATCACCGTTCATTTCTGTATCAAAACGGAGGAACATTGGCCGTCCCCAAGCCCTGACATTCTTGGCCCAGGTTAAGATCGAGGAGTCGTACTTGCCGGCCGTAATATCACGAAGGGGAACTGTGCCGGTGGCCATGTCCATAGCGACGAGTGCACCACGGTTCGTGCAGATGTCTGCCGTACTGTTATAAAACGTGGTTTGTGTCCAAGGATTCGGTTGACTGTAGTGGCAAACCGAAATTTTCTTGCCAGCGTTTTGCTCAAACCTGTCCCAGGTATTCCCTGTATTACCCCACGGCTCATCGGCCCAATTCTGTCCATTTGGCGCGGGATTACCGTAGTAGAAGGAGTATGTCTGGTCGCCATCCATAATAGCGCCCCAATAAATTGACTTAGAAGTCGTGGATAAGGCGACGGAGATGGTGACACTTTGAGATGTCGACGTGCCATCAGCCCCGACACAGGTGAGCTTGTACGTAGAGGTAGCGTTTAATGCGCCTGTACTGACATTGCTCCCGCTAGTGGGCTTGTCTCCACTCCAGGCGCCACTCGCCGTACAGCTCGTTGCATTTGTAGCGTTCCAGTTAAGGAAGGCACTGCCGCCGGCCAATACGGTCGTCGGTGAACCTGAAAAACTCAGTGTGGTTGTGGCCGGCGCTGGTCCGTAGAATGTTACAACGTCGAGGTAAAGATCTCGGCTACAATTGTTGGCGGAAAGCGAGTTGCTGACAGTAAATGAGAGGTTGTAGTTACCGGCGTCAATCGCTTTATTAGTGGTAACATTGCTCCAGCTAGAAGAAGCTGCCGATCCGCTGGCTGTGAAAATATTGCTCGGAGTCGCGCCAGTTGTAGAAATGCTCAAAGTATAGTGAGGCACATCGCCTCGGCATTTCATACCTTTAAGCGTGACAGCAAGCGATGTCGCCTGGCTAGATAACGATAGGGCACTGGTAGCCGCGCCGTCTTGGCTGAAGCGGACTGCCTGACCGCCGCTTGAGCTGCTGTCAGAAACAATGTCTGCGCCGGTTGGCAGAGTCATTGCTTCGGCTTGGACGCTCCCTACGATAGGAGTAACTGCAAAGCTGTGCCATATTAAATAACCGCCTAAGGCGGCGAAGATAAGTGCAAAAACGAGGAGTTGTCGGACCGAGAGATGTCTCGTCGTGCTTGAGACGTGCACTTTGGGTATCGGGACCTTAATTTTTCTCTTAAACATAGAGGTTATTATTTTTTTGTTGACTACTCTTATGCTTATCATATTACACCTGAAGCGCACAATATAAAATCACTATAAAACCAGTCTATCTTCGGTGAGTTTTTCACCCAGTGCCTGGCCAATAATTATTACTGTTTTTTGCGTTGAGGAAGCGGGAGATAAATACTTATCCAAAACCCTAAAGACAGCATTGCTAAGCGCGATGTTCAATCTAAATTATCAAGCATAGCTGGGCTCCATTCTTACTTTAACGGGTTTGTTTTAGTGATGCGTGAAAAAGGCAAAACTTGTCCGCGATATTTCCTGGAGTAAATAGATATGATTGATGTCGAACAAATTTGAATAATGCCAAGCGCAATGAAAACAACAGAATGAATGCAGAACGCATTTATCGTTACCAGAACAGAAGATATTAACCAAAGCGCAAAAACTCTCCTGCTTATGCATTCCGAGCACTGTTCTTTTATCAAATGATTAATTTGAGGTAGATATGCGTAGCCAGCGATTAAAGCGCTGTTAAACCAATGAGATTTGGCCTATCCATAAGTCACAGGTTGAAGTTACCTTCGCGTTCAGGTTGATGGATAACCTCCTGGACGGTGAGGTCTTTTCGCCCATTCGGTGTATGAAGTGTGATTTTATCGCCAACACTATAGCCTAACAAGGCGCATCCAATAGGCGAAAGTATCGATATTTTATTCTTCGTTAAATCAGCATCTTCAGGAAAAACCAGCCAGTATTCCCAGTCATCACCGTGCTCATCACGAAAGCGGATTTCTGAATTCATCGTGATCACATCGGGGGGTACATCTTTGGGCTCAACCAGTTCGCCTCTATCGAGTTCTACCAATAGTGCTTTATCAAAATCGTCGTGTGATTTCTTTTTAGCTAACAACTTCATCAGTCTGTCTTTGTCGAACTGTGTGATGTAAATTCTGCCCATTATCCCTCCAATCATAGTATTACTCATGACCTTAGCTCACTGCTTACTTAAGTACATCCTCGTCGGCTATCTTCTCGAGTAATCGTTTCCCAAAGTCCGGCCTATGTGTTTCGCTATCGATAGGTAAAAACGCCAGGTAAACTCCACTCAGTCGTTGGCGAGTCTGCGGATCTCTTGGATTTACTAAGATTGCGATATCATCATACTCTCCAAACTTACCTTGGCCATCTATAGTCTGCAACACAGTCTGAACCACAATATCTGTTGGTAAAGCTTCACCCTCAACCTCGTACAAGGATTCCTGCTGTGCTTTAGCTATGAGACCTGTCGCAACGTTATCAGGGTATATTGCGACGAACCGAGTGGATAAGTTGGCCGACGGGCCAACTTGCCGTTTGACATCGTCCGTTGCTCGTTCATTAAGATACTCTTGCATTGATCTAAAACCTGCAATAGCCGCACTAAGACCAGTCTTTGCCGCTTGATAAGCCGTACCGCCAGGCCACGCGTAGAAACTCGAAATGGAACATATATTAACCGACAACTCGGGTGCTTTAGCGTTAGGATATAGTTTGTTATACAACCCGAACCATCCTTTATGGAGTAGTAATGGCACGACTAAATCCAACTCAATGTCACCTTTGACTTTTGCCGAGTCTAAACGCGTAAAGTAGTCAGGAGAAAAAGCGCCAGCATTATTAACAAAAATCTCAAAGCCCTGATGTTTTTCATAGATGTCACTTATAACTTTATCGCCTTCTTTTGCCAAGTTACCCAATTCGTAGGACGCTTGGCCTTGCTCAATATAGGGCTGAAAGGACTCAGGCGGTCCGGACCGGGAAGTGCCAATGACATTAACGCCCTTCTGCAAAAGCTCTAGGGCGATTTGTTCTCCAAGACCTTTGCTTGCACCAGTTACTAAGGCGCTTTTATCCTCAAAGCTGAAATTAGATCGTTCTGCGCTACTCATTAGTTACTCCTATCTCTTTCATCTATTTGGTAAGTGGCGTACAAGACATCTTTCAAATATCTGACAAGTAGTTGGTTAGCCATAACCTGTTCGTTAGCAAGGATAAAATCGAGGCTAGGCAGCTCCCTAGGATATTGAGCTACCTTGAACTGATTATTATCAGGATCAAATTCAACCGGCAGATAGCCAGCCTCCAGCGCGTGTAACTGTTCCTGAGGGTCCGTACCACTTACTGTTTGGACGATCTCGGAATCACATTCAATAAACATGGACGATTTAATTTCTGGCTGCTTAGCAATAATTTCTGGTTCCGGCAACGCTGGCAACTGAAGTTGGACTATACGGTACAAAGGTTCGAAGAATGGCAATATTTTTGCTAGTTTTGGAGTCAAATTATGATACTTGGCGGCTGAAATTTCACTTCGAGTTATACCGAGCTCTCTATGACGCAAGGCATGAGGATGAACGCCGAGCGCCACCATGCCAAGATCTGTCTGCAAGGTTTGCCTAAGCCCTTTAGATTCGGGCGTTAATACAAAGTCCGTAGCCAACCCCGCGCCAGAAGCTTCAATGAGGGGTACAATACGTTTGAAAAAACGATCCATAATTCTCATCCCGCGGCCTGGATGATCTATTTGCGTAGCGTCACTTGTCATGAGCGGTCCCGAATCGCTATCACGATCATGAAAGAATCCTGTAGCACCCAACAGCGACCCATCATTGCCGGTAAAGATAAATCTTAGATGCTCGGTATTTTGAAATTCCTGCTTCAACCACTCTGGATTAAATATCTTTTCATCCGGGTTATCATAACGACTGGCGAAGTAATCACCTCGCATATAGGCTTTTTTGTATAGGTCTGCTACTGGTGCTGCGTACTCTTCCGAAGCCAACCTAAGACTTACGCCATGCTCAAGTACTAAGTTTGGGTCACGAAGAAGATCGTCAGCAATAGCTCGTTTTAAGTCAGAGTCGACCGGTAAATATTCGCTTGTCATTTTTGTACCCCCTAAAATCTTCCGTTCTTAACATTATTTTCCTCCTATATTCCTCACTAGCATCCGTACCTTACTACCTCTCCCAGTGTTCGCAATCTTTTGCGCAGTATTTTCTGACGTGCCTATCTATCTGCTCAAAAAGTGGCTTCACGGTGTCAGCATTAATCGAATATATTCGATTCTTTCCCACTTGCTCCACTGTTACGAAGTGACATTCTAAAAGCTGTCTTAAAGTATGTGATACGGCAGACTGGTCAGATTTTAGAGCTCTGGTCATTGCTGACACGCTCATAGGTCCTTCATGGCTGAGCAACTGGAGTAGCTTAACCCGGTGCCTATTCCCCAAAATCGTAAAGAAATGATCAAATGATATGTATTTCATATGTCAATAATATCATATGAAAAAAATATTGTCCATTGCTTCGCCTGCTATTTAGACTACAAACGCATAAAGTACAAATTTATATGCTGAAGAGTCTGCTGCGCGAACTTTCTTGAAAAGCAAACATACTAAAGCAAATTGCCACGGTTCTAATCCTGCCCGAAAACAAAAGTAGCGCCACCACGATCCAAGAAAGGATCACGATGCCGCTACTGGTACACCCGGCAGGATTCGAACCTGCGACCCCTTGGTTCGAAGCCAAGTACTCTAATCCGCTGAGCTACGGGTGCGCGTCGCGGCGTACGTCCTTGCCTCGGTTTGCCTTGCGGCAAAGGCTTCGGCTTATGACTACGCCGCTCCTTTCTAAATTTCAAACAGCCGCGGCGCGCCTTGGTTTGAAATTTAGTAGTAGGTTACGTCATTCTATCAGAATCATCTACAAAATAACAGGGGTGGGGTTTTACAAGCATAAACAGCTAGAGGATAATCAAGGTATGTTTCGCCTGATTGCTGCCGTCGATCGCAAACTTGGCATCGCCAAGCAAGGATTCATGCCCTGGAACATCCCTGAGGATGAGCAGTATTTTACCGATCAAACTAAGACGCATGGCGGCAATGTCCTCACGGGCAAAACTACTTTTCAGCTGGCGTATCTAGGGAAGCCGCTCGAAGGCCGGCAAAATTACATATTGACCCACGACAAGGCTCCCATTGAGAACGCAAATGTCGTCAATAATCTCAAAGATTTTTATAACCACTTTGAGCACACCGATGTCTGGGTATCCGGCGGCGCCAATGTGTTCGCGCAGATAATGCAGGACGGCAAGGCAGATGAATTATGGCTGACTCAGATAGAAGCGGATTTCGGCTGCAATCAATTTTTCCCAGACTTTAGCCATGATCACTACGACCTTGTGCAAGAAAGCGACTTGCGCGAGCAAAATGGTTTTATATTTCGTTACGTAATCTATAAAAGGGTGAGCCCTTGAGGCTCACATAATATCAGTTTCTTCCTGGATTTGGTTGGGCAAGCTGGCCTTATTGGCCGGCGCTGCATATTCAGCCGGGCTGATAAGACCGGCTTTTCGCGCTGCGAGCCGCGTACGGGGTGAAATGTTTCGTGAAAAGTAAACGCTTTGTCGCATGAGGCCTCCTTTGTACCCAGTGGAGGTACTTATCCAGTATAGGCAGCGACTGTTCAGCTAACAGTTAGATTGTTTACAACAGAGTTGTTAGAAACTTCATAGTGCTGACGGACAGCCTTCTTTATGCTGAAGAGTATGCAAAGCGTAAAGGAGGCAAAGACGATGTCGGGCGAATTTGAATTAAAATGTCACCCAATCAGCAAGTCTTATTTTGACTTCAATCGTCAATTTGGCGACTTTGAGCCCGCGGTATAACGTGTGCCGCGGCTCGTTTACGAGCGTTTTGTTTTAATTGTCCTAGCAATCAGTCAAAAGGAGGTACATGAGCATCATTGTAGCTATTATTTTAGGTGGTATCGTCGGCTGGATCGCCAGCCGTATAATGGGCCGTGACGAAGGTATTCTGGCCAGCATTCTCATCGGTATCGTCGGCTCGTTTATCGGTAGTTTAATTTCTAGTTTACTTACGGGCAGCGACCGATCGTTCTTGGCGTTTAGCTGGAGCGGGCTTCTGTGGTCGCTCATTGGCGCGGTCGTACTGGTGGCGATCATGAATGCTGTTTCCAGGCCACGACACCACACGATCTAAGCCCCTCCCACCTTACCGTAACACCTCTCCTTATCGGAGAGGTGTTTTGTTTGCTTGCGCTTAGGGAATAGCGTAAGCATAATATCTCTATATGGGTAGGCACCGCAAAAAAGATGTCGGCGCGATTGTCAGAAAGTCTGGAGTGAGCTTCCGGGTCTGGGCGCCGTTTGCTGAACACGTCAGCGTGACCGGCTCCTTCAATGATTGGGGACTCACTGATATGCAGAGCGAAGGCGATGGCTATTGGACCGTAGATGTGCCAACCGCCGAAGCAGGGCAGGAGTATAAATATGTCATCAAAAACGGCGACAAGACGCTTACCAAAAACGACCCGCGAGCCCTGCAAGTAACCACGACAGGGGGTAACTCGGTCATTGTGGATCCTGAGTTTGATTGGGAGGGCAGCCAACGACAAGCAATTCCTTTCAACCAACAGGTGATTTATGAACTACACATCGGCACATTTAACCGTCCTGACCCAGCGACGACCGGCACTTTTGCCTCAGCAGCCGAAAAACTTGATTATCTCGCGGCGCTCGGCGTGACGACGCTGGAAATTATGCCGGTGGCCACCATGTCGATGACACGAGAATGGTGGGGCTACACGCCAGACTATATTTACGCCGTCGAAGCTCTCTATGGCGGCCGACGGCAGTTTCTAGAATTTATCAAGGCTGCTCACGCGCGAGGTATGGCGGTTATCTTGGACGTGGTGTACAACCACTTAGGCCCAGATTCGAGCCTCGATATCTGGCAATTCGATGGCTGGAGTCAAGACGATAAAGGCGGCATTTATTTTTATAATGACTGGCGTTCCAAAACACCTTGGGCTGACACGCGGCCTGATTACGGTCGGCCAGAAGTGCGGCAGTATATTCTCGATAATGTCCGCATGTGGCTGAATGACTTTCGCCTGGATGGACTCAGGGTCGATTCGACTATCTTTATCCGGAACGCCAAGGGTAATAATGATGATCCCGGCAACGATCTACCCGATGGCTGGTATTTACTGCAAAAAATAACCGATCTGGCCAGGAAAATTGAGCCGGCGGCGCTGGTTATTGCCGAGGATGTCGGTGCCAATGGCTACATTACCCTGCCAGTGAACAAGGGCGGCGCTGGCTTTAGCAGTCAATGGTCGACGAATCTCCCGCACGCGCTGCGGGGCGTCTTGGATGCTGTCAACGATGCCGACCGGAACCTCTTGGGGCTTTGCGACGAACTCTGGGCTAACTATCGAGCCGGCACCTTTTATCGGGTGGTTTACAGCGATTCGCATGATACGGCCGCCAATGGTGGCGCTCGGCTGAATGAAGAGATTACACCGGGCAACCCCGGCAGCTTATATGCCCGCCAACGTTCGCTGCTGGCGTCCGTCGTGGTATTGACGGCGCCCGGCATCCCCATGCTGTTGCAAGGTCAGGAATTTATGCAAGGTGGTAGCTTTAGTGATTGGCAAGCGCTTGAATGGGAAAAAGCCGAGCAATTCAAAGGCATTGTCGAGGCTACTCGACACCTCGTAGCCCTGCGCAAAAACATGCATGGCAACACCGTAGGGCTCATCGGCAATTCATTCAATATTCTCCACGTCGATGACGGTCAGAAAGTTCTTGCCTATCACCGCTGGCAGGATGGCGGACCAGGAGATGATGTGGTCGTGGTGCTGAATTTTGCCAATAAATTATATGAAGATTATAAGCTGCCATTGCCGCGCGGTGGCGAATGGCGGGTGCGCTTTAGCAGCGCCTGGAGCGGCTATAGCCCCGATTTCAAAGATGTTGCATTAGGCAATATAACGGCAGAAAACGGCCTAGCAACCTTTAAACTACCTCCGTACTCCGCGCTGATCTTATCGCAGGGCGACTAAGTGTCTAAACAAATCCAGCTAGCTCCAAGGAACACCGACTGACTTTAAGAATATTTGGGTACACAGTGACCCTCTCTTAGCTGCATCAAAAAGCATGGTCGGATCATTGGTGTAGCGATAATCTATGTATTGGCTGACGGTGGTATCTGATTGCGGTACATGAGGATTGCCCTTAACAATTTTTACCTCATAGTCTGTTAAATGAATAGAATTGCCGTTCCGTATTTCAGTTCTATCGCCTATTTTTCTAATTATTTCAACTTCGACGCCAAGTTTTTGTTTTCCAGCGCGCTTTATACCCGCTTCAATACTTTCATTGTGCATGAGCGTGATAGCGGGGAAACCCCAAACTCCTCTTAATTCATCCGCAGGGTCCATATCCCGCCTAACGATTAAAAAGTCCCCAACTTCATTAGTTATAACTAGTGCGATTGATTCTTTTTGAATGACTTTATTATAGCGCTAGCGCCGCGCGATATATTTCCAAGCAACGCTGGGTATGGAGGCCATCGGCGCCAGGCGCGATTGAAATACCCATGACCACTCATTTTCTGTTCCCATGATCTGATCACGCAGGAGCTGGGCAGCCACCGTGCCGTTGGACAGTCCCCATTTCTTAAAGGCCGTCGCCACATAAAGATTTTGTGACCACGAGTACAATTTGCCGACGAGCGGTATCTCATCATAGGCCTGATAATCACGATCCGACCAGCGATGGGTAATAGCTTTCACACCAAAGCGCTGCTCGGCATAGTCCGCTAGTCGCTGAAAATGTTCGCTTCGGTTGGTGCGGAATACCGGCAAGTGGCCTTCTCCGCCAACGAGTAAAAACCAAGCATCGTTATGGCGAACTGGCAGGATTGAATATTCACGAGAATCAGTCGATATGTACATGCCATTGAATTTTTTTGGTAACTCACCGGCCACGATATAAGATTCAGTTGGATACTCTAGCAGGCAGTAGCAGCCGCGGGCTGCCAGTGGCAAGGTCGGCACGTTGGTGGCGACGATAATGCACCCTGTATGCACTGTATGCCCACTCGCTTTTACGTACGGCTTCTGGCCGTCATGAATTCGAGTGACACGGCTGTTTTCAAAGATGTAACTCCCCGAACCATTTATACTCCTGGCCAGAGCCGATAAATATTTTTGAGCATTAAATGTAGCTTGGTTTTCAAATTTTACGGCGGCTACCACCTTAAAAGGCAGCGGCGTTTCCGTCACGAACTTAGCAGGCAAGCCGAAGCTTTCGGCAATTTGGGCTTCCTCGCGAAAAGCGGCGCGCTGAGAGGCATCTCGGGTATAGACATAATTATCCTCGCGTCGCCAGTCGCAATTAATCTTCTCTCTCTTAATGATATTGGCGACTAGTTCCACGGCGACTTGGTTGGCTTGCCCGTAGATCTTGGCAGCCCTCGGGCCGTGATTCCGCTGCAACTTTTCGTAACTCAGATTGTGCTGTGACGTAATTTTGCCTGTCGTTCGGCCGCTGGTGCCCGCTCCTATAGTCCGTTTTTCGAGCACCGCCACTTTCATGCCTGAACTTTTCAATAAGTAGGCGGCCGTCAGCCCGGTGATCCCGCCGCCGATTATCACGGCATCCACCGTTATGTCAGCCGAGAGAGCAGGATAGAGTTCACTGGGCGAACTGTCGCGCCAAAGTGAAGTTTCAGCCTCAGGCAATGTCAGCATATTGATACTGTAGCGGACTGGCTGTGCTGAGCAGTTGCTTATCTTACAATAAAAGTGCGCGGGCCAGCTGAACGTTGTATTTTTACCTCTTTTATTGCAATCCACAAGTGTTTGTCGCATAGTAGCCGCTGTAACGGGATGAAAAACAGAAGTCGATGAGTGTCTCGCAGGAATTTTTACATGAGAGCTTGCCGTTGGCGAGCTCAGCTTTTGAAAACCCGACCGTACTCATAGGGGCGATGGCGGCATTAGGTACGGGCGGGCTCGCCATCAGCAGGCTACATGAAAAATGGCATCAATACATCGACATTGGTCACGTGGGCGTTTGGCTTAATGGAGATGCGATACCGCGCACTAAAACAGAACCGATATGGATTCCTCACAAGTTTAATCCACTTAACCTACCTGCTTATAATCCTTTGCGTCGAGTGCCTTTGTCTGACGAGGATTTACAGGAAGGAGAGTCGAGGTACAGGATTGTTCCGCCCGGATTTTACTGGGTGTTGCCAGGTAAAAAACTTCAACCGGTTCCTATCGGCCAGGAAACTGATTTAATTGCCTTTGAGCGCGAGAGCAAAAGCGATGATCGTCGAAAACTTGAGGTTAGCGCTTCACTTTATTGGCGAATTTCTCCAGAGGGCGACAACCCCGTAATGTTTTTAGATAATATCGATAGCAGAAAGATAGATAAGAAAGCGGATTCTACATATTCTGTCGACGAATTAAAGCAACAGGCGAAAGAGAGAATACAGTCTATCGGCAGGGCATGCCTGGGCCTGGCAACTGCAGGGTTCTCGGCGGGTAGGCTGCTGGATCTGGACCAAAACGATCACGACCGGCAAATCGTAACTGATAAAACTTTATCATTGGCGGCTGAACGGCTCGGCCCTGTCGGCCTGGAGTTGTTAAATGTTGATATCAATCCAGTTGTGCGCAGCGATTATGAAATTCATAAACAAGGCCTCGAAAGTTTAGGCGAACAGCCTGACCTAGATAAGCCGGGTGCCGCCGCTGCGAGCGCTGCCGCAGTTGGAGGTCGCCGTTTGTACGTTGTTCCTGGCGACAGTCAGCCTGGCGGCGACGCCGCTTAGAAACTTGCCAAAACAGGGGTAATTTGCTAAAGTTTCAGGGTTGAACTTGCGTAGTTTCACTTTCGACGCTTCGCTCAAAGTCTACAGAAAATGTCCACTGGACATTTCCGGGCCATTAGCTCAGCTGGTTAGAGCACCTGCCTCTTAAGCAGGGTGTCCAGGGTTCGAGTCCCTGATGGCCCTCCAAATCAAGAAGCCCCTGTTGGGGGCTTTTTGATTTGGTTGTTACGAGAACCCGACCGGCGTAGCCGAGGGTTCGTTCGTGAGGAGCTCTCGCAGGTGCTTGCATC
>Ga0070679_100003461_pt1 | contig 14455 bp, 10 predicted proteins | sample KBSC63BmetaG_FD_65652 | JGI IMG/M metagenome (GOLD analysis project Ga0070679, IMG submission 65652) | Corn rhizosphere microbial communities from Kellogg Biological Station, Michigan, USA - KBS C6-3B metaG | ecosystem: Host-associated > Plants > Roots > Rhizosphere | place: USA: Michigan... | reverse complement strand
TCGTATCGGAAGACCGTGAGGTTGTGCCGTCCGAGAAAGCTCTCGAACAACCCCTGGAAGATCATGCGGACTCCGCGCTCGACGTTCGCGCCGAAGTAGAGCACGAAGTCCACGGCACCGGCTCGCTGTGTTTCCTGCCGGAAGCCGCAGATCTGCTTCCGTCCAACCTCGTAGCGAGCGTGATCGCGCCACTGGTCGGTTCGCGTAAAGGTCTGGGTATATCCCAGGAGGACGACCAGCGACGGATAGACGTTCTCGACCGCGCCGACCACGGAATACGCGGTGGCATCATGGAGCGGCTGATCGTCCTCGACGCTCGGCCGATTCAGGTTGATCAGCTCTGGGAACACCAGATACGACGATGACGTCAGCGGGTCCGTCTCGCGAAAGCAGACGTTGTGTCGCAGGAAGAGCAGGACCGCGGAGTCGAGGAGCGCTTCACGCTCCACGCGCGACAGTCCCTCGAGCTCTCGCGGCGTATACTCGCCGGACAGCAATCGCTTCTCCTCGAGCGACCCGAGCCCTCGCGCATTCCTCCGAGCCTCGAGCACGAGGCTCGCGGCGAGATTGTGCAAGAGCTCGGGTGCGAGGAGCAGCCGCTGCGCGCCGGTCGATGTGCGCAACCGGCGAACATACCCGTGGTTTTCGAGGTGTCCGACCGCCGAGTCCAGTTCGACGTCGCTGAACCGCCACGCGGGATCGGTCGCCTCGAGGCGCGCTCGGAGCTCGCCCATGGAGATGATGGGATCGCCGCTCTCCTTCAATCCGAGCACGTAGTCCTTGACGCGCTTGAAGGTGCTCGTGGTGATGGTGGCCGTCTTCCGTTCCCACGAGATCGATCGCTGCATCTCGAGCATCAGCTCCGAGATCCCTTCCCCGCGCAGTGCACTGGTCTCGACGAAGCTCGCGACCCCGCGCTGCGCGCAGAACGCCTCCACCTCGGCGCGCGTCAACCGCAGCGTTCCGCGATCGGCGCGTGCGGCAACGAGGATGATGCGAGGACCGTCGCCGACGACCGAGAGCTGCTTGAGCCAGAATTCGACGCCGTGCAGCGGATCCCGGGTATCCGTCGCATCGAACACGACCAGCGCGACGTCGACGTCATCGAGAAACAGCGCGTGAACGATGCGATAGTCGGGCTGGCCGGCGAGATCCCACAGAACAGGCTCGCACTGCGTCCCGTCATCGCGGGTTCGATTCAGCTCCGGCAACAGCCAGAATTGCTGGCCGTGAGTTGATGAGTGTTCTCTGAATTCACCATGCGAGAGACGCCATCCGAGACCGGTCTTCCCCACCCCGGAATCACCGACCAGCACGAGCTTCGCGGTCGTGTAGCTGATCGCGGCCGGAGATGGAGCGAAGGTCTGAACCCTGGCGCCGAGGTGCCACAGCGCCACCGAGCCGGCCGAGGCGACGGCGACGAGATCCGGAGTCAGCGGGTTGATCGCGACGGCCTGCCAGACGACGCCCGCGTCCGAGATCGGCGTGGTCTGAAGACATGCGCCCGACTCGACGTCCCAGACCCGCAGCGAGCTGCCGGGGTTGAAATCGCGGCTGACGAGCAGTCGCCCGTCGGGCGAGAAGCGAACGCAGATGACTTTCGAAACGTGCCCCTGGAGCGAGCGGAGCTCGCGGCCGGTCTCGGCATCCCAGATCTTGATGGTTGCGTCGTCGCCGCAACTGGCCAGGATCCTCCCCGATGGATCGAACTCCACGTCGAGCACCATCCCGCCGTGGCCGCGCAGCCTTCTGATCAACTCGCCCGATTGCGACGCGCAGACCGCGATGGTTGCATCGTCACCAGCGGTGGCGACGATCGGCTCCGTGGGGTGGAACGCGATCGCGTTCGCATCTCCCGTGTGGAAGCCGAGCTGCTTGGGCTCGGCCGTGGAGCCCGGCTCCCACAGAAAGACCTCGCCTCCTTTGCCAGCGCTGCCCAGCAGCGATCCGGTCGGGGCAAAACGCACCGCATAGATGGAGTCGTGGTGGAGCGTGAACGACTGCATCGTTTGGCCGGAGGCGAGGTCCCAGATTCGAATCGTCCGGTCTCTGGCGGCGCTGGCGAGCCTCGAGCCGGTGTGATCGAGATCGACGGCCCACACTTCGTCCGAGTGTCCCTCCAGCACCTGCCGAATGCTCGCGTCCTCGGCGTTCCAGATCACGATTCTCTTACCGACCGGAATCGCCAGGAATCGGCCATCGCGCGACCAACACAGCCGGCCGACCTCCCCCGGGCCCTCGAGCGCGATCGTTCGCGCCAGCGCGGCGGTAGACGCGCTGGACGCGATGGCAGAATCGGCGCTCATGTCACCGGCTCGAGGCTGGTGGAAGCCAGCTCAACGCCGCGGCAGCGTCAGCGCGATCAACGACGTGTGCTCGCCCTGTCCGCTGGCGAACACGATGTACTGCTTGCCTTGATGCAGGAACGTCATCGGTACGGCGGTGTTGACCGTCGGAATCGCGACCGCGCCGACCTGCTTGCCCGTGGCTTTGTCGAACGCGTAGAGCTTCGGTCCGACGGGCGCCGCACCCGCGCCACCGCCGCGTCCACCACCCTGCGCTGCCCCACCGCGTGCGCCGCGACCGCCGCCACCCTGACGACCCGTCCCGTGGATCACGAGCGTCTTCGTCGTGATGACCTCCGCCTGGCCGCCGAGCGCCGGAACGCGCGGTAACTGAACGTCGGTGAACAACGGATCGTTCGTCGTCTGCTCGCGCCACTGGTTGCCGTTCGGCACCCACCACTTTTTGTCGCCGGTGTTGAGATCGTACGCCGTGATGCCGCCGAGTTGCTTCGGTTTCAGGATGGACACGCCGCCGATGGTCGTCGGGACCCGGGCACCGAATCCGCCGCGGCCGGCCATTGCTTCGCTCGGTTGGTAGCCCGGCGGCGGCTTGATCGCGCCGATCTTCCCGCAGCTCTCGTGCGGCTGGCTGTAGCGGTGCTCGGAGCACGGATCGTGTGCGACCTCGATCGTGTTGAGTCCCGACTGGCCGCCCACGTAGAGCATGCCGGTCTCGGGATCGGCGGCCGCACCGCCGTCGATGTTCACGCCGCCGCTCGCACCGGGCGCATACCACGAGCAATCGAAGCCGCTCTTCCCCGACCCGTCCGCCAGCGACGGCGGAATGAAGTACGGTCCCATCCGGCAGCGTTTCGCGAGCTTCAATGCGGAATCTTTGATTGCAGGTGTATAATCGATCAGATCGCTCTCGACGAGCCCCTGCTGCGCGTACGGCGCCGGACGGCTCGGGATGGGCTGGGTCGGCGACGTCTCCTCACCCGGCACCTCGGTCTGCAGCACCGGCGTCTCGGTGATCGGCCAGATCGGCTCGCCCGTCACGCGGTCGAGCACGTAGACGAAGCCCTGCTTCGACGTCGCCGCGATCACCTTCCGCCTCTGACCATTCACCGTCACGTCGAGGAGGTTCGGCGCCATCGGGAAATCGTAATCCCAGATGTCGTGGTGCACCGCCTGGAAATGCCACCTCCGATGCCCCGTCTTCGCATCGAGCGCGACGATACTGTTCGCGAAGAGATTGTTGCCCGGCCGATGACCGCCGTATTCGTCGCTCAATCCTTCGCCCACCGGGATGTACACGAGCCCGAGATCCGGATCGGCAGTGTATGTCGCCCACGCGTCGGCCTTGCCGGTGCCCGGCGTATCCTGCTTCGACCCGTTCTTCCACGTCTCGGCGCCGAATTCTCCCGGCTGCGGAATGAGATTGAAGTTCCAGAGCTGCTTGCCCGTGTGGACGTCGAAGCCGCGGATGTGACTCTCGATGTTGTGCAGATGCAGCGGATAGTATCCATGCATCGACGAGTTGCCGACGATGATCACGTCGCCGACGACGATCGCCGGCGAGCTGTTCGCGATCTGGCCATGCGCGGGATCGATACCCGTCGTGCCATCGGCGCCGGTCTTGGTCTTTGGATTCCACTTCTCGCCCGGCCGTGCCTTTCGCGCGGGAAAGGCTTCGCTGATCTCGTTCGGCCCGCTGTCGTCCACCGCGAGTGGAACCAACGGAAATCCGAGGCCTTCTTCGAGATCGACGATGCCGCCCTTGCCGAACTTCGGATCCGGCTTGCCGGTCTTCGCGTCGATCGAGACGAGATGATATCCGGGCGTGATGACGATCGCCCGCTCGTTTGTCCCGTCGGTCCAGTACGCGAGGCCGCGGCCGGCGAACTGGCGCGGCGCCTTCTGCCAGCGAATGCCCTCGTCCATGCCCCACTGCCAGAGGGTCTTCCCTGTCGCGGGATCGATCCCGAACGCCTTGCGGTGATTCGTCGCGACGGTGAGCAACTTGCCGTTCGCGTAGAGCGGTGTCGTTCGATAATACTCATCCTCACCGTACTGTCCGGCGTTCCATTGCCAGGCCACCTGGAGCGAATCGAAGTTGTTCGCGTTGATCTGGTCGAGCGCGGAGTAGCGCGTGCTCCATGCGTCGGCGCCCCAGTAGCGCCATTCACCGGGCTTGTTGCCTCGCACGAGCGGATCATTGGGCTTGGCGTTCGACTGCCGGACCTGGAAAACGAGCGCGCCGGCGATTGCTACGCCGCCAGCGATGGCTCCGAACCAACGTCGCATCATGGCTTCGCCCTCTTTGCGGTGGTGGTGCTGCTCGGCTTCTTCACCTCGATCCTGAACTTCTTCAACGAGTCGGCGTCCGGATAGATCTCGTTCGGCCCGACCGGCAAGGCATTCATCTTCAGCAGATACGCGACGACGTCGGCGACATCCTCCGGCGCGAGGCTTCCGGGGTCGTTCTTCGGCATGCGCGTGCTGACGAACGTGAATAGATCGGAGAGTGGACGCCCGCGCCACCACTTGGTGAACGTGGGGCCGGTGTGCGATTGCGGAGTGTGACAGGAGCGACAACTCCCCGCGTACACATCCTTTCCGCGCGATGCCTGGTCATTCGTGTAGACGCCGTCGAGCGTCGACGGGCCCGTGGGCTCGGGCGCCTTCGACGCTGCCTTGGCGGGAGCTTTCTTTCTCGCCGCCGTCTGAGCATTCGCGCTTCCGATCCACCCGCAAGCCAGCACGACTACGAATACGCTTCGAAACGCCCTCACTTCCCCTCCGCATGCACGAGCACGCCGGCGTCTCTCGCCGGCAGCAATCGGCGCCTGAGCTCGAGCACGAGCCACGCTGCGCCAGCGATGATGAGCAGCAACATCAACCCACGGATGACGCTCGCGAAGAACGCGGCGTCGAACACTGGAAGCTGGAACTCGTAGCGCGACAACACCGCGCCGCGATCGAGCATCCAGTGCCAGGCCGTGTGAGCCACGAACGCCGACAGAATGATCGTCCCCATGCGTTCGGCGACGACGTGCGAGAATGCCCAATTGAGCGCCGGCACCATGAGCGCGAGCACGAACAACTGTCCCAGCTCGACGCCGACGTTGAACGAGACGAGCGACGTGGCGAGATGCCCGCCCGCGAACTGCAACGATTCACGCAACGCGAACGAGAACCCGAAGCCGTGCACGAGCCCGAAGCCGAACGCCACGAGCGCGCGCCGCTCGAGCTTCGCGCCGACGATGTTCTCCAGTGCCATGTACACGATCGAGGCCGCGATCAGCACTTCGATCAGCGGCGGGAACCAGAAGGCATCCGGCGCGAGACCGCTGGCCGAGGCGATCAGCGTGATCGAGTGCGCGAGCGTGAACGCCGTCACGATCGCGAGCAGCGGGCGAATGCGACGGAACGGAATGACGAGGCAGAAGATGAACAACAGGTGGTCGAAGCCCGTCAGAATGTGCTCGATGCCGAGCGTGACGAAGCTCGCTGCCGCCTGATACCAGTGCGGATCGAGCCGCACGAGCCCCGGATCGCCGAGGTACTCGAAGGCGTGCTCCGCGCCGCGCGGCGGTGCGTAGCGCAGCACCGTCGTGGTCCGCACGCCGAGGCGCGCGAGCGTGGGGCGAATGGAGAAGCGCGCGCTGTCGGACGTGATCGGATACTCGATCACCACGTCGAGCATCGCCTGCTTCCAGAGCAACTCGGTATTCAGCGGCAGCGGCGCAGACGTCGCATGCGCGAGGGCCGACTCGTACGACCCGAACGAGCGATCGGACGGCAGCGAGATGCGCGTCGCGGTGATCGTTGGCGACGAGAGACGGGCATCGTCCTCGTAGAGCTCCAGCCCGTCGGAAAGCCACACGCGAGCGGGCCCGGCGAGCAGCGGCGCCACGCGATCGAGATCGAGATAGCCCGGCCCGTGCAGCGGAAAGTTGACGTCGCGCATGGCCTCGAGCGGCACACGCATCACGACCCGCAGCGTATGCCCCTCGGGACGGATGAATGCGGTCACGAGGACGCTCGACGGAATGTCGTGCGCGTGCGTCGACGAGGGAAACCCGAAGACCAGGCCGAGTGCCAGCGTGAGGGCGCCTGCGGCCAGCCGGAAAGGTCGGCGGTGAATCATGGCGACGCCCAACATATCGCGTGAGCAGTCGTTCCGCATCGTCTCGACGCGGCCGGCCGAGAACATTTGCCGCCGACGGCGCATCTGGACGAGGTCCCTTCGCGCGGCGTAGAATCACGCGTTCCGATCGCCCCTCCAGCGTGGAGATTCGATGCAGCGTTGCAGTGTTTTCCTCAGTGGCGCATTGCTCGTCGGGAGTACCGCCTCGGCGTTGGCGCAGGCGAAGAAGGCATCCAAGCCGTCGCCGCCTTCGCCGGCCGCGATCGTGAAGACGGCACCGGCGTTCGAGGTCGACCCGATGTGGCCGCGCCCCATGCCGAACCACTACATCCTGGGTTCGGCGACCGGAGTCGCGGTCGATTCGCGCGATCACGTCTTCGTCGTGAACCTCACCGACAGCTTCAACCAGCGCACCGAGAGCGGGCTGGCCACGAATCCGCCGACTGGCGAGTGCTGCGCGCCCGCGCCGAATGTCGTCGAGTACGACGCGGCGGGCACGCTCGTCGGGCACTTCGGCGGACCAGGGCCCGGCTACAACTGGCCGGAGCAGAACGCGGGGATCGCCGTCGACGACGCTGGCAACCTCTGGATCGGCGCGCAGGGCGGCCAGGACACCCGCATTCTGAAATTCTCACGCGACGGCAAGTTCATCGCGCAATTCGGGCAGGCCGCTGCGCCGATCGCGACGCAAGCGTCGCGCGGACCGGACACCGCATATCAGGGCGTATCACCCGGCCGCGGTGGTCGCGGTCGCGGCCGAGCGGTAACGCCCGCGCTTCCGGCGAACAGCCTGAGCATGGACACGTTCGGCGGCGCCGCTGGCTTCTCCTTCGACACGAAGGCGAACGAGGCCTTCGTGGCCGACGGGATGCGCAATCATCGCGTCGCGGTGCTCGACATGAACACCGGCGCGATCAAGCGGATGTGGGGCGCGTACGGCAACAAGCCCGACGACGCCGCGGTGCCCAAGAGTTATGATCCCAGCGCGGCGCCGGCCAAGCAGTTCGGCGCGCCGGTGATGTGCGCGAAGCTGGCGAGCGATGGTCTGGTGTACGTCTGCGACACGCAGAACGATCGCATCCAGGTCTTCAAGAAAGACGGCTCGTTCGTGAAGGAGAAAGTCATTGCGCCCGAGACGCGCGGCACTGGCTCGGTGTGGGACGTCGCGTTCTCGCGCGATCCGGGGCAGAGGTATCTCTACGTCGCCGACGGCATGAACATGAAGGTGTGGGTGCTCGATCGAGAGTCGCTCGACGTGCTGACGAGCTTTGGCGACGGTGGCCGGCAGCCGGGCCAGTTCTATGCGGTGCACAGCGTCGCGGTGGACTCGAAGGGCAACATCTACACGGTCGAGACGTACGAAGGCAAGCGTGTACAGAAGTTCAATTACAAGGGTATAAAGCCGGTGACGAAGACGAACGAGGGCGTGCTGTGGCCCATCGCGCCGAGGAGCAAACCATGAGCACCGCATCGCCGCGCGGCCGCGCCCGGCTCATCATCCTTGGGTTCGTCGCCTCGTTCGTCGGTCTCGGCCTCGCGGAGCGCGCGCTCGACGCTCGCACGGCCACGCATGCCGTCACGGCACCGCGCTTCGAGGTCGATCCGCTCTGGCCCAAGCCCCTGCCCAATCACTGGGTCCTGGGCAACGTGATCGGTGTCGGTGTCGACGCGCAGGACCACGTCTTCATCGTGCATCGCAACGACACGTTCGATCCGCAGAAGGAGATCGGCGCGGTGGCCAAGCCCACGCCGCTGAGCGAGTGCTGCGTGCCCGCGCCGCCGGTGCTGGAGTTCGATCCGGCGGGCAATCTGATCAACGCGTGGGGCGGTCCTGCGCCGGGGCACGATTGGCCGGAATCGAATCATGGCATCTCGATCGACAACAAGAACAACGTGTGGATCGGCGGCAATGGAACGTGTCCGCCGCCCGGGTCGGCCGAGTGTCCCGCGGGCACGATCGACTCCTTCATTCTCAAGTTCACGCACGACGGCAAGTTCCTGATGGAGATCGGAACGCCGCATTCGACGGTGAACAGCAACAGCACGACGAGCTTCGGCCGCGTCGCCAAGATCTCGTTCGACGTCAAGGCCAACGAAGCGTTCATCGCCGACGGCTACGGCAACAAGCGTGTCGCGGTGATCGACATGGACAACGGGAAGATCAAGCGCTTCTGGGGCGCGTACGGTCATGTGCCGTCGGACTCGAACCCGGGGCCGTACGATCCGAAGGCGCCGCTCGATCCGCAGTTCCGCAACCCGGTGCACTGCGCGGAGCCGACGCCGGACGGACTCGTGTACGTCTGCGATCGCGTGAACGACCGGTTGCAGATCTTCAGGAAGGACGGCTCGTTCGTGAAGGAGAAGATCTACTTCCCGCTCACCAAGGGTGACGGGTCGGTGTGGGACATCGCGTTCTCCCGCGACCCGCAGCAGAAATACATCTTCATGGCCGACGGAAAGAACGAGCGCGTCTACGTGATCGACCGGCAATCGCTCGACATCCTCACGCAGTTCGGCGACGGCGGCCGCCAGCCGGGGATGTTCTTCGCCGTGCACTCGATCGCGACGGATTCGAAGGGCAACATCTACACGGCCGAGACGTACGAGGGCAAGCGTATTCAGAAATTCGTATACAAGGGCGTGGGAAGCGTCGCACAGAATCAGGGCGTGGTCTGGCCCGGACGCTGAACGTGGCGACGACTCGGCCAATCCGGCGGCGCGCCAGACGACTGCTGCTTAGAGAACACTCATGGACCTCTCGGCCACATTCATCGACACGTCACGCCACTTTCTGAGCACCGAGTATCGCACGAAGCTTCGCGCGGCCGTGCTCGCGATGCCGCCCGAGGCGATCTGGTGGCGCGCGAACGACCAGTCCAACAGCGTCGGCAACCTGCTGCTGCACCTCGCCGGCAATGTTCGCCAGTGGATCGTATCCGGTGTTGGAGGGGCAGCAGACTCGCGAGACCGCGCCGGCGAATTCGCGGCGCAGGCCGGTGGTGGCGCGGAGGAGCTGCTCGCAAACCTCGAGCGCGCGCTCGACGACGTGGATGCCGTACTCGCGCGTCTCACGCCCGACGATCTCGCCGCCCGCCGCACGATCCAGGGCCGCGAGATCTCCGTCTTCGAAGCCATCTACCACGTCGTCGAGCACTTCTCGCTCCACCTCGGCCAGATCATCCTCGTCGCGAAGATGCACGCGCCCGGAGCGGTGCGGTTCTACGAGGATGCCGGCGGCCTGGCCCGTCGGATCTGGCCGGCGCTCGCGCACCAGCCAGTGCAGCAATGACAGCGGACGACTCCAACGATCATCCGACGAGCACACCGGCAAATTCGAGCAGGTCCGCGATCGTGAACATCCCGGGCACAGCGCTCGGAAGCGACGGTGCGAAGCCGGGCACGTTCATGAAGGAATCGCGATCGCGCTTGAGCATTCTGATAAACGTCTCGCATACGATGCGCGCGCCGACGGGGCCGAGCTGGTTGCCGTCGTTCGTCACCCTGGCTTCGCGCAGCACGTAGTACCAGAGCGGCGTCTTCGCGAGGAATAGTCCGGCGTCTTCCTGAAGCAGCGCGACCTCCGTCGCGGGGAGACCGGCTGTCAATTCCCCCGCGGCGAGCGGCTGCACTCCAAGAGCGCGGGCCGCCCCCTGGCCGCTCGGCAAACCCAACGCCAGGCCGCGACGCAGATTCCGCGCGGCGAGAACCGCCATGAGCCCCGAGCCGCCGGGAATCGCTTCCAGGCCATTCGCGAGCACGCTGTCGATCGGGCGAGCATGATTGAAGCTCCCCGCGACTGGATGGGTCGTCTCGAAGAACATGTTGAAGTCCACCGTCCAGTTGGAGAGCACGGGCAGCCGAGGAACGCGAATGAAGTTGAAGACATTCGCGAGCGTGCTCACCGCGGCTGGGAGTGACGAGTTCAACACATAGCCGTTCCGAACCATGCTGTGACCGAATCGATACGCGGCCATCGCGAATTCCGCCGGCATGCTGAATGGAGCGCCGGGCGCGGGATGTATCCCATGAATGGCCGCATCGACCGCGGCACGACCCGCGACGCGCGGCAGGAAATCGTGGACGATGCACCACTGGTAGTGATGCGTGACGATGCGCTTTGCCTCGGAGAAGATGTCCCCGGGAAATGCCGCCGTGATGAGCAGATCCACGACGCGGTTGTGAAAGCGCAGCATCGCGTGATGGAACTGCGACACGATCAGATTCTCGTCGTTGCGCGGGTCCCCGATGATGGCCGTGAACGAGCTGTCGGCCTCGGCCACGGTGGCATTCGTTCCATTGAGCACGCGCGGGACGTCGAAGCTAGTCGGCGTGGCGGCCGCACCGGATGCGTCGCGCGGACCACCAGGTCCCGTGTCGCGATTCTGGCCGAGCTGCATCCGCACGGCGGTGGACGGCTCGCTCGCGCTCGGAAAGCGGAACAGGTACGGGTCGAGCGCCGGACCACGGCCGTAGACGCTGTCGAGATCGAGCACGGGCGACCGCATGTTGTTGATCGCGAGCGCGTCGTGTGGATCGTCCAGCGTCGACGACACGTCGAGCGTGATGTCGTGATCGACGAACTGGCCGAAGTATGTGTAGCCGGACGGGATGGTCGAATCCGCGCTCGTGTCGCGGTCCGGATCACCCATCAGATTGCCGAGCTGCGTGAGCAACGCTTCCGTCGTCGCGTTGAACGGCAGCTTGGTGGCGTTGCGCACTGCCGCGGGAAACATGTATCCGAAGTGATCCGCGCCGGGCGATTCCACGAGATGACGAGGGAACCAGTGGAGCGGCACCTTCGCGCCGTGAAAACGGCGCACCGGCGGCTGGAGCGCACGCAGAGAATCGACGACGTCTGGCGAAGGAGCAAGCTCTGGGCTGTGACCGATCTCACTCACGACTCTCGTCGATGCTTCCCGGTCCGAGAGGTCGGGTGACGTTCTGGAGTTGGATGTCATGATGGAGTGCGTGCCGCGCGTCGAGCCGGTGAGAGATGGAGGAGCGCGACCGTGGTGCCGCGCAGATCGAGAACGGGATTTGAATACAGAAGCGGACAGTGTCATGCGTGTCCCATCACCGCGCGGACGTGCGTTCTGTATGACATGACTTTCACACAAACGACGCGTCGTGCGTTTCTGCGCTCGGTGGGCCTCGCCGCGGTATCACTGCCCGCCGCCGGCGCCCTGACGGCATGCGTGAGCAGTACTGAGCGTTCTTTAAATGCGCTCACCCGGGCGGAGGCACGAACCTTTCGTGCCTTTGCCACGCAGATTCTCCCGCCCGTCGACGGACACGCGGGTGCCGACGAGCTCGGCGTGGTCGACTTTGCCGACGGCCTGCTCGCGCGCCCGATGTACAACGACGAGCGGACGATCGTCCAGCGGGGCCTGGCTGACCTCGATGCGCGGGCACGGGCGCTCGGCGCGCACGCGGGCTTCGCGTCGCTTCGAGGAGATCAACAAATACATATCATGCATGACGTCGAGGCGACGGACTTCTTCGCCGTTGCGCGAACGCTTGCGATCACCGGAGCGTTCGCGGAGCCCTCGTACGGCGGCAATCGCAACGCCGAAGGCTGGACGCTGATCGGAATAGAGCATCGCGCGAGCTACGCTGCGCCCTACGGCTGGTACGACGCGCAGCCCGTTAACGCGGCCGGTGCGGCATGAATCAGCGCACGTATCGCGACGACGAGGTCGTGGATTTCGTGGTCGTCGGCTCGGGCGCGGCCGGTGGTGTGCTCGCCAAGCAATTGTCGGTGAGCGGCTTCCGGGTGGTCGTGCTCGAGCAGGGGCCGTGGCAGCAAGCGGCGCAGTTCACGCACGACGAGCTGTCGGTGGAGCGGGAGCTCGCGATGCTCAATCGAGCCTTCGAGCCGAATCAGACTTTTCGTACGAGCCCGTCCGAGCCGGCGCGCGCGAGCCTGGGGCGCGGACTGCTGTATCGCCGCGCCGTCGGCGGGAGCAGCGTCCACTTCGCGGCCAACTACTGGCGGCTGCGTCCGCGTGATTTCAAGGAGCGATCGGTGCTCGGGCCGATCAGCGGCACGGGCTTCGACGACTGGCCGATCACGTACGAGGAGCTGGAGCCGTACTACACGATGGTCGAATGGGAGATCGGCGTCTCGGGCGCGTCCGGGCCATTCGATCCGCCGCGATCGAAGCCGTATCCGCTGCCGCCGCTCCCCAACAAGTCATCGGGCGTGCTGCTCGAACGTGGGGCGCGTGCGCTGGGCCTGCACGCACAGGCCGCCCCGATGGCGATTCTCTCACAGCCGCGCGATGGACGCTCGGCGTGTCAGGGATGCGGGCACTGCACGTTCTACGGCTGTGAGTTCGGTGCGAAGTCCTCATCGCTCGTGACTGTGCTGCCGCGCGCCGTCGCGACGGGTCGCTGCGAGATTCGAACCGACTCGACGGCATTCCGCGTGGACGCCAATGTCGCGGGACGCGTGACAGGCGTGGTCTACCGGGACAAGGATGGACGCGAGCGAAAGCAGATGGCACGCGCCGTGGTGCTCGCCGCCAACGGCGCGGAGACGACGCGGCTGCTGCTGCTCTCGACGTCATTGAAGTTCCCTCATGGTCTCGCCAACTCGAGCGGCAACGTCGGCCGCTACATCATGTTCAACGGCTCGTCGAGCACCGCGGGGCGGTTCGAGCATCCGCTCAACGAATACAAGGGCGCCGTCACGAGCCGGATCATTCATGATTTCTATGATACCGATCCAAAGCGCGGGTTCTATGGCGGCGGCGGGATAGACGCGCGATTCCCGTACGGCCCGATCGCGTTCGGCATCAACGGTCTTCCCGATGAGGTGCCGTCGTGGGGCGCGGAGTTCACCCGGGCGCTGCGCGGCTATTACACGCACTCGGTGCGCTTCGTCTCCCACCTCACGTCGCTGCCGCTCGCGTCGAACACCGTCTCGCTCGAGCCGGATCAGCGCGATCGCTGGGGGCGGCCGGGCCTGCGACTGACCTACACGGATCATCCGGACGACATGCGGGCAAAGCAATGGTTCCGCGATCGCATGCAGGAGTTGATGGAGGCCGCCGGTGCGACGCACGTGTGGAATCAGCCGGTGCTTCCGATCGACGGCGGCGTCCACTTGCTCGGCACCGCACGCATGGGCAATGATCCGCGAACGTCCGTCGTGGATCGCTTTCATCGCGCGCACGACGTTCCCAATCTGTTCATCTGCGACGGATCCAGCTTCGTGACCTCGGGACGCGGACAACCGACGATGACGATTCAGGCGCTCGCGTTTCGAGCGGCCGAACACATTGCGCGGTTCGCGCGCGCGGGTGAGATCTAGGAGCCGACCGACGATGACGACCACGATGACCGAAGCCAGCACGTCCGCGGACACCCTCCTGCGGCTCGCGACCCCAGCCGACATTCCCGCACTCGAGGCGCTCATCGTGGCGTCCGTTCGCGGCTTGGGCGCCGGCTACTACACGCCCGACGAGATCGAGAGCGGCCTACGCTACGTCTTCGGTGTGGACTCGCAGTTGATCGCCGACGGCACGTACTTCGTGATCGACGGGCCGAGTGGACCCGTCGCGTGCGGGGGGTGGAGCAAACGCAAAACACTGTTCGGCGGCGATCAGCGGAAGTCCGGCCTTGATTCCGTGCTCGACCCGAAGGAATCGCCGGCGCGCATTCGCGCATTCTTCGTCGACCCTGCGTGGGCGAGGAGAGGCCTCGCGTCGCGCCTGCTCGACGCATGTGCCACGGCCGCGCGCACGGCGGGATTCCGCGCGCTGGAGCTTGCAGCCACGCTGCCCGGTGTGCCGTTCTACACGGCGCTCGGATTCATTGCGCACGAGCGCACGGATGTGCCGCTGCCGGACGGCACGCATCATCCGATCGTGCGAATGACGCGTCTCATCTGACGTCGCGGCTGTCGCGCCGTGGACCATTCGCGAGTTTGTCCGGTGGATTGCGCGGGCTTCGTTCTTCATACCGAACGTTTCTCTCGACGGAGCCCGCCAATGGCATCTCGACAGTTCGCCGC
>Ga0070679_100003460_pt1 | contig 14460 bp, 19 predicted proteins | sample KBSC63BmetaG_FD_65652 | JGI IMG/M metagenome (GOLD analysis project Ga0070679, IMG submission 65652) | Corn rhizosphere microbial communities from Kellogg Biological Station, Michigan, USA - KBS C6-3B metaG | ecosystem: Host-associated > Plants > Roots > Rhizosphere | place: USA: Michigan... | reverse complement strand
CTCGGTCCGAACGGAGCAGGGAAGACCACGACGCTGCTCGCAGTCTCGGGCGCAGTGCCGCGCGTGTGCGGTGACATTCGAGTCCTGGGCCGGGCACCGCACGGTGGTGCGTTCCGTCAGGCGCGGCGCGGCGTCGCACATGTGCTGCAAGACCAACGAGTCTTCGCGGGTCTCACCGCGCAGGAGAACCTCCGCCTTGCGACGCGCGAGCAAGCGGCTCTCGAGGAAGTGCTCGAACTGTTCCCGGCGCTGCAGCCGGTGCTACGCCGACCCGCCGCCCTGTTGTCCGGTGGCGAGCAGCAGATGCTCGCGCTCGCCCGCGCAATCGTCGGCCGGCCGCGGCTGCTGGTCATCGACGAGCTCAGCCTGGGGTTGTCACCGGCCGTCGTCTCGGAGCTCCTGCCTACGCTGAGCCGCCTCGCGAGCGAGGGCGCGGCGATCCTGCTCGCGGAGCAGCACGCCGACCTCGCGCTTCGCATCGCCGATCGTGCGTACGTGATCGTCGCCGGCCGCATCGTCATGACGGACACAGCGGCAACGCTCGCCGCCGACCCGGCACGCCTCGCATCGGCGTACCTCGGCGGGGACCAACGCCTCTAGCCGTCCGAACCGGGGGGCCGCGAACGTGAGGGGCGTGGTGGTCCACCGTCCATCGGTCTGCCTGCTTGCCGTTGCGACCGTTGCCGCAAGCCTCGTCGGCTGCGGCGGGCGCAGCGGGGAGGGGGCACGGTCGGCCCGGCAGATCGCCTCGGACGCGAGCCGCGCGGCTGCCGCTGCGACTTCTGTGCGGATCGCAGGAACCGCCTCGGCGCAAGGACAGGCCGTGCCGGTCGACGTACGCATCTCGGGATCGGGGGCGACCGGCACGGGGTCGTTCGGCGGCGCGAACGTGCAGATCGTGCGCGTAGGCGACAACATCTATGTCCGCGGCGCACAGCAGGTGCTCGGCTCGTTTCTCGGTCCAGCGGCGATGAAGAAGATCGATGACCACTGGGTGCAGATCCCGGCGGCGATGCCGCAGCTGCAGCAGTTCGCCGCACTGACCGACCTCAAGCAGCTGCCCGGGCAGCTGTTCTCCCCCAGCGGCACAGTGACGAAGGCCGGAACCCGCACGCTCGGGGGCAGCAAAGCCGTCGCCCTCAAGGGCTACGGGCAGGACGGCTCGTCGACGTTGTTGGTCGCGACGAGCGGGACGCCGTACCCGCTCCAGCTGCAATCGTCCGGCGGCACTCTGACCTTCAGCGAATGGAACGCGCCCGTCTCGGTGCAGGTCCCGACCGACGTGGTTCCGCTGACCAGCCTTACCGGCTAGAACGGGCCGGCTACGGTGATGAAGCCATACCCTGCCGCGCGCACCGCAGCGATGACCGCCGGCAGCGCGTCGGCGTCGTAGGTGGTGGCGTCGTCGGGATTGGCACCGATGTGCATGAGCACGATGGCTCCGGGCGCCAGGGCGGCACGGACGCGGTTCACGATGTCAGCAGCAGTGCCCGCGGACGTCCCCTTCCAGCCCAGCGTGTCGACGGTCCAGCCGATCGCGCCGTAACCGAGACCGTTGACGAGCTGGAGGGTCCGGGCGTCGTACTCGCCATAGGGGAAGCGGAACCATGGCTTGGGAGTTCTCCCGGTCACGGCTGCGATCGCGGCCGCGCCGCCCGTGACCTCAGCGACGACACGCGCACTGGACAGCTGCGTCAGGTGCGGGTGCGACACGGTGTGGTCGGCGACGACATAGCCACGGCGTGCGGCGGTCACGACGACGGCGGGAGCCGCCTTCACGAACGCCCCGGTGAAGAAGAAGGTCGCCGGTACCCGCTCGCGGGAGAGTGTGCCGAGGATGGACGCAGCGCCCTGCGACCCCCCACCACCGTCGAAGGTCGCACCGTCGACTTCGTCGGACTGCGGGTCGGGGTCAGGGTCGCGCCCGGGTGGGTCGATGCCGCGGTCGCGGATGCGGCGCCGGTCGGATGCGGCGTCGCCGTGGGCGTGACGGTCGGCGGCTCCGCCGATTGGGTGGTCGTGCCGGCCGGGCCGCAGCCGACCACAACGACCAGTACGGCGCCGCCCAGGGCGGCGTGCATCCGCCTCATGGCCGGTACGGCAGGGCCGGCACGTCGAAGCAGTTGGCGTTCATGTCAGGCACCTGGGTCACCCATCCGCCCCCGTCGCCGCCTTCGCCATCGCGCCAGCGCGCGATGTTGAAGCAGTTGTGGGACGTCGTGGGGTGCGTGCGGTCGACCGTGAAGCTCCGCGGGATCAGGAGCCCGTGGCCGTCGTAGGGCGTTGGGCTGCGCATGAAGGCCTCGACACAGTCACGAGTCACGTCGGCGCCGCACGAGCGCACGGCGTCCGCGAACCACTGCGCACCTGCCCAGCCCTCGAGCGCCCACTCCGACATCGTGGTCGGCTTGTCCCAGCCCTCTTTCGCCATCGCCGACCGGAAAGCCGCAACAGCCGAGTCAGCCGTGTCTTCGTAGTTGCGGGCCGTGCCGGTGACGAAGATGTTCTCGCGGCACGACGGGCTGTCGGCGTAGTCGGAGCGAACGTTCGCGTCCCAGCTCTGGCTGGTGCTGACTTTGGCGAACAGCGCTACCCGATTCACGTCCAGCGCTCGGCACAATCGCTCGTTGCCGCCCCGGTCGATCGTGTCGTAGACATAGGCCGCGCGCGCATGCTTGATCGCGACCGCTGCCGAGTCGAAGTCCGGCAGGGCAAAGTTGACCTGCAGCGTCGTGACTCGATAGCCCTCGGCCCGTAGCCCGCCGGCGATAGCACGGCCGAACGACACCGACGTCGCCTGGTTGTAGCTGACGACGGCCGCTCGCAGCGGAATGTGGGGATAGCGCGTCTTGAAGTAGCGATAGATCTCCGTGCCGTTGTAGCGGACGCCGTCCCACCCGACTTTGCCGTTGCGCGGAGAGCTCTCCCCCAAGACGTCCCATAGGTGTGAGTAACGACTGTAGGCGTCGTCGATCGGCTGACTCCCGATGTCGGGAACACCCTCACGCTGTACGACCGCGGCTCCCCCGTAGCTGAGCACGGCGTTGCCGACGAGCGCGAAGACGTGATCCGTGTCGAGCAGGCGGCGCACACACTGCACGTTGACCGTCGCGTTTCCCTGATCGTCGCAGGTGACGAGGTCCACCCGTCGGCCATTGATGCCGCCGGCGGCGTTCACGCCGTCGACATAGGACTTCACACCGAAATAGGCGCCCACGAACGCGCGCGGGTCGAAGAAGTTGGTCCGACTGACGATGTTGCCGATGCGAAGGCTGGTGGTCGTCAGTGCGGGTTTGCCCGTCGAGTGCACGCTCGGCGCGAACGCCGAGTCGGGCAGCCGCGTTCCGCAGGCCGTGGCCGCGAGCACGACGCCTGCTGCGATGGCCAGCGCGCGCCCTGTCATCGCGTCAGTCGCCCGTGACGGCCTCGACCGGTCGGTTCACCTGCGCGTCCGGCCCCGGGAAGTAGAGACCGACGCGGCCCGAGTCGGACCAGCGGACCAGGTACGGCGGTCCACCGGCCTTGCCGCGAACTTCGAGGATCTCACCGTCGCGATCAGGCTCACCGACGTGCACCGAGTGCACGACGATCCGGTCGCCCACCTCTGCGCGCATCTCGTCCTCCCCGCGGTCGTGTCGTTCCGATCCCAGTCAAGAGATGCGGCGCGGCAGCACACCAGAGCCGAAAGCCCTTCGCCTTACCGCGCCATCACGCTGTTCGCGAAGACATGCGGATGCTGCGCGTGGGTCGTCCGGTAGTGGTCGAGCAGTCGCGTGACCAGACGCCGCGGATCGTCGTCGAATACCACGCTTGCACCGGTTTCCTTCCCGGCCAGCCGATCGACGAGAGCCATGGCCATGTCCGCCACACCGCCGCTGCCGGTCAGCACCCCGATCAGCCGCCCTTCGTCGTAGGCGATGGCGAACTCGCCCAGCGTCCCCGAATGCCCGCCGATGACGACCACCAGGTCGGACGAGCGGATGTTGATGACCTCGCGCCCCATCAACCCGGACCCGGTGTAGACGAGCAGGTCGAACCCGCGCACCGGCGAGCGGAACCGGTGCACGTGTTCTGACTCCGACAGCGCCGGCGAGATCCCGATGACGAGACCGCCCGCCTCCTTCGCCCCTTCGACGGCGGCGTAAGGCAGCCCGGGACATGCGCCGGTGACGAGCGCGCAGCCGGCTTCCGCGACGGCGCGCCCGAGCTGCCGCGCGGCGGTCATCGCCGCGGCAGGTATCGGCTCGGTGGACGAGCCCATGACCCCGACCGCGAGCGCAGGCCGCGGAAGGTCAGTCACCGGAGGCCGCGCGGGCGAGGGCCGCGATGAGGTCGCGCGCGGTCACCAGCCCGATGAGCCGACCGTGCACATCGACCACGCAACACGCGTCGACACCGGCGGCGTCCATCGCGGCCGCCACCTTCCCCAGCGGCTGATCCGGCAGGACGGAGAGCGGTCCGACCTCACCGAGCTGGTGCAGGCCCACGCCTCCGCGCGTGACCCAAGCCTCGGGCAGCCGTTGGGCCACCGACACCGCGTCGAGTAGCGCCACGCAGCGCCCGTCAGCTCGAACGACAGGGAGATGGTGGACATGTGCTCGCGCCATGAGCTCGAACGCGTCGAACAGCGATGAGCGGGGCGTCGCCCGCACGATGTCACGAGACATCAGCGTCGACACCGGCAGGTCGAGAAGTGCGGACCGGTCCCGTCGGCGCGCCGGGCGCGCGTTGCCGAGCGCCGGCCTCCGATCGGCGAACGACGGCTCACCCAGCCACAACGCGCGCAGCTCGGGTGGCAGCGAGCGGGCAACGGTCTCGGCGTCCTCGGGGGCGTGATCTCGCAGAAGAGGGAGCACCAACCGCAGGAGCCGATCCGCGTGCGCACGATCCGCATGCATCGCCACGGCGACCGTCTGAGCCAGGTCGTGCTCGGACGAGATGCCGCGCACGTCGGTGGTCAGCCAGTGCGCGGGCAGAGCGAGACGGCGCACGTCGTCGGGCAGGTGGTCCAGTACTCGCCGGCGTGGCAGCGCGGGCAGTCGTGCGCTGAAGACGCCGAGCGCAGCCCGCAGTGCGTAGCGCGCCTCGCTTGCAGTCGCGTACCCGCACCCAGCTGCTGCGTGTTGGAGCTGCTGAATCAAGCGCGACCGTTCGCGCAGATGGCCTGCCGACGGTGTCATCTCTCCCGGCTTTAGTCCCACGAGCAGGTGTGATCGGACGCTGGAGACGCCCACCACCCGGCGGGCCGCGGACTCGATAGCGACCTTGGCCGGCGCATCGCTGACGTCACCGTGCAGCGCCACCACACCGCGCGACGCCATGACATGGACGCGCGGTTGGTCCAGCCGTTTGAGGACCGGCCCCAGCTCAGACCGAACTCGATCGGCAAGGATCCCGTCGTCTTCCCACTGTGGGCGGTGCAGGATCTCGGTCACGCCATCACGCTGGCGCGCGTGCTGCCCCTTGCGACAGTGCCTTAGGTCCCGCCGCGTCCCTGCAGCGACGGGTCGTCACGTGGCTCGCCCACGAGCACGGCCGCGCCGTTCACCCGATCACCCGCGAGGTCACGCAACGCCTCGTCGGCATGCGCGAAGGGGTAGGGCTGCACGGTCACATCCAGGTCGAGCCTGGACGCGAGCGCGAGCAGCTCCTCCCCATCCTGGCGGGTGTTTGCGGTGACGCTGCGCAGCACCTTCTCGCGAAACAGCTCCTCGTCGTAGGCGATCCGCGGGATGTCACTGAGATGGATCCCCGCGACGGCGAGCGTGCCGCCCGGCGCGAGCGCCCGCAGGGCGACGGGCACCAGCTCGCCGGCAGGTGCGAACAGCACTGCAGAGTCCAACGGCTCGGGCGGGGCGGCATCCGCGCCGCCCGCCGAGCCGGCCCCCAGCGCGAGAGCTAGCTCGCGCGCCGCCACCGACCGCGTGAGCACATGGACGCGAGCGCCTTGAGCCATCGCGACCTGCGCGGCGAGGTGCGCCGACGCACCGAAGCCATAGATGCCCAGCACGCCTCCCGGGGGCAGCGACGAGATCTTCAACGCGCGGTAGCCGATGATGCCCGCGCACAGCAGCGGCGCGGCATGCACGTCGTCCAGCTCCGGCGGGAGCCGATAAGCGAAGTCCTCGTCCACGACGGCCAGCTCGGCGTAGCCCCCGTCGTCGTCCCACCCCGTGAAGCGAGGCTCGACACAGAGGTTCTCCGCGCCCCGCCGGCAGAAACGGCACCGACCGCACGTCCACCGCAGCCACGCGATGCCGATGCGGTCCCCGACGACGAAGCGACTCGCACGCGCGCCCACCGCGTCGACGACACCGACGACCTCGTGTCCCGGGACGACGGCCTCCCGGTGTAGCGGCAGATCGCCCTCGGCTATGTGAAGGTCGGTCCGGCACACACCGCATGCCCGCACTTGCACCCGCACCTGCCCCGGCCCCGGCGTCGGCTCATCCCTGTCCACCAGTCGGAGGGGAGCGTGCGTCCCGACCGGCCCTTGCCGATGCACCTCCCACGCGCGCATGTGCTCAAGCATGTCCTCCCGACCACCGCGGCGAGTATCCGCCGTGCGCCTCCGGCGCCGCGGGACGGCGTACGTCGGCCGTTCGTTCGGCGTGGCGGGACTTTCGACACTGTGCCCGCGTCGGTCGCGAACCGGATGCTTCGACAAAGAGGAGAAGCGATGGTGACGACCGCGATGCATGCCGACGTGGCCGGCGCGATACACGCCGGCACCGCACGACGCCGGCTCGTCGTCGGCGTCGACGGATCCCCGGGCTCCTACGCCGCGCTGCGGTGGGCCTTGGAGCAGGGGCGGCTGCACGACGATGTCGTCGAGGCGGTCTACGTGCTGGAGCCGATCGTGCCGCTCGACTTCACAGGTGCCGGCTTCGACACCGCGGACTCAGACTCCGAGGACTTGCGCGCCGAGGCGGGCGCCATCCTCGACCGAGTGGTTGCGGACACCACCGAGGGAGCCGCGTCCCGCGTACGCGAAGTCGTCATCGAGCATCCGAACCCCGGACAGGCTCTTGTGCGGGCAGCAGCCGACGCCGCGCTGCTCATTGTGGGCGGGCACCGCCACCACGGTTTCGGTTTCCTGCTCGGGTCGACCGCCGCGAGCTGCATGCGGCACGCGACCTGCCCGGTCGTCACAGTTCCCGAGGACTGGTACGTCCCTGCGTCATCCCGTCCTGTTCCGCTCGAGGTGGCCCGGCCGGCAAGGCTCGAGGAGGCACAACGATGACGACGATGTCCCTACTCACCGACGCCGACGTCCGATGGCTGGTCGCCCAGGCGACCAGGGCGCCGTCGATCCACAACACGCAGCCGTGGCTGTTCCACTGGGACGGCGGAGCCTTGGAGCTGCACGGTGACACGCAGCGTGGGCTGACCGCCGCAGACCCCCAGGGCCGCGAGCTGGTGCTGTCCTGCGGCGCCGCGCTTTACAACCTCCGCCTCGGCTTGCTCAAGCTCGGCTTCCGTGGGACCACGACGCTGCTACCCGATGCGCGGCAGCCGCGACTGTTGGCGCGCATCCTGGTCGAGCCCGGGAACCCGGCCGACGTGCGGGTGCGACGGATGTACGCGGCAATGACGCGCCGGCACACGCACCGCGGCGGCTTCGAGGACCGCCCGCTGTCGGCCGAGCTGCTGGTCCAGCTGCAGCAAGCCGCGCGCGACGAAGCCGCGACGCTCCATTACGTGCACGACCCCGGCCAACGGCGACGTGTCCTGCATCTGGCCCGCGCCGCCGACCGGGCTCAGTCTGCGGACGAGCGCATCCGATCGGAGCTCGCCGAGTGGACGCCACCCCCTGAGTCGCGCCGTCGAGACGGCGTGCCCGCGTCGGCGTACGCGCACGAGCCAACGGCACTCGTGGACGACCTGCCGGCTCGGGACTTCGACCTCGGCCGCCGCTACGGCCGCTTCGACGGCGTCGACCAGCCGCCAGGCGGCGTCGCCGTGCTGCTGACGCAGTTCGACCTCGAGGTCGACTGGTTGCAGGCCGGTCAGGCGCTCGAACACGTGCTGGTCACCGCCGCCGAACACTCGGCCTTCGCCACGATGCACAGCCAGGTCATCGAGGTGCACAACCTGCGAGACGAACTGCGTCGCGAGATGTGCACGTCGGGCTATCCGCAGATCCTGCTGCGGTTCGGCTACTCCGCTGACGTGCAGCTCACGCCGCGACGTCCGGTCGATGACGTTCTCGACCTGTACTGACGAGGAGGATGACATGACCGACGAGAGGTGGGACGCGGACCAGGCGGTGACGCACGGCCCGGTCGACGCAGAGCTCGAGGGCGCCTACTCGGCCGGCCGTTACGGCGTCACCGGCGACGAGGAGATCCACGGCGAGCCGTTGTCGGTCGCGCTCGCACAGGAGGAGCCGGATGTCGACGCCTGGGACGCCGACGACGACTGGCTGCTCGTGGACAACGACTTCCGCGAGACCTACTCCGATCCCACGGAACACAGCGCGGAGGAGCTTGCGCTGCACCTGGAGTCACCATGACAAGCACCGCCGCCGAGGTTCGGCCGTTGCTCGCCCGCGACGTGATGACGACCCCGGTCCTGACGGTGGCGCCGTCGGACACCTTGTGGGAGGCCTGGCGCTTGATGACCCGGACCGGCGTGCGGCACCTCGTGGTGTGCGCCGGTGAACAGTGCGCCGGCGTCGTGGACGACCGAGCGGTGTTCGCGCAATGGCCGATGGGGCCTCTCGCTCTTCGTCGCGACCGGGTCGGCGACGTCATGCGGGCGCGGTCCATCTGCGTCCTCGACGATGTGGAGCTGCAGACGGTCGCCGCGGTGATGGTCACCGAGGGGGTGGACGCGGTTGCCGTCGTCGAGCCCGACGGGGCAGTGCTCGGAATCGTCACCGCGTCGGACGTCGCAGTCGCAGTGGCGGAGCACGGCATCGTCGCCGGCTCAGTCTGACCGTCGACGCAGGGTCAACGCGGCCAGCGCCAGCGCAGCCGGAATGCACAGGGCGACGACCGTCAGGTCGATCGCAACCGCCCGGGTCAGGTGGGCCGAGGCGGCGACATGGGTCGCGCTTTCGACGGCATAGGTCAACGGGGCTACGTCCGACAACCACCGCAACGGCGCCACCATCGAGTCCCTGGGTGCGAACAGCCCGCACAGCAGGAGCTGCGGCAGGACGAAGGCCGGCAGGAACTGCACGGCCTGGAACTCGCTGCGCGCAAACGCGCTCGCGAGCAGGCCGAGGGCCATGCCGAGCAGCGCGTCGAGCTCCGCGACCACGACGAGCCACACCAGGCTTCCGGTGACGTGCATGTCGAGCAGCGTCGTCGTGACGACGAGGACGAGCCCGACCTGCAGCAGGGCCACCACGCCGAACGCCAGCGCATAGCCGAACAGCAGGTCCAGCTTCGCCATCGGCGTCGTCAGCAGCCGCTCCAGCGTCCCTCCGCTGCGTTCGCGCAGCATCGCCACCGATGTGACGACGAACATGACCGTGAACGGAAAGAGGACGAGCAGCATCGGGCCGATCCGGTCGAACACCAGCGGCTGGTCGTCATAGACGTAGCGCAGCAGGGTCATCAGCACGCACGGAACGAGCAGCAGCAAGGCGATCGTGCGGGGGTCACCGCGCAGCTGCAGCAGCACCCGCCACGTCGTCTGACCGACTCGACGCCACGTCAACGGGAAGCCACCAGCCGCAGGAACGCGTCATCCAGGTCGGCCGCGCCGGTGCGTGCGAGTAGCGACGCGGGCGGCTCATCGGCGAGCAGCCGCCCGTCGCGCAGAAGCAGCACCGTGTCGCAGTACCCTGCCTCGTCCATCACGTGTGTCGACACGAGCAACGTCGTCCCGGCGGCCGCCAGCTCTCGGAAAGTCCCCCACAGCTCTGCGCGCAGAGCCGGGTCGAGTCCCACAGTGGGCTCGTCGAGAACGAGCAGCCGTGGCCGGCCGAGGAGGACGCTCGCGAGCGCGACCCGCGCTCGTTGACCGCCGGAGAGCCGGTCGACGCGACGGCCCGCCTCGTCGGTGAGCCCGACCACCGTGAGCACGCGCGCGACGTCGTCGTACGGCGCCCCGACCATCGCAGCGAAGTACCGCAGGTTCGCGGCCACGCTGATGTCCCCGTAGACGGACGGCGTCTGCGTGAGGTAGGCAACCTCGGCCCGCACCGCTGGTGTTCCCGCGGGAAGGTCCAGCACCCGGAGGTCACCGCACACACCTCGCTGGACGCCGACGATCGCGCGCATCAGCGTCGTCTTGCCGGATCCGCTCGGACCGACGACGCCCGTGACGCTGCCGGTCCGGACGTCGCAGCAGATGTCGTGCAATACCAGGCGACCGCCGCGCGACACGCTCACGCCGTCACAGAAGACGGCAGCGGGTGACGCCACCGCGTCAGTCAACCGGACAGCTCAGCGGACGACTACGACCGGGCAGTGTGCGTGGTGCACGCAGTAGCTGCTCACCGACCCGATCAACGAGCCCTTGAGTGTCCCGTGGCCACGCGTCCCGACGACGAGCAGCCTCGTCCCATCGCTCGCCGCGACGAGAACCTCGCCTGCCGCGCCGCACTCGAACGCGGTGTGCACCTTCGATTCCGGGATCGTCAGCTGCGCGGTCGCCTTCTCCAGCACCTTCTCGGCGTCCGCCTGCGGGTCCCAGCCTTCCATGCCGATGGGGACGCCGTACGACGTCGGCCAGTGCCACGCGGTGACGAGCAGCAGATCCGCGCCGGTCGCGATGGCGTACTGCTCAGCCCAATGCAGCGCTGCGGTTCCGTCTGGCGATCCATCGACCCCGACAACCACGAACTTCTCGCTGGTCATGTAGGCAACGTTGCGCCAGGCGTCCGGTGAGCGGTCAGAGGCAAAGGTCCTTGCGATGCTCCATCGGGACCTTTCGACGTCCGTCTCAGGACGTTCGCACCTGTGCCGCCGTCACCTCCCGGCCGGATGCTGGCAACGACGCGAGGAGGATTCAGATGGCCAGCACCCCGATCATCTCGCGCGACGCCGCGACCGCCGCCGGTGCGGATCGTCCCTACTCCGACATTGCCGTGCCGGTGGACTTCAGTTCCCTGGGCTGGCAAGTGCTTCCGCTCGCGGAGCGACTGGGCGAGGCTTTCGACGCTCCGCTGCACCTGCTTCATGTGGACACCTCATCACCGTGGTCCGACGGCGACCCGGAGCACCTGCGCTTGCGTGCGACTCCCTACCGCCGGCCGGTCAGCGTCGAGGTCGTCCCCGATCCCGACGTCGCACTCGGCGTCGCGCGATCGCTCACGGGTATGCGCTCGCTCGTCGTGATGGGCACGCACGCACGCACCGGTGCCGCCGAGATGGTTCTCGACAGCAGCACCGAGGCCTTGCTGCGCGCCCTCGACGGCGCCGTCGTCCTCACCGGCCCCCACTTCGCGGACGACCGGAAACCACTGCGCCGGATCGTCTGCTGCCTCGACCTCGGACCGACACCCTGGCCCCTCCTGCACGACGTGACCGACTGGGCGCGTCACCTCGAGGTTCGGATCGAGCTGTTGACCGTGCTCCGCACCGGCAGCGGCTTGGACGCGGAGGAGCGCCGCGAGTTCGAGCATCGCCTCGACGTGACCGCCGACATGCTGAAGGCCGCGGGCTACGAGGTCTCGACAGTGATCCTGCACGGGAACCGGCCGGGTCACTGCATCGTCGACTACGTCAACGAGCAGCCCGGCACCGTCACTGCGCTCGTGACGCATGCACGGACCGCCGCCACGCGCGCCTTCGTCGGCAGCGTCGGCATGAAGGTCGTCCGGCACGCGCACGGCCCCGTCCTTGTGCGCCGGCGGGAAGGCTGACCGCTTCGTCCGGACCGCGAACGGAGGTGCGCCATGACCGACCAGGACGGTAGGCGTGCGCAACGCGAGACATTGCAGGCGAGCAAGACCTCGACGAAGGACGACCGCAGCCGACCTCACGAGGACCTGCTGGCGCGCTACCTGCGTCTGCAGGCCGCCCAGCAACGTCGGGCGCCGAAGGCCGGCAAGAAGCCCACGACACCCGAAGGCAGGTGAACACCATGCGCGCCCTTGTGTACGACGGACCGGGTCGACGTGAATGGCGAGAGGTCCCCGATCCTCGCATCATCGACGAGACCGACGCGATCATCGGCATCGACACGACCACGATCTGCGGCACTGACCTGCACATCCTGAAAGGCGATGTGCCGGAGGTGACGCCCGGGCGGATCCTCGGCCACGAGGCGGTGGGCACCGTCGAGGCGGTCGGCAGCGCGGTGACGACGATCACGCCGGGCGACCGGGTTCTGGTGTCGTGCATCACCGCGTGTGGGCGGTGCCGCTTCTGCCGGGTCGGCAGCTTCGGGCAGTGCCTCGGAGGCGGGGGCTGGATCCTCGGCCACCTGATCGACGGCACACAGGCGGAGTACGCGCGGGTGCCCTTCGCCGACACGTCGACCTACCGGCTGTCGCACAGCGTCTCCGACGAGCGCGCCATCATGCTGTCGGACATCCTCCCGACGGCCTATGAGGTCGGCGTGCTCAACGGGACCGTACGGCCGGCCGATGTTGTTGCGATCGTCGGCGCCGGACCGATCGGCCTTGCCGCCGCGCTGACCGCGCGGATGTTCAGCCCGGCGCACATCGTCGCCATCGACGTGGCCGACAGTCGGCTGGACCTTGCCAAGCGGCTCGGCGCCGACGAGACCCTGAACCCGGGTCGGGACGACGTGAAGGAGCGTGTCCTCGGCTTGACCGGCGGACTGGGGGCAGACGTCGTCATGGAGGCGGTCGGTGTCCCCGAGACCTTTGAGCTGTGCACCGAGCTGGTGCGCCCCGGTGGGCACGTCGCCAACATCGGCGTGCACGGCAAGCCCGCGACGTTGCACCTCGAGACGCTCTGGATCAAGAACGTCACGATCACGACCGGCCTGGTCGACACCTACAGCACACCGACGCTGCTCTCGCTCGTCACCGCCGGAACGCTCGATCCGACCCCGTTCGCGACGCACCACTACCGGCTCAGCGAGATCGAACTGGCCTACGCGGTGTTCGCGAACGCCGGCGAGACCGACGCGTTGAAGGTCGTCCTCACGAAGTAGGTGCCATGCCAACCACCGACCCGCGGCCGTCCGTCCGAGCGGTGCGAGTGACCATCGCCGACGGCCGCGCGGTCACGGTCAGGGAGCTACTGCCGGACGACGCGGGTGCGCTCGTCGCCGCCGTCGAGGCGGCCGACCCGGTCGACCTGCGCAGGCGGTTCATGGGCTGTCCACCGCCGGCCTCCGTGCTCGTCGAGAGGCTGCAAGCCGCGGACGGCGTACACAACCTCGGGCTCGGCGCGTTCACCGACGAGGGGGAGCTTGTCGGCGTTGCGCAGTTCGACCGCGACGACGACCGCCCCACAGCGGAGGTCGCCATCGAGGTGCAGAAGGGGTGGCAGAACCAGGGGCTCGGCACGGCGCTTCTCGCGCGCCTCGCCGAGGTCGCGCTGACCCGGGGGGTCCACCACTTCACGGCGACCTTCCTCGCAGACAACATGCCGCTGCGCAAGTTGCTCCGCGACGTCGCGTCGCTTGTGACGACGACGTACGGCCAAGGCGAGGGCCACATCGACCTCGACCTCGATGCCGATCGGAGGGACGGATGATGTCGAACGGACCGATGCTCGTGGCGACGGGCGTTCGCAAGATCTACCGCACCGGCAGCGTCGCGGTGGAGGCTCTCAAAACCCTGGACCTGGAGGTGGACGCCGGCGAGCTCGTCGGCGTGATGGGGCCGTCAGGATCCGGCAAGACGACGCTGCTGAACTGCCTCTCCGGCCTCGACGACATCGACGCGGGGACCGTGAACGTGCAGGGACACGACCTGTTCGCGATGTCCGACGCGAAGCGCACGGAGCACCGCGCCCGGGCGATGGGCTTCATCTTCCAGTCCTTCAACCTGATCCCGGTGTTCACCGCGGTCGAGAACGTCGAGCTGCCGCTCCTGCTCACTGGCGTGCCTCTTGACGAGGCCAGGGAGCGCGCGGTCGCGATGCTGCAGCGGGTCGGCCTCGGCCATCGCGTCGCCCATCGCCCCAACGAGCTGTCCGGCGGCGAGCAGCAGCGCGTGACGATCGCCCGCGCGCTGGTCGCGCGCCCGGCGATCGTCTGGGCGGACGAGCCCACGGGCAACCTCGACTCGAAGATGGCCGTCGAGGTCATGGACCTGCTGTGTGAGCTGAACGAGCACGACGGGCAGACCATCGTCCTCGTCACACACGACCCCGGCATCGGCGAGCGCACCAGCCGGCTGATCCGCATGCGCGACGGCCGCCTCGCGGACGACATCAGGCAGGGGTCCCGCGGACTCGTCACCGCGGGAGCAACAACGTCGGCGAGGTGAGCCATGTACCCGAACCTCACGATGCCCCTGCTGGTCCTGCTCGGCGCCGGAGTAGGCGCGCTCGCATTCCTCTGCCTCCGCAGGCCCGTGCT
>Ga0070679_100003455_pt1 | contig 14469 bp, 17 predicted proteins | sample KBSC63BmetaG_FD_65652 | JGI IMG/M metagenome (GOLD analysis project Ga0070679, IMG submission 65652) | Corn rhizosphere microbial communities from Kellogg Biological Station, Michigan, USA - KBS C6-3B metaG | ecosystem: Host-associated > Plants > Roots > Rhizosphere | place: USA: Michigan... | reverse complement strand
GGAGCAATGTGACTCATCTCGGGAAAGAGTATGCTGCCCTCCTTGTGAACTCCACATATCAACCGGCATCAAGGCTTTCAACCTTGCCTGCAGCCGGCGGGAGCATCCTGGCGACCACAGTTACGAAGGCGTCAACGGAGCCAGCCCCTCTCCCCCAGCTCGTAGACTTCAGTGGTTACCAGTGGATGGTGCGTTCCTCCCCGGACGATCGCGGCGGCGACCTCTGCGATTACGAGCCATCGAATGTGTGGGTTGACGATAATGGCTATCTTCATCTTCTGATGGGGCAGGAAGAAGGTCGCTGGCACTGCGCAGGAGTTGCCCTGACCACCAGTCTGGGCTATGGAACTTACAAATTCGTGGTTGCAGACAGTGCCCATCTCCCCGTGTCTGCGGTTCTTAGCATGTACACCCGGGATCTTGATGGGGCGGAGATGGACATCGAACTCAGTCGGTGGGGTAAAATTCAGAATCGCAACGCCGACTACGTCGTTCAGCCGTATTACGTCCCGGAAAATACAACTCACTTTGAAGTCCCGGCTGGGCCAATTACGCATATCTTGCGTTGGGAGCCTGGCAGCGCTGGTTTCAAATCTTTGGTTGGAAGTCCAGCAACTCGCCAACCGATTGTTTCAGAGCATGTCTTCAAATCGGGGGTACCTGTACCGGCCAAAGAGAAACTCCACCTGGCGTTTTATGACTTTCAGCATTCTAAAAGCGGGCTTCAGCATCCGGTCGAAATCGTTGTCCAGAAATTTGAGTATCTGCCGTGACTGCGAAAACGTGAAAACAGCGATTGCCTTGATCACCGCTATGCTGGCGTTCTGGATTCCATCGCGCGCCCTCGCCTTAGACAAGGACCGTACTCTTGATCAATATGTTCACTCCTCATGGGGAGCAGCGAAGGGATATGCTTTCGGTACCGTATATGCAATTGCACAATCCCGCGACGGGTATTTATGGCTAGGGACAGAGCGTGGCCTTGTACGATTCAACGGTTCGGAGTTCACTCCGGTTGAACTGCCGGTTACGGATAATCGGCCCGCCGGTGCGGTCCGCGGACTCGTCGAAGACAAAGACGGTAACCTTTGGATCCGCCTCAATGGGCCACGTCTCATTCGCTATCGCGAAGGTAGATTCGAAGATTCGGTTTCAAGATTCGACCTCCACGAGGCGTTCTTTACGGCGATGTCGCGAAGCGCCAACGGGGACATGCTCATCTGGGGGCCACAAAACAAAACTCTCCGTTTCAACGATAATCAATTTCAACGCATCATCTCCGGTGGAGGGATTGGCGGTATCGTTATCTCCCTTATCGAGCCTACTCCGGGTGTGCTATGGCTTGGTTCACGGGATGCCGGCCTATATAAAATTGAGAATGGCGTCTCAACTCAAGTCCTGTCCGACGTCCCACTGCGAAGCGTCAATGCTCTCGCCGCCTCGGAACACGGCGGTGTGTGGATCGGATCGGAGACTGGACTTCACCTATGGGAACGGGGAGCATTGGTTTCCTTGAAGCTTCCGGAGCAGTTGCGGAAGGCCCAAATTTTCACTCTCGCTCGCGATCGCCACCACAACCTTTGGGTTGGTACTGACGTTGGACTCTATCGCATCGATCCCGAGCGCCAGATAGTTACGGGGGCGCTTCGAGATTCGAACGATCCAGAAGTGACGTTCATTTATGAGGACGCAGACGGAAGCATCTGGTTCGCTGGGTCCCATGGCCTTGAGCGCCTGCGTGATGGGATGTTCACCTCGTTTTCATCTCGCGATCCAGCTCTGACGCAGTTCGGTGGGCCACTGTTCGTGGACGACTCGGGACGAGCTTGGTTCGGCCCCGCCTCGGGAGGATTGTTTTGCCTTGAGAATGGCACGTTTCGTCGCATCCCGATCCCCGGCAATAACAACGACGTCATCTATTCGATCGATGGGACGAAGGACGAGCTTTGGATCGGGCGCCAGGCGGGCGGACTTACTGAGCTCGCACGGCATGACAATCAGTGGTCGTCTCGCGCCTATATGAAGGCGGATGGTCTCGCTCAAAATAGTGTGTACACGGTCACTCGTACACGTGACGGAAGTGTATGGGCCGGGACGGTGAGTGGGGGTCTGAGTGTTCTGAGACACGGCCAGTTCACGAACTACACTGTTAATAACGGCCTTCCTTCGAACGCCATCTTCTCGTCTTTGGAGGGTTCCGATGGAACGATGTGGTTCGCCTCTCCTGGCGGCCTCATTTCCTTCGACGGTCAGCGCTGGACGACGTCCACGCCAACCCCCACTGAAATACCGTCTTACGTGCGAACCGTTTATGAAAGTGCAAAACACACCCTATGGGTCGGCACATCTCGCGGCATCGCACGCTTGGATCACGGACACATCATAACGCCGCAAGGTTTGCCACAGGTGCTCAGCGAGGAAGTGCTGAGCATCGGACAAGACAGTCTGGGATTCTTGTGGCTCTTCACCTCGGAACACGTTCTTCAGATCGATGAAACCAAGTTGCTCGGAGGAACAGTTAAAGAGAGCGACGTCTTGATGTATGGCCCGGATGATGGACTGATCGAAACGAGAGGAGTAAGGCGGGACGGCTCGCTCGTCGCGGATTCGTCAGGGCGAATATGGATCTCTTTATTGCACTCTCTTGCGGTTGCGGACGTGACGAAAGCCGAAGGGTACCGCCGGGGGGTCGGTGTTCGGATCGAACCGATCTCCCCAAAGACTGGTTCTCCTATGTCTGGAGCTGATTTCGATCTTTCACCCGATACGCGAAGCCTAGCCTTCAGGTACGCCGGCACGAATATAGCGGCGTCGCATCGAACGCAATTTCGTTATCGGCTCGATGGTCTGGATCAGACCTGGATGGACGACGCCTTGTCGCGCCAGGTGGTGTACACACACCTGACGCCAGGAACATACACGTTCCGCATCATGGCGTCTAACTCGCTTGGAGTCTGGAATGGTCCCGAGAATGCGATAAGCTTCACCATTCGCCCGGCTATTTGGCAAACTTGGTACTTCCGAACGTTGACGGCCTTCATCGTCGCAGCGATTGGAATTGCGCTGTATCGCATTCGCTTAGCCCAGGTGAGGGCCCAACTGAAGAGAAGGTTCGAAGACCGGCTAGCGGAGCGCACGCGCATCGCTCAAGAGCTTCATGACACATTACTGCAAGGTGTGTTGAGTGTTTCCATGCAATTGGATGTCGCGCAGGATCATCTATCTGACGCTTCGCCCGCAAAGCCTATTTTGCTACGTTCGCTCGAACTGGTACGGCAGGTTACGGCAGAAGGTAGAGAAGCGTTACGCGGCCTTCGCACCATCGATACTTCCGTCAGCCTGGAAACCGCGCTCAAGCGTGCTACGCGCGAAATCACGCAAGGCAAACTATATGAGAACCCTGTGCAGGTGCAAGGCACATCGCGCACCTTGAAGCCGGTGGTATTCGATGAAGCATACCGAATCGGTCGCGAAGCCTATCTCAACGCAGTTACTCACGCAGCCGCCGGAAGCATTCAAATTCTTATTGAATATGGGCGTCGATCCTTCCGTCTGCGTGTCCGCGACGATGGCTGTGGGATCGACCCCTCAACACTCACGCACGGACGTGACGGACATTGGGGCTTGGCAGGCATGAGAGAACGCGCCGCAGCTATTAGTTCAACCTTGACCATCCACACACGCACTCCTGGTGGAACTAATGTGGAGGTCCGGGTTCCGGCGGGAATCGCCTACTCCAATGCTCGTTCACACCGAGTACGGTGGCCCTGGCCATTTCGCAGGCGATATGCTGATTCGGACGAAACTAGATCGGACTCGTTATGACCATAACAACACACGCAATCCGCGTTCTGTGCGTTGACGATCACCCTCTCATGCGTGAAGGCATTGCGGCCGTTATCCGGAGCACACCGGATATGGAACTGGTTGCGGAAGCCTTCAATGGGCGAGAAGCAATTGAGCAGTTTCGCATCTGCCGTCCAGACGTGACCTTGATGGATCTTCGGCTGCCCGATATGAGTGGCGTCGACGCCATGATCGCCATCCGCCGGGAATATGTGCAGGCGCGCATCGTCATGCTCACGACGTTTGACGGCGACGCAGACATCCGGCGCGCCCTCGAAGCCGGCGCCCTGGGATATCTCTTGAAGAGCATGCCGCGAACGGAGTTGCTGGACGCGATTCGCAAAGTCCACGGCGGTAAACGTTGCGTCCCTCCGGAAGTTGCGGGCCAGCTTGCCCAACATTTCGGGCAGGAGTCACTGAGCCGGCGCGAAATCGAAGTATTAGAAAAAATTGGCCAGGGAAACCGAAATGTCGATATCGCCATCATGCTCTTTATCAGCGAGGAGACGGTTAAAGGGCACGTGAAACACATCATGGAGAAACTTGGGGCCAGCGACCGAACAGAAGCAGTTGCCATCGGCCTTCGCCGGGGAATCATCCGTCTCTGAACTCCGTAGACAAACTCCCCATGGTTGCGAGATTGGCGCCTCTTTCGAGGTACAGTCAATACCCCTGACAGGGGTGGCGTAGAAAGCCCGTATGCCGGGATCGCATTTTCACACCGCAGAAAGCATAGTGATGATGTCGGATATCAATCCTAAGACGCCCTGAGTTTGAACGTATAAATCCTGCTGGTGGCTATGAAATTGTGAGCAAATCTCCCTCGTAGATTCTACCTTCATGATGGTCCAGCTCAGAGCGACCTTAAGCTGTCAAGTCTGACCAAACATCATTGGACGGTGATACCATGCTTTCCATCTCCCCTGAGATCGCGCCGATAAAGCTTCCAATATCGAATATTGCGCTCAGCTCCTCTGAGACCGCTGGGCTACACGAAAACAAGATCATTCAGAGATCGGCCCTCGCTATTCGCGCCCTCGTGATAGGCACCGATCCCATCGCGCGCTCGTCGGTCAAGAGACTCATTAGTCATCACGCTGATTTCGACGTTAGTGTCGAAGCACTTTTCGAGGAAGATGCAAGACTCACGATCGAGGCCGTTCGGCCGCATGTCATCTTTATCGACGTGGAGAGGGCAGGCCGAGCCGGACTCGACGTTGTGCGACACCCTGCACACTCAGCGAAGCCGATCCTGGTCTTCATTGCAGCAAACAACGACCATGCACTTCTAGCTTTTGAGCTCGGCGCGGCAGACTACCTATTGAAGCCGCTGAAAAAAGAGCGTGTACGCATCAGCCTGGATCGGATTCGAGATCACTTCGCTCAGCGCCAAGCCCTCGTGAACGACATGCAGGCGACGATGACGAACTCTCCACGCATTTCGATCACCGATCGCAATAGAACCCGCATTATCGAAACCTCCAATATTGAATGGATCGGAGCGGCGGGTGATTACACGGAGCTCCACATGGGCGGGAGAACTCATTTACTAAGAGAACCACTCTCTGCATTACTTGAGAGGCTGCCGCCCGAGATTTTTTTGAGAATTCATCGATCCTTTGCGGTGAACCTTGGCAGTGTTTCAGGTTTCAAGACGCTTCGAAACCAAGACTTATTGGTCAGACTCAAGGATAGGACCGTCTTACGAGCCAGCCGCACTTTTAGCGCTGGCCTGAAGAAGGCCATCAGGCAGCAGTGCGCCTCATAGCAGCAAGATACCTCCGCACCAGGCAATACGTACAGAGAGGACAATGCCACGATCCTGATCGGCAGCATCGATTGGGCCATCGACAAAGCAGCCACAGCGAGACTGTTCAACACGACCACGTTAGAGCTGGTGCATCTATCACAGTCCGGAGAGCCGCTCTTCGGCATCCAGGAAAGCAACAGAAACAATCGGGATCCGGCAGCGGCATTCCCGTCATGGCCGTAGATAATCATGGGCGCGTACGAGTAGACGTTGGCACCGTCAATGAAGACACCGCGGTTGCCAGACAGCCTGGGCCGCACTGGCAAACCGATGTCCAAATCTGGCAATGCGAAACCCATGACAACGAAAGAAAGCGCAGGGCTAGCCAACTAATAGGTCAACTCCTGCGCCGTGAACCAGGCGATCCCCGCCTAATGAGGATCATTAACCTGCTACATACCGGTTACAGAGGTTCGATCGACAGTGTATGGCCATTCACAAGGTCGCGCGCTCCAAAGAGACGGAAAGCTCGCGGCCTTAGCCGCTGTTCTTCACTCCTCCAACAGAGACCCGAGAGTCAGATGACGCCATGCCATTGATGAGGCCGGTTGCGGACAGACAACTTTCGAAAGACTAGGAGCTTTGGTCGGCTTGGGCGAGTATCGAAGGCTACTGTTTCGCCGAACCTTTCGCTGCTTCGGTAATTGCGTCCGCTACTTTATCCGGTTCCTGAAGCATGGCCACATGGCAGGTGGATAGGTGTATCGCTATGCCTCTCGCTTTCTTAGCGCCCGCTTCCTCCATCGCAGGACTCAATAAATGGTCCTGGGTAGAAATGACATGCCACGATGGTTTGGTTTTCCAAGCCGCATAGGTCAATTTTTCGGCGAGCATCGGACCGTAAGTCTGCCCTTGAACTGCAAGGACAAGGCGGCGTTCAGGCATCGGAAGCCCCTCAGCGAAGTAATTGAGGACACCGTATGCCGAGATGCTCGCAAAATGTTGTGCATCAACCTGAATCGTCTTTTGTCCGGCTGTCAAGCCATAAGGGTCGCTCGTTTCGTTGGCCGATTTACCTTCGTCCGGGACGTACGCGGCAACGTAGACGAGACCGACTACTTTGGGATCTTCACCTGCCTGTGTGATGACTGCGCCACCCCAAGAGTGTCCTACAAGGATCACGGGACCGTCTTGAAGGGCGACGGTTCTCTTCGTTGCATTTACATCGTCAGAGAGCGACGTAAGAGGATTCTGAACGGCGACGACATGAAAGCCGCGAGCCTCCAGAATTGGAATTACCTTGCTCCAGCTCGAGCCATCTGCGAATGCTCCATGCACCAGCACGATGTTTTTAATTGGTTGATGCTGCGTCTGTGCGTTGCCGGTGCCTGAAAGTACGCCTGCCACTACCAAACATGCGGCTGAGATCTTTTTTGTCATCTTCATATGTTTTCTCTCCAGTGTCTGTTACATGGTCATTGATGATTGAAAATGGTTCGATCGGCTGTTCTTGTCGTACTGAATTATGGTTTTGCTGCCGCGTCAACAGTGGATGGTGCATCGACATCGACAGCGACACCGACGACCGCTTGGCCGATGATCTCGCCGGCGAGTAATGGTTCAACATTCCCGTTGATATCTGCGAAGCGAACCAGTGACTGCTTATGGCCATACATTCTTGCTGTAAGCATTTGTATTCCTCCTTTCCAGGGTTTGATAAGAGATGAAGAGCGAGGACATAGTTTCTTCCGGTCTTCCGGTAGTAGAAGTGCCAGTGTTACAAAGATGCCGCCGAACAACAGGGGATCGATAGCATTCATTCGTTCAGAGCTCCTTTTTAAGTCCGGCCCAAGGCACTTTCGTAGGAACGAACATAACCGCATTCGCCTAAGAAATGTTGAACAGTGCGACAAGGCGGGACTTGGTCGCGACCGACCGTGCACATTGAATCAAACCGTCAAAAGCTACACTCATCCTTGGCAACTCGCACACAGTTCATCTCTGCGATGAAACGTGCGCGACTTGCGGCAGAGCGTGCCCTCTTGTTCGCGATGACGTCCTAGAATCCCGTTTAGATGTCGTCAACGTTGGAGCAACATAAACGGATGTTTCAAAGCGCCATACAAACTCGTGCCTCCCGCGCTCCCCGTTCGATTTCACAGATCGACAGAAAGGCCTCTGAGGGGTCTCGGGTTGCGTATGTCTTGAGTGATGATCCGAAGCTCCATCATGAGGTCCATGCGGTGGTCCATGCCAGCGACGTTCAAACATGCTGGTTTAGATCGGCATCGCGGTATCTCGCCCATCGGCGCAGCGCGTCATCATCATGCATATTGGCTAGTCCGAGATTGTCCGATATGTGCGGGTTTGAACTTCAACGAGTACTCACAGGCACATTTGCTCCGCCGATCATTCTGTTATCGGATGATCGAGACATTCCGTCGTGTGTACGAGCGATCAAAGATGGCGCCCACGATGTTCTTACGCTTCCTCTCATCAAAGAGCATCTGCTACACGCGATGCTTTCTGCATTCGAGATAGATCGAAGGAATCTTTTACTACGCGACGAGAACGAAAAGCTGCGAGGCCGGTGGCGCTCACTTACTTCCCGGGAAGCCGAGGTAATGCGATACGCAGTGGACGGATTTCTCAACAAACAAACAGCGGCGGAACTAAGGATTGCCGAAAATACAGTCCAGGTTCACCGAGGCCGTGTCATGAGGAAGATGGGTGCCGACTCATTCGCTGAACTCGTTCGATTCTCATTGAAACTCGCACAATGGGGCGAGAATTCGCTGCTCCATACCCCTGCACTGAAACCTCGGGAGGGGGAACAACGATGGACGAACACATAAAGTGGAAAGCCGGGAATCTATGCGGTTGGGATGCCAGAGCTGGCTCGGTGAAACGCGTTGCCTCGGCTGTAGGTGAAGGCTCGGTGGTGATTTCCGATGTTCACCGCTACTTAGCGAAGCATACTACGTGGCCTCCCCAGACAGAGGTAGTGCGCCTTTCTTAAGGCTCATACGGCTGGAAGACGGGCCCTTCACGATCAGACTATGAGCAGCAGGAATATGGAATTTACTCAGGAACTCCGGCGGCCCTGACGCACAAGAGGCACGAGCCGCAAGCCCCTGCAGATCGACAGCATAAGAACAACCGGGAGAAAGGCCCGACTCGACCAGGATGAACCCACATACCATCGGCAATGCAGTCATGCCAGTCCTGCGCAGATACCGGCCAAGCCGGCATATAGGTCAACTAACCGTCTGCGTATCGATGATGTGGGCCGTAACAGCGCTCTCGCAAAGCCGTGTTCCGCCGAAAGAAACCAGCCAGGCGTTTTGGCTTTCATATGTTGGCGAACACGCAATCTCGAAGCGTTGGGACCTGCATCTTGAAGGTTACGGAACGTGGTTAGGGCCGATCAGCAACAAGGACTTCACGTTCCTGAGGCCTGGAGTTCGGCGAACGTTTGGCGATGACTTGTCGACTCTCATCGCTTATAGCTATTTCAAACACTTTCCTGCTGGAACGGGGGCCTCAGATTCTTTGCCTGAACATCGAATCTCTCAGGATATTCAGTGGTCGCATGCTCTGCCGGCCATTGGTTCGGGGACATCAACGCTGACATATCGCTTGCGTCACGAGGAACGGTTTCTGAGTACTGAGACCGGCCAAAACGAAGTTGAGTGGGTGTTCAATCAGCGGACTCGCTTCCGAGCGACCGCCCGGTTTCCTCTACCGCAACGCTCAAGACTCCTGCCGAACTACGTCAGTATCTACGATGAAGTGTTCGTCAACAGCAGCGTGCATCAGACACAGGATCGTCTCAATCAAAATCTGACTTCAGCAGGTGCAGGCTGGAAGCTTCGGAAATTTCTTGATCTTGAACTAGGATATCTGCATCAGTATGGTCCCTCTGCCAGAGGCAGCCTCGGAGCTCACAACCAGGTACTGACAGTTACTCTCTTCTCAAACGCGCCATGGCACGCTCGTCGACGCGAGAATGAAGATCTTCTTCGAGGCATCAGGAATAGCGTTCCGGGGTTTCATCGGAAAACCTCCTGTCGCGGAGATGGCCTAGAATCTCGATCGCCTTAAGCAGCTCATGGAGAACAGATTGATTATATCTATCCCATTCTGCACCAGGGAAGTTGGTCCGTCAGCGAACTGCCGATGCGTGAGTCAGCTACGATGTCCTAAAAAGTAACGCAATGATTTCCGCCAAGGGGATGGTTTACATCATGGATTTGATATCGACCTATCGGGATGCAGAAAAGAATGGTGTGGCCGTAGGACACTTTAATGTGTCGGACCTTACCGCGTTCAAAGGCATTGTTGCCGCTTCCCAAGAACTCGGGGTCCCCGTTGTCATCGGAGCCTCCGAAGGCGAACGAAAATTTCTTGGAGATCAACAACTGGCATCGCTGGTCAAAAGCTACAGAGAGGAGACAGGTCAGCCGGTATTTCTAAATGCTGACCATACCCACTCGCTTGAAGCTGCCATCGCTGCGGCCAAAGCGGGCTTTGATTCAATCGTCTTCGATCTTTCTGCTTTGTCCATCGAAACGAATATTCGGAGGACCAGGGAAGGCATAGGAGTACTGAAGAAGATCAATCCCGCTATCCTAATCGAAGGCGAAATTGGAGACATCGGCTCAGGGTCGCAGATCCACGACAGCGTTCCCGATCTTTCCACAGGTCTCACTTCCCCGGAAGAAGCAAAACGGTTCGTCGATGCAACCGGAGTGGATATTCTAGCCCCCGCTGTGGGCAACATGCACGGTATGGTACCGAGCATGATCCAAGGCAGCGAGAAAAAACGTCTGGACATTAGACGAATCTCTGAGATCAAAAGAGCAACCGGTTCTCTTATTACTCTCCATGGAGCTTCCGGAACCAATGACGAGGACCTACGAGAGTCGATTGCCGCAGGAGTCAATATCATTCACATCAACACAGAATTGCGCGTGGCTTGGCGGCATGCACTCGACAAAGTCCTCTCTTCACATCAACAGGAAGTTGTGCCGTACAAGATTCTCCCACCCGTTATAGACGCGATTCGTGCGGTTACCCTCTCGCGCCTGAAGCTCTTCAATAATCTTTCATTGGAGTGATCCCATGATCGCCCTTGCGTTCGCTCCGACGATTCACGCATTCCTGAATCGTTGACACGCTCCCCCTCGCAGCAGCCCACGAAGGCCTTGTCGCGCTTCAACGGCATCTGAGATCCTTCTGGCGCAAATACCGCAGCAGAAATCGAAGAAGATCTATCGTTGTCGATGTTCGGCCAGTTTTCTTGCGAATCGTGCGGCCCGCTGTTGCGGCCACCTCAAGGGTGGGCCAGCTAATCGCTTTACGCGTCTCCTCGAGTGCTTCACGGGATTCGTGCCGGCAACGTTGATGGCCTCGAGAAGGCTGGCGACCGTCTGGAAGTCGCGGCGAGACAGATGCAGGACCGTCGTATTGGCAAGCTTGGCGTGACCGGGCAACCTGGTGGGCCACCACTTCATCATTCAATCGCACTGAAGGACCCGGCGAGCGCCGGATCCTTCAGGTTCAATACATGACATTTCGCTTTACTGAGGGGTGATCGGGGGAGTTGCCTGTTCAGCGGCACGGTCGGCTTTGTCCTGCTTTTTGGCGGCCTTCTTGACCTTGTGGCTCTTCATGGCCTTTTCTTCTGCTTTATCGGCCTTGGCCTGCGCCTTGTCGACCTTGTGATTTTCTGCGGCCTGGTTCTGCGCATCCTTGGCACATTGCTGAGCGGACTGGGCGAAACCGGTTCCGCAAAGTGCGGCGGAAAGCGTGAGTGCAGCTGCTATTTGGCTGATCTTCATAGGGGTCACATCTCCTGCTTCGTTGGATGGCAACCACGCGGTGGAGGTGGCTTGCGCGCGGCCGCAACAGCGGATCCTCTGCGAGATCACAAGCAACAAAAGATACTGCACGCATTTCCCAACTCAGCAACAGGGGATTTGCTCTATGTGTGCAGCTGCTGGTGCCATGCCCACGCGCTGGCTAGGATGTCATCGAGCGTGGGATGTTCGGGACGCCAGCCGAGTTCCTGCTGCGCTTTTTCGGAACTGGCGACGAGGACGGCAGGATCTCCCGGACGGCGCGGGTGTTGCTCCACCGGAATGGCGTGGCCGGTCACGCGCCGGGCGGCTTCGATGACTTCGCGGACAGAGAAGCCGCGACCGTTGCCCAGGTTGTAGAGCAGAGGCGTCTTTGAGGTATGGAGTGCCGCCAGCGCGAGGACGTGCGCGCGGGCGAGGTCTTCGACGTGGATGTAGTCGCGGATGCAGGTGCCGTCGGGAGTGGGATAGTCGTCGCCGTAGATGTTGATGCTGGCGCGGCGGCCGAGGGCGACGTCGAGAATGATGGGGATCAGGTGCGACTCGGGTTCGTGGGCTTCGCCGTATCCGGCAATCGCCCCCGCGACGTTGAAGTACCGCAGCGTGGCGTAGCGGAGGCCGTGGATACGATGGAACCAGGCCAGCATCTGTTCGACCAGGAGCTTGGACTCGCCGTAAGGATTGGTCGGCGCGAGGCGGGCGGTTTCGAGGATCGGCGTCGATTCGGGCTCACCGTAGACGGCGGCGGTCGAACTGAAGACAAGGTTCTGTGTGCCGCTGGCGACCAGCGCCTCCAGTAACGACAGTGTCGCGGCGGTATTGGCGCGGAAGTAGAGGCCGGGGTCTTTCATCGATTCGCCGGCTTCGATGAGCGCGGCGAAGTGCAGGACGCCGTCGAACTTCGCGGCGCTGAGGATGCGGGTCATGCCTGTGGCGTCGGAGATGTCCTCTTCGATAAAAGTCGCTTCAGATGGGAGCGCCGCTGGCTTTGAGTGAATGAAGTTGTCGACGATGGTGACGGCGTGTCCCTGCGACAGCAGGAGACGGGCGACAGTGCCGCCGATGTAGCCGGCTCCGCCCGTGATGAGGATGTTTTGAGTGCTCATGATCCTTAACCGTACGCGACCTGCCGGTCGCAGTGCTTGCCCTTTTGCCCATCCGGGGATTGGGCTTGGCTATGCGTCGTTATTGCAGGCGTGATACACGATGTCGTGGAGCGCGATGGTCATTGTGCCGTCGGCGCGGATGACGTAGAGAAAAGTGCAGGTGGGCCGGTTATTAAGATGCACGCCCACAATGACCCCGGAGCCGAAAACACCCGTGCCATCTGTCCTCGAAATTTCCAGACGGTGCGAAGTGATCGGGCCTTTGACCGGCGAATAGGTGGTCCAGTCTTCGGTGAAGCGCGAGATAGGGTAAGCGGGATCAGGATGGTTATTGGTGTAGATGTTGTAGGCGGCCTGATAATCCTTGGCTTCCAGCGCGCTGAGGAAGTGGTCGACCTTGTGCTCCGAAGGAATGTTGGAGAAGAACCAGCCGTGACCGTCGACGTAGCCACCCATGCCGATGACAATGGCGAGCGCGATGAAGACGAGACCGCCGATAAGCGCGTTGCGTTTTATCCGGTCGGGCCGGGGGTCGTAGGCGGGGGCGTCGATCAACGTCATGGGGCGAGTCCTCAGGGATATTAGACACCGGAAGCGCGAAATTTGGATGTGCGCGGAAATGCGTCGTGGAAATGCTCGAATTCGTTGCCGGTGGGCAGCAGGTAGACCGAAAGCAGATCGAAGCGGAGCGGTACGCGGTCGCGGTGCTCGCGCGGCAGTTGCCGCAACCAGGCCCGGGCCATAAGGCGGAGCTGGTCCTGCTTGTGGCGGTCAACGGCAGTATCTGCGGGAGCGAAGTCGCGGGCGGTGCGGGTCTTGATTTCGAAGATGACGACGGTAGGACCGTCCCACGCGACGATGTCGATGTCGCCGCGGACTTTGGGGCTGGTCCACCGCTGGGCGACGATGGTGAAGCCGAGCCGGCGAAGATGGAAGAGAGCAGCCTGCTCGCCGCGCAGGCCGGTGATGAGGTGGGGCGGGAGTTTGGAGGCAGGCGCGCGGCGCTGGAGAGATTCGAGGGCGCGCTGCTGGAGGTTGAGCGAGATGGAGGCAAATCTCATTTGGCCCAGCGAGCTCCGAAGGCGAGCGCCGCGAGGAAGACGGTGGCCTCATCTGTGTCGCGAATGAGGTTCCACTGTGTAAATGCGCGCCGCGCTTGGCCTATCGATAGCAAGGCGTCACCGCGTTCAAAGGATAGACCGACATCGTAGTCAGCAAGATGCCGATCTTCTTGAAGATCGACAAACGTTTCTGTGATGGAAAGCAACTCTAAAGAGATTCGGCTATGAAGTAGCAGAGAGATTTCGTCTGGAATTCGCTTTGATGAAAACCGAGAACAAATTTGCTTCATCTCTCCATGGCCAAACGACCGCGATACCCGAGCTCTTAAACCTGGAGGCGACGCAGGAATAAATCGAGAGGCGGCTTCAGCTATGAGTAGGTGGAACAGTGCGTAGTAGGACGAAGAGATTGATCTTCTTAGATTCGCTTGAGACGGAATACCTGAATCTATCGTGGCAAGCGTTTTAGCCTGAGCAAGCAGGTCGTCAGCAAGGGACATATGCTACTCGGCTGGGACAAAGACGAAATAAGGGAAAAGAGGCAACTCCAAGTCTCGGAGCTTACGGCGGGCAGCGTCCTTCAGAGTGAGGAGATCCTCTACTTGATCCTCATCCGACTTTTGCGATTCTTTTCTGGAAAACACCAGAAACAATGCGGGGTCACCAGTGCTGTCATTCCTAAATTCAAGACGCTGCAACCTCATATTCTCGGGGACGGGAACTGAGGAAAGAGCCTGCCTAATCACGGTCTCTTGGATATCGGGTTGGGCGAGTGCGGCCATAGACTAAATATACGCCGTCCGGGAGCCTGCGGAAAACGTCTGCGATATACTTGGACGTGCACA
>Ga0070679_100003454_pt1 | contig 14471 bp, 14 predicted proteins | sample KBSC63BmetaG_FD_65652 | JGI IMG/M metagenome (GOLD analysis project Ga0070679, IMG submission 65652) | Corn rhizosphere microbial communities from Kellogg Biological Station, Michigan, USA - KBS C6-3B metaG | ecosystem: Host-associated > Plants > Roots > Rhizosphere | place: USA: Michigan... | reverse complement strand
TATTATCCGAACAAGACGCTTCCTTCGCGTTGGCCACCGTCGAGTCCTACCCGCTGGCAACGGCCGAGAGTTCGCTCCGCGCCTTTAGACGTCAGCTCACCCTGTTGGATCTGCGAGTTTGGAAGGGAAGGAAGGACCGCGCCAACCCTGAATTAAATAATTTACCCGAACCAGTCGCCGAGAGGATGAGGCGTACCTTAAACGCGAAGGGGGCCATGCCGACAGAGCCGGTGGAAACCCTAACTATCTTACTTATGATCCTATCGGTTCCCGCCGCGACGGCATTGATGTATCTTGGGCGTGACTCAACCGATCGCTGCGTGCGCGGTTACTGTAACGCGCTGTTGTTCTCGATATTCATTATCCTAGTGAATGCCGCTGTCGCGGGGTGCCTATCGAAACCGGATGCCCGGTATAATCTACGGATTGCCTGGACACTGCCATTCCTGATTGCGTGCTGCAGTGGCGCCTATGTTCTCCACCGCTCGAAACGAAGTCAGGAATCACTAGCACTTCCAAAATAGTCTAGAGCTCATCCGCTCTCAAGGATCTGCATCGTCTCTTCCTTTCAAACCTCGCCGCATTCTGAAGGCCGGTGTTCACCCAAAGTCCATCGGAATCCCCTGACGATTGTGTCCCTTGCGCGAGCGCTGCGCAGCCTACGTGTGGGTGATTGCAGGGCGCATCCGCCCGTTGTCCCTTAGGCGGCGCGCTTCGACCGCCAAGGTTTGTGTCCAATTCGCCTGGCGCGTCGCGCAGGGCTTGAACTGCAGCGCGATGACGAGGATCCTTTAAGCAGAGGTTAGCGCTTCTTCTACATAGCCGAAGCTTCCGCGAGCAACGCCTTCTGTCGCTTCATATCCCGCAGCTCGATGACATGGCTATGGCTCGCGGCGCATCAACATTCCATCGCTTTAGCGCCATCAATTGAATGGTCATCCAACTGCGCTGTTGCGCATGGGTCTTTCAATAAGCATTCCTGTGCACGAGCACCCTCAAAGTACGCAGGATGATCACTATGTCCAATACCAGAGACCAATTGGCAACGTATTCGAGGTCGGCGCGAACGCGATGTTGAAGTGCTTCCGAAGATTCCGTTGCACCTCGATGGCCCCTAATCTGAGCAAGCCCGGTAATTCCCGGTTTCAGAGCATGACGGATCCAATACATTTGCGTAACTTGCCAAAAGAGGGCGTCACCGGCGAGCGAGCCCAGTGCATGAGGGCGTGGTCCCACGAGACTCATTTCCCCACGGAGCACATTAAGAAGCTGAGGAAGTTCATCGAGGCTGGTTCGGCGAATAAAACTGCCGAAAACGGTAATCCGCGGATCGTGCCGTTGCGTCGAGGTGTGTCCGTCCTCGTCAGTAGCTTCGATGCGCATGGAACGAAATTTGAAAATCTGGAATCGCTGGCTGCCCTCCCCCACGCGGACTTGGCGAAACAAGACCGGTCCGGGGCTATCTAATTTGATGCCAACGGCAATAGCCAGCATTATCGGCGCTAAAGTTATGAGTGCGACCGCCGCAACCACGAGATCGAAGGCGCGCTTCTGGATTCGGTTGGATAGGCTCAGGGGACCGCGCGACAGAATGAGAGTGTCGTCACCCCCATAAGTACCGATTGCCACGGCACCATGAAGCATGTCTCGGTCAAGAAGGATCTCCCCTCCGACACCCTGGCTCTGGAGAAAGGTAGCCCATGCCGACCGTCGCTCGTAGCGGCAACTGACCACTACCCGATCATAGGGGGAAATTATGCGCGAGAGTTCTTCGATCGACGAGGGCTGGTTGTGATCCGGCCAAAGCCCCCGACCTTCGACGTCCACGAGGTCGCAATCTCGAGCAGGTTCGACCACCATGCCATCCTGCAAAAGGACTGCCGCGGTTGCTTTTCCCTCCATCCAGCGCGCAAACATATGGGCGAGTATAATCTTACCCAAAATCAAAACGATGGCTGCGATACCGAATGTCGCGAGGAAGCCCACCCGGGAAACGCGACTGTCCTTGAAAAGAAATGACAAGCCAAGGACGACCAACGCAGTTGCAACCAATGCCCCCAACGCGCGCTGGGTCCCGAGCGAACGACTTTCGAGCGCTTCGACCGACTGGACCTCGCGAGCTAACTCGAACATGAGGAAAATCGGCAGAGCCAGGCCAATGAGAGGTTGCCCGCCCGTTTCCAGCCAGATTTCGTCCCGCAGAAATAGGGCGACCAGATAGCCTATCAACAAGCTGGCACAGTCGAAGAACAACGAACAAGCGTAGAGAATTAGCCGCTTTTCGCGTGCCGGTCGCCCAGCCCTCGCGGTAAGCCGTGCCGATTCGCTCCCGCGCGTTATGCTGTGATTCCATACGTTCACAATTCTCTCCGCCCTAAACGTTATCGTGCTGCGCGCCGCTAAGGTGAAAAACCTCCTGGGCCGAGCGATCAATCAGGCACCGCCGGAGAACCGGGGCGGGGACAAGTTATCACACCTTCGGGATCCGTACCTTCAATACCAAGAGGATGTACAACGCCAAGCCTACCAATATCAGGACCGCGGCCCACACGACGCCCTGGTTTCCGAGATAATTGGCAGCCGCGCAGGCTAAAGCAGCGGGCAAGTACTGCCAAAGCTTGTCCTTCGGCATGTCCTCACTGGATCGCTGCAACAGCAGGGTAACTAAGCCGGCGAAGATGAAAATCGTTAGCCAATCCCAGACGGTTTCCATCCTCGCGCCCCTTTCTCTACGGCGAAGCGCTCTCGACCATCCCGGCCGCGCTACTCCACTGAGTCAACCAAGCACAGTTCGAGGCCCTAGCACAGCGGTTGCGGAAGAGCGATCCGGCGCGGTCCCACTTTGAAACAAATCGCGCGATTCTTAACTCCGATTCTGACTCGCAGCTTAACGCCAGCTAAGTTACAACCGCGCCACCGAGCAAAGGTCCGAGTCGCCAGAGGCAATGCAGCCGACAGTGGACGAGGCCCTGCCAAATAGCGAAACGCTCGCAGAAACGCCGCCCAGACCGGGCGCAACGACGTTGGACACAATCTAGTTGGAGTAACTTCGATGTTCAGACGCACATTAATGATGGCGGCCACAGTTTGCGCCCTCGCAGCTGCTCCCGCCTATGCTGGGGTTAGTCTTAGCGCCGTACCCGGTTCGAATCCTTACGCGGGTCCCGTCCCAACATATAATTTCGAGACGCCCGCGCCTGTAACCGGGGGAACCGTGACCACGGGAGACGTGAGCGGAGTTCACGCGCAACCGTACGGAAGCACCGGCAATTATTGGACGGTCAGCCCGAGTGAAGGTAGTCCGGGCCTTCTGGACTTGAGCTCGTTCGCCGGAATTGCCTCGATCTCGTTCATCTGGGGGTCCGTCGACCAGTATAACACGCTCAATGTTCTCGACCGGTTGGGCAACGTAATTGCCAGCTTTACGGGTGCGGATGCGGCGGTAAATCCGAACGGCAATCAGACTGATCCGATTACCAATCCGCTGGCGAAGCTCACCTTTAGTGGGACTACGCAAGGCAACATTGGGGGTCTGCAGCTAAAATCGACCCAGAATGCGTTCGAAACGGACAATTTCTCGGTGGCTGCGGTTCCTGAGCCGGCAATTTGGGCCATGTTGCTCATCGGCTTTGGCTTTATCGGCGCCTCTCTGCGTGGTAAGAAGCGTCAGGAGCGGCTTCGTTTGAAGTACGCCTGAGCTTGCGTTTGCGGCCACTGGTCGCAGCGAAAGAGCGACATTGGGGAGTCCTAGGCAGCGCTTGGGGCTCCCCAGCATTTTTGGGCTTAGGGGAGTCTTGCCCTCTTGAGCCGATTTAGCGCTACGCCAGCTTCGTATCGTTTAAGATCCGTTTGCCAGAGAAACGCTTTTCCACCGCTTTAGCACGCGTTAACTTGCGTCACGTTTTCTGGCCTTGCAGGCTAAGTTGCGTTTCTTCGGGGCTTGGCTATGCGCGACGGCACCTTGGTATATCCCTTCTCGACATACTCCGTTGGCGTGCCCCGCTCCGCTGGACGCGCTCTCTTTTTTGATCGACATGTGGCGCTGCCAGCGCTCGCTATCGTCGCGGGCGCCTCGGTAGTTGTATTCGCGTTCGGACACGCGGCCATCGAGCATGGAGAATCTCCAGCCGGCGATCGGTCCGGATCCTTACAAGGTGAGAAACGGGCGACAGCCGTCCACCTTAGCGCCTCATTCCAAGTTCCGAATTGGCAGCTTGAGAACCTGCAGCTCGGCCGGGTGGAGCGGCCCCTGCCTGCGACGATCCGGATAAAAGCCACACAACAACACGCGCAGGCTGCACGGGGCATGACGGGTCATCTCGCTAGCGCGATCGCTCCGCGAAATGGACCACCGATCCCTGCACGGGCGTTTGGGCAGAACATCGCTCGATCAAGCCAGACCGGACAACCAAGGGAAGAAATTTCAAAATCGCCGGGGTGCACTAGCTCGTGTTCTGATGACGGACAGCCGACCATCGTCGAAGCCGCACCGGCTGTCGTTGGGATTTCTCCCACCCCTCATGCACTCGCTTCGCGGCCCACCCTTCAAAGCGACCAATCACAAACTGCGGGCGAGCTAATAGTGCCGGCGCAACAGCCGCTCTTAGCGGATAACGTCAGCCAGCCCAGCATCGCCCAAGGAAGGCTTTCGGCGTCCGATCCGCCTAATATCTCGCCGAGCGCCGTCGCTCCGGAGATGATCCAGGATGCCAACGATGCCGCGCAACCAGCCGACGCCGCGCCTCTCTCAAGCGGCGGCCCCGTCGCGAATAGCGCGGCCGCGCAACCTGTGGGGGCGGGACGAGCCAATAAGCCAGTGGCGAGCGCGGACCTGGACGTGAAGCGCCACCAAACCGTTGAGGCGGTTTCGTCTCATTTATCGAGCGTAAAGAGGCGCTACGACAACTCTGCGAATTCTAAAGGATCTCTCATCGCGCCAGATTCGGCAGACCAACCCTCCGGCTCCGACGTGCGCGCCGCAGTTTCCTTGAGCGCGATTGTGCCTGGAAGCAAGGTTGGTTCCACTATCATAGTCCGAGACGATACATTGGTCGCGATTAAGCTAAGCGAGCTGATCTTGCTATTCCAAAATCATTTCGATCGGCCGCTCTTTGTTTGGTTGCGTACGTCCTCGTCAGCGTCAAAATTTGTAACGCCGGAGACCTTGGCGTCAGCCGGGATCCGAACGCATTTTGACCGCGCCGAACGACGCCTAGTGCTATCGCTGCCCGACCAGTAAAACGTGCGCTGCGCAGTCAAGCTGCGTGATTTGCACGCAGAACGTCCTGAGTCTTGGCAACCGCGACGATCTGCCGGCGTCCATTAACACGATCAAGTTGCACGACCACATCGATCACTGAAGCGGCGTATTCGATCGTGTCTAGCCGACTGAGGCCGATGCCCGTCTGCATAACCATGAGCGCGAGTTGCTCAAGCGCCCCGCGCAGGGAATTCGCGTGGATGGTGGAGAAGCTTCCGGGGTGCCCGGTGTTAATCGCGCGCAGAAAGCTCACGCTTTCAGCGCCGCGCAGTTCCCCGAGTACAATTCGATCAGGCCGGAGGCGCAGCGCCGCCTGCAGCAACTCATTCGCTGTAATGCGAGCTTCGCCGAGTTCGCCCTTTACAGCAAGAAGGCCGACACAATTCACGCCGGGCGGACGCAGTTCTGGCGTGTCCTCGACGAGGACTACGCGCTCCCCGGCCGGAATCTCGCCGAGCATGGAGTTGAGGAAGGTGGTCTTGCCGGTGCTTGTGCCGCCAGAGATCAGAATCGTCTTTCTGGCCCCAATAGCTTCCCGTAGGAAAGCAATCGGGTCAACGGCTGCATCCGGCATAGCCGGCTCAAGTAGCGTCCGAATGGGGCCTGAGTCGTAAGCATCGAGTGGCAGGTCGAGGCGCCGATGGCGCCGGATTGCCATCACCCAATGGTGCCGTGTCGCCGGCGGACCGCAGAACTGCACCCGAGCGCCATCGGGCAGCGTTGCGGCGAGCAAAGGGTGCTCGCGGTTGATGCCCTGGTGGCTCACTCGCGCGACTTGCTCAGCTAGCCGTTGCACCAGCCGATCGTCTATGTCCCCCGTTTCGACCCGTTGCATGTGCGAATGCCGTGAATCCTCAATCCATACCTCGCACGGGCGATTGACGAGAATCTCAGTTACCGTCTCGCGGTCGAGCCATTGCCGGAACGGTTGCAGGTAAGCCTCGAGGTAGGCACTGCCGCCTTGCGTCAGCGTGTGACCTTCCGCTCCCGAAAGCTTGTGTACTTCGGCGCTCATTGAACGCGCGGCGCTTGGCTGAAGTCCAAATCTCGCGCAATAAAGACTCGGATAGGCTCGCCCATTCGCACTCGCACGGTGGGACTTATGCTTCCATTCTGCTGTAGCGCTGTAGCGGCGGCGCTTTGTCCACCGCCGAGCACGAGTGAGGTGCCGGCACTCGCCACCGCAGTGACTCCGCCAATGACCGAAAGCAGCATCGCAGAGCCGAAACGTTGGAAAAAGTGGGTATTGACACTTCCAGGAAGACCGCCGCTGCCATCGAAGGCAGTTGCGGGCGAAGCAAGAGCGACCGAAACGCCATCGGGCCTTATTAGCCGCGTCCAGATCACGTAGGCACGCTTTTGCCCGGCCTGCACACCCGATTGATATTGCCCTATCAGGCGAGAACTACGTGGGACGAGGACACTACGCCCGTCATAACTCCGTACATCCTGACTTACGATCGCGCGAACATAGCCGGGAACATCGGTATTAATGGCCGTCTCCAGCACCGCAGGGATCATCGTTCCTTGAGTGACAGTGCTCGCTGGGTCGAAAGCCCTAGCAGCTTTCGCCGGCCCACCCCCAACTCCGCCGATACGGCTAGCAAAGTCGGTAGCGCCGCCGCCTGCCGACCCGTTGGACGCTGCTTGGGACGGTGGCGCCGGGATCGCGGTTGTCCCGGTAAGCGCGCCCGCGTCAAAAATCACCGTAGGGGACGCTGAACGTGTCGACGTGTAACGCGCAATCGGCGAGATCCTGGAAGCCTCGGGCACAGCTGCGGCGGTCGGCCGCGGACTTCCTTGCGCGCCAGCAACAGCGACGGGCGCGGTCTGTTGGAACTCCGAGCGGCTTAGGGGCAGTGGCGTAAGTGGCCGAGATGGAACGCTTGCGGGTCGGATCGCAACCTTCATACGTGTGTTCTGAAGGCCCCAGAAGGTAGCCAATCCTACGCTAATGACTACCGCGATGCCGGCAAATAGAGCTATTGCTTCAGAACTCGTCTTTCGCTGGCTTACGCTCGGATAAGCTCTTCGAGTGGCGAGTTCGATGACTTCAGCCCCCATTTCACGGGGATCTGCATCGGGAGGCAGGCTGCCCGACTTGTCGCCGAGACGCATCGCGAGCTTCATTGAGTCACCTTTTCGAGTTGGGCGAGCGCGGCTGATTGTCGGGCAGGCCCCTTATTATCAATTGTCGCGACTTGACGGCCAGAACGCAGGACGATTTCGCGCGGCACGCCTTCAACCACGATCACCTCGTCGCGGACGGCGAAGTTCACTGGGCCCTCTGTTCCGGCCTTATCTTTGATAAGGATTGCTGGAACGGGAGCTCTAGCTGGCCACTTGAGATAAGTGGCTTGGCCATCGTCGTAAATCCGGCTGGGAAGCAACCTCTTGTCCCCGGCACCCGTCCAGGCAAAGTTAAGCACGGCCGGGTCGACCACTGCACTCGGGTCAGTTGCTGCGGCCAACTCTAACCCACTCGGTGCCGCAGGCATGGCATCAACGTTCGCCTTCACGGCTGGCGCAGGCTGGACGTCCTTGGGATAAGTGAAGGCCAGCTCATAAAGTGGCTTGGCCGATCTTGGGTTCGCCACAAGATCGAAGAAATAGGTATGTTGGTCGGTGATCACGGTCATGTTAGTTGTTGCCCTTTGGGCAAGCGGTTTCACAAACAATAGGTTGGCGCGCTTATTCGGAGTTACCTGCCAGGCGTTCGAATCGCCAATCGCCACGTTTTCGATCGATTCATCCGCGCCAAAGCGGATCGTCGCCTGGACGCTCGGCTTACCTTCGATGCGGACGACTTCGCCGGGGTTGTAGAGCTTTTCCACAAGCCTCGGATCCTCGCCGTGGAGGGCGCTCGCGTAGGCAAACAAGCCAAAGGCGGCAGCCGACAAAACTCGGTTCATTTTATTTTCTCCGAACGTCGAGGAGGCGCGGCCCGAAAGCGACTGCCGACGCCTGCCGCGCGAGAGGAGCGCTGCGAGGTCGTGGCCGCCATGGGTTGACCACTCACGTTTGTTATCTCTCGCCAGCCTGTCCTGCCACCATCGTTGGCGGAAACACGCTCAAGAGACGAAATCCTGATTTCCCGGGATGGCGCAGAGACGAACTGAACAGGCCCGGCCAGTTGAGCTGCAGGCGAAACGATCCTAATCCCATTTCCGGAAAACGCCGTTGCGCCATCGGTCGGCACGGTGTCGGGACGTTCGAAAACGGTCCATCCTGCCACGATCGTGCTAACGGTCCTAAGGACCATCATCATAAGCGCCGCGTGTACTGCGCCGATCATGAAGAAGGCAATCGCTGCCTGCGGGTCCACTTGCCCCGGCATGGTAGGCGCCAAGCTGGAAAGAACCGGTACCGCTAATTCGAGAGTCAAGGAACCGCCCAAGACGGCGAAGAGCGGAGCCAGGGCGAGCAAGACGACACCTTTTAGCCAACCTGCAAACAAAGGCCGGGTTCGAGGGAACAGCGCCAACACGACGAACACTGGGCCGAGGGCGAGGAGCACGGCCAGCGCGATGCGCGAAGTCGCAAGGATGCCGACCGTTCCGAGGAGGAGCAGCATTCCGCCGAGCCACATCAATCCGAGTGGAGAATAGGTCGAGGTTGGCGCAGTGCCATTTCCGGCGGCTTCGGCCAGCCTTTGGAACACAACATCAATTTTCGCGGCGAACACATCGGTCGCATTGCCAGCTGTACCGGTGAGGATGCCGGCAAGCTCATTTGGCGCGCCGATTGCGAGATTCCACACGACGCTCTGGTAGGCGATCCAGCTGGTCGCGAAAGTCAGCACCAAACCCATCGTGACCAGCCGCGGTGTCATAGAATTAATGCCGATGCGGCTACGTCCGGTCATCAGCGCGAACGCAAACAAAGCGACGTAGATAGTTAACAGTATGGTCAGCGCGGGAAGCAATGCCCCGCTGGTGCCGAACAGCCTCCCGAACGCCGCTTCTGCCATTTGGCCGGCAGCGCAATCCACACCGTGCAGGCTAGCGGCAACGCCGTTGCCCACCCCTTCGAGCGCGTATTGGCATGAGGCGGCCATCATTCCGCAGCCTCCCACAACTCGAACTCGTCCTCGGCGAACGAGGAGCCCGGCCACTGACGACCGGTCAACGCGGGGTACCAAGCGGCCGGATCATCGCCAAGCGCCTGGCGAAGCGCGTCTAAGCGGCGCACAGAGCCTTCGCGTCCCGACAAGATCGTTAGTACCTCCGGTGCACCCGATAAGTCGAGCCGGACGACCACCGAAGCATCGGGTTGGCGGATGAGGAACGCGCGACTATGTGAAGGCAGACTGCGAACCAGCGCCAGTTCGTGTTCTGTAAGGCCAAAGCCGTCGCAGTAGTCTTCGGCTCGCGCCTTGGCGTTGGGCATGAAGATCATCGTCGCGGTCTGCTCAACGAGCGCGGTAGCGATCTTACTGTCGAGCGCATCGCGCGCACTCTGGGTGGCGAAACCTACCAGCGCGTTGCGTTTCCGTAATGTCTTGAGCCAATCACGAATGCGAGCCGCGAAGACCTCGTCGTCCAGCGCCTTCCAGCCCTCATCGATGAGGATGATCGTTGGGCTGCCGTCGAGCCGCTCTTCGACGCGATGGAAGAGGTACATCATCACGGGCGTGCGCAGCCGCGGGCTCTCGAGCAGCGCGGTCATGTCGAAGCCGAGCACACGATTCGACAAGTCGAGCTGATCGCTCGCATTGTCGAACAGCCAAGCGTGCTCGCCGCCTTCGATCCACGGCCTAAGGCGATCGGCGAGATCGCCTGGCTGAGGTCGCTTAGTGCCTGCCAGCAGCTCGCGAAAGTGCTGCAGCCGCCGGAGTGACGATGCATTTCCGTAGGCGGCCTCGACCGCCTCGGTAACCGTGGCAAGCTCTTCCGGCCCATCGGCTTCTAATAGCACGGCAAACCACTCGCGCAGGAAGGCTCGGTTGACGGCGCTGTCAGGCAGGGCGAGAGGGTTGAAGCCTGTCGGTTGGCCGGCGCTGATGCGATCGTAGCGCCCGCCAATACCGCGAATGAACAGTTCGGCGCCGCGGTCCTTGTCGAAAAGAATCGTACGAGGTGAGAACTTCTGCGCTTGGGCAGCCAGGAAGTTCATCACTACCGTCTTGCCCGAACCGGACGGACCGATGATCGAGAAATTGCCCAGGTCGCCGTGATGAAAATTGAAGAAAAATGGTGTTGCACTGGTTGTTTCGAGCAAGGCCACTGCATCGCCCCAGTGGTTGCCCTCAGCCTTGCCGAGCGCGAAACCGTGTAGGGAGCCAAAACTGGACATGTTGGCACTCGAGATCATCGCCCTGCGGACAAGATACGCCTCGTTACCGGGAAACTGACCCCAGAACGCGGGCTCTAGATTGGTGTCCTCGCGCACCGCGATTGCTCCGGTGTCGGCAAGCGCGGCGGCGCACGCGGCAGTCGCCTCGTCGAGTCTTTCAAAATCGCGCTCGCGCACGAGCACCGTCAAATGGTGATCGCCGAAGCCGACTGAACCATGCCCCAGCGCATCACGCGCGGCGAGCATATCGGCCCGTTCAGCTATGGCCTCCTCGTCTGCCGAGCGTAAGCGGCGGAGGGCGAGGTCGATACGTTCACGCGCAGTCTGCCGTTCGTGCGGCGCGAAACTTTCGCTCACGACCAATTCGCATGGCAAACGCAGCAAGGCGTCCAGCAATCCAGGCGACGTCGCGTCGGGATAGTCCTTGAGACTGAGAATCGCGGCAACATCAGCGCCGCTTGAACCGCGCAATTCCATGACGTCGAGCCCGAAGCTGGCTCGGCGATAGGGGATCATGCCGCCGATGTCCGTACCAGCCGAAGGCCGACGTACCGGCCGCATCTCGCCGTTGTAAAGCACGCTGATGAGTTCGAGCAACTCGTTGTTCGTCGCACCGCTCGATCCCTTGTAATCGCCGAGAATCTGCGCCCCGTAGTCACCGAGCGACGCCATCAACGCATGCGCCGCGGCGCGCAACGACTGCAGGTCGCGCGGATTGGCCTCGAGCTGCTTGCGACCTTTCCGGCGCACAAGGTTGGCGGCGCGCTCTGCCAGACCGGCCTTACCGCGTGCCGGACGTCGCACAAGCGTGACGAACTGGTCATTGACGAACAGCGACCCTTGCCCGAGCTTTTCGCGCCAACGCTGGTCGATATGCGCCGAGAGAGGATCGTCGAATAGCCCGGTGAGTTCGACGCTGACACGCCGACGGACGACATGATGATAAAGCACGAAGCGCGCATCGAGGATCGAGCGCAGCATGACTTCGCGCGTCGCCGCGTGCGCATTCAATGTCATGCTGTCTTCGGTTTCGAACAACAGCCCCGGAACCTGCAGCGCGAGCATTAGTGAGCCGTCGCGCAGCAGCACGGTATTCTCATCGATCAGCCGTGCGTACGGCAATCGGTCTGCGGCGCGGGCCTCGCGCTTGGTCCAGCCGGCCGCTCCGAGCCATTTTTGCATCATCGAACGATCCTCACACGCTCACGCAGCATAGCTATTGCAGCCCCAATGCCGCCAGTTCCTCACCCGGGGGCACTTGCTCACCTTGGTGATCCACAAGTCGAATACGCGCGGTTCGCGTAGGCAGGCCAAGTAGCCGACGCCATGGATCACTAGCGCAGCGGGCAAAGCCAAAAAGCTGCCTGTGATAAGGAACAGCTCAGTGGTCACAGCAGCGTTGATGATGAAGAAGTTGTAGGTGACGCCGCCAAACATCTGTGGCCGCGTGAGCGTACGGTGCACCGGGTGGCAGACAAGCTCGGTCACGGAACTTTCAACCCACCGCCGCGGCGGACTGGATGCCCGAAACGATAGAGGCGGCTCCGAACAGGACGAAGCAGCCGACAATCACCGTCGCCCCGAAGCGCCAGTTCAATCTTCCGGTGAGCATCATGAAGCCGACGGCGGCCACCGCCATCACCGCAACGGCGGTCGCGACGTTGCCGAGCATTGTCCCTTGCATCCAGGATAGCGCGGCAACGATCGGGCCGGAGCCACGCGGGTCGCCGCTCTGTGCCAGCGCCGCAGACGGACTGAGCACCGCGAGCAGCGCGAGCATCGGGTGAGAGAGAGAAAGGTTGCGCATGGTACTTATCTCCGGTCGTGTTCGGAAAGTCGGCCCAGGATGGCCGCGACATACGTTTGCGTTTCGCGGATAGGGGGGACACCGCCGGCGCGCTCGACCCGGCCGGGCCCGGCGTTGTAAGCGGCGAGAGCCTTCTCGAGATCGCCCCCGAACCGGTCGAGCTGCGCACGCAAGTAACGTACGCCGCCTTCGAGATTGGCCAGAGGATCATCGGGGTCGACGCCGAGACTTTGCGCAGTGGACGGCATCAGCTGGGCAAGCCCGCGGGCTCCCGCGGGCGACACCGCGCCGACGTGCCAGCGGCTTTCCTGCCAGACCACCGCCTCGATCAGTGCTGGGCTGAGGCCATAGCGTGCCGAGAGCTCCTGAACCTTCGGCACATAGGCTTCCGGGATCGCCGGGGTGTTCGCCCCAGGGTCAGTCAGGGCGACAGCGGGAGCGGTCGCGCTTGGCCCCAGGGTTAACGTTGTTAGCGAACCCGGCTTGGCATGCCCACGCGCGATCCATTGGGCCCCGCCGGAGCCGACTTCGAGTACATCAGCCAGCGCCGGGCTTGTCCAGAGCCCTAATGTAACGATCGCAGCCCAGGGCCCGATCCACGACCGCGAAATCGAGTCAACTTTCATCAGACCAGACATCTTATCCATCCAAGCACGACCATTCCCCGCCTAGAACCGTGGACGAGCATACCCCCGGCTTGCAATCGGCCGACCCGCGAAATGTCCCGGAATGGCGATCAACTGAGTCCTGTTTCGGACGAGTTGCCGGAATTAGCATCCGCAAGTCGGAACCCGGCGTAAAACCTAACGGTCTACGGTTAAGATGGAGTAAAGAACTTGGCTAAGTCATTCGCCTCCGGAACACGCTTTGGCCGTTCGATAGCTCTCACGAGGATGACGTCCGTCATGGCGGAGGCGCCTACTGATGGCTCAACCTACCGCGAGAAGGGCCGGAAGCACTGCTCGATTCGATCATCTTGGAGAGGGCCCGAATGAGAAGAATGCTGGCTTAGCTGCCTTGAAGAATTTTGCCTTCGGTGCCTGGCAAATTAGGGATGTCGCGGGCTTACATTAAGCCACCCCACCCTTCACCCACGTTGGACAGTCCACTCGAGTCAGGGGATAAATTACCATGAACCGAGAGGCTGTCGCTCGAATTGCTTTTCTTGTTACCTCGTCGCGGATGCAGCTTGCCGTATCGCGTTAAGAACGTGCCCACGCTCCCGGCCGACAGGCAAGGGTCGCCCTCTTCTTCCGAAACGGCGGGAGCTGCGCTGCCTTGTCTCAAAAGTTCGACCGTTGCCGAGCGGAGGAATGCTTAAAGTGAGCTGGCCGAGAGTTGGTTCGGCATGCTAGAAGCATGCGCCATTGCATGGGAATCGGCGAGTTGCGTCAGGCAGGACACAAGAGCAGAATACCGGGAAGTTCGTTCGCGAACACCTCGGATTTGGTCATGGTGGCCACCTACACTTGGCAATTTGCGGAGCCATTTTGGAGATCTAGTCGAGGTTGCCAGTGAGCGGTGGACCGAGCCACTGCGAAGTCGCTGGATGCAAAAAGACTTGCACCGGGATTCGCCCTTGTCCAACCTTCTGCAGTCACCGCTCCACCTCGCGGGGGCGGTAAGAGCAGGCTCCGGGCGGAAATAGATTGAAGATCGGCGCGTCAGACCCGAGGGCGCGGCATGGCCTACCGCCCGACGGCGACGTACCTGAACCCGTGCCGCTCGACCTCGGCGCGATCGTAGAGGTTGCGCAAGTCGACCAGGAGCTTGTCGGCCAGGAGCTCGCCCATGCGGGCGAAGTCGAGCGCCCGGAACGCGTCCCACTCGGTGACGATCACCGCCGCGCTGGCGCCCTCGAGCGCATCGTAGGCGTCGGTGCAATAAGCGACGTCATCAAGCAGCCTGGCGGCTTGCTCCATTCCTTCGGGATCGTAGGCACGGACGCTCATCCCGGCGTCCTGCAGCGCCTGGACGATCGCCAGCGCGGGGGCATCGCGCATGTCGTCGGTGTTGGCCTTGAAGGTCAGGCCGAGCACCGCGGCGGTCTTGCCGTGGGTCTCTCCGCCGAGCGCCTGGACCACCTTGCGGCCCATCGAGCGTTTGCGG
>Ga0070679_100003453_pt1 | contig 14472 bp, 16 predicted proteins | sample KBSC63BmetaG_FD_65652 | JGI IMG/M metagenome (GOLD analysis project Ga0070679, IMG submission 65652) | Corn rhizosphere microbial communities from Kellogg Biological Station, Michigan, USA - KBS C6-3B metaG | ecosystem: Host-associated > Plants > Roots > Rhizosphere | place: USA: Michigan... | reverse complement strand
GGTCATCCGGCGCGCCGGTGATGCGCGCCGTTTCCAGCTCGAGAGGGAAGGCTGTCATGACATGTAGATTCGGGAGAGAAACGGAGGCGAGTCGCGTCCGTACCTCACGAAGACGATGCTTGAGACAGGCAGGCAACGGGGGCACAGCAGTGCTGCTGGGAGACCGGAGTCCCGTTGGCATGGCTTGTTCGAGAAACCGCGGTGGCGGCTGCAACACGCTGCGCCGCGACGGAGCTGCTGTCCAGGAGTGCGAAGGTGTTGGTGGCTTCATCGAAGAGATACGGCACGCGAGCAGGTGCGAGGCGCATCAGGCAAATGTCATTGGCGCCTCTGTCGTGGACGCGCCAGGCACGGGCATCCTCGAGGTCGGCATCGTTCGTGACCAGGCTCCAGTTGACCGGGTGGGTGGGAGCATATCTCACGAAGATTATGATGCGCTTGCCAGGCAATGCCGCAGCAGCTTTCGTGAAGGTCACGATGGGATTCTCTGACAGCGTGGGAGCTCGTCTGTTCATCCAGATGGAGCTTGCGCACACCGGCAGCAGCGCGCCCGCGAGGACAAGCATGGCGATGTCGGCGTGATGAGAGAACGTGCAGGTACCGATCTCGCGGAGCGTCATCTTCGGTTGGTGCACGGGGCACATGAAGCGCCACAGGCCAAGTGCCGTTGCGAACGCCAGCACCGGATACAGCTCGACGTAATAGGCAGTCCACTGCGGATCGTATCCATACAAGAGGAAGCCAAGTATGACGACGCCGACGCTCACGAGCGCTAACCTCAGCTCGGACCCGATGGCGATGAGACTGATCAGTGCAAATGGTGCAAGGATCCGCCGCCAGTCGCCCCATTCATCGCCGAAGATTGCGATGAGGCGTGAAGCCAGTTGCGACGGTAGTGTGTCGACTGTGTGTCCCGCACGAAACACGCGCTGTGACGCTGCAAAGCTGACCATGTCGGAAGGCAACTCGCGCTTGGGTGACGTGCTATCGTCCGAGAAACCGAGTCGGTCCCAGGGGAAGTAAGTGTCGGCGTAGACGCTCCATGGCATTCGCAAGCCGGTGCCCATGGTCTCAGCACTCCAGCCGAAGAGCAACCCAAGACCGATGCATCCAATCATGGAAGCGAGCGCCAGATCTTTCCATGTTCGCCGTCGCACGACAATTGTGAGCACTGCGACACCGGCGGGAAGGGCATAGAGAAGCCACGTGAACGGGTGGGTGAGGATGCCCAGCGCGATGCAGGCCGCCAGCAGCAATAGATATCTGCGGCGATTGTCGTCACGCCATCGCAGCAGCCCCCACCAGCCAACCAGCCAGAGGGCACTGGTCGTGGTCTGCGACAGGTAGCTGGGAAGGAAATTCAGGACGCCGGGAGCGGTCGACCACAGCATCCACGTCAGCAGCGCGACCCACGCATTTGATATGTGGCGCGCGAGCGCGAACACCAGCGCGCCTGTGACCCCCGCGAGCAGGATGGGCATGAGCGATGGGAGCCCGATCCACACCCCCGGCACGAGCGACAGCGACTGTCCCGGCGGGTACTTGGCCATGAACTTCGGCGTGACGAACATGTGATACTGCTCGAAGAACTCGGGCAGCGGACGAGGCCCGCCGTAGAGATGAAAGGTCGAGAAGATCCGGGCCTGCGTGAGGTAGGCGATTCCATCATGCAGGAGCGGAACCTGGCGGAACGATCCCCACACGAACGCCACAATGAGAGATGTGACCACTCCTGCGACGATCGGCGCCCAGACTCCGTTGAGCGCCGCCGAGAGCCGACCGAACAGGCCGGGGGGCGACCAGAATCGAGCCGCCAGGATGGCGGCGAGGATCGCTGCTGCAGTCCACAGAATTGAAGCCAATCCGCTCATGACTCGTCCCGGGCCTCGCTGTTTAAGTGTTCAGCGCACAGCGGGTTGTTGTGGAGATTGGAGCTGAGGTGAAGCGATCAGACTGCAGGAGTGGCCGTGTTCGAGGGAACAGCAGTAATGAGCGCATGGAGCGACCCGCCGAAGATCCACGAGGCGGGTGGGGGGTAGAGATCGAGGTCCTGACGCCATTCCTCGACGCGGAGGCCGGCCTGCGCGAGGAGCTTCAGCCATTGTGTTTGCGACTGGTAGTTGTACGGCAGCGCGACGCCGTGCGGAGCGTTTCCCACCCAGTCCATGAATCGCAGGATGGGCACGCTGCCCCAGCGATCCGTGAGGTGATCCTTGATCACTACTCTGTCGCGCGCAACGCGTGCCGTCTCCTTCAGCACCGCGCCCGGGTCGGGCGTGTGATGCAGCACATCGACGAGCATGACGACGTCGAAGCTGTCATTGGTGAAGGGCAGGTGCAACCCGTCATACTGCCTGGTGGGAATGGCGGTGACAGGCCGGACCAGGACATCCACTCCCTCGACACTGATGTCAGGGCGCGCGTCGGCGATCGTTCTGGCAATGGTGCCATCGCCCGAGCCCACATCCAGGACACTCGAGCCCTGCGGGATGCGGCTGCGAAGATAGTCGCTGAGGATGCGGACCCGGCGCGTCATGACGTATCGGTCATGCATGCCGCCGATCACGTTGGTCATCTGCGCCTCAGCCCCAGAATGCTGAAAAAGAAACTCGAGAGCACCGTTTGAAATCCCAGCGCTGTGAGCGTGGCTCCGGGGATGACCCATCGCATGGTGCGCTCGTAGTCCAAATTGCCGAAGTGGCGACCGTACCATTCGGCCACGGCGACGGCGAGCAGGACCAGTCCGACGAGCATCAGGAGTGCGCCCGCGATCAGTCCGCGCTCGAGGTTCACGATCTCGAACAGCCGCGTCATGCGCCGGTCCTGCGGCAGCAGCGCCTGACTGATGGCGAAGATCTTGGTCATCACGGCGAAGAGTACGGACTGATACCCGCAGATGATGGCAAGGCTCGCGAACACGAGGGTGTGCACGTCGAAGTTGATGCCATTGATGCGCAATCCCGGCAGCGCGACGGCGTACCCCAGAATCCCGAGCAGGATGAGCAGGATGCCCGGCTGGAGAAAGAGCCAGCGCGGACTGTACATGAGATAGAAACGGAGGTGTCGCCAGCCGTCGCGGAACGTCTTGAGATGCGGTGGATGCGACACGCGACCGTCGGGGCGGAGCGTGATGGGCACTTCGGTCATTCGAGCACCAAGCAGGCTGGCCTTGATGATGTTCTCCGAAGCGAACTCCATGCCAGTGCACTGCTGATCGAGGCGTTCGTAGAGTTCTCTGGTGAAGGCGCGCATTCCGCAGTGCACGTCGTGAATGGGTGCGTGGAACCAGCGCCGTGCCATGGCGGAGAACATCGGGTTGCCCCAGATCCGGTGGAGCACCGGCATCGCGCCCGGCTGCACGGTGCCACCACCGCCCTGCAGGCGGCATCCCTGCACGAGTTCATATCCCTCGCGGAGTTTGGCCAGGAAGCGCGGCGCCTCTGCGAAGTCATAGCTATCGTCAGCGTCCCCCATCAGGATGTACTTGCCGCGGGCCGCCGCGAATCCGCCCATGAGCGCGCTGCCGTAGCCCTTTTCTGTTACAGGCACGACCCGCGCGCCGAGGTGGGTGGCGATGTCCTGCGAGCCGTCAGTGCTGCCGTTGTCGGCGATGACGATTTCGCCGGAGATGCCGTTCTGGGCGAGCGCGCGCTGTGCGCCGATGATGCACGACTCGATGGTGTCCGCCTCGTTGAGGCAGGGCATGACGATGCTGAGCTCAGTGCAGGCGATAAGCGCTATAGCTGCGGCCCTTGGCTGTGTGCTGTCGCTAGTACTGGCCATATTCAATTCACCTGCTTCTCATTTACAAGAAGTAAAGGCGAGAATTGCAATGCCTAATGCTGGTTCCGATCCTCATGCCATGCGAATCGCGCCGGGTGCGGGTTTGTGCCCAGCATCGGTGCCGTTTCGTGCTCACGGTACGCCCACCACCCGGAGCAGGTTTGGTCGCTCCCTCGCCGGGCTTGCACGACGGACGCCAGAGGACGGCATCCGACCTGCTTCGCACCAGCCGCTCTTCTCGCTCGCGGCCTTTGTCCATCCGTCACTCTTGACGAAGCAGGCCGGCTGCTGACATATCTGTCTCCGCACCGCGGCTGCTTGTATGCGCTCATATAACCTTCTGTATCTTCAATCTCGTGTGTGAGCATGCACGAGCTGGCGCGACGCTGCCAGCGTGAGTTGTAGGCACCCTTTGCGTCGTCGAACATTGAGTGTTCGCCCATCAGGTTACCAGCCCTTGCCACCATCTGCTGTGGGTGCCGACTGTGTCGGTCACGTCGGCCTGATGAAATCGCGCCATCCGGCATGGAATATGGTGACGACACACATCGACCCCTCGTACGAGACGATTCTCTGAAAATGGCCGCGCGCCGATGGACCGAATAGGTCATGCGACTATTGATTACGGGAGCTTGCGGGTTCGTCGGGTCATCGCTTGCGCTGTATCTGCAGACGCATCTCAGTGACATCGAGATTACGGGGCTGGACAATTTCTCACGACCCGGAAGCGAAATGAATCGCACGCGCCTTCGCGCCGCGGGGGTCCGCGTAGTGCATGGCGATGTCCGGTGTGAAAGTGATCTTCACGGCATTCCCCCTACGGATTGGGTGATCGACGCAGCCGCAAACGCATCTGTACTGGCGGGAGTCGATGGAGAAACTTCTCCTCGGCAGCTTTTTGAGCAGAATCTTCTCGGCACCATCAATACGCTCGAATACTGCCGCCGTCACGGCGCGGGACTGATCCTTCTGAGTTCCAGTCGGGTGTACTCTCTGACCGCACTGCGCCGTGTTCCTCTTGTTGCATGCCCCGATGGCTTCAGGCTCGCAGACGGTGCGGCCGAGCGTGGCCTTACTTGGGCGGGAATCTCTGAGAGCTACCCTGTTGGTGCGCCCGCGACTCTGTACGGAACAAGCAAATTCGCATCGGAGCAACTCGCACTCGAATACTCGGGAACGTACGGCTTTCCTGTTTGGGTAAACCGCTGTGGAGTCATGTCTGGTGCAGGGCAATTTGGCCAGCCCGCGCAAGGTATATTCGCCTGGTGGATTCACCGCTGGTTCCAGCGCAAGCCGCTCAAGTACATCGGCTTCGGTGGGCGCGGCTTGCAAGTGCGGGACTGCCTGCATCCAGCTGATCTGGCCGGTCTGATCGCGATGCAACTGGGAGACTCTGGAGCTGCCGATGCTACACGGGTTTTCAATGTTTCTGGTGGAACACCAAACGCCTGTTCTCTGGCGCAGTTGAGCACCTGGTGCGAATCGCACCTGGGCCCTCACACCGTGACGGCCGATGCCGCCGACCGCGTGAACGATGTCCCATGGCTCGTATTGGATAGTCAAGAGGTCAGTCACCGCTGGGGCTGGAAGGTTTCGTATTCCCTGGAGCGAATCTTCTCCGAGCTTGCAAGCCATGCGCAGGAGCATCCAGAATGGCTGACGCTATCCGAAGGATGACCGCTCCTCAGCCGCTTCAACTGCTGACCGTGGTAATTCCGGCGCGGAATGAAGCTGGATGCATTGAATCGACCGTCGAGCATCTGCATTTGGAGCTTCGGCTTCGCGGCGTTCCCCATGAGATCATAGTGGTAGACGACGGCAGCACCGATGACACATGGGCATGCCTTCAGGCAGCCGCAGTGCGCATCTCGAATCTCAGACCTGTGCAGAATGCCGGTCAGCATGGCTTTGGGCGTGCCGTAGTTCGCGGATTCGATGCAATGACTGGTGATGCTGCGGTCATCATGATGGCAGATGAGTCGGATGACTGTCGCGATGTAGTGACGTACTGGAATCGTCTGAACGCTGGATTTGATTGTGTGTTCGGCAGTCGCTTCGTCAAGGGAGGCGGGACGATTGATTATCCGTTATTGAAGCTGCTGCTGAATCGGGCAGTGAACACGCTACTACGTTTTGCCTTCCGCACCAGGTACAACGATGTCACGAATGCCTTCAAAGCGTATCGCCGAACGGTGATCGAGGGATGCTCACCGCTGATAGCACCGCAATTCAATCTGACTGTCGAATTGCCTCTCAAGGCAATCGTTCGCGGCTACAGTTGGACGACGGTTCCCATTACCTGGCGCAATCGCCGAACTGGTGAGACCAAGCTGGATCTGCGCGAGATGGGAAGTCGATATCTCTTTATCGTGATCTACGTATGGCTTGAGAAGCTGCTCAGTCGCGGTGACTACCGGCATGCTACCACGCCGGTCCAGGCGCGTGAGAGTGCATGCGCCGGCATCGAAGGTGAAGCCTCAGGATTACCCAATCACTGACACGCACACCGTGGTGTCTCTTGCTTCAGTGGGAATTGGAGTGTCCGTACGCACTCGGCTCGAGCGCCGCCAGCAAGCGATCTTTGACGCCAGCGATCGCAAGCTCGCTCGCGCCCATGACCACCGAGCGGCGCTTCGGCAAGGCAGACACGATCCGCTTCAGGCCGGCTACCGAATCCGAATACCCCGCCACTCCCTTCCAGGCTGAATCATACAATTTGACAACCCATGCGCTCGCGGTTGCGTGCACTCTTGTCGCCCGGCCGGAACACTTGCCTTGACGGGCTGGTTGCCAGTCCGTCATATCTCTCTCCCCGCCGACCAGCTCCGATCACTCAATATGCATTTTGCGACGGTAGTCAACCAATGTTTCTGACATGAGGTCGCCTAGGGCTGGGTGCTCTGTTACAGCGCAAGGACCAATCGTTCATGATCTCCATCATCACGCTCGGACTCCAAACCATATCATTTCCGCAGTCACATGCCGACTCTGTTGGTCACGGGATCATCGGGCCTGATCGGCTCTGCAGTTGCAGAGCACTTTCATGCATTGGACTTCGAAGTCCATGGAGTGGACAATAATCAGCGCGAGATGTTCTTCGGACCGTCCGGCAGCACGCTGTGGAATCAACGGCGCCTCGAGGCAATGCTTGACCGTTTCAGTCATCATGTTGTCGACGTTCGCGATCGACAAGCAGTCAACTCATTAATCTCCGCACTGCATCCCGACTTGATCGTGCACTGTGCTGCTCAGCCCAGTCACGATCTCGCGGCGAAGATCCCATTTGACGATTTCGATACGAACGCGGGTGGTACAATGAACGTGCTTCATGCCGCCCGAGCCTTTTGTCCGGAGGCTCCGTTCGTTCATCTGTCGACCAACAAGGTATATGGTGATCGTCCCAACCGGATCCGCTTGCAGGAACTTGCAACTCGCTGGGACTATGCGGACGAGACCTACAAGAACGGTATCAACGAAGAATTCTCAATCGACCAATCCACGCACTCCCTGTTCGGCGCATCGAAACTCGCCGGTGATGTGCTTGTCCAGGAATTCGGCCGATATTTCGGCATGCGCACCTGCTGCCTACGCGGCGGCTGCCTGACCGGGCCACAGCACAGCGGCGTGGAATTGCACGGGTTCCTCAGCTACCTGGTGAAGTGCAATGTTGAAGGCCGACCCTACACCGTCTATGGCTATCAAGGGAAGCAAGTGCGCGACAACATTCATGCGCATGATGTCGCGCGTTTTGCGGAGGCGTTCTGGCGCGCTCCCAGATCAGGTGAGGTGTATAATCTCGGTGGAGGTCGCCCCAACAGCGTTTCCATGCTTGAGGCGTTCGATCGTATCGCACAGCTCAGCGGACTCCCGATGAATTGGAGTTACCAAGACACGCCTCGAATAGGAGATCACATCTGCTATATCAGTGACCTGACGAAGATGCGAACACACTACCCTGATTGGGAGATTACGAAGTCACTCGACGACATTTTTGATGAGCTTTACCTCGCCGCACGGGCACGGACAACGTAAGGCGGTGGTTGAGGACGGATGCCGATTACTGGCGCGCACGGCCTCACAGGGTCTTCCGCTTCTTGATTTTCGCAAGGTTGGGACGCGGTGGACGAACGCTTGTCCTGCAGAAGGGTGGTATCTATCCTGATGAATTTGTCGTTCTTCTGGTCGAACAGATACGGCGTACGCCCTGAAGCGATGCGAATGAGTCGAATGTCATCGGAGCCTCGGTCATACACTTGCCACGCTCGCGCGTGCGTCAGATCGGGCTCATTGAACACAAGGCTCCACGGCTGTTCGTGAAGCGGATCGTACTTCACGAACACGATAATTTGTTCATCAGGCAATGAGGCGACTCTCGCGCGAAACCTCTGTACTTCCGCAACCAGCCGAGAATGGTTCTTCCGAGCCGCCGCGATGGAGGAGAGATACTCGGGAAGGAGAGCCAAATTCAGCAACAGTATACCAGCTGCCGCACGTTGGGATGACAGCCGTCGCAAAGTTTCCTGGATCGCACTTGTACGGTCGAGAGTGAGGCAGATTACGCGCCAAATACCAAGAGCCATCGCGAACGCAAACAGCGGATACAATTCAAGGTAGTACATGGTCCATTGTGGCCTGTGCGCATAGAGCAGATAACCGCCAATGACGATCACGCCGCTCATGAGGCCGAAACTGAATTCGAGAGGCAACGCGACGAATCCCAATAGCGCAATCGGGACAAATACGACGCGCCAATCTCCCCACACATCACCCACGATTCTAGTGAATCGATGCATGAGTTGAGCCGGGAGAGTGACAGGAGTGTACGAGGCATGGTAGTGAAGAAATGCGGCCGCGCCCGAAGCCATGTTTGGAGGCAGGGTGCGCAGCGCAGGAGTGCTGTCCGCTCCGAAGCCGATCTTGTCCCACGGTGAGTACATCTGAGCGTACACGCTCCACGGAAGCGTGAGGCCGTGGCCGACAGTTCTCTCGCTCCACGTCATGAGTAACGCGATGAAGGCGAGGCCGACGATCAGGGAAAAGCCGAGATCCTTCCAACATCCGCGACGCGCTGTATGAACCAGTACGACCCACCCAACAGGGAGCGAGAACAATACCCAGGTAAATGGGTGTGTCAGTGCCCCCCAGCCGATGCAACAGGCCAGAAGCAGCAGCCACCCTCGTCGCTCGTTCTCCCACCAGCGCAAGAGACTGTACCAGCCGATGAGCCAAAGCGCACTGGTAGTCGTCTGGGACAGATATGTCGTCGAGGACCAGTCAACACCCGCGGCAGTGACCCACATTAGCCATGTCGTAGTGGCAATCCAGCCGTTGGAAATTCGCCGAGCCAGACCAAAGGTGAGCGCTCCCGTCACTCCTGCCAGGACGATCGGCCCAAGCGCCGGCAGGCCGAGCCATACACCTGGCACCAACAGGAGCGAGTGTCCTGGTGGATACTTGGACAGGAATTTTGGTGTGACGAACATGTGAGGTTGCTCGAAGAACTCGGGCAGCGGACGGGCGCCGGCAAATAGATGAAACGTTGAGAAGATCCTGGCCTGTGTGAGATAGGAGATTCCGTCCGTGATGACTGCCTGCTGTCGGAGAGAGCTCCAAATCCACGCCATGGTCAGCGATGTTATCGCTCCTGCGGCGATTGGAGTCCACGAATAGCGCAGACACTTGTCAACGCGATCGACCATTGCTCCTGGATGCCACCAGCGGGCGACTATCAGCGCGCCGACCAGGCTGGCCAGAGCCAGCACGATTTCGGTTGCAGGATCCATTATCAGGCGGCGATTGGTGGCGACTGTTGTGTATCCAGATCTTGGACACGATCAGTGAGCAACGTTGATACGGGCATCCGAGGATTCACCGAACAGCCAGAAAACCGGCCAGGTAAGGAGCCTGAGATCCCGCTGCCAATCTGTTAAGCACAAGTTGCCAAGGTGTTTCATCGATCGACCACGTCATCCCTCTTCAGCATTCAGCGTCGCGCGCCACGACTCGGTTCACGACGAGCGGCATCTGGATCCTTCGCCTGCTGGAGCAAGTCAACGAGCCGCACGACGTCCAGGCGAGCATGGTCGAATGGGAAGGAAGTCCATCGTAATTGAGGGCAAGAATAGCAGTACGTCTGCCACTGGGCACGAGGACATTCAAGTGGCCGACAGAAGCCATTTCGCTGATCAGATGCACACTCGTTCGGCGAGGTTCGGCCCTGTTCTGGCCCAGCAGTTCGCCATGATCTCGGCAACGTCAGCGTTGATCAGAATGTGAAATCGATGGCTCGGCGATTACACCAAGGGGCTTCAGGTTGACGCCATAGATAGTTGACGCACTATCCCGAGCTAGAGTGCGAAGGATAGTGCCATCATGTGCAAGCTTGGCAGGCAGCCACTGTCCCTTGCTCTTATCTCTTGAGAAAACCAGGTATGACGGAATGCGGTTTGAGAAGGCATCAATGTCACGTATCCGAAGAGCATAGTAATGCTGTAGAAGGAGTAGCTGACGATCCCCTGAATCAGTCCGAATAAATGCGACTGAAGCGCGAGGGTCCGCGAGATATACCAGTCGGCTGCTCAAACCAGGCGATGCGTAGTACGCGAATACGAGATAGTCCCGCGCGTCAGCGACAGCGATTGGCAGCGTTGAGTTTGCCGCCGCCCCAAGCAGTCCTTCCAGAGCAGCTGTCGGTCGCTGCACTCCCCGCAGCTGACTGCCTTGGTCTCTCCAAAGCGTTGACTCGCGATATGCGACGACCGCAAGCAACAACAAAGCGATAGAACCCGTGATACGGCGAGGTAATGGGCGAATGACGTAACCAACCGTGAGAGGAAAACCCAAAATGCCCGGAAGGACATAGCGATAGGTAAATCCCCCCTTCGCTGCACCGGTGACGATGAACCCGATCACAGGAAGGAGAAGCAGCGCGATGATCAGTACCTTCTCTCCGATCAAGCTGTTCTCAACCCGAATGCTCACCGCGTTCGCCACAGTTAGCGGTTGTCGGATGAATGCTGAGCCGACGAGAGCGCCAAACGCTATCAGGAGACCGATCAGTGGAGAGATATTCCAGTAGAATCCATAGGAGCCGACGGCTGTGAGAAATAGCGGCTCTGCCCAGTAGTGCGATCCGTATACCACCTTGAACTGCTGAAGGAGCGGCCAGTAAATCGCGAGTGGGGCCAAGCCGATCGCATAGGCAATCCAGACGCCCGACCGTACGTTGCGGTTCCGAACACAATACGCAATTTCGGCCAATCCAAAAGCAATAATGGCTAGTACGCCGTAGTAATGGACACCCTGGGCGAGTGCGAGACTCACGGCCAGAAGAACTACCCAAGCGCGACTCGTAGCTCGTTGGTAGCACACGCATGCCAGTGCGATGCAGCCCACCAGGAATGCATAGGGCCTGGCTTCGACAGCGTACGGAAATAGCAGGACCGTCAGGAAGGGAATGCACGCGCAAGCCAAGGCCGCGACTCCACCGCTGCGCCGTTCAACGAATACGAACACGCAGAGGATTGTGAGGCAAAATCCAACGATGGAGAGTGCTCGTAGTCCGAGCTGCTCGTTGGTGAACACTGCGCTTATGCCACGCTCGAGGATGTAGTAGAGCGGTGGCTGACCGTCTGCCGCGTGCGCGATGGCATGCCAGATAGCCGCCGATCCAGGCTGGTGAGCAATGATCAATGTGCAAAGCTCATCGTACCAAAATGGCCGGTGCAATGCGGCGACGACGCTCCGCACAACCGCATAGGCGACGAGCGCCCAGAGGGGAACGCGCGCGAGGCTGTTGAAATGTTTCGGGAAAGGATCGTCAGTCGGCACGGGTCATCGCAGAATGCGATTTGCGGTGGTAGCTCGGAGCGACGCAGTGGGTAGCGAAATGTGTTGCGATCGCGCTGACCGCGAGAATTGACGGTCCCTCGTTCACTGTTGGGTGACTGATTTCGTCACGTCAACTCCGAACAACTCCTCGTATCGCGATCCTGCCGCGACAGGTGAAACGACGACCCCAGCGTGGGACCACTTCGACTCTGACGCGACGTCAAGCTCTGAGGACATACGTGCTACTCGGCCCCGTGACGTTTGATTGATTTGACGTTCGAATGCGGTCAGTACCATCGATGTCTATTTGCATTTGGGTGCGTGTTTTCGCGATGGGGGCGAATTCTCAGAGCGAGATGGACTGCATGCTTAGCACATGCAGGGCCTGACAGTCTGACCCGAACAGCAGCCCTTTTCTGCCAGGAAGACGATCGGTGGCCGTTTCGGGGGGATCCCAGCGACCCGCTCGCGCAGCAGCCCGAGACGTTCCCCTCCCCCGCGTCGGCCGCATACCGCCAGACGGTCGGCAGCGCTCCACTGTTTCACGAGTCAAACGCTCCGGGAACCCCGCGTCGGTTTACCGTGGTCCGATGGTAATTTTGATCATCATATCGTCCGCGATAGGAAAGCTCGCACAGGATAACGACCTGCACAACATGAATTCATAGTCCCGGCGTGGTGGCATCGGCACATCCCAGCCAATTCAACTCACTATTCGTTGGCAACAGTATTCGCGGTCCTATCCGGAACGCACGATCCGGGCGTAGCCATGGCGCGGATTCCCTTCGCGGATATATACGCGCCGTACGCTCCTGCGACATAAAACTTCGCGCGCCAAGACCGCTTGTCGGAAAATCGCTCTGCGACGCAGTGAGCATCTGCTAGCGCCAGGCGTAGAAGTAGAACGCAACGACGCAGCCCACCATGTAGATCGCGTAAATCGCGCAGGCAATCGACCAACCAATGCGCTCCCACATCTCCCTCTTGGCACTCATGGAATTTCCCCAGCATGGATAAGCCGAACTTATCTCGTTGAATCGGTGAAGTGCATGTTGCGGCCGCATTTGTTCAAAATCGCAGTATCGGCGCGTACCACCGCTTCTGATCGTCCGTGTGGTAGTAATAGTTGAGCTGTACCTCACGCCACATATCCAGATCATGCCTCAGGATGTCCCGCACGGCCGGCAGCGTTTTGGTGAGATCGTGCCGCTGCAACGGATGCTCCACTCCTCAAATAGCAGGCTCTTCCGGGTTTCGAGTGGGTGGTGATTAATCGAGTCGGGGTTCGAGATCAAGGCCGCCGCAATGGAAGAGAATCGCTGTCTTGAACTCGTCGCGGTTCCGGTAGCCGCGTGCGGAGAACTTCACCCACTGGATCTTGGCGTTGAGCCCCTCGGTCACGGCATTCGTTATTCGGTGCGTGAGGTAGGTGAGAATGTGCTCCAAGTGACGCTTCAGCATGCGCGCTACCTTGATCATGGGTTCCAGCCTGGTATGCGTGGCCCAGGCGTACCAACGCTTGAAGAACGTCCGCGCGGCCTCCACGTACGTGTACTCCCGGAGCCGCCGCAGGCTCTCCTTCAGCGCCCAGGCACGAGCCGACTTGAGGGTGCTCTCTCGTAGGGCCGCGAACGCACGCCAGGCCTTCCGGCTGAAGTGCTTCGGGTTCTTGAGCCAGGCATACTGGCTGCCCGTGAGCGTCAAGTCCCCCTCCGCCGAGAGGGCCTTGTGCTCCTGCTTCCGGACATGATCCACCGCGTCGCCCACATGTTGCATCACGTGGAACTTGTCGAAGACGATTTTCCCCTCCACGTCCGGGACGTGCGCTCGCACCACCGTCTGGTACGGCTCCCACATATCCATGGCGATCGCTTCGATCCCACGCCGCTCCGCCGCGCTGAGCCCCGCGAAGTACGGCCCCAAGCTCTCCGCCTTCCGGTCATCGGCGACATGGAGCACCCGCCGCCGATCCAAGTCCGCGACCACACTCACGTACTGGTGCCGTTTGAGGAAGCTCTTCTCGTCAATGCCGATCCGGGCAACCGGCTGGGCCACGGCCTCCGCGCTCCGGCGGGCCAGCCCGCGCCGGACGGCGCGCTCCTGAATGCCACGGGCTTCATCCCTGTGCAAGTACATCCAAATTCGTGTTCTCCTACAATCCCAACTGAGCCCGAGGCGTCGGGCGACGGCTGCGGGCGTCGCCTCCTTCAATCACACGATGGCCAGCCGCTCGAAGAGCAGCGTGAAGCGGGATCCCCTCTCCGCCCACGGCACGCGAACCGTCTTGACCCCATACGTCGGGCACTGCACTCGGGGTACCAGGCCACAGAGGCGGGTGGTGAATTGGCAGGTGTCCAGGTGCCGCCAGCGCCGCTCGACTCGAAAATAGAGCGGCGTGGCCGCTCCGCAGAGCGGACACCAGAAGACAGTCCCCGCCGCTTCCCGAACCCAGACGTCCACCGCGTGCACGGCCTCGCGCAACTCCACCAGCTCGACCATCCACGGGGCACGGAGCCCGAAGATGGTCTGATACAGCTCCCAGTCTTCCACGCATCGCCTCCTGGCGCCAGATCCGCCCGGGAAACTACCTACCCACTCAATTGTCTGAAGAGCCCTATTTTTTCATCGCAGCTCAACATGATCCGCAGAGCCAGTGCATGATTTCAGCATCGTCATTCGATATGGTGTCCTGGATCCGCATGGCCGCTGCGGGACTGTCTACAGGTTCAATACAGTGACTCGGCGCACCGAACTCCTTACGGCCGTTGTGATCGGACTTGTAGCGGGAGGGTATTGTGCGCTCACGGGTGCGCTGCGCCAAGGTGGCGAGTGGCTTACCCTCCGCTCTACCGGCGGAGA
>Ga0070679_100003451_pt1 | contig 14472 bp, 9 predicted proteins | sample KBSC63BmetaG_FD_65652 | JGI IMG/M metagenome (GOLD analysis project Ga0070679, IMG submission 65652) | Corn rhizosphere microbial communities from Kellogg Biological Station, Michigan, USA - KBS C6-3B metaG | ecosystem: Host-associated > Plants > Roots > Rhizosphere | place: USA: Michigan... | reverse complement strand
TGGTGGCGTGCCCGTGGTCGAGGCCGCCGAACGACGACCAGGTCACATCCGGCCGCGCCGTGTTCCCCGACCGCGTCTCGACGGTCAGGTCGTGCGAGCCCGCCCAGCGGATCTGCCCCCAGCGCGCGCGCACGTCGGCGTCCAGCACCCGCGACAGATAGGTCGCCTGCTTGGCGGCCACCGGCGCCACCCGGTACACCCCGCCCACGTCGCCGGTGCCAACCAGGAACGTCCGCCCGGTGCGCAGCAGCGTGAGCACTTGCCGCTCGGGAAGGTCGATGGCCAGCGCGGCGCTTCGATTCGGGTCGACCCGATAGACGCGCCCCTCGGTGCCGGTGGCGACGAAGGCGCGCCCCTCGTCGTCCAGGGCCACGGCCGTCAGGTAGCCGTCCCCGATCGAGAAGACCTGCTCCATCCGGCCGTCGCGCCCGATGCGGACCAGCGCGCCTTTCCCTTTGCGCTGCCCGGGGCGCGGCAGGCTGCCCGCCGAGGCGGGCGAGCCCGACGTGGCCACGGTGATCTTCGTGCCGTGCGCCGCCTGGGGCTGCGGCGTGCTGGCAACCCCCGCCGTGCGCTCGAAGTCGTTCACCGCGGCGTACAGGTTGTCGCCGGACCGGGCCAGCGCGCGCACCTCCTCGGCGTCGAAGTCCGCGATGGCTTCGGCGTGACCGTCCAGCCCCACCCGGAACAGGATCGCCTCCTCCGACGTCCCGGCGTACAGGTGGGTGGCGTCGTCCGGCAGCAGCGACACCACGTGACGGTCACCCGAGTCCCAGATCTCTTTGGTGCGGCCGTTCGTGTCGACCGAGAAGATCTTCCCCGGTCCGCCGGTCCCGGCGTACATGACGCCGGTCTTGGCGTCCAGGGCCAGCGCCCAGACGTGGTCGGTCCCCAGCGACGCCAGCGGCCGCGAGTTGCCGGTCTTGGGATCGATCGAGAACAGGCGCCCGCCCGGCGTGGTGCCGGCGACCAGCGTCCCGTCGGGGCGCGCCACCAGCGCGGTGACCCAGGCGGCGTCCAGCGTCGCCACGCGCCGCGCGCGCTTCTCCTGGCCCACCACCTCGACCGCGTAGACCCGCCCCTCGTCCCCCGTCCCGAAATAGGCGGTGCGGCCGTCGGGCGACAGCGTCGAGCACCAGACGAAGGCCGCCTCCAGCCCGACCGGCGTGGCCTTCATGCCGGGAACGACGGTGCCGTCCGGCAGGATCATGCTGGCGGTCGCTTCCCCCTCCTCGAAGTCGCGCGCGGTGGTCTGCCGAAACGTCTTGGTGGGCGAGGCGCCGGCCGAGGCGGCCAGCATCAGCCCCAGCCCAGCGGTCAGGATCAGTCGTCGCGGTCGCATGCCGGGCACCTATTGTAAAGGACGCCCTGCGTCTTCGCTCTGGTCGAGCTTTTAGGGCAGCCGCTCGCCCAGCACGTCGCCCTTGATGGCGACGGTGAGCTCTTGCTTGCCGCTGACCAGCTGGCGGGCCGGGAAAATCGTCCGGTCGGCGATGTGGTACGCGTCGGCCCGTCGGGTCTGGTTCCCGGGTCGCAGCGTATCCATCGCCGAGGCGGGCAGCCCCGAAATCAGGCGGCCCCGCAGGGACGCGCCGCTCTCTGGCGTCTGCAGGGTGACCACGATGGCGCTGGCCGAGTACGACTTGCGCAGGTTGTCGATGTAGACCGGCAGGGACTCGGCCTGCGGCACGTCGGGCTTCACGGCGGCGCCGGTCGCGACCTCGATCTTCACGGTCTGGCCGCCCATGGTGCGCGGGATGATCACCGGCACGGTCTCGACGTACTCGGCCCCGGCGTAGGGCCGCATCGTCACGCGCAGGTCGACGGTGTCGCCCGCGTGGATGTCCTGAGAGGGGAGGGACACGCCGACGATCTCGGCCACGTCCCGCCGGTACTCGACGCGCACGTCGACGTCCATGCGGTCCAGGACCACCGGCTCGAACGGGTTGAACAGCAGCTCGCCCATGGCGCGCAGGCCGCGCGAGGAGGCCAGCGCGTGGCTGGAGACCCCCTCGGCCGAGAAGATCTGGTCGCGCAGCTCGAGCGGCGCGTAGCCCTTCAGCCCCACCTTGGAGGTGACGGTGACGATCATGTCGGTGACGTCCGGCTCGGCGTCCGAGATGGCGTTGCCGACCACCATCGACGCCAGCATCGGCGTCAGGCGGCGGTTGCGCGCCACCTCGGCGTGGAACAGCCGGGGCTCGACGCCGGGGCCGGTGACGCGCACGTCGACCGGCAGCATGGTGGTCCGCGCGTCCAGGTCACCCAGGATGCAGGACTGGCGGTCCTGCACCAGGGTGCCGATCTCGTTGAGCGGCGACGACATCTTGAACGAATTGGACAGGCTGGGCAGGATGGCGTGGATCTCCGCGTCGACCAGCGGCAGGTAGACCTCGCCGATGCCGAACAGCGGGTGGCCGAAGGCCAGGACATCGCCGCCATTGATGTAGGTGACGGTTCCGGTGGCGACAGTGCTCACGTCGCCGCGGACCAGCTCGACGCCGATGGCCGAGCCCGGCTCGACGTGGCCGGCCGCGGGCGGTCCGGGGCGCCGGCCGCCGCCGGCCTGCATCGGGACCAGACCGCTCGGGCGCAGCTCGTCCGCGAGCTCGCTGACCGTGCGCGGCGTGACCCCCGAGACGGAGAGCGGAACGGACGCCCGGATGAGGCCCGGCTGACCGGCGACCGGGGCGGGTCCGACCGGGGGCAGGCCCAGCCCGCGCGACAGGGCGTCCGGCGCGCCGAAGCCGTCGTGCGGCGCCATGGCGCGCAGCGAGGCCGGCATCCGCGGGGTCCCCGAATCATTGGAGGCGAAGTATTCGTGCGAGATGCGGCGCGGGCGGCGTCGCTCGGCCAGCATCGACTCGATGGGCGTCACGCCGCCCAGCGGCTCCTTGGCGAAGCTCCAGGCGTAGGCCACCGCGCCCACCAGCTTGCCGTCGATGTAGACCGGGCTGCCGCTCATGCCGGCGACGATGCCGCTGAATTCGACGCGCGGGTCCTCGGCGCGAATCAGGATCACGTCCTGTTTCGGCAGGAAGTTCCGCATCACGGCGACCACCTTCACCTTGAAGGGCTCCGGCTTGGTCCCCTGAAAGACGGTCAGCGCCTGTCCGACCATCCCGGCGCGCACGTCCGACAGCGGCATGATGGCCGGCGGCGGTCCGTTGGGCACGATCGCGTGCAACCGAACGGGATTGCCGGCGAGGGCGGCGACCGGGAGAGCGAGGACGGCAAGCGCCGAGAGCAGACCCAGGCAAGCGCGACGCACGAGACTTTGAGGGTAGGGGGCAGAGGCAGCCACGTCAAACGTGACATCGGCTTTTTCCCGAGAAAATCAACAGATCGGCAGAGCTTCGGGTGGTTGCGGGTCGCATATTGCCGCGCCGTGCGGGGCCGTCTTGACACCCGCTGCGAACCGTTCTCATCATCCCCACATGAAGTCGCTTTGGATGCTGTGCGTCCTCGCCGCCGGCCTGGGCCTGGGAGCCGGCTGCGGCCCGCAGAAAGAGTTCTGTCCCAACACCGGCAAAGACGGCGTGTGTCCGATCCTGGGAGACGACGCGTCCCTGCTCCCCTTCGACAGCGGCGGCGGTGCCAGCACCGGCAACCTGTGTGATCCGGGCTATCACGGCGTCTCCCAGAACGGGATGATCGTCTGCGTCCCCAACTGATCTTCTGATCTGCGCTGGCTGAATGAAGCGGTTCAAGGCCGTCGTCATCGGCGGCACCGGTTACGGCGGGGCCGAGATGATCCGCCGCCTGCTGATACACCCGGACGTCGAGCTGGTGCGGGTGGTCGCCGTCGATCACGTCGGCGAGCCGCTGGGGGCCGTGCACCCGCCTCTGACCGGCCGTACGAATTTGCGGTTCGAGAACATCCCGCCCGCCGAGGCGGCGCGCGGAGCGGACGTGGCGTTGCTGGGGCTGCCGCACAAGGTGAGCGCGCAGCACGCCCCCGACATCCTGAAGGCCGGCGTGCGGGTGGTCGACATGTCCGGCGACTTTCGCCTGCGTGACGCCGCCGCCTACGCGCAGTACTACGGCGCCAAGCACCCGCACCCCGAGGCGCTGGGGACGTTCGTCTACGGCCTGCCGGAGCTGAATCGCGCCGCCATCCAGAAGGCCCGCGCCGTCGCGTCGCCCGGTTGCTTCGCCACCACCATCGAGCTGGGCCTGTTGCCGCTGGCGCGTGCCGGCAAGCTGTCGGGCGTGGTGCACGTGGTCGGGATGACCGGCTCGTCGGGCAGCGGCGTGGCGCCCTCGGCCGGCACGCACCACCCGGTGCGGGCGGTCAATCTCAAGACCTACAAGGTCCTCGAGCATCAGCACACGCCGGAGATCCTCGAGACGCTCGCGTCGGCGGGCGCACCGCAGGTCGAGCTGCGCTTCGTTCCGGTTTCGGCGCCCCTGTCGCGCGGCATTTTGGTCACCAGCTTCGTCGAGCTCCCGGCCGACGTGGACGGGGACGCGCTGGCGGCGCTGTTCGAGCAGACCTTCGCCGGCGAGCCGTTCGTTCGCTTCGTGCGCGACCGGATGCCGGAGGTGGCGGCGGTCTCGGGCAGCAACTTCGCCGAGGTGGGGTTCACGCTGGCGCCCGCGGCGGGCGGCACGCGCACGGCGGCCATCGTCAGCGCCACCGACAATCTGATCAAGGGCGGCGCCGGGCAGGCCATCCAGAACATGAACCTGATGCTGGGGCTGCCCGAGACGGCGTCGCTCGAGGACCCCGGCCCGTGGCCGTAGCCGCGCGTTCCGGATCATGATCGTCATCAAGCTGGGGGGCGACGTCCTGGCGGGGACCGCGCTGGCGGCCGTCGCGGCGGACATCGCGCGCGCCCGGGCCGCCGGTCGCCGCCTGATTGTCGTGCACGGCGGCGGACCGCAGACGACCGAGCTGTCGCGGAAGCTGGGGATCGAGCCGCGGCTGGTGGGCGGACGGCGCATCACCGACGAGGCGGCGCTCGACGTGGTGAAGATGGTGGTGGCGGGACGTCTGAACGTCGACCTGGTCGGCGCCCTGCGTGGCGCCGGCGTTCCCGCCGTCGGCCTGTCCGGATCGAGCGGGGTCGTGCGGGCCCACCGGCGCCCGCCGCGCGCGGTGTCCGGGTCGGACGGCGCGCTGGTCGACTTCGGCTTCGTGGGCGACGTCGAGGGGTTCGACGGCGCGGTGCTGGATGCGCTGGACGGGGCCGGCGCCCTGCCGGTGCTGGCCTGCTTGGGCGGGGGTGCCTCGGGCGAGGTGCTGAACATCAACGCCGACGTGGTGGCCAGCCAGCTGGCCGCGGCGGTGGGCGCCCAGGCGCTGGTGGCCTGCACGGCGGTGGGGGGCGTCCGCCGCGACAAGGACGATCCGCGCACGCGCCTGGCGCGCCTCACCGTCGCCGAGGCGCGCGCCGCCATCGCCGACGGCACCGTGCAGGGGGGGATGATCCCCAAGCTGGAAGAGGCGTTCGCGCCCCTGGCGGCCGGGGTCGGCGCGGTGCACATCGTGGCCCCGGGCGAGATCGCCGCCGCGCTGGCCGCGCCCGGCACGGCCGGCACGCTGCTGGTCGCCTGAGCACGCCGCGGGCGCGGTTTTGGCGCCTCGGGCGTTCTGGGCGTCTAATGAGGTCGAATGGGCCGCTTCCGAGCCAAGCTGCGGACCCACCTGCGTAACAAGCTGGTGGCCGGCGCGCTGGCCGCCATCCCGGTCGCGGTCACCTTCTTCATCCTCTGGTACGTCGACACCAAGGCCCGGGCCATCATCGGCGTGAACGTCCCCTTCCTGGGGACGGCGCTGACCATCTTCGCGATCTACTTGCTGGGTCTGTTCGTCACCAGCTTCGTCGGCCAGTGGTTGCTGGGGCTGGCCGACCGGGCCTTGCGGCGCATTCCGGGATTGCGGGCGCTCTACCGGTCGTGGCGGCAGGTGGCCCTGACCGACGCGAACGAGGGAATCTTCTCCCACGTCGTCCTGGTCCCGGACGACAGCGGCCGCGGCTGTGTGCTGGGTTTCACCAACGGCCACGCCATCGAAGGCGACCCGGGCCTGCAGTGCGTCTTCATCCCCGGGTCGCCGAACCCGACCACCGGGCGTCTGTATTTCGTTCCCAGCTTCCGCTGCATCCGCCTGGACCTGTCGCCGCAAGAAGCGCTGAAGATGCTCATCTCGGGGGGCAACTACATCCCGGCGGCGCTCGGCGAGGCCACGGCCAGCCGGGTCCGGTTCTAGGCGACGAAACTTCCGCGCGGCCGGCTCGATAAAGAGCCGATGAACGAGCGAAACATCCGGCTCGAGACCTGGCTGCCGGACGGCGTGCTGCTGCTGGAGGACGCCACCCTGCACGACGAGCTGGGCCGCCCCTTCGAGTACCAGCTCAATCTGCTCAGCAAGCGGAACGACATCCCGGTCGCCGACGCCGTCTGGCGCGCGATGACGGTCTCGCTGGCGCTGCCGAACGGCGGGACCCGCTATTTCAACGGCATCGTCACGCGGTTCTCGAAGGGGGAGTTCCGGGGGGACTACACCCGATACCGGGCCATCCTGCGACCCTGGCTGTGGACGTTGAGCCGCGTGTCCGACTGCCGGATCTTCCAGAACCGGACCGTGCCGGAGATCGTCAAGCAGGTCTGCGGCGAGCTGGGCTTCGACGACTTCGACGTTCGGCTGAGCGGCGGCTATCGGCGCTGGGAGCTGCTGGTCCAGTACCGCGAGACCAGCTTCGACTTCGTCAGCCGGCTCATGGAGCAGGAGGGGATCACGTACTGGTTCCAGCACGAGCGCGACCGCCACGTGATGGTGCTGGCCGACGCGCATGGCGGCCACGCGCCCGTTCCCGGCTACAAACGGATCGCGTACATCCCGCCCGAGACGACCGCGTCCGGCCTGCGCGGCGAGATCGAGCACATCGGACGCTGGGAGGTCTCCCGGCAGGCCGAGCCCATGGCGTACACGGCAGACGACTTCAACTTCGAGGCCCCGCGCGCCACCCTGCTGACCAGCGTGCCGGCGGACGCCACCGGCGACGAGGGCGGCGCGGCGTTCGAGATGTACGACTACCCGGGCCTTTTCCGTGCGGCCGGCGAGGGCGAGGCGGCCGTGAAGCTCACCATGGAGGAACGGCGCGCCCAGGTCGAGCGGGCGACCGGCAGCGGAAACGCGCGGGGGCTGGCGGCCGGGGCCTTGTTCCACCTGGCCGACTACCCCGTGGACGACCAGAACAAGGAGTACGTCGTCGTGTCGACGGCCTGCGTGCTCTCGCCCAACCTCTTCGATTCGGGGGCGGCGGTGGACCAGCCGGAGTTCCAGTGCCGTTTCGTGGCGATGGACAGCCAGCGCCCGTTCCGCACGGCGCGCCTGACGCCCAGGCCGGTCGTGCAGGGGCCGCAGACGGCCATCGTCGTCGGCGAAGAGGGCGAAGAGATCACCACCGACAAGTACGGCCGCGTCCGGGTGCAGTTTCACTGGGATCGCGCCGGCGCCCGCAATCAGGACAGCTCGTGCTGGGTGCGCGTGGCCCAGATGTGGGCCGGCTCGGGCTGGGGGGCTCTGCACATCCCGCGCGTCGGTCAGGAGGTCATCGTCGAGTTCCTGGAGGGAAACCCGGACCGGCCCATCATCACCGGCCGCGTCTACAACGCCGACAACATGCCCCCCTACGCGCTGCCCGCCAACAAGACGCAGAGCGGGATCAAGTCGCGCAGCACCAAGGGGGGCGGCCCCGGCAACTTCAACGAGATCCGCTTCGAGGACAGGAAGGGGAGCGAAGAGCTGCACATCCAGGCCGAAAAGGACTTCACCGCGCAGATCAAGAACGACCGGACCGCGGCGGTGGGAGCCAAAGACAAGCTCACGGTGGGCGGCGATCGCGTGGTGGAGGTGACGGGGAACCACCAGGTCCACGCCGCCAAGAAGATCGACGTGACGGGCGACGAGCAGATCCGGTTGGGCTGCGGCGACAGCTTCATCCTGATCGCCAAAGACCAGATCCGGATCCACTGCGGCAGCCAGGCGTACGTGCTGGTGAACGACGGCGTGACCGCGCAGTCGGCCTCGTCAGCCGTGGTCATCGTCGACAAGAACAAGAACATCACCATCGACGGCGACAAGGTGCAGGTCGCCGGCAGCACGCAGACCAGCCTCTCGGGCGGAGCGGGTTCGATCAAGGCCGACGCGGGTGGGGTGGCCGTGGCGGGGCCCCAGATCAACCTGAACGGGTAGGCGTCACTTGTACGGCAGCACCACGATCTCGGTGGCGGGGCGGGCCTTCACCGGGGTCAGCGCGATGGTGGGGGAGGTCGGCCGCCGGACGTTGGCTTTGCGTTCCAGGAAGGGGTCCAGCGGATCCAGGTCCTTGGTGCCGGGCACGTCGGTGCGGTAGTGCATGGGCACCACCATCAGACGGGGATGAAGCTGATCGACGACGCGGGTGGCGTGATAGGCGTCCAGCGTCGTGGCGCCGCCGATCGGGACCAGCAGCACGTCGACCGAGCCGATCGCCTCCAGCTCGTCGTCGTCCAGCAGGTGACCGAGATCGCCCAGGTGCGCGATCCGGAGGCCGCCCACCTCGAAGATGAACACGGTGCTGAGGCCGCGCAGGGTGCCGCGCTTGTCGTCGTGATAGACGCCGACCGTCCGGATGGCGACGTCCCGGAACTTCTCGTCGATCCGCACCCACCCCTTCTTGTCGGCGGTGACGCCGTGGATCACCTTGGGCGCGTTCACCACCATCTTGACGTTGTCGTGGTCCGGCTGCTCGTGGCTGATGGTGATGAGGTCGGCGCGCAGTCCCTGGGGCAGGGGATAGCCCAGGGTCTTCTGGAAGGGGTCCATCAGGACCTTGGTCCCGGCCGCCGTCTCGAGCAGGAAGCATGACTGGCCGAACCAGGTCAGCTTGCCGACCGGTCCGCCCGAGGCGGCCCAGCCGGTGCGCCCGGTCGCGACGACGGCCAGCAGCGCCGTCGCGAGCATGAAGACTCGCCGCATCGAGCCACACTATAACGCGCTATCGTTAGCGCGATGTCCGAAGGCGACGAGAGCGACCAGCCGCGCCCGAGCTTGCGCGAGGGCGAGGTCGCACCAGCCCGCAAGACGCTGGCGCAGATCCTGGAGGCGCTCCCCGCCGCGCCGGGCGTCTACATCATGAAGGACGGGCGGGGGAAGCCGATCTACATCGGCAAGGCCGCCATCCTGCGCAACCGCGTCCGGCAGTACTTCCAGCCGGCCTCCGGCGACACGCGCGACTTCGTCCCGCTGCTGGACGGCATCGTGGCCGACATCGAGACGGTGGTGACCTCGAACGAGAAAGAGGCGCTGCTGCTCGAGAACACGCTGATCAAGCGTCACCAGCCCCGCTTCAACGTCAAGCTCACGGACGACAAGAACTTCCTGGTGCTCCGGCTGGACCCGGCGGGTGAATGGCCGCGTCTGGAGGTGGTCCGCCGGATCGGCCACGACGGCGCGTACTACTTCGGCCCTTACCATTCGGCGACCTCCTGCCGGGAGACGCTGCGGGTGGTGAACCGCCACTTCCAGCTCCGGACCTGCACCGACCACGTGCTGCATAACCGGCGCCGCCCCTGCCTGCAGTACCAGATCAAGCGCTGCCCGGGCCCCTGCGTGCTGCCGGTGTCGCGCGACGCCTACGGTGAGCAGATCCGCGACGTGCGTCTGTTCCTGGACGGCAAGAGCGACGAGCTGCTCGACCGGCTGCGCGGCCGCATGAAGGACGCCGCCGGCCGGCAAGAGTTCGAGATCGCGGCCGAGATTCGCGATCAGATCCGCGCGCTGGAGGTCACGCTCGAGAAGCAGCGGGTGGTCTCGACGGACTTCGTCGACCAGGACGTCATCGGCTTTTACCGGCAGGGGATCGCGCTGGAGATCGCGGTGCTCTCCATACGCAACGGCCAGCTCAACGGGAGCCGGCAGTTCTCGTTCACCAACCAGGAGTTCCCCGACGCCGAGCTGATCTCGTCGTTCGTCGGGCTCTACTACGACCTGGGCGCGCCCCCACCCGACGAGGTCCTGTTGCCGGTGGAGATCGACGACGCGGCGGTGAAGGCCGACTGGCTGAGCGACAAGCGCGCCGAGCTGGGCGGACGCCGTCGCAAGGTGGAGGTCAGCACGCCTCAGCGCGGGGATCGCCGGCGGCTGGTGGAGCTGGCCAACAAGAACGCCGCGGCCAGCTTCGCCACCCGGCGCAACGCGCGCGCCGACGTCGAGCTGGCGCTGGGGAAGCTGGCCCGGCGGCTGAAGCTCCCCAAGCTGCCGCGCGTGATCGAGTGCTACGACGTCTCGCACCTGCAGGGGTTCGCGACCGTCGCCTCGATGGTGGTGTTCGTCGACGGGCGGCCGGACAAGGCGCGTTACCGCACCTACAAGGTCCGGGCGCCCACGCGGACGTCCAACCGCACCAACGACGACTTCGCGTCGATGTACGAGGTGCTGTCGCGGCGGTTCCGGCGGGCGCGCGAAGCGACTGACCCGAACGATCCCTGGAAGCTCCCCGACCTGATCGTCATCGACGGCGGCAAGGGGCAGCTGGCCATGGCGCTGGCCGCGGCGCGCGACGTCGGCATCTCGGCCGGCGCGGGCGCCGAGCTGAGCATCGTCGGGCTCGCCAAGGAGCGCGACGACATGGCGCCTCTGGCGCTGGAGGACCCGCCGCTGGAAGGCGAGCCGGGTGAGCCGAGCCCGCCCGCCCCGCCGGCGCCGCCGCCCCAAGCGCCGGTCGCGGCGGGCAACTCAGCACAAAAGTCAGCCGACAAGTCCGCCGACAAGACGCCGGACACCCGGCGGCCCGACCGCGTGTTCCTGCCGCACGCCAAGGACCCGATCCCGATCCGCCCCAGCAGCGCGGAGATGTTCGTCCTGCAGCAGCTCCGGGACGAGGCACACCGCTTCGCGGTCAGCTTCCACCGCGGCCAGCGCCGCCGGCTCACGCTCCGGTCCGTCCTCTCCACGATCCCGGGCATTGGCGCCGGCCGACAGCGGCAGCTCCTGCGCCACTTCGGCAGCGTCAAACGGGTGCGCCACGCCTCGGTCGACGAGCTGGCCGCCGTGCCGGGCATGAGCCGCCCGGCGGCGGACGCCGTGTTCGCCCACTTCGCCCGGCAGCCGGAGGAGCCGCCGGCGCCCGAGACGCGGGCCACCGCCGAGGAGCTCGCCATCGAGGACGCGTTCACGACGACCGACGGCCAAGTCCTGGAAATGACATCGGAACCGACGCCGCAGACGGAGCCCGGCAGCTAGAAATTTGCCATCGGTGGGTTTGGGTAGTCTGATGTAGGTGCAGACCTACCTCTGCCTACGAGGACCACAGATGGCCGCCAAGACTTCCGCCGAGCCCTCTTCCAGATCCAGCCGCAACAATCGACGCCGGGAGATCACCGGCATCTTGCTGCTGGCCGGGGCGCTCTTCAGCGGCCTGTCCGTCATCTCCATGCAGCTGGGGGGCGACCCGCTGATGGGGCCGGGCGGCACCCTGGTCGCCTCCGGGTTCTACGGCCTGTTCGGCCTGGGCGGTTACCTGGTCATGGCCGCCATGGTCGTCGAGGCGGTTCGTTGTTTCCGCGGCCGGCGCCTGGTGGACAGCTTCGGCGAGGCGGTCGGCGTGGCGTTCCTGCTGTGCGGGCTTTCGGTCCTTCTCTACCTGCCGTTCGCCGGCGACGTCGTGACCGAGCACGGGCCGGGCGGCCTGTTCGGCGAGTGGCTGGGCGAGCTGTGGGGCGGCTTCATCGGCGCCGTGGGCGCGGGGCTCGCCGCCACGACCCTGTTGCTGGTCGGCGTCCTGCTGGTGACCGACATCAGCCTGGGTGAAGCCATGGTGGTCCTGTCCTGGGCGGGCAAGCACGCCAAGCGGGCCCTCGTGGCGGGCGCCATCGGGAGCTGGCGCGTCGCGCGCGCCGCCTTCCCGGAGAAGGACGACACGGGCGAGCGCCGCCGCGAGCCGGACGGCGACTTCGACGACGCGGCCGACGAGATCGCCATCAGCGAGCCGGTCCGCAGCGCGGGGCTGGACGAGGAGGCCGTTCCCGGCGAGATCGAGCCCGAGTCGAGCGACGGCGTGCGCGTCGGCGAAGCCAACACCGTCATCGAGGCCTCGCGCGAGCAGGCCGCCCGGACACTGCGTGGCTTCCCCAGCCCGCCCGTCGACGCGGAGCGCGCGGCGGTGGCCGCCGTCGTGGCCGAGGTGGCCGCGGTCGAGCAGACGGGCGGCGCCTCGCAGCAAGACGAGGACGACGAGGACACGGAGACCGACGCGCCGGCCATCGCGCCGCCGATCATCGGCATGTCCGCCGCCGCGGCTGCGCCGCCCGACGCGCCCATCATCGTCGAGCCCGCTTCCGTGGCCCGGCTCCGGCATCAGGCCGCGCAGGCGGAGGCCGCCGACGCGGAGGACGCCGGCCCCGAGGTGGTCGAGCGCACCCCGGAAGAGAAGCTGGGTTACATCAAGCTGGGCGACGGCGCCTTCGCGCTGCCCGGGACCGACCTGCTGGAGTACATCCCGCCACAGGCGCACAACGTCGACAAGCAGCAGCTGTACGACATGGCCGAGCGCCTCGAGCAGGCCATGGCCAACTACGGCGTGCGCGGCAAGGTCCGCGAGATCCACATGGGCCCGGTGGTCACGATGTACGAGTTCGCGCCGGCCCCGGGGACCCGCACCGGCAAGATCGCCAACCTGGAAAAGGACCTGGCCATGGCGCTGGAGGCGCAGGCGGTCCGCATCGTGGCGCCCATCCCGGGCAAGGCGGTCGTCGGGGTCGAGGTGCCGAACCTGACCCGCGAGACCGTCTACCTGAAGGAGATCCTGCAGGACAGCTGCTTCACGGGGGCCGCCGGCTCGAAGCTGCAGATCGCGCTGGGCAAGGACATCAAGGGGGCGCCGGTCAGCGTGAACCTGGCCAAGATGCCGCACCTGCTGGTCGCCGGCACCACCGGTTCGGGCAAGTCGGTGGCCGTCAACGGGATGATCACCAGCATCCTCTACAACGCCTCGCCCGAAGACGTTCGCTTCATCATGGTGGACCCCAAGATGCTGGAGCTCTCGATCTACGAGGGGATCCCGCACCTGCTGCTGCCGGTGGTGACCGACCCCAAGAAGGCCAACCTGGCGCTGCGCTGGGCGGTCGACGAGATGGAGCGGCGCTACGAGCTGCTGGCCAAGACCGGCGTGCGCGACATCGCCAGCTACAACGCCAAGATCGAGAGCGCGGGGAAGCCGGTGGCCGTTGCCGAGGCGCCGGCCAAGCAGAAGAAGATCCGGGTCGTGCTGGCCGGCCCCGACGGGACCGAGCAGGAGGTCGACCTGGACGCCGACGCCGAGATCACCGTCGGCCAGTCGGCGGAAGGGGACACGGGAGGCATCGTGGCGGTCGAGCCCCCCAGCGACGAGGACCTGTCCGACGCCGCCGCCCAGGTGCAGTTCGCCCAGGAGGCCAAGGAGAAGGCCGCCTCGGAGCCCAAGCCGACCAAGCTCCCCTACATCGTGATCGTCATCGACGAGTTCGCCGACCTCATGATGGTGGCCCCCAAGGACGTCGAGACCAGCGTGGCCCGCATCGCGCAGAAGGCGCGCGCCGCCGGCCTGCACCTGATCCTGGCCACGCAGCGGCCGTCCGTCGACGTGATCACCGGCCTCATCAAGGCCAACTTCCCCAGCCGCATCGCGCTGCAGGTGGCGTCCAAGATCGATTCGCGCACCATCCTGGACCAGGCCGGCGCCGACACGCTGCTGGGGAACGGCGACATGCTGTTCTCGGACCGCGGCACCAAGCTGCGCCGTATCCACGGCGCGTTCTTGTCGGACAACGAGGTCCATCGCGTGGTCGACTTCCTCAAGAAGCAGGCCAAGCCGGTCTACGACATGGACATCCTCAAGCCGCGCGAAGAGGACGCGGAAGAGGGCGGGGCGCCGGCCGACAACTTCCACGACGAGCTCTACGACCAGGCGGTGGCCATCGTCTGCGAGACCCGGCAGGCCTCCGTCTCGTACATCCAGCGGCGGCTGCAGATCGGCTACAACCGGGCGGCCCGGATGGTCGAGCAGATGGAGCGCGACGGCATCGTCGGGCCGACCAACGGCGCCAAGCCGCGCGACGTGCTGGCGCCCCCCGGCGAATACCTGACGGCGGGCGCCTGAGCCGCTACGCTTGACGGATGCACGCCCCCGCTCTGTTTGTCGCGCTCCTGGTTGCCGCCCCCGCCGGGTCGGGGGGAAAGCTGGACGTGGGGACGGTCGTCGAGAAGGTCCAGCACCGCTACGACAGCGCGGCCGACTTCCGCGCCCGCTTCACGCAGACCCTCACCAGCGCCGCCATGGGGCGCAAGACCAACTCGGCCGGCGCCGTCATGTTCAAGAAGCCCGGGCGGATGCGCTGGGACTACGAGAAGCCGGAGCGCGCCACCTACGTCAGCGACGGCAACACGCTGTGGCTGTACGAGCCGGATGACCAGCAGGCCTTCAAGCAGTCGCTGAGCGCGTCTCA
>Ga0070679_100003447_pt1 | contig 14478 bp, 14 predicted proteins | sample KBSC63BmetaG_FD_65652 | JGI IMG/M metagenome (GOLD analysis project Ga0070679, IMG submission 65652) | Corn rhizosphere microbial communities from Kellogg Biological Station, Michigan, USA - KBS C6-3B metaG | ecosystem: Host-associated > Plants > Roots > Rhizosphere | place: USA: Michigan... | reverse complement strand
CCCATTCCCCCGCCCATGCCGAGCATATTGCCGAGGCTCTGCATCGCGCCGCGCCCGCCCTTATTCATCGCCTTCATGGTGTCGGCCATCTGGCGATGCATTTTGAGGAGCTTGTTCACTTCCTCGACCTTCGTTCCGGAACCCGCGGCGATGCGCTTCTTGCGGCTTGCCTTCAGAAGATCCGGATTCTTGCGTTCCTTCGGCGTCATCGAATCGATGATCGCGGTCTGACGCTTCAGGATGCCGTCGTCGAGATTGGCGGCCGCAATCTGGTTTTTCATTTTCGCGACACCAGGGAGCATTCCGAGCATTCCGGAAATGCCGCCGATCTTTTTCATCTGATCGAGCTGCTCGCGCATGTCGGAAAGATCGAACCTCCCCGAGCGCATTTTCTCGGCGGCGGCTTTCGCCTTCTCGATGTCGAGATTTTCGGCGGCCTTCTCGACGAGCGAGACGACGTCGCCCATGCCGAGAATGCGGCCCGCGATGCGCGATGGGTCGAAATCTTCAAGCGCATCCATGCGCTCGCCGACGCCGATGAGCTTAATGGGCTTGCCCGTCACCGCGCGCATCGAAAGCGCGGCGCCCCCACGCCCGTCGCCGTCGACGCGCGTGAGCACGATGCCGGTGACATCAAGCCGCTCATCGAACGCCCGCGCGGTCGTCACCGCGTCCTGGCCGGTGAGGCTGTCGGCAACGAGCAAAATTTCGTGCGGCTTCGCCGCGGCTTTCACTTCCGCAAGTTCTTGCATCAATTCTTCATCGATCGTGACGCGGCCTGCGGTATCGAGAAGGAGTACGTCGCATCCGTTCACGCGTGCAGCCGCCATCGCGCGCTTCGTAATCTGCACCGCGTTCTCGCCCTCGACGATCGGGAGCGTATCGACGCCGATCTCGCGCCCGAGCACCGCAAGCTGCTCCATCGCGGCCGGACGGCGCGTATCGAGCGAAGCCATGAACGGCTTCTTCTTCATTTTCTCTTTGAGACGCTTTGCGATCTTCGCGGTCGTCGTCGTTTTGCCGGAGCCCTGCAGGCCCGCCATCAGGATCGGCACAGGTGCCGCGGCATGAAGATCGATCGGCTTCGCATCGGAGCCAAGCACGGAAACCATTTCGTCGTGCACGATCTTCACGACCATCTGGCCGGGCGTGACCGAGCGGATCACGTCGGCGCCGACCGCGCGCGCAGTGACGCGCTCGATGAAGCCGCGCGCGACTTCCAGCGACACGTCGGCTTCGAGAAGCGCCAGGCGCACTTCGCGCATCGCCTCGTTGACGTCGCTCTCGGAGAGCGCGCCGCGGCCGGTGAGGCGGCTTAAAATTCCGCCGATTTTATCCGACAGGGTGTCGAACATCGCTCCAAACGCTTTCGCGCCCGAGGGCGCATCGCGCTGTCGGGCGTTGGCCCCCGGCCTCTAAAATGGACCGGTGGGCGGGGTTTTGCTCGCGAACTTCGTAAGCGGCGGGAAACTAGGGGTGCCCCCTCGCCAAGTCAATAAGAGCCAAAATCGGGCCTTTTCTGTGCTAGCGCGCCCGCATGAAGATCACCCGCCGCAAGCTTTTTGGAGGGGTCGCCGCCTTGGCTGCGCTCGCCGGCGCAGGCGGAACCGCGCAAGCGAAGCTCAGCCGCTACTATGACGGGCCGGTCTCCGATCACTTCGACGGCCTGCGCTTTTTCGACCCGAGCGGGATGGCCCCTCGCAGCTTCGGCGATCTTCTGAAGTGGAAACTTTCCGGCAGCGGCACGAAGTGGCCGCTCACCGCGCCGAGCCAATACACCGATCGTCCGCCCGCGCGCGTCTTCGACGGCATCCGCGTTTCCTTCATTGGTCACGCGAGCCTGCTCGTGCAGACGGCGGGACTGAATTTTCTGTTCGATCCGGTCTGGTCGGAGCGCGCGTCGCCCGTCACCTTCGCCGGCCCGAAGCGCGTGAACAATCCCGGCGTCCCGTTCGAACTCCTGCCGCCGATCGATTTCGTATTCGTGACGCACTGTCACTATGACCATCTTGATGTCGCGACGCTCTCGAAGCTCGCGGCCACGCACAAGCCGTGCGTCGTCACGCCGCTCGGCAACGACACCATCATGCGCGACCACGATCGCGCGATCCGCACTGAGGCCCATGACTGGTGGCAGACGGTCGATCTCGGCCGTGGCATGAAAGCGACGCTCGTGCCCGCGCGGCATTGGTCCGCGCGCGGACTCCTGGACCGCAACAAAGCTCTGTGGGCGGGCTTCGTACTGCAGACGCCGCAAGGCATGATGTATGTCGCGGGCGATACCGGCTATGGCGGCGGAAAATTGTTTAAGGAAATACGCGCGCGTTTCGGCGCGCCGAAGCTCGTGATCCTCCCCATCGGCGCCTACGAGCCGCGCTGGTTCATGCGCGAGCAGCACATGAACCCCGAGGAAGCAGTGCGCGCCTTCGCCGATTGCGGCGCGGAGTTCGCGCTCGGCTATCACTTCGGAACGTTCCAGTTGACCGACGAAGCGATCGGCGCGCCGCGCGAGGCGCTGAAAGCGGCGCTCGCGAGTGCCGAAATCGCGCCGGAAAAATTCCGCGCGCTCGATCCGGGGCAGGTTTGGGAAATCGCCTGAAGCCTTACTCTTTCTTCAGCGGCATGTAGATGTTGATCTCGATCTCCGACGGCTTCGTTGTCGCGGGATCCGTGATGTATTCCTCGATCGAGAGATCTTCCGCGTTGATCTTCTTCGTGTCGATATAGTTGCTGATCAGCTCATACGTCGAATCCATCGCGTCGAAAGCGCCGCGATAGACGAACTTGACCGCCTTGCCCGTTCTCGCAGGACCGACACGAACGCCCTCTTCCGTCGGCGCTTTGGCGGGCGCGGCCTCGATCGGGAGCGCCGCGTCGAACTCGAAGCTGTCGTCGGCGGTCGACCGGTAAATCACCAGCGGCTTGCCGGTTACCTTGACGCCGAGTTTTTCGGCGTCCGCCCGCACCGCCTTGAAGGCTGCAACGATGCTGACCCAGGCTTCCTCCCAGCTCGTGCGGGTGGAACGCATGAGAAGCGTGCGCTCGGGCAGCATCACTTCCTCGCCGAATACTTCGTCGGCGGTGGCCGCCGGCTGTTCCTTCGCCGCCTGCGTGAAAGCCGGACTCGCCCCAAAAGTCAGGAAAGACGCCGTCAACAATCCGAAAATCGAACGCAAAGGGCTCATCGTCTTCTACCCTGATCGGCCGGAAATCGCCCCACAGCAGAGGGTTTTATAGCAAATTCCGCTTGAAGTGGGAACGAAAGCGGCGACTCGCAAAGCGCATCCGCTTTCACATATAAGTCACTTCGCCGCACGGAATTCGCCGCCTGGGAGTGTCATGAGCGCGCTTGCGAATCGCCATTTCGTCAAGATGAACGGCCTCGGCAACGAGATCGTCGTCCTCGACCTGCGCGCGCATCCGGTCGCGGTCTCCGCCGAGGAAGCGAAGGCGCTCGCGCGGCCCGCCGCGGTGCCATTCGATCAGCTGATGGTGCTCTACCCGCCGAAGCACGCGAACACGGAAGCCTTCGTGCGCATCTACAATTCCGACGGTTCCGAAGCCGGCGCCTGCGGCAACGGCATGCGTTGCGTCGCGGCGCTGGAGGCGAAGGGCAGCGGCGCGAAGACGCTCGCCTTCGAGACGGAAGCGGGGATCATTCCTTGCAAGATTGAGGAAAAGCCAAACACCGTCACCGTCGATATGGGCGCGCCGCGCTTTGCCTGGAACGATATTCCGCTCGCCGAGGAATTTCGCGACACGCGCGCGATCGAATTGCAGATCGGGCCGATCGACAAGCCGGTGCTGCACTCGCCTTCGGCCGTGAATGTCGGCAACCCGCATGCGATCTTCTGGGTCGACGATGTTGAGGCCTATGACCTGAAGCGCTTCGGCCCCATGCTAGAAAACCATCCGATCTTCCCCGAGCGCGCGAACATTTCGCTCGCGCGTGTAGCAGCGCCCGATCATCTGATCGTAAAAACGTGGGAGCGCGGCGCGGGGCTGACGCGCGCCTGCGGCTCGGCCGCCTGCGCCGCGGCAGTGGCCGCCGCGCGCACCAAGCGTACCGGCCGCAAGCTTCGCGTGACGCTTCCCGGCGGCGATCTCATGATCGACTGGCGCGAAGGCGACGACCATATTCTGATGACGGGTCCGGTGGAAATGGAATTCGAGGGCAAGCTCGATCCCTCGATGCTGATGGACCGGTGCGCGCGATGAGCGTTGAAGTTGTCACTTTCGGCTGCCGCCTGAACGCCGCCGAATCCGAAACGCTGCGGCACCAGGCGGAAGCCGCCGGTCTTTCGAATACCGTCATCTTCAATTCCTGTGCGGTGACCGCGGAAGCCGTAGCGCAAGCGCGGCAATCCATCCGCCGCGTGAAGCGCGAGCGGCCCGGTGCGCAAATTGTCGTAACCGGTTGCGCGGCGCAGACCGAACCCGCGACATTCTCGCAGATGCCGGAAGTCGACCGCGTCCTCGGCAATACCTTCAAGACTGCGCCGGAAAGCTGGATCGAAGTGAAGCGGACTTTCGATTTCGGCGTGAGCGCCGAAGAAAAAGTGCGCGTCGGCGACCTCGAATCCATGCGCGAAACCGCGCTGCATCTTGCCGAAGGTTTCGAGGGTAGAACCCGAGCTTTCGTGCAGGTGCAGAATGGCTGCGATCACCGCTGCACGTTTTGCATTATCCCCTACGGCCGCGGGCCTTCGCGTTCGGTGCCGATGGGCGATGTCGTGGCGCAAGTGCGCCGCTTGGTCGAAAACGATTATCGCGAAGTCGTGCTCACCGGCGTCGATCTCACCGCCTGGGGCGCAGATTTGCCCGGCAAGCCGCGCCTTGGTGCGCTCGTCCGCGCGATCCTGAAGCATGTGCCGGAACTCTCGCGGCTGCGGCTTTCTTCGATCGATTCCGTGGAAGCCGATACGGATTTGCTCAAAGCCTTCGCCGAGGAAGAGCGCCTGATGCCGCATCTCCACCTTTCTTTGCAAGCAGGCGACGACCTGATTTTAAAGCGGATGAAGCGGCGGCATCTGCGCGCGCAATCCGTCGCCTTCTGCGATGAGATGCGCCGCCTGCGCCCCGGTATCGTCTTCGGCGCCGACATCATCGCGGGCTTTCCCACCGAAACCGAAACGCAGTTCCGGAATTCGCTCTCGCTCGTCGGCGACTGCGGTCTCACTTTCCTGCACGTATTCCCGTTCTCGGTACGCGCGGGCACACCCGCCGCGAAGATGCCGCAGCTCGGCCGCGAGATCGCGAAAGAGCGAGCGCGCCGTCTGCGTGAGAAGGGCGATAATGCTTTGCGCCGTCACCTCGCCGGCAAGATCGGCCACAAGCTGCGTGCGTTGATCGAGCGCGAGCACGCCCGTTGCGAGGATTTCACCGAAGTGAAACTCGCGCGTTCTATGGAAGCGGGCGCGATCGCAAATCTCACCATCGCCGGGCACGACGGCAAAAGGCTCCTCGCCGCATGAATTCCCCTTCCCTCTGGTGGCGGCTGAGTTCAGGACTTTCCCGCTCGGCTTCGAAACTCGGCTCTGGCATTGCGGGTCTTGCGAGCCGCAAGCTCGACGCCGCGACCGTCGAGGAACTCGAAGAGCTTCTCATTCAAGCCGACGTCGGCACGGACACTGCCGCGAAGATCGCCCGCGCCGTGAGCGACTCGCGCCCCGGCCGCTCGCTCGAGGATTCTGAAATTCGCACGCTGGTCGCGAACGAAATCGAAAAGGCGCTGCGTCCTGTCGCAAAACCTTTTTCGCCCGACGCCGCGTATAAACCTTTTGTCGTGCTCGCAGTCGGCGTCAACGGCTCGGGAAAAACCACGACGCTCGGCAAGCTCGCCGCCCGCCTGCAAGCGGACGGCAACAAGGTCATGCTCGCCGCCGCCGACACTTTCCGCGCCGCCGCGATCGATCAGTTGAAAGTCTGGGGCAAGCGTGTCGGTGCAAGTGTGATCGCAAAGGCGCCGGGCGCTGATCCCGCAGGCGTCGCCTTCGAAGCGCTGGAGAAGGCGCGCGCAGAAAAAATCGATATTCTTCTCGTCGACACCGCCGGCCGCTTGCAGAACAAGACTGCGCTTATGGACGAGTTGGAAAAAATCAACCGCGTCATCAAGAAGCTCGACGCCACCGCGCCGCACGCCGTGCTCCTCATCCTCGATGCCACCGTCGGGCAGAACGCGCTCTCGCAGGTGGAAGCCTTCGCGAAGACCGCGGGCGTCACTGGCCTCATCCTTACCAAGCTCGATGGCACGGCCAAGGGCGGCATCCTTGTCGCGCTCGCCGCGAAATTCGGTCTTCCCGTTCACTTTATCGGTATTGGTGAAGCGGTCGACGACCTCACGCCCTTCGACGCCCGTGCGTTTTCCCGCGCGCTGGTGGGCTTAACGGAAGAAACGGAAACGCCTTGATTACCCGCCCTTCCCTTGGCAATTAGGGCCATGGCCGACGCGAACCCGAAGCAGCTCAACCCGCTCCTGAAGCTCGTGCTCGATTTCGGGCCGCTGCTTCTCTTCTTTTTCGCCAACAGCTATCGCGGCATTTTCTTCGCCACCGCCGCCTTCATGGTCGCGATCTTGATCGCGCTCGCGGTTCAATACGCGATGCTGAAGCGCCTCCCCGTCATGCCGATCGTCACCGCTGTGATCGTGCTCGTCTTCGGCGCGCTCACGCTTTGGCTGCACAACGACACCTTCATCAAGGTGAAGCCGACGATCATCTACACGATGTTCGGCGCGATCCTGTTCGCCGGGCTCGCGACAGGGCGGCCGTTTCTCGAAGCCGTGCTCGAAGGCGCGTTTCATCTGACGGACGAGGGCTGGAAGATTCTCACCTGGCGCTGGGCGTTCTTCTTTCTCGCGCTCGCGGTGCTGAACGAGATCGTCTGGCGCTCGGTCACGACCGACACCTGGGTCGCGTTCAAGACTTTCGGATTCCTGCCACTCACGCTCATCTTCGCGCTCGCGCAGACGCCGGTCTTCCTGCGCTATCAGGTAAAGAAATAGTCAGCGCGCGACTTTCTCGATCTCGCGCTTGAACGCGTCGAAATTTTCTTCCGTCAGCGGCCCGACGAGCTTGAACACGATCTTTCCGTCGCGGCCGACGATGAAGGTTTCCGGTACGCCGTAGACGCCCCAGTCGATCGCCGCGCGTCCCGCCTTGTCGACGCCGACTTCCGCGTAGGGATTGCCGAAGCGGCCGAGAAAACGCCGCGCGTTTTCGGTCTCGTCCTTGTAATTGATGCCGGCGATCCGAAAACGCTTATCGGCGGAAAGCTTCAGAAGCTGCGCCGCCTCGTCGCGGCAGGGCACGCACCACGACGCCCACACATTCACGATAGTGACGTTACCCTGAAATTTCGCGGGATCGAGCCCCGGCACGGGCTTGCCGTCGCGGATCAAACCTTCCAGCGGCGGCAACGCCGCGGTCGGCGCCGGTTTTCCGACCAGCACGGATGGAAGCTGCGAGGGGTCGCCCGCGCCGAGCCGGAAATAAAACAGTGCCGCAAGCGCAAGGAAGAAGAAAAGCGGCAGCGCGATCAGCAAGCGGCGCATCAGCGCTTGCGCCTCTGCGATTCAAGATCGCGAACGATCTTTCGCTGCGCACGGTAATCGAGCAGCACCCAGACGATCAGCGCGCCGAGCGTGACCGCCGCGATGCCGTAAGCGGCGAGAATGAAATCGGCGTGCGGGCCCAAACTCATCCCTCCGCCTCCGCCGATCTTAAAATTCGTAAAGTGCGCGCGCGCCGCCGCAATAGCTCGTTCCGCATCGCCGCCAAATACAGCGCCAGAAACAGCGCAAAAAACCCCACCGCCGAGATCAGAAGCGGATAGAGCATCGCAGGATCGATCGCGGACTTGCCAAGCGTGATGGAGCTGCGCTGATGAATCGAATTCCACCAGTCGACCGAGAATTTCACGATCGGCACATTGATGAAACCGACGAGCGCGAGGATCGCCGCCGCGCGCCCGGCGCGGTTCGGATCGTCAAACGCGCGCCAGAGCGCGAGCACGCCGAGATAAAGAAGAAAGAGCACGAGCACCGAAGTAAGCCGCGGATCCCAGTCCCAATAGGTGCCCCAGGTCGGCCGGCCCCATAGTGAGCCGGTGACAAGGCAAAGAAAGCAGAACACGGCACCCATTTGCGCCGCCGCCTTGCCGGAAACGTCAGCCAAGGGATGCCGCCAGACGATCGTGCCAAGCGCGGAAACCGCCATCAGCGTGTAGGCGGCGAGCGACAGCCACGCGAAGGGGACGTGGATGTACATTACCTTCACCATCTCGCCCTGCTGGTAATCGGGCGGCGCGCGGAAACCCATCAGAAGGCCGAGCGCGATCAGAATCACCGCCGCCGCGCCCGAAAGCGGAATCAGCCACGCGGCGACTTTCTGGAAACGGTTGGGGTTGGCGTAATCGATCAGCGGCATGGCGTCTTGTTATCGGCCTCCGTTGAGGGCGGCAATGCGTCTCAAGTTCACTTGTTCGCGCATTCGCTTTACTCCCGCACGTGGCGCAGCGCGGCGGCAGCCGCGACCGGCCCGAGCACGAGGAAGAAAAGCGAAATCGCGATCAGAAAACGAAACGGCGCGCCGAGCGATCCGTCTGCAATCGCTACATGCGTCGAGACGACGCCGAAGATTAGGAGCGGAATTGACATCGGCAGCACCAGCACGGCGGCGAGCAAGCCGCCGCGCGGCAATGCGGCCGAAAGCGCCGCCGCCACAAGCCCGAGAAAGGTGACGCCCGGTGTCCCCACAAAAAGCGTAAGCGCCACGGCAAACAAGGACTTCGGCTCGACGCCGAGCATCAGGCCCAGAAGCGGTGTCACGATCACCAGCGGCAATCCCGTCGCCAGCCAATGCGCGAGTCCTTTCGCCGCCGCGATCAGCTCGAGCGGCGCGGCGGACAGCAACAACTGATCGAGGCTGCCGTCCTCGTGATCGGCGGCAAAAATCCGATCTAGGCCCAGAAGGCTCGCGAGCAGCGCGCCGATCCACAAAATCGCAGGGCCGATGCGCGTCAAGAGCGGCATGTCCGGCCCGACCGCAAACGGCACGATGGTCACGAGCGTCAAAAAGAAAATCACGCCGATCCCCGCGCCGCCGCCCGCGCGCAGCGCCACTTTCAGATCGCGCAGGACAATCGCGGAAAGCGTGCTCATACCGCCCGCCCGTTCGAAATGAAAATCTCGCGCGCGTCTTCGAGTTCCAATTCGAGATGCGTCGCCACTACGACCATTCCGCCGCGCGTGCGGTGCTCATCCATCATGCCGATCAGGACTTCTTTTCCGGCGGCATCGAGCGCGGCCGTCGGCTCATCCAGAAGCCAGATCAGGCGTGGCGCGGCAAGAAGCCGCGCAAGCGCAAGCCGCCGCCTTTGTCCGGCGGACAACATATGCGCCGGCAAGTCCTGCAGCGCGTTCAGGCCAAGCCGTGTCAGCGCGATTTCGTTCGAAGCGCCGCCGCCGCCCAAAAGCGCGCGCGCAAAATCAAGGTTTTCAGAAACCGAAAGTGCGCCTTTCACCGCATCGAGATGACCGAGAAAATGCGCGGCCTCGCCGACCGAACCCGGGCCGCCGCGCAATTCGATCGTTCCTTCAGCGGGAGCCAGGAGCCCCGCGATCATCCGGAGCAAGGAAGTTTTTCCCGCTCCGTTGGAGCCGAGCACGGTAATCGCGCCGCCCGCCGCAAGCTCGAAGGAGAGCCCGGCAAACAGGGGGCGTCCGCCCCGCACGCAACTCACCCCGCTCGCCGTCAGCCGTATACCGTCAGATTGAAAATTCATTCCATTAACCCGTTATTACAGCAGCTTAGACCATTCGGCGCGGTGACCGGGAAAGCAAATCGCTCTATAAAGGTTCTAATGGCGCGGTGCAGCGGTTCGTCCTGCGGCGCCGGTATTTCAAGAAGAATGGAAAATGGCCGTGGTCTCTCTCGATAGCTTTAAGTGCCGCCGGACGCTCAAAATCGGCAAGAAATCCTATGACTATTACAGCCTTCCCGTCGCCGAAAAGAACGGCCTGGAGGGCATCTCCCGCCTCCCTTTTTCGATGAAGGTGCTGCTCGAAAACCTGATTCGCTACGAAGACGGGCGCACGGTCACCAAGCAAGACATTAAAGCCATCGCTGACTGGGCGAAGAAGCGCCGCTCAGATCGCGAGATCGCCTTCCGCCCCGCCCGCGTCCTGATGCAGGACTTCACCGGCGTGCCCGCGGTGGTCGACCTCGCCGCGATGCGCGACGCGATGAAGTCGCTCGGCGGCGATCCGAACAGGATCAACCCGCTCGTTCCCGTCGATCTTGTCATCGATCATTCAGTGATCGTCGATCATTTTGGCACGGCGCGCGCCTTCGGCCAGAATGTCGAGCTCGAATACAAGCGCAACGGCGAGCGTTACCGTTTCCTCAAATGGGGGCAGCTCGCCTTCAACAATTTTCGCGTCGTGCCGCCCGGCACCGGCATCTGCCACCAGGTCAATCTCGAATATCTCTCGCAGACCGTGTGGACCAAAACCGAGAGCTTCGGCATCGGCAAGCTCAAGAAATTTGTCGAGTTCGCCTATCCCGACACGCTCGTCGGCACCGACAGCCACACAACGATGGTGAACGGCCTTTCGGTGCTGGGCTGGGGCGTCGGCGGCATCGAAGCGGAAGCGGCGATGCTCGGCCAGCCGATCTCGATGCTCATCCCGGAAGTCGTCGGCTTCCGCCTCACTGGCAAGCTCAAGGAAGGCGTGACCGCGACCGATCTCGTGCTCACCGTCACCGAGATGCTGAGGAAGCAGGGCGTCGTCGGGAAATTCGTCGAGTTCTTCGGCCCGGGCCTCGACAATCTCGCACTCGAAGACCGCGCGACGATCGGCAACATGGCGCCCGAATACGGCGCGACCTGCGGCTTTTTTCCCGTCGACGACGAAACCGTGCGCTATCTCTCGGATACGAGCCGCGCGCCCGATCGCGTGGCGCTGGTTGCGGCCTACGCAAAGGCACAGGGCCTCTTCCGCACCAAAACCACGCCCGATCCTGTTTTCACCGACACACTTTCGCTCGATCTTTCTGAGGTGGAGCCATCGCTTGCGGGTCCCAAGCGGCCGCAGGATCGCGTGCCGCTTTCGAAAGTGAAAACGGGCTTCGCCGAATCGCTCGACCGCGAATTCCGCAAGGCGACCGAAATGGATCGCCGCTTCAAGGTCGCCGGCAAGAAATTCGACCTCGGCCATGGCGACGTGGTGATCGCTGCGATCACTTCCTGCACCAACACCTCCAATCCGAGCGTGATGATCGGAGCAGGACTTCTCGCGCGAAACGCCGTGAAAAAAGGCCTGAAAGTGAAGCCCTGGGTGAAGACGTCACTCGCGCCTGGCTCGCAAGTGGTCGGCGATTACCTGAAGAAATCCGGTCTACAGAAAGATCTCGACAAGCTCGGCTTCAATCTCGTCGGCTTCGGCTGCACCACCTGCATCGGCAATTCCGGGCCGCTCCCCGACGCGATCTCGAAGACCATCAACGGCAGCGATCTCGTCGCGGCGGCCGTGCTCTCCGGCAACCGCAATTTCGAAGGCCGCGTGAACCCCGACGTGCGGGCGAACTATCTCGCGTCGCCGCCGCTCGTCGTCGCCTTCGCCCTCGCCGGCTCGGTGATGAAGGATCTCGCCAAGGACCCGCTCGGCATCGGCAAGAACGGCAAGCCGATTTACCTAAAGGACATCTGGCCGAGTTCGACGGAAGTCGCGCGCTTCGTCCGCAAGAACGTGACGAAGGCGCTGTTCAAGAAGAAATATTCCGACGTCTTCAAGGGCGACGCGCATTGGCGCAAGATCAACGTCAAGGCGAGCGATACCTATGCGTGGGATCCGAACTCGACCTACGTGCAGAACCCGCCCTACTTCGTGCATATGGGCAAGAAGCCGGCGCCGCTCTCCGATATCCTGAACGCGCGCGTCCTCGGACTCTTCCTCGATTCGATCACCACCGACCACATCTCGCCCGCGGGCTCGATCAAGGCGGCGTCTCCGGCCGGCAGATATCTCGTCGATCACGGCGTCGACGTCATCGACTTCAATCAATACGGCACGCGCCGCGGCAACCACGAAGTGATGATGCGCGGCACCTTCGCCAATATCCGCATCAAGAATCAGATGGTGCCGGGCGTCGAAGGCGGCGTGACGGTGCATTATCCCGGCGGCCAGCAGCTGCCGATTTACGACGCCGCGATGAAATACAAGACCGAGAAAGTTCCGCTCGTCGTCTTTGCCGGCAAGGAATACGGCACCGGCTCCTCGCGCGACTGGGCGGCGAAGGGAACCAAGCTCCTCGGCATCCGTGCCGTGATCGCGCAGAGTTTCGAGCGCATCCATCGCTCGAACCTCATCGGCATGGGTGTCGTGCCGCTTGTCTTCGAGGAAGGCCAGTCGTGGCAATCCCTCGGCCTCAAGGGCGACGAACTCGTCACCATCAGGGGAATTTCGGCGGAGTTGAAGCCGCGGCAGAAATTCACCGCGGAAATCAAGATGGGGGATGGTTCCGTGAAGATGGCGCAGCTTCTTTGCCGCATCGATACGCTGGACGAGCTCGATTACTTCAAGAATGGCGGTATCTTGAACTACGTCCTGCGGCAGCTTGCGGCGTGATCGCGTTCACGAAAAGTCGATCTTCCGTCACCCCGAAGTGACTCGCGCAAGAACCCGGAAACGGTTTATCACGGAGTCCATGAACGCCCTCCGCCTGATGGCCGCCGTCTCTCTGCTTGCGCTTGCCGCGGGACATGCCCGCGCAGCCGACAATATGGTCGTGATCGAGCTGTTCACGAGCCAGGGCTGTTCCTCCTGCCCTCCCGCCGACAAGCTCTTGGGAGAACTGGCCGAGAACAAGAAATTCGTCGCGCTCAGCCTGCCCGTCGACTACTGGGACTATCTCGGCTGGCACGACACGCTCGCGAAAGCGGCCTACTCGCAGCGCCAGCGCGGCTATTCGGAATCGCGCGGCGGCCACGAAGTGTTCACGCCGCAGGTGATCGTGAACGGCGTCGCGCAGGTCGTCGGCAGCGATCGCCGCGCGATCGAAAGCGCAGCGGAAAAAGCCGCGAATGGAAACTCCGTGCCGATTACACTTGTGAAGAACGGCTCGAATGTCGAAGTGGGCGTCGGCGCCGGCGACAAAACGCCCGCCACGGTTTGGCTGCTTGCCGTCGCACAGGCGAAACGCGTCGCGATCGGCCGCGGCGAAAATCACGGCAAGACCGTCACCTATCACAACGTCGTTCGCGGCTGGAAAAAGCTCTGCGATTTCTCCGGTGCGCCGGTGAAGGAGACGGTTTCCTTGAAGGATCTCGGCGCGGAAGACGCCGACATGATCGCCGTCATCGTGCAGCCGGGCTCGATCGAACGGCCCGGCCCGATCAAAGGCGCGGCTGCACTCAGCTTGCGCTGAATTTCATCTCATCCGATCCGTCACCCTGAGGTGCGAGGCCGCAAAGCGGTCGAGCCTCGAAGGGCGACGGCCCGTGCATCACGGATAGGTCATCCTTCGAGGCTCGCGGCTTCGTCGCTCGCACCTCAGGATGACGGGTGAAACTGCTGGACGCCAGCATCCGCAAAAAAAACAGCCGGCGCAGCGCCGGCTTTTTCAGGTTGAGAAATTGGGGGATTGAACCCATACGCAAACTTAAGTGGGCCGGCCCGCTTAAGCCCGGGGGGCTGGGGGGCTGGGAATTAACCGGCACAAAAACGAACCGGCCCGGAGGCTACTTAAGGTTTGGACTGTCGACTCGCGCTTGGGCGAGGCCTTGGCCGAATTCGGGCGATAATGTGATTTTCCTAACGAATGCGTGAGTTTGTGCGGCCCCGTGCCGCGCCTTTCGGATGGGCTTGCCTAGCCATCAGCCCGGCGCGAACATGACGGTCGGGCGACAATTTCGGCAGGAGGCTGCAACGGACATGAGCGATCTGGAGCCGATAATTTTTCCGGGGGGCCTGAAAACCAAGTCCCCCGGCGCCAAGGTCACTTTCGATCGTCGCGAATTGCTCCGGATTCTCGATCTCTATGGACGAAAAGTCGCCGCCGGCGAATGGCGCGACTACGCAATTTCTTTTCTCAAGGATCGCGCCGTGTTCGCGGTGTTCCGCCGCTCCTCCGAGCTTCCGCTCTATCGCATCGAAAAGAACCAATCGCCCGCCCGCAAGCAGGGCGCCTATGCCGTCGTCGCGGCGGGCGGCTTTGTGCTGAAGCGCGGGCACGACTTGGAGCGCGTCTTGCGCGTGCTCGATCCCCTCAGAGTCGTAAACTAGAGCATGATCCGGAAAAGTGGGAACCGGTTTTCCGAAAAGATCATGCTCAAATAAAAGAAAAAAGCCCCGGCTCTCGCCGGGGCTTTCGTTTTGGGAAACCTGTTCGCTTAGTCTTTGCGGCCGAAGAGCTGCAGGAGCATCATGAACAGGTTGATGAAGTCGAGATAGAGCGACAGCGCGCCCATGATCGCCTT
>Ga0070679_100003444_pt1 | contig 14491 bp, 7 predicted proteins | sample KBSC63BmetaG_FD_65652 | JGI IMG/M metagenome (GOLD analysis project Ga0070679, IMG submission 65652) | Corn rhizosphere microbial communities from Kellogg Biological Station, Michigan, USA - KBS C6-3B metaG | ecosystem: Host-associated > Plants > Roots > Rhizosphere | place: USA: Michigan... | reverse complement strand
TCGGCTTTTCGATGTTCCTGACCTCGTGCGACGCGCACGTCACGGCCGTCGCGGGCGGGTGCGCTCTCAACGCGCAGTAATCGAGCGGACGCTGCTACCGCCGCTTCCCGCGTGGCGTCTGACCAGCGCTCGCCGCGCGCGCCCGCGGGGAGAAGGCCGGCCGTTCGGGGGATGGTGGAGGCGCAGTCGGTGTGGCCGTCACGACGCGTCGGATACCGGTCGGCTCGATCAGGATCTGCTTCCCACGGTACAGCGATCCGATCGCTTGCTTGAACGCCTTCTTACTGATGCCGAATTCGGCACGGATTTCCTCGGGCGAGCTGTCATCGTGCAGCGCGAGAAACCCGCCCCTTGCCTCCAGCGCCGCCATGATCTGCTCGGCGAGAGGGGCGATTCGATGAAAGCCGGCGCGATCCAGCGCGAGGTCAATCTTCCCGTCCGGACGCATCGCGCGGACGTACGCGTCATGCGAGGTACCCAGCGGGAGCGGACCGGCCAGCTCGGACCGGTACAGCAGCCCGCGATGCGCGTTTTCGATGATCGCGTTGTAACCGAGCGGGGTTTCTCCCGCGATGATGACCGACACGCGTTGGCCCTCCGAATAGGTCGGCGGAGTAAGATTGAGCCAGCGGTTGAGGCGGGCGCTGGCGATCACGCGGTCGGTGCGCGCATCGAGTGCCACGCGCACCACGAGCCGCTCACCGGGACGCACGGGCGTGGCCTGCTCGCGCAGGGGCATCAGCAGATCCTTCTCCAAGCCCCAGTCCAGGAAGACGCCCACGCGTGGATTGACGCTGACGACCTGCAGGTAGCCGAACTCGCCGACCATCGCGTATGGCGTCTCGGTGGTCGCGACGAGCCGGTCTTCGGAGTCGCGATAAACAAAAACCGCGAGCGTGTCGCCGGGGGCCGCGCCTCGCGGGATGTAGCGGCCGGGCAGGAGGATGTCCCCGTGCGCCCCACCATCGAGGAAGAAGCCGGACGACGTTTCGCGTAAAACAGGGAGGCGGTTAGGACGCCCGATAAGTGCCATAACGCTATGTATCGCGCTCCAGCCGCCGCGCCACCGCAATCGTAGGTGCGGACCGGAGTGGGTGAGAAAGCGTGCGGCTGATTCCGTCGGCTGCAGGCTTCTCGATACCTGCCTTGGCTTCGGCTACCGTTTCTCTGCGGCAAGGCCAAGGGCGGTCCCGAGATCTGCTCTCATCCGCTCGGCCGACGTCATATATGCGTGTCGTCAGGCCAGTCCATGGCCCCATAATGCGGCGTCACCGGTATGCATGGGACCGTGCGCCGGATGCAGCGCCAGTGTTGGGGTCCAGCAGCGCCGACCCATGAAATCCACCGGGCCTCGCACTTGGACCCGCTAGGCTAAATCGCGTTCACCGGCCTCCGTCGCCTGAAGCAGACGCTCTCGCTTCCACGCCAGGCCGACGACGACTCGCATTGCGGCCTTACCGCTTCGAAGACGACTTCGCCAAAGTAACTTTGAGCCTCAATTCTTCTAACAGCCCGGGTATTCGATTGCGGTCTTCAAAAACACGTCCACCGCGGAAAGCATGTCTTCTGCAGAGTCAGTTGCCGCAACATCGACTCGCCAGTTGGCCTGTATGCGTGTTCGCTATGCTGCGGCACGCGTATTGCGGCCAAAGCCACCGCTCGCCTACGCCTGCCATGCCTGACTGGGTTTACCGCACCGTCGCCCGTCGTCCGCTGTTCGGGTTGTCGCCCGCGGCGGGACGTCGCGTTGCGCTGGGGGTGATCGGCGCGCTGGGGCGATCCCGCAGTGGGGGCGCCATCATTGGTTTTCTCGGTCACATGGAACCTGATCCGCGCGTTGCCGCGCAGGTTGCAGCCACCGCGTTGAGCTCGCGCATCGGACTCGGCTGGCGAGTCGATCCGGAGTGCCGGGCAACGCGAGGATTGAGCCGCTTCGGCATCGGGTGTGTAGAAGTCCGCAGGCCCGCCGTCGCGGTGGTGAGGACTGCCGAGGGACTCGAGGACAGCTCCGAGCACCTCCGGCAATCATCGAATCCCCATCCGACCACCCTGCCGCTGCTCGTACGATCGATGTCAGGCGACATTGAGCAGGTCCGAATGCCTGACGGCGCTACACTACGAGTCGTCGGGATCGAGGATGCCATTACTCAACGATCCGGTTTCGCCGGCGTGCTACTCCAAGCCGGGACTCGCTTGAGCAACGGACGATGGCGTGTGCCCGTGCATGCGCCACCGGAATTTACGGGCCGAGCCGCGGCATGGCGGCGTTCGCTGGGGCCGACCGGCATTTTGATTGTGAGTGGGGGCGTGGCGCAGCCCTCTGATGCCGTCGCGCTGATCGACGCGGGGGTAGACCTCGTCTTGATCGACGCCGGATTGGTGTTTCAAGGGCCAGGCCTCTATAAACGCTGCAACATGGCATTGCTTCGCCGAGCACAACGCGAGGCCATGCCCCCACCGGCGCAGCCGGCCACGAGCGCAGCCGGGGCGGTGCGCGATTCGATTTTCCGCGAAGCGTGGTTGTGGGCGGCAGGGCTCGGCACTGCGCTTGGCGTCGGAGGAGTAGCAACGCTGTGGCTCGCGTTCACACGCGTGCTCCTGCCTTATGACGAACAGTTCATCGGACTCTCGTCAGCGGCATTGCACCGGACACTGCCACGGGTGTTCGCATTCATGGCGCATGACCGCGGCACGCTGGCCGGGACGATGCTCGGGCTCGGGGCATGGTATGGCGTCATCGGCTACGCTGCGATTCGGCGCGGCGTCCATGGGGCACGCACGGCGATCCTGAGTTCGGCCTTGGTCGGCTTTGCCAGCTTCTTCGCGTTCTTCGGCTTCGACTACTTCGACCCGCTGCACGCGTTCGTCGCGGCGGTGTTGTTTCAGCTCACGATCCAAATCGCCACGGGCCACGAACCCGCTCCGGAAGCGCCACGCCACACCGAGGATGAGGACCCGGCGTGGCGCCGCGCGCAGTGGGGGCAACTCTTGTTTGTGATCCACGCTGTCGGTCTCTTGATTGCCGGGACGACGATCCTGCTGATCGGGATGACGCGGGTTTTTGTTTCTGAGGATCTCTCGTTCCTATGCGTGACGCGCGCTGAAGCGCTGCAATTGGGCGCGCAGATGACGGGCGTGATTGCGCACGATCGCGCCACGCTCGGCGGCATGCTCCTGGCGGCAGGCGTCGCGATGCTGCTGCCCGTGCTTTGGTGCTACGAGCGTGGCGCTGCGTGGCTCTGGCGCGGGTTGCTGCTCCTCGGTCTGCCTGCCTACGGTGCGGCGCTGACGGTGCATGCGTGGGTGGGTTATAACGACCCGCGACACATCGCGCCCGCGTTGGCCGGTCTCGCGCTCTGGGCTGCGGGATTGGCACTTAGCGGCTCGTATCTCCGCGACAATAGCGTTCCTCACGCGTGAGCGAAGGGCGCCCGATTGCGCACCCCGAATAGTATTTAGGACAGTCGCGCGGATTCACGTGCCGCCATCAGCTTCACGCCAAAGCCCCGTCGTTTGGTCGGGCCGGCACGGCAGTTGCGGCCGCTCGCGCGGTGCGCGGTGCGCCCTCCATGCTTCGCACGCATGCAACCGCCCACGAGGACCGGCACGCGCGCCGAATTCGCCGACGAGGGCAAGTCACAGCTGACGATCGCGGCGGCTGTGTCGCCGAGCGACGTACGACGGCACTGTAGCGCCCGCGGCGAACGTCAGAATGCCAGTGGAATGCTGTGAGCGGGCGCCGAATCCAAATCCGCTCACACTCGCGTTCGACGCATTACGTTACGTGCCTCCACCCCGGTCTTCTCGGTGACTGAGTACGTCGTTAACGCATTCAGACGGCCGGGGACTCCGCAGTTTGTTGCCTTGAGGCATGAGGCTCCCCGGGAAGTCTACCCCGTTCATGCATCCTACGAGTGGTCCATGGTATGCTTTTCGACTAGCCAAACAATATGGATTGCTGACGTAATCCTTGTTCACCCTCCTTATCGTGCTTCCATATCAGCGCATTTTCGCATTCGTGTTTTCATTGGTCGCCTTATGCCCGCTGCTGCGTGCAGCCACGCCAGCGGACTTCGCGGGACGTTGGCAGTGGACGATGACATTCACGCACAGCGAGATGGATTACGTTCTTGATGTAACGGTATCCGGCAGCGCGATGAGCGGCACACTGCTGGAGATCGACGGGAGCCACACGATAACCGATTTCACGATCTCCGACGATGATTTGAAGTTCACGACTTCGAACCCGAGTTACTCGGAACTTTGGACCATTAACCTCTCCACCGGGAGAGTTAAACGTGAGATCCCGGGAACACTGCCTGACATTGGGTTGGGATCCCTTGCGACACACAACGGCCAACCCGTACAATCGAACACCATCGCGGATTTCGTGGGGCGCTGGCAGTGGAGCCGAACCACCGCCACAAACCAATCTGTCGCCGTTACAGTCGACGTCTCTCCGTTGTCGTTCGCGGTGTATAATGACGGTGCAACGCCCATGGTTTTCAGCGATGTGACAATCGCATACGACGGATTGATTTTCAACGTATCGGAAGATGGCGAAACTCATACTTTGGTTATTTACCACTCGACGAACACGGTCGAAGATTGGCGTGGTGGTACGACGGGCGCCGGCACGCCGTCAGCCTATCCAGTCACTTGGAGCCCGACCCCGACGCAGGTACCGACGGGCTCGGGCTCCTCGGGAACCGCGACATTGAAAGTAAACGTAAGGACGCCCAGTTACGATCGGCTTAACACCTTTCCAGGTGATCCGATCAATCTATCGGCTGGCACGACCGGCACGGCTAATCACAATATCGCCGACCTCGGACAAGACGTAACGTTCAATGCTACGGCCAGCGCAGTTGGCAGCACATTGACATGGCAGTGGAGCAAAGACGGCCAGCCGCTTCCAGGTGTCACCGGGAGTGTCTTTTCGCTTTCAGATGCGCAACCATCGGCGGCCGGCACGTACGGCTGTACCGTTACGGACGGCCAGGCGACCGCAACTTGGGCGACGCAACTAGAGGTGGGAAATCCGCCGGTCATACTGTCGCATTCGGAAACGGTGCCGGCGAAGGCCGGAGATGCGATGCATTTGACGGTTCGCGCCTCGGCGGCTTCTACGCCGATCCGATTTCAGTGGGTCCACAATGGATCGGATATTCCAGGAGCAACGAGCGGGAGCCTCGCCGCGGACGGATCCGGGGCAGCCGTCGACGCGAGTTCGAATTTGGACATCAATACTGCCGGGGTGGCCGATGCGGGCAGCTATTACTGCAACGTAACCTGCTACGGCGGCACGACTCAAAGTACGACAACGTCATTCTCCTTCGTCGCCGAAATCGTCCGGACGCTTAAGGCGACAACACTAAAGGATGGAGAATCGCTCCAACTGACCGTCGAGGCGAAATCGATTGGTGGCTACATGACCTTTCAGTGGCTTCATAACGGAGTAGCGATTCCTGGCGCGAACGACGGCAGTGTGGGTAGCCTCGTGGTCAACGGCGGCTTCGTCGTCGGCGACAGCACTCCACACGACCTCACTTCGACCTATACGGTATCAGCTGCTCACGCTTTGGATGCCGGAAGCTACGCCTGTCGAATCACTACGCAGAACGGCACGATTGAAACCGATGCCGTTGAGGTCGAACTCATTTCGAACGCCCACCTCGTGAACCTCTCGACGCGCGTGCTCGCTGGCGGCAACGCGGGCACGCCGACCTGCGGCTTCGTGGTCGATGGCGCGGAGTCATTGCCAGTCCTCGTGCGCGGCGTGGGGCCGACGCTCGGGGATTTTGGCGTCGGAGGCACGATGCCCAAGCCCATGATCAAACTGCATTATCCGGATGCGTCCATCACGTCAGTGACCGGATGGCCGCCGAACCGTAGCGGCGACATGACGGCGATCGGCGCGTTCGGCCTCACCTCGGGCAGTGAGGACGCGGCGGCGTTTCTCACCTTGCCCGGTGGCAAATACATGGCCGACATCGCCGATGCCAACGGCGGGAGTGGTGTCGTGATGCTCGAGACGTACGATGCTTCGGGAGCTGTGGCGAACGACGCGGCTCTGATCAATGCCTCGACGCTGGGGTTCGTCGGCGTCGATGATAAAGCGATGTTCACCGGCTTTGTGGTGAAGGGCGCGGGCTCGGTGAAGGTGCTCATCCGCGCGGTCGGACCATCGCTGGCGAGCTTCGGCATCGCGAATCCCCTCTCCGATCCGAAGATCCAGATATTTCAGGGCTCGACGAAAATAGCCGAGAACGACGACTGGGGCACGCGCACCGACGGCGTCTCGGTCGCAACCATCCAGAGCGCCGCGAATGCCGTCAGCGCCTTCACCATCGACCCAAGCAGCAAGGACGCGGTGATCCTGCGCGATTTCAACGAAGGGACGTACAGCGCGCAGATCAGCGGCGCGAGTGGGCAGACCGGCACCGCGATCGTCGAGCTGTATGTGGTGCCGTGATACGGCCCGAAGTTTGACGCCGGACATAGAACCCCAGCCCTACGTCGCAGACGAAATCAGAGATCCCAACCAACCATCCAGTTTGCACGAAAGAACCTATCACGCCCACTGCGGCGGCATTTGACCATTGCGCGCGCCGCGTGACGTCTACATTGATTGCCTATGGCTACCGAACCCCCAGTATACGCGCCCAGATTCAAGGATACGAAAGGGCGTCTCGTGGTCGTCGGCGTGTTCGAGATCATCGGAGCAGCGTTTTGTATGCTCATGTTGGCAACTGCGGTGGTCGGCAAGCTGCTCGCGCCTCGCGCGCGCGAACAACCGAGTATTGCAACCTTTGCGGTCCTGATTGTCGCGCTCACGGCCCTGCTGCTCATCTTGGGCGTGGGCTCAATAAACACACGGCGGTGGGCGCGAGCAATCGGACTTTGCGTCGGCTGGATTGGGCTCGTAGTTGGAATTGTCGGTGTCGGATTCATCATCGCATCGATTCCCGCCCTACGAACATTGCTGCAGAGCCAAGCCCAAGCCACGGGTCGTCCCCTTCCGGTGCATGCCTCCAACGCCGTGGTGATTGTCATAGTCGCGACGGTGACATTTTTCTACGTCGTGATTCCAGGCGCTTTGGTGTTATTCTACCGCGGCGATAACGTACGGCGGACCTGTGAAGCGCGTGACACGAAGCCACGGTGGACAGATCGCGTGCCGCTACCAATACTCGCCACCGTGCTTATAAACGCCGGAACGGCGCTTGCATTGCTTTGCACGATTCCGACCTACGGCCGAGCATGCCTCGTATTCGGAGCGCTGCTCGTCGGTCATACGGCCATCGCCGTGTACGTATTGCTTACGGCACTTTTCGTATATCTCACAGCGGGGCTTTATCGAATCGATCGCCGCGCGTACTGGATCTACCTCGCGAGCACGCTGATCCTGGCAGTTAACGCATGGATGAGTTTTCGCAGTGACGGGTTGATGCGCCTATACCGAGCACTCGACCTGCCCGCAGTCCAGCTCAACGCGCTGGCGAAATCCCCGTTCATGACATCCGGCGCCGTGGGCGACGGCGTCGTTGCAAGCTCGATCGCGATGTTGCTCTGGGCGTTGTGGCTAAAACGCTACTTCACCGACGCAACGCCTCCACCACTCACCGCCAATACCACGGTGATCGCGACCCAATGACAAATCTCACGCGCCTGCACCGCGCGGCGCGAAAAATCGACGCCGATCACCAGCGCAGGCTTCCGATATTTCATTTCGTGCTGGCCGATTCCTTTCAGTCGTCACCGTCCGATTTCTGACTCTGAACTAGGCAGTGATAGCCACGATTCTCAACACGCCAACCATGTCGGAAGACTCCGGCGGCGTAGCGCACAGCAGGCAGCGAGCGCTCCGACGGCTCATGGGAGGCAACGTTCGCTATTTTCGCGGATCGCGCCGATGAAGACGAAGAAAACAAGACGGACGTCGCCGGAGACTGACGAAGGCTGATCTTCTCTGAGAGTCGAGGCGGGAACCGGACCGTGCGCGTTCGACCCGGATGGCGATGGCGCGGGGTACCGGTCTTCATCAGCGTCTCGCCAGTCGGACACCGGGGCTGCTTCCCAAGGTCAGCGCACGATTGCGGATGCGCGGGTGGTTTCCGGCAAGTTCGCAACCGACATGTCGAAGAGGCGTCCGCATGAGCCAGCCGGACGTCGGCGTTCCGGATCCTTTATCCCCGGCGAACAGGATTCTACGTTCAGAGAATTTGGGCAGGCCCGGTCTGGGGGTGCCATGCTGGCGTCCAAGCGCTTGCAGCGAGTCGACCGCGCTATGCCGCAAAATGGGAGTCGCTTTGGCGCAATCCGCCCGTTGCCGCGCGGACGCGAGTGGTGGATGATATAGGGCTAACGCGATCGGCCGATCCCCCGCCCGAAGCACGCTCGATCCCCGTAGTTACTCATGGCCCGCTCAGGCTTAGCGCACTCGCTTCGGCGCCGGCATGCCTCGCTGCATGTGCCGCTGTGCTCCGTCTCCCCCGGAGACAGTACGCCCGGCCGCGCCTGGCGCGGGCCGGCAAAGCACCACCCGACTTTGGCCCGACGTGGCGCGTCACCGCGCGCCGCGTGGCGTCACCGCAACCTCAACCCGAAAGGTCACCGGCACCGGATTACGACACAACCTCCAAGCTATTGAAGCATCCCCTCACTCCGGCGGCGCATCTCGGCGGTCATCCTGCCGTCATCGCGCGGCCTACCCGTCCCGTTTGTTAGTAGAATCATGACATCTTAACCACAACTACCACTATGAAGAAACTTCTCTTGTTCGCATCGGCCCTCGCGGTCTCCGCTCTCCTGCCCCAAGCGCAAGCTGGCGGCACCACCGGCTACACCGGCGGCTACTACTACTTCACGTATTACACCGGAAGCGGTTCGACCTCCATCAGCGGTTCGAACGGCAACTTCCAGGGCAACTGGACGTCCGGCGTCACCGACTCACTCGTCGGCAAAGGCTGGAATCCCGGTTCCATCCGCAATATCGGCTACAACATGGGATACGTCAGCGGCTCCTGGCACAGCGCCGGTGCGTATGGCTGGGCCCCGTACCCGAACGTCGAGTGGTACATCACCGATTACGGTTCCAACAGCGGCACCTTCATCGGCACGTTGAACAGCGATGGCGGCACCTATAACGTGTACAAGGGCACGCAAGGCGGCGGCCCGCAATATAAGGACAGCCGCACCGTGAGTCAGTCGATCGCGGCGAATCACACGATCACGATGTCCAACCACGTGAACTATTGGAAAGCTCACCTCGGCAGCTTCGGCACGATTCGTGAAACCGTGTTCATGGTCGAAGCATTCAGCGGTCCGGGTAGCTGCAACGCCACGGTCTGGTAAGCCCGCCCGAGCGTTCGTCAGGTTTAAATTCGTCAGCCGGCGGCGCCCAGCGCCGCCGGCTTTTCACAGCAAGATCTTCGGCCACGGCGACGTGTCAGGGGTGCCGCGGTGACCCGGCGCGGAAGCAAGCGCGCGGGAGGGACAAGGGGTGGGTTCGCGAGGCGAACTCAACGTACGCGGCGCAGCAGAGCACGGGCATGCGCGGCGGTCATCGCGTTTCCGGAACGATCGGCCGCTTCGATGGCCGCGTTCAATACCTGACAGGCGGGCTGCCGCTGGCCCGAAGCGGCATAGGCCTCGCCGAGATAAAGTGCCGCTTGGGCGTTATCCGGCTCGAGGCGATGGCACACTTCCAGCGGCGCGACGGCGCCGGCGAAGCGGCGCTGCACGAGGCGCAGGGCGCCCAACCGCAGTTGCAAGTCGGCGCGGGTCGCGTCAATCGCCGCCCCGCTGAGGTAGCTCTTCTCCGCCTCGGCGACATCCCCCTTCTTCTCAGCTTCGATCCCGCATTGCAGGTAGTAAGAGGCCATCTGCGCGCGGGCTTCCGGCAATTCCGGGTGAGCTGCATAGAGAGGCTGAAGGTACTGGCCGGCGGCGCGCCAGCGGCCAGAGTCGATTTCGATTTGCGCCAGCAGCGCGAGCGTCTCGGGGAAGGTCGGCTCGAGCGTGAGCGATCGGTGCAAAGCCTCGATCCCCTCGTCGAGCTGACGCACCGCGATCAGTGCGACCGCGAAATCGTAATTCGTCCGCGCGTCCCCGGTGCGCGCGGCGCTCCGCAACGCCTCGACCGCGGCACTCGTCTCGCCGAGTTGCCCCAGGGCGAGGCCCAGCGCATGCTCGAGCTCGGCGTCGCCATCCGCGTGTTTCAGCCCGTCGCGCGCGACGCGAGCCGCGTCGGCCGGCCGCTTCAATCGCAGCCACACCCGGCTCAGCCCCACGAACAATTTTGTCGCCGCCGCATCCCGTCCGGCCCGCGCGAGGCCCTCGGTGTAGATCTCGCGGGCGGTGTCCAGCTTGCCGAGGTCGACGTAGAGATTGCCGAGCAATTCGTAGGCGGCCGCTTGGCGGGGCTCGAGGTCGATGGCGCGTTTAAAAAGCGCCAGGGCGTGCGCCGGATGCTTCGTCAGCACATCCACCGTACCGCGCCGGCAGAGCGTTTCGTAGCTGAAGCACCAAGTCATCAGCTCCTCGATCCAAGGATCGTCGGCCTCGCGGAACCGGCCAGCTTCGGACCCGCGCGCCCGCTCCCGCGCCGCGCCCGTGGCATCGCCGTCGGCGGAGAGCAATTCCGCGTAAAGATTGTGTGCCGAGGAAAATTCAGGCGCCGCTTCGACCAACCGCTGGAGCGTGGTGCGGGCCTCCGCGCGATCGCCGCGCTGCAAAGCGATGCGCGCCAATCCCAGATTCGCATAGGGATCGCCTGGCAGTAATGCGAGACGTGTCCGATAGGCGCGTGCCGCGAGATCGAGCTGACCGGTTTTAAACGAAAGGTCGCCGAGCCGCAGCCATGCCGGCGCATAGTCGGGCGCCAACTCCGTGCTCTTCGTCAACCAGTGCGCCATGGCCGGCTCGTCGCTGGCGAGCGAGCGCGCATCGGCGAGGTAGTACGCCCAACGCGCGTTGCGGGGCTCAGCGTCGCTGAGCAATTTCCAGCACTGCTCGGCTTCGTCCAAATACGCATTGGCGCGGAACAGGCGGCCAAGTTCACCCACGCCGGCCAGCACCGTCGCAGGGTCGAGCGCCAACGCATGGGCGCGGTGCAGACGCAGTCGGAGCGGCTCGGGCGCTCCCGCGAGAGTCGGCAGGCTCAGCACCGACCGAGCCATTCGCTCCGCGACGGCGCGACGATGGTAAACGCGCCCGATGCCGAAAAGCGCCGCGAGCCCGAATATTCCGGCAGCCAGCAGCACCACCCGCATTGCTCCTTTGCGATCGTGCGGCGTCTTTGGCTGTAGAAGCTGATTGCGGCGGGTTCGCATCCTCCGGTGCCGGCGCATGCCACGGCTGACTCTATCAAGGCAAAAGCGCCCCCGGCTTGCGCCGGGAGCGCTGCATAACCCCCAGATGTTGTTAGAACTTTATCGTATTCGTGAGGAACACGAGCTGCGACGGTCGAATCCGCACCGCGGCCGGCGTGCCGTCGGGTTGCACGGTGACCGGCACCAACTCATTCCCGACGCCGACATTCTGCACATTGAGTTGAATCTGCCAGTCGACCCGATTTCGGAACAACTTTCGTCGATAGCCGACCCACAGGTCGAAATCGGTTTCCGCATCGTCTTTATAGGGCTTACTCAAATCATAGCTGATGTAGCCCGGATTCTGGACGGGCGTGTAGCCCAATATCGCCGCCGATTGGTAACGGGCACCGCCGCCAATCATCCAGCCCTTGAGTGCGCCCTGCTTGAAATCGTAGGTCGTGATCAAATTCACGTGCCAGATGCGATTCTCGGGGACGTTGGTGCCTTGTTCGGCCAGGCGCGCTTTCAAATCCCCGTCGGCGTAACCATTCCAGTTGTCGCGCGCATTCGCGGAGCTGCCGCCACCCCAGATGCGAAGGTCGCCCATCGCGGTGGTGTTGAGCCGGCGGTCGAAGTCCAACAAGTAATCGATCACCGTCATCTTGCCGCCAGGGGCCGGGGTCTTGCCAATGTTGTCAACGATCGACTCGATCTTGGACGCATTGATGCTGAGCCGCCAGCTGTCGGTGATCTGGGCGTTCAATTCCGCCTCGTAGCCCTTCGAGACGAGATCGCTGGACAGACGGAAGTCCGGCACCGCCGACTCCGTGAGATCGTTCTGCCAATCGAAGCCCCACGCCTTGCCCATGATCTGCGGCAGGGGAGCCATGTCCTTCAGCCACTGATCCCAGGCGCCAATCACCGCGACCTCCTGGGCCTGTGCCTGCTCGAGCGTCTGACCATTCAATGGCTGGTAGTCGAAGGTCCACTTCGGATTCGGATTCGCCGCGGTCGGGACCGGCAGATCGCTGATGACGCCGGTGCCGTGACTCGGGCTGTTCGGCGCACTGCGAATTTCGTAGTTATTCTTAAACTGTGACCACGCTTGGGCGTAGATGCCCACGTTGTTACCATAGTTCCAATATTGGATGAACGTGGACGGGTTGTTTTCCACCGTCGACTTGAACTTGTTCAATCGGAAGCTGTATCGGCCGTCCCGTGTCGCGAGCGCGATGCCCATGTCTTCCGTCCGGCCTTTCGGCAACGGAAGCTGTTGGCCAAAGTAGTCGCGATAGACCTGACCGGTCTGGAAGTTCGAGGACCGGTTGTACGTCAGGCTGACGCTCACCGGCAGCCGTTTCGCGAACGTGGAGATGAACGGCAGGCTATTCAGGTGCGCCACCGCGCCCCAGCTGCGGGAGTCTTCCGAGAGCGGCCCCAGCGTCGAAACCGTCGGGGTAACCAAGGTCGGATCACCACTCGCGCGATCCGGCGTGTTTTGCGGATCCCATTGCGTGAGCGACTGGCTGACTTGGTCGTGACGAATGCCGGCGGTTCCGATGATCGAGTTGTCCCAGAACTTGCCCTGCCAAACGAAGGCGTACGCGCGGTTGATGCGGTCGTCCCACGTGCGGCTGTTCGTCAACAGATCCTGATTAAAGGCATTGGTCGCGCGCAGGAGCTGCGCCGGCTTATTCACCCAACCGACATAGTTCGCGGGGTTCTCGGACTGCGTGGACAGCGCCGGTCCATTCGGGCCGGCCGCCGTAACCTGATTGTACCACGGATCGCCGGGCTTCACGGACGCCGGTGCATTCCACGTCGGGTCGAAATAGCGGATGTTGACCGTGTCCGGCAGCGAGGGGTCGAAGGCTGGCGGGGTGATGCCGAGGTTCTGGCCAAGGTTCTTACCCACGAGGCTGTCGCCAATATAGACGGTCCGGATCGGAACGAAGTCCGCCCAGAAACGGCCGTTGGCATCCTTGATCGATTTGAAGAAGGGGCTTTCATAATAGCTGCCGGTGAAAGCCGAGTTTAACCAACTGTGCGAATACGCGTTGGATGAGTCGCGCGACATCATGCCGGTGATCGTATGCATGCCGAGCAGTCGCATCGCCCAGTTCGTCCGGCCCTTGGCGAAGTCGTGCAAGACGAACGCGGTCGCGCGAGCACTCGAGCGGTTCGTGGTCGTCTCGCTGGTGCCATTGCCCAGTTGGAGAAAGGGGCGACCGGCACCGGGGTTCTTCGTGCCGTCGGTGTACCAATCGGTGCCGGGCGTGTTCGTGCCGTCCGGCCAGACTGAATTGTAATCGATGAAGATAGAACCGCCGTCACCAATGAGCGGCGAGTAGTTGCCGTTGGTGAAGGTCTCCTTGTGGTAGCCCACGTCGAAGCCCATCGTGTCGTGGAAGAACGTTTGGCTGAGCGACGCGTCGTAGGTATGGAAATCGAACCACTCGCGCTTGATATCGCCGTCGATGAGGTTGTGGTAGAAATCGAACGTATTCGGGTCGGTGATATAGCGATTCTTCACCAAGGACGCGAAGGGCTGGTTGGTGGCGGCCGCCCAATCCCGGTACCCGCGGATGCCGTGAGGCTGGGACGGCGCCAAGCCGCCGATCGTGCCATCGCGCGCGCCGGTCGCATCGATGCCGGTGTAAGTGTACGGATTGATGGCGAGCGAAAGAGCCGGATTCGCCTGGCCGGGCAGGAAGAAGAATTCCGTGCCGCCGTAATAGTTATTGCCGAAATTCGTCGCGACCCACGGCTGGAAGTTCGGATTGGGCTTGTTGTCCAACCCCGTTTGCACGGCGTCGCCGCGGCCAGGAATGTCCGTATTCGCATCGTTCATCCAAGCCACGTTGTACAATTTCTTATTCAGCGCGGTAAACCAGGGGGTGATATTGTCCCCAGGTGGGATATTGCGCGGCCGGTTGCTCTTGGAGTTACCGAACTCCGCATCGACCTTGATGATGGTCCGGGCCATGTCGCTATTGAGGAATTTCGGCTCGTAACGGGCGGCCATCCATTCGCGGTGCGAATCGTCGAAGGCCGGTTTCTGCTCGAACTTCGTGCGGTTGTCGACGGCGGCGAAGCGAAACGCCAACTCGTCCTTCAGGAGCACGCGGTTGAAATCGACCGTCCCACGCAAGCTGCCATATTGGTCGACCCGC
>Ga0070679_100003438_pt1 | contig 14501 bp, 18 predicted proteins | sample KBSC63BmetaG_FD_65652 | JGI IMG/M metagenome (GOLD analysis project Ga0070679, IMG submission 65652) | Corn rhizosphere microbial communities from Kellogg Biological Station, Michigan, USA - KBS C6-3B metaG | ecosystem: Host-associated > Plants > Roots > Rhizosphere | place: USA: Michigan... | reverse complement strand
CCCAGCAGGTGCGCCGACTGGAAACCGAGGTGGGGGCGAGCCTGATCCAGCGTTCCGGCGCCGGGTGCCGCCCGGCACCGGGCACCGAAGCCTTCGTGCGTTACGCCCGCACCCTGCCGATGTTGGAGGCGGCCCCAACCACCAGCTCCGGGTCGCGGAACAGCCGGGTCGCCCGGTCGGCCACATCGGTCAGGGTGCGGGCGTAACGCACGAAGGCTTCGGTGCCCGGTGCCGGGCGGCACCCGGCGCCGGAACGCTGGATCAGGCTCGCCCCCACCTCGGTTTCCAGTCGGCGCACCTGCTGGGAGACCGCGCCCTGGGTCACCCCCAGCCGCACCGCCGCGGACCGGAACCCGCCGGTGTCGATCACCGCCAGGTACGCGGTCACCTGTGCCGCATTCACGCCGCTCACCCGCTTTCTAGCTCGTTGACCGCCCCGTCGGGGCGCTGGCCGGCCAGCGCCTGCCGCACCTGCGCTGCCACCGCCAGACCCATCTCCCGGCGCACCTCGTCCACCGCCGAACCCAGGTGCGGGGTGAACACCGTGCGCGGATGCGCCAGCAGCCGCCCCGGGATGCCCGGCGGCCGGTTCGGGCACCGCCAGTCCTCGAAGGCGAACACGTCCGCGGCGTACCCGCCCAGCCGCCCCGCCTCCAGCGCTGCGGCGACCGCCTGCTCGTCCACCACTGAGCCACGCCCGGCATTGACCACGAACGCCCCCGGCCGCAGCAGGCCCAGCTCTCCGGCCCCCAGCAGGTGGTAGGTCGACTCCGACAGCGGCACCAGCGGCACCACCACATCACTGCTTTTCAGCAGCTCCGGCAGCGTGACCCGCCGCGCCCCCAGCCCACGTGCGCATGTCTCGGACAAAGGCTGCGGGTCACAGTAGATAACCCGGGCATCAAATGCCCGCACCCGGCGCGCCACCGCCTGACCCAGCCGCCCCATCCCGATGATCCCCACCGTCGCCCCCGCCAGGCCGGCGCCGTAGAACTGCGGACGCCACCCGGCATGCCGGCCACCCCGCACATGTGCGTCGCCCTCGGTGACGCGGCGCATCACCGCCAGCGTCAGGCCGACCGCTAGCTCCGCCGTCGGCGCGGTCAGCAGGTCCGGCAGCACCGTCACCCAGACCCCCCGCCGGGCGCATGCCGCCACGTCGATGTTGTCGTGCCCTTTCAGCACGCCGCTGACCACGCGCAGCCGCGGGCACGCCGCCAGCAGCTGCTCATCCACCCAGTCGGCCATGCACACCACCAGGCCCGCCGCATCGCGGGCCCGGGCGCGTACCCGGGCCCGCGGCCACACGCTCTCCTCCCGGGACGGCACCACCGGCCGACAGAACTCCGCAAGCCGGCCCGCCACCTCCGGGTGCACCCAGTGCGTCACCACAACCTCCGGCACAGCCTCACCCATGCGTTCACGATATCTAATCAATAGCTAAGATTGAATAGCTGACAAGGGATGCGGTGCCAGCCGGGAACTAGGGAGGCGGGCTATGCAGATCACAGCCACCTGCACGGCGATCCCTTTCGGCGGGCTGCCCGACGGGCTGTGCCAGGGCCTGTAACCCTTAGCCAAGGCCACGCTGGCGGCTCCGAAAGGGCCCAAGCCTCCCCGACAAAGGCGGACGCTCGTATGTGGAACCTCCAATGGGCGCCTGGTGAAGCGGAGCCCGCCGGAAGCTCCTCGCCGCGCTGGACCGGGCCAGCCACATTGTGTCCGTCACCCGCGCAGTCTCAGATGCCAACGGAAGCCAAAAATTTGAGGCGTCGTTGACAGTTTCCGCAGGTCAGGGGTCAGTAGGCGTCCAGACAGGACGCCCACGTCCAGCCCGTCTCGCACAGTCCGTGAGAGCGCTGTGAGAGACGGATGGGAAAGCGGCCTTGCGCATGAACGAACCTGCGCCCACGCCGCAACGGGCCCGCGGCAAGCGGGCCATTCGGTGGTCGACCGCCGGCGCGGTCCTTTGCGTCGCGACCGCGGGCTGCTCGGGCCGTGCCGGGAGATCGCCGATGCCAGTCTCCTCGCCGGAACCCGCCGAGCGGTAACCGTCCCTCCGGACCTGCCCGCCAGCGGTCCCGGCGCTGACGACCATCGAGAACCGCCAAATACCGCACAGAACCGATAACGCCTATCACCAACGATGCGCGCCGACTTTACGGTCGACGACGTGCCGCGTGACCTCGACCTTGAGCTATATGGTCCCGAGAAACCTTCGTGATCATAGATGGGGGAGGCGAGTTCGGGCCGGCATCACGAGTGGCCGTCCTGCAGGATCCCGCCCACGGACCAGTTCTCCTTGGCCACCTCGTCGAAAACGACCCAGACACCTTCGCGTGTCTGACCCGGACCTCCACAGGTCTCGATGAACGCGTCAGTGAGGCGCTCGGCGAGCGCGGCCTTCTGTTCGCGCGTGCGTCCAAGGAACATCTCGACTCGGATGATCGGCACTGTCTGATCCCCTCGTCACTCAATTTCGGGCCAGGCGACACGAGCGTTCCGGGGAGTGCCGACGCCGTGTCGGCAAACATTGTACCGGCCGACAGGCGGGCGGGTCGGTGTGCCGAGCGGGGATAACCTCGCGCATGTGAACGGGGACAACCTGACTCTTGCGGTTGTGGGAACGCGACGCTCTACCCGGCACCGGACAACCCGTATTCCGGGATACCTCGTCTCGCATGGCGACGTTCGGATCTGGGTCGACGCCGGCAGCGGAACTCTGGGGCCACTCCAGCACCACGTACGCCTCGCCGAGCTCAACGCGATCTGGATCGCGTACCTGCACGCCGACCACAATGCCGACCCACTGACCGCCGACTACGGCCTGCTCTACACGGACATTCGCCTAGACGCTCCGATTCCGCTGTTCGGTCCGCCCGGCATCGCCGATCGGTTGGCGCATTTCCTCACCAACGCCGACACTCGCAGCCCGGTGGAGTCCGCCTTCGCCGTTGACGAGTTGTATGACGGTCACTAGGTGACCGTGGGCGGGCTGACGCTGTCGAGTCGGGCGGTCGAGCACGGCATTCCGCCTCGCACTACCCTGGCTACCCGCAGAACTTTAGCTGCATCAGCACGAATGAATGTCCGATAATTGAGATCTGTCCCCTATGACTTCCCGGTGGGTCCCGCCGGTCGCGGCCGCTAGCCGCGGCGCCGGGCCGGGTTCGCCCGGATCTCGATATCGTCGGACACCGTCTCCGGCGCCGGGTCGGCGGTTACGCGGACCCGCATCGCGCGGCCGGTGTCGGCCTCGAAGAACGACAGCGGTGGGCTGCCCTCCTGCAGGTACTTGTCGCCCCATTGCATAAGCGACAGGAACACCGGCAGCAGGTCCTCGCCTGCCTCGGTCAACCGGTACTCGTCATGGGCTCGTCTCCCCGGTTCCCGATAGAGGACCGGCACGATGACGCCTGCGGCCTTGAGCTGGTTGAGCGCGCGTGACACGGCGGGTGCCGAGGTCCCGATCCGCGTCACGAAGTCCTCGAACCTGGTCGTGCCATAGAAGCATTCGCGGACCACCAGGAACACCGTCTTGGTGTTGAGCAGGTCCAGTACCCGCGCCGTCGAGCACCTGCCGCCGATCGACCACGCATCCCGGTTGCGCAACCGTTCCTCAAACTGCATCGCCACCGCACCAGTATAACTAACGGTTGCGTTATCCAGCATCTTGTGCTTGCATCTCACTAACGACCTCGTTATCCAGGTGGGAGGTGCCATGGTCGCGGTAGCAGGCAGGGTAGTCGTGGTGACCGGGGGGCGGCGTGGACTCAGCGCGGCGCTGGTCGATGAGGTGCTGGCGCGCGGGGCCCGGAAGGTGTACGCGACCGCGCGCTCGGCGTACACCGACGACCGTCCGGAGGTGGTTACCGCCGATCTGGAGGTTCGATCGGCGGCGTCGGTCGCCGCGCTTGCGGAGGTCGCCTCCGATGCCGAGATCGTGTTCAACAACGCCGGGACCCTGCTGCCAGGTCCCCTGCTGAACGATGCCTTCGAGCGCGTCACCGCGACGTTCGACGTCAACGCTTCGGGCCGCTACGGGTGGCACGGGCCTTCGCGCCGATCCTGGCCGCGAATGGCGGGGGAGCACTGGTGAACATGCACTCCGTGCTGTCCTGGCTGGCCGGCGGCGGTGCGTACGGGGCGTCCAAGGCGGCGGCATGGTCCGTCACGAACTCGCTCCGACTCGAACTGGCGCGCCAGGACACCCAGGTCGTCGGCGTACACGCAGGGTTCATCGACACCGACATGGTCTCCGCCATCGAGCTGCCGAAGACCAAACCGACCGACGTGGCCGCGCGGATCCTCGATGGCCTGGAGGACGAGGCCATCGAGGTGCTCGCCGACGACGCAACCGTCACCGTCAAGGCGGCGCTATCCGGCCCCGTGGAGCGCCTGGTCTTCTCGACCGCCCGTTGACAACGCATCCCGACACTCGAGGAGCACAGAACCGCCATGCCACTGTGGAACATTCATCACACACCGGGAATCTTTACCGACAAGGAAAAGCACCAACTCGCCTCCCATATCGCCGACCACTACGAACAGGCCGGGCTGCCTCGGTTCTACGTGGTCACGGTGTTCCATGAAACCTTGCCCGAAGATTTCTATGTCGGCGGAGAGCCGACCTCGTTCGGGGTCCGCATCACTATCGACCACATCGCCCGCCGCGCCGTCGACCGAGAGAGCCGACGCCGGAACGCCCAGTGGATCAAGGGCATGCTGCAGCCTCACCTCGAACCGAAGGCAGGACTGCATTGGGAGTTCCACATCGACGAGACCAGTGACGACCTCTGGATGATCAACGGGATCACGCCGCCCCCAGCAGGCTCCGCCGCCGAGAAACTCTGGGCTGAGAACAACGCGGTTTCCTACTGACCGCGCCGGGCGGGAACGCGCCAGATCTGTGACCGACAGCGGAATCACATGTGGGCACGGGCCCTCCAGAGAACGGGCCGGAGGCCACGAACGTGGCGTCCGCCGCGCCGGTATTCAGCCACACAATGGCAACGTGAGCCGCGAGAGGCACTCGCCGACGTGTCCTCGCGACGCAGTTGCCGCCGCCAGTAGTCGGGCAGCACGGTCTCAACCCGACCCCCCGGGGCATCTGCTCGTAGGTCTCTCCAGCCAGCGAAGGAGCACGAAGCATGTCAGGACCCAGGACGGCTGAGTCGGCGTCGCACGCCGAGACACTCGTCGTCGCGGTCCTCACCGTCGGGACCGAGCTGTCCGTGCCAGCCGCAACGATGGACCAGAAGCCTCGCCGGTATCCGCCACGCCGCGTTCGCGCTGCCCGCCGAGACGCCGGAGCTTTCGGCCGCAGTTGCGCTCGGCGCCGAACTAGGTGCGTACGCCTTCGCCCGGTACCGGACCACCGACAAGCCGAAGGACCGACCGGTACGGCACATCACCGTCCTCTCCCGCGCGGCCGGGGATCCAGGGGTCGTGACGGCATCCACACGGAGCAGGCATCTCGCGGCCGACATCACTTTCGCGAGGGATCTCGTCAATACCGCGCCGCGCGATCAGACCCCCGCCGACCTCGCGGACGTCGCCGTCCACGCCAGGAGTCGGAACGGACTCGAGGTCGAGGTGCTCACCGACGCGGAGGGCCGTCTTGTCCTCGCCGACGCCATTGGCCGTGCGGCCGAGGACAAGCCCGACCTACTGCTGGACGTGGCCACGCTCACCGGCGCGCAGCTGGTCGCGCTGGGTTACACCCACTACGCGGTCATGGGTGACGAGGGCGCCGTCGACCAGGTCCTCACCGCCGCCGCCCGCGCCGGGAACGCGCCTGGCCGATGCCACTGCCCTCAGAGGTACGGCGAGCCCTCGACTCCGACGTCGCCGACATCGCCAACGTCCCGGGCCACCGCTGGGCCGGCATGCTTGCCGCGGGTGTCTTTCTCAAGGAGTTTGTGCCGGAGGGACTGCCCTGGGCACACCTCGACATCCCGGGGCCGGCGTGGAGCACGGAAGCACGGGGCTACACCCCGAAGGGCGGCACCGGCGTGCCTGTGCGCAGCCTCGTCCAGCTGGCGGAGGATCTCGCCACGCGCCGCCGTTCAAACGCCAGGAAGGATGACTGACATGCCGCTCGATCCCCAGGTGCGCGATCTGCTCGACCGCCGCGCCTCGGCCGGAACACCGCCGCTCTACAGCATGTCCGTGGCCGAGGCGCGCGCCGCCGACATCGCCGCGATCAAGGCGGCCGGTGGCGCCGTCGAGCCGGTGGCCGCCGTCGAGGATACCGTGATACCGGGGCCGGCGGGACCGGTCTCCGTCCGCGGCTACCTACCGCACGGCACCGGGCCGTTTCCCTTGCTCGTCTACTTCTTCGGCGGTGGCTGGACCCTCGGTTCGGTCGAGACTTCCGACGGCGTCTGCCGCGCGCTCACCAACGCCGTCGGCTGCCGCACCGTCGCGATCGGCTATCGGCTCGCGCCGGAGCACAAGTTTCCCGCGGCCGTCGAGGACTGTTACGCCGCCGTGAGGTGGCTCGCGGACCACGGCGACGAGCTCGGCACGGACACCTCGCGTCTCGCCGTCGCCGGGGACAGCGCGGGGGGCAATCTCGCTGCCGTCACTGCGTTGCTGGCCAGAGACCGCGGCGGGCCGCCGCTGTCGGGTCAGGTGCTGCTCTACCCGAACACCGACCAGACCTTCGACCTACCCGGTGTACCGGACGGGCACGACCTGCCCTTCAACGAACGCTCGGTGCGCTGGTACCGGGACAACTACCTCCCCGACAATGACGACGGCGCGAACCCGTTGGCATCGCCGTTGCGCGCACCCGACCTGTCCGGGCTGCCGCCGGCGCTTGTCATCACCGCCGAATACGACCCGCTGCGCGCCGAGGGCATCCGTTACGCGACCAGGCTGCAGGACGCCGGCGTCGACGTCGAGCACGTCGACTACCCCGGCATGATCCACGGGTTCCTCACCATGCTCGGCGAGCTCGACGCGAGCAGGCAGGCCGTATCCCAGATCGCGGCGTACCTCCGCACTCGGCTCGATCTGCGCACCAGCGGTGAGGATACTGATCACCGGTCCGCACGCGGAGCCCTCACTCGCGGGAACAGCATGTGATCGGCCAAGGTTCTGCCTACATGGCGACGGAGAGTCTGGGAGAGTTCGGGATCTGGGCACGTGCGTCGAACGTGAGCCCGGACGTCGCGAGCGAAGTGGAGCGGCTGGGCTACTCGGCAATCTGGTTGGGCGACTCTCCCGCCGCTGACCTCGAGATAATCGATCCGCTGCTGGATGCCACCGAACGGCTGCTCGTCGGCACCAGCATCGTCAACATATGGACAGCGCCGGCCAAACCGGTCGCCGAGTCGTTCCACCGGCTGGAGGCGAAGTACCCGGGGCGGTTCGTACTCGGAATCGGCGCAGGACACAGGGAGAACAACGCCGACTACCGCAAGCCCTACGAGGCGTTGGTCGACTATCTCGACGAGCTGGACGAGGAAGGCGTGCCGCCACAGTGGCGAGCTCTGGCGGCGCTCGGACCACGCATGCTGGAGCTGGCGCGGGCTCGCACAGTCGGCGCGCTGCCATACCTGGTCACTCCGGACCACACCCGCCATGCGCGCACGCAACTCGGCACCGATGCGCTGCTGGTGGCCGAGCAGAAGGTAGTGCTCGACGACGACCCGGTGCGGGCGCGCGAGGTGGGCCGCGCCCGCGTCGGTCCCTACTTGCAGCTGTCGAACTACGTGGCCAACCTGCGCCGTATCGGCTTTGATACTGACGACCTCACCTACCCCGGCAGCGATCAGCTCGTTGACACCCTCGCTGTCCATGGAGGCCCGGACACGGTGATTGCTGCACTGCGCGCCCACCTGGCAGCAGGCGCGAACCAGGTCGCCATCCAGGTACTGCCCGCCGGCCACGACATCCTGCCAACGGCAAGGGCGTTGGCCGAACGGGCGTAGCAGCCGGGTGGCTCGAGACACCGTCACCCGTACGCCCTGATCATCGCTCCGTTGCCGACCGGACTTCGCTGGAACACTACGCGCCTGCCAACCGCGAACACGGCCGTGAGGGACAGGTCGGGTCGTCGCCCGGTCTCCAGCGAGCTGGTCCTGGTCGACGTGCCGGCTGCCGGGTCGACGTCGACGACCTGTGGGCTCTCTCGATCGACCCGGACCGTCCGGGGCGAATACCCACGGTCAGCCACGTAACCCAGGTCCCTGCTGCGCCGGCCCGGGGCGGCATCCAGGTGCCGCGACGGCGGGTCCGGCCTGGCCCGGCTGCGGCCATCGCGGATACTCGCCGGCACGGCGAAGGCCGCGTCATCCTGCCTTTCCTGGCGGAGGCCCGGTGCTGCCCAGGATGCGGCGATTGGGCGGGAAACGAGCGGGTAGCGGGCACGGGTGATCTCTGCCGGGCTGGATGTGCTGTTCTGCCGTGCGCGCCGGGGCGGGCGGCCGGTACGGTCATGTGCGTCTGGTGGCGGCGGGCCGGCGGAGGTGGCAGGGTGGCTGAGGCGGATGCGCAGATCACGGAGCTGGCCGTGGACGACCACGCCTGCCTGACGTTCGGGGACGAGGAAGAGCTCCTCGACTTGACCGCCGCGTTCGTCCGCGACGGGCTGGCCGCGGGCCTGCAGGTGGTGTGGCTGAGCGATGCCGCGCCGCAGCAGGCGGCAGGGGAGCTGGCGCGGCGCGGCATCCAGGCGCAGCCCGCGCTGGAGCGGGGGCAGCTGACCGCGGCCGGGTGCGAAGGGCGGCTGCTGACGGGACAGGCGTTCCACGCGGACACGGCTGTCGGCTGGCTGGCCCGGCAGGTCGAATCGTCGCGGCAGGCCGGGTTCCCGGGCCTGCGGCTGGCGGTGGACATGGGGTGGGCGCTGCGGCCGGTGACCGGGATCGAGGAGCTGCCCCGGTTCGAGGAGGGCATCACCGGGATACTCGACGGCGGGACGGCCTCGGTGCTGTGCCAGTACGACCGGGGCCGGTTCGACCCCGTCACGCTGGCATCGGTCGCGGAGTTCCATACCCGGTCGGTGGCGGCGGCGACCTATTACGCGGACGCGGTGCTGCGGATCTGCCGCCAGTACGCCCCGCCCGGGATCAGGATCGCCGGCGAGATCGACTACCACGCCGAAGAGCCGCTCGCGCTCGCGCTGGCTGAGGCGGTTCGCCTGGAAGGCGACGTCGTCATGAACATGTCTGCGCTCGCGTTCGCCGACGCCCCGTGCACAGCGATGATCGCCGACGCCGCCCGCACCGTGGCCGCCTCCCGCACCGTGGTGCTCCAGTGCCGACCCGCGGTCGCCGCCAGGCTCGCCCGGCTCGGCATCACACGCCTTCCCCGCGTCAGGCTGGTGACCGTCAGTGACGGGTGACCGGAGCAGGCGGGAAGGGGCGCAGGGGCCGCCCAGCGGGGTGCCTTCCCGCCCCGCTGCGCTGGAGCAGGACTTCGACGACGGGTCGCTGTACGCGCTGCGGTCCGCAGTCGGCGCCCACGCCGCCGCGGCCGGGCTGCCCCCCGGCCGGGTCTACGACGTGGTGGCCGCCGCCCACGAGATGGCCGCCAACGCCGTCCGGCACGGCGCCGGGCACGGGCACCTGCGGCTGCAGGCCGCCGACGGCGTCCTGACCTGCCAGGTCAGCGACGACGGACCCGCAGCACCCGGCCAAGGCGAGGATGGCGGGACGGCCCCGTGGTCGGCCGAGCACAGCCACGGCCTGTGGGTGATCGAGGAGGTCGCCGACCAGTTCACCATCGACCGCGGCCCGGCCGGCACCACTGCCACCGCCACCTTCACCCTCCGTCCCCGGAAATAGCTCCAGACAGCGCCTAACCCCGGAATCCAGCCCCAGCGCCGCACCGCGATTGCTCAAGATCACCCATCCGGAAAGCCCGCAACAACCGCATTGCGCGCGACCCCGCCGCCGCCCGCCAGTACATCCCGCCCCGATTGCGGCCTTACTTTAAAGGCCTGCCCGCCCTGGCCGATTCCGGATACGAAGGCGCCGGCGCTGGCGTGCACGTTCCAGTGAAACGGCCGGCCGGCGGCGGGGAACTGGACATCGATACGCGAACGCGCTGCTGCGCTCTCTGCGCTGTCAGGGCGAACGCGCGGCTTCGCCCTGATGTCCCAGCGGTGGCGCATCCTGCAGAGTGTCATGCTCAGCCCGGGCAAGATCGGCGACATCGCCAAAGCCGCCCTCGTCCTAGTCCATTTCGAGCACAAATGCTCGCCTGAAAGCCGCTGAGAAAACCTTGGTACGTAGCGGTCATTCTTGCTTTGGGGCAGCGCGGGTGGTTCAAGGGCGGAGGTCCCGGGTGAATGACTCGCTGTGGGCGGTCAGGGCGGCCGTCCCGTCGCGTAGATGCACAGTAGGTCCGCGGCCGGCATTGCCCGGTCAGCCGGCTGCGTTATGCCAGCTCATGCTGGCGGCGGCGATGCGGCGTTGGAGGGGGGCCGGCTGGCCAGTCCGGCGATCATGACCCGGACTAGCGCGTTGAGGTAGCGCCGGTAGGCGGCGGGCGAGGCCGCGCTGGACTGCAGGCCGCGGGCGGAGGCGATCAGCAGTTCGGCAGCGGTGTCCGGCGTGAGGCCGGCCGGCTCCAGGTGCAGTTCCCCGGCAGCGGCGGCTTCGGAGAGAACGTCCCGGACGAGCCGCTTGTAACGGCTGGCGGCGTCTGAGACATGGCCCGCCGACAGCTGGTGCTTGGCGTCCAGCAGTTCGTCCGCGTGCGGGGAGCGGCGGATCGTCTCGGCATAGGTGCCGAACCAGGCGGCGCTCATCGCGGCCAGCTTGTCTGCGGTCGTTCCTGGCCGTTGCCGGGCGGCCTCGGCGCCGGCGAGCATCCGCTGGGCCAGGCTCTGGCCCAGCGCCTGGAAGACCTCCTCCTTGCTGGAAAAGCTCAGGTAGATGGTGCCCTTGGCGATCTGGGCCTCGCGGGCGATGTCGTCCATCGAGGTGCGACGGTACCCGTACTGGCCGAACACCCGCAGGGCCGCGTCCAGGATCGCGCCGCGCCGGGCTGTGGCATCCCCGCGGGGCGGGCTCATGCCGAGGCGGCCGGGCGCCTGGCCGGCTGGACGGCGATCTCGGAGATGCTCAGCTCGATGGGCTGCGTGATCGCGAACAGCACCGCCCGGGCCACGTCATCGGGGCTGGCCAGGAATGGCCCCGCAGCGACGGCAACCCGGTCCAGTGCCTCCCCGGCAAACAGTCCCCCGGAAGGCGGCCCGATCTCCTCGCCGAGCGAGGCCGCCAGTCCCCGCACCACCTCGGGATGGTGACGGGCGAGGTTGGTCGCCGTGGCACCGGGGATCACCGTGACCACCCGGATCGTGTCGTTCTCCAGTTCCCGCCGAAGCGAGGCGGCGATCGCGTTGACCGCCGTCTTGGTGGCTCCGTAGAAGCCCGGTGCCTCAAGACGGGTGGCGCTGGAGGAGATGTTGACGATGTGCCCCTGCGCGCCGCATGCCCGCATGGCGCGGACCGCCGCCCGTGACCCTACGGCCAGTGCGAGCACGTTGACCTCGAGCATTTCCCGCCATGCCTCCGGGTCGCCGTCGGCGAGCGGGCCGCGGAACGACACGCCGGCGTTGTTGACCATCACGTCCAGCCGCCCCGTGCTGGTCACCGCCCGGTCGACCAGGCCCTGGACCGCGCCGGGATCCCGCAGGTCGGCCGCCACCGCGGTGGCCACGCCGCCGGCCCCGGCCACCGCCTCCACCGTGCCCGCGAGCGCCTCCGCCCGCCGTCCGGCCGCGAACACGTGAGCCCCGGCCTCGCCCAGGCGCAGCGCGACCGCCCGCCCGATCCCGCTGGACGCCCCGGTGACCACGGCGGTCTTCCCGGTGAACACTCCCATGCCCGCACCTCCAGGCCGTGACCAGATGACTGATTGACTCAAATGACAAAACTAGTCATATAGCCTACTCATCTGCAAGGGCCGCTGGGTGTCAGGGTTCTTCCGGCGGCGTCCCGGCCGCGACGCCAAGCGGCCGGAGCGTACGTGCCCGCTGCTGATCGACGGCTGCCACCGCCTTTACAAGGCCGCCCGGCTCGGACGGGAGCAGCTGCCGTCGCTCGTGCTGACCGCCGCCGAGACCCTGGCCATTCGCCATGACGCGGTACTCGGCCCGCCCCGCACTCCGGCGCGCGGAACCAAGGGAGAACCGGCCATGATCACGATCACCATCTGGCACAACGTCGCCCACGACGCGGAGGGCCGCCACACCGCGATGCTGGACGGCTACCAGCCCGGCGACCCGATGGTCGCCGTCTTCACCTACCAGGGCAACCCCGCCGGGCGGACGGCGGAGCAGATCGCCGACGAGGCATTCGACACCTTCAACGACCACCCCCGGGACCTCAATGGCGCGGACCTGGCCTGCACCTACTACGGTCGGACGCTCCTGTCGTTCCCGGGAAAGTAGGCGTGTTGTCGCTGATCATGTTGCACTGTGTCGGCGTGCGTGTTGTCCCGCTCGGTTTCTTGATCTACTACCGCAGTGACGTGTTCCTGGCCGAGTTCGGTCAGTGCGCGGGCACCGGCACCAGCGTCGTCGAGGCGGCCCAGGTTGAAGTCCTGCCGCAGCTGGGCGTTGTGCAGGGCGGGCAGGATCGCTTCGGCGGCGCTGTGACAGTCGGCCCTGGCCTGGTCCAGCAGGGCCTTTTGGGCGAGGTAGGCATGGCGTGGTGCGAGCGCAGCTCACGGAAGTGCTGCGGCGCCGCCTGATGGCGCGCTTCGTTCCTGGCGGGGCTGCTCTACGGGCGCCTGGGCTTGCCACGGGCTCCGGGTCCGTGCGGGGGCGGCCCGTGGGGAGGGGGTGGCGGGGGCGACGGCCTGCCTTCGGGGTAGTGCTCTTCATCCATGCCGGTTTCCTCGCGGAAGGCCTTGCGCTGGTACAGGATCCGCAGCGCCTCCTCGGCGAGCGCGGCTTCCTCTCCGGTGGCGGCGGCGCGGCGGATGTCGCGCTCGGCGAGCCGCTTGAGCATCCGGATGCCCTCGACGCCGGCGCCGGCGTTCAGGAGGCGGCGGATCAGGGCGGCGATGGCCAGGTCGCGCGGGGAGTAGCGGAGCTTGCCGTGCTCGCGGGTGGGGCTGATCAGCTGCTGCTCTTCCCAGTACCGCAGCACCCGGGGGGTGACCCCGATGCGCTCGGCGAGCCGGGGGATGGCCATCAGCTCGTCATCCCGCTCCCGCTCTCCGCCTGGTTCAGAATGTGACATCATCGTGTAACATCATAGCCAGGCGGCCTGACTGCCGCGACCATCATTGACCAGAAAATTCGCCAATATGCGGGGAGGTACGCCTACGATCACGTCTGAGAAGCTTGACATATCCGCCACGATCACGTCACCTGAGGACCGGCTGCCGGTGGTGTTGTGGACGGCTGCGGTCATCCTGGCGGTTGCTGCCGCCTGCCTGCGGCCGGACGCTCTGCTGCCGGCTGCCAGAGCAACGCTGGGGCCGTTCGCGACCCTGGCCGCGATCATCGCCGGCTCGGCGCTGGTCGGCCGGCTCGGGGTATTCGGCGCGCTGGCCAGGTTCCTGATCCGCGGCCGGGCGCCGCGCGCCCTGGCCGCGGCTTCGGTCCTGGGGTTCACCGCGCTGCTCAGCGGGCTGGTCAACCTCGATGTCGCCGTGGTCGTGGCCATGCCGGTCGCGCTGGAGGCGGCCCGCCGCCATGGCCTATCCGCCGGCCGGCTGGCCGTGGCGGTCGCGATCACCGCCAATGCTGCCTCGTTCCTCCTTCCCACCTCTAATATCACCAGTCTGCTCCTGCTCGGCCGGACACCGCTGCCGGCCCTGGCCTACCTGCGCGGCTCATGGCTGGCGTGGCTGCTGGTGGTCACGGTGACCGTCGGGTCGCTGTCCGGATGGCTGGCCCGGGCCGGAACCGGTCCGGCTCGCGCGCCCGGCGCCCGGTCGTCGCTCCGCGCCGTGGCCGACCTGGTCCCCCTGTTCGCCGCGGCCTCCGCGATCCGTGCCGTCCTCGCCGCCGGCGTCGCGCTGCGCGGCGGCCTAGCCGTCCAGCTCGCCGCCGGCTCGGCGCTGGCCTGCGCGGTGAACAACCTGCCCGCGGCTGCGGCGCTGCGGCCGCCCGGGACGGCCGGGCTGTGGGCAGCCGTCCTGGCTACCGCCATCGGCCCGGGGCTGCTGCTCACCGGCTCGGTCGCTACCTTGATCTGCCGTCGGATCGCCCGCAACGCCGGCGTCACGCTGCGGGCCTGGCAGCTCACCGCCATCGGGTCGGTGCTCGTGCCCGCCCAGCTGGCCGCCGCGGTCCTCGGCCTGCACCTGACCGGCGCACTGCGCTGACCGGGCCCGTTCCCGGCCGGCCGCCCTGCTCAGGCCGCCGCGCGCATCGTGCAGACAGCGCTGGCCCGCGTCCTGTCCCGGCAGAACTACCCGTGCCGTATCGCCTGTGCCGCGCTGGCGGGAGCCCCCGGAGAGACATTGCTCAGCCAGGCCCGTGGCGCGGGGCTGCTGGTCCTCGGCACGGCCAGAGCCGGCGCGGC
>Ga0070679_100003434_pt1 | contig 14508 bp, 14 predicted proteins | sample KBSC63BmetaG_FD_65652 | JGI IMG/M metagenome (GOLD analysis project Ga0070679, IMG submission 65652) | Corn rhizosphere microbial communities from Kellogg Biological Station, Michigan, USA - KBS C6-3B metaG | ecosystem: Host-associated > Plants > Roots > Rhizosphere | place: USA: Michigan... | reverse complement strand
TCGACAGCGCGTCCGTCACCGTTGGACAACACGGGAGGAAGCGTGGAGCTCCCGCCATCTCTGTGACGACGTCGGACATCGGTGAGGGTTCCGTGCCACCCCCGACGCACTCCCGTGAGGCCCCCGTGCACAATCCTCCGCTCCCCGCACTCCGCCCCTCTCGCCACGGCCACAGCCTGCCCGGGCCGTGGCGAGAGGGGCGGGTCCCCTACCCCGGGCGACAGCTTGCGGGGGCTGGACCCGCAAGCTGGCGACAGCTTGCGGGGGCTGCGGCCTGCCGGGGGCGTACCGCTCGTGGAATTACTCGGCTAGGACTCGGACTCTGGGCGCGGCGCGGCGGCTCCGTGCGGGAGCTCGAGACCGGCGCGACGCAACAGCAGCGGCACGACCTCGGTGTGGTCCGGGGCGCCGCCCTCCTCCTCGGCGAGGTTCTCCCACAGCTTTCGCGTAGTAGCGGCCAGCGCCGGGGAGAGGTCGTCGTCGCCGGCCATCGTGAGCGCGATGCGGAGGTCCTTGAGGTACTGGCCGATCGTGAACCCGCTGTCGTAGCGACCCGCGAGCGCGAAGTCCCCGACCTTCACCTTCATCGCGTTGGAGGCGCCGGTGCTGGTGCCGATCGCGTCGACGAGCAGCCGTAGGTCGACGCCCTCCCTGATCGCGATCGCGAGGGCCTCGGTCGCTGCCGTCAGGTTCACCGCCGAGAGCATGTTGTTGACCGACTTCGCCACGTCGCCGGCGCCGGGCCGCTCGCCCACGTAGACGACCCTGGCACTCAGCGGTGCGAGGATCGGCCGCGCCTCGTCCAGCGCCTCCTTCCCGCCGGCCGCCATGATCGTGAGCGTCCCCGCCGCGGCGCCGCGGACGCCGCCGCTGACGGGGGCGTCGAGGAACCTTCCACCCCGCCCGACGACCTCGGCGGCGATCGCTCGCGTCACGGCCGGCATCGAGCTGGTCATCTCGATCCAGAGGCGGTCGCCCTGCCAGGCGGCGAGCAGGCCGCCCTCGCCCCGAGCGAGGTCTTCCACGGCGCGCTCGTCCGGCAGGATCGTGATCACCACGGCCGCTCCCGCGACCGCTCCGGCGACGTCCGCGGCGATCCGACAGCCGACCGCGGCGGCGCGCTCGCGCGCCTCGGGCGAGGGGTCGAAGGCATCGACGGTGTAGCCGGCCTCGACCAGGCGACCGGCCATCGGCGTGCCCATCCGGCCGAGCCCGAGGAACGCGATGGCCCCACTCCCCGGTGCACCGTTTCGGTCTACGGCTCCGACGGACTCCGGCATCTGATCCTCCTCACGGTTCGACGTATTGCGGCTTGACGCGATGACTGTCTAGCGCTCCGGGTGGCCCTGTCACGGCGTTCGCGGCGAGAGTTCCCCGAAATGGGGGAGGTCTCTCCGCCGGCGGGATTGTCCTGACCCGGGAGCGGCTTGGAGTCTGTTCGACACCTGCCTACCCTCCGTCGGAGCGGCGGCAGGAAGGCCGCCGTCGAGTCCACCGAAGACGGATCGAGGAGACGAGTGAACAGCGAGGCAGCAGTCATGGCGGAGATGGAGATCCGAATGTCAGACGCCCACTCGAAGGCGCTGAGGGTCGACCTCGGAAAGGCGGTCTGACGATGAGTACCGAGCCGCTCGTCGACCTCGCCGCGATCGCGCGTCGCGGGATGGAAGACCCGGAGTTCTCGCGCGAGACCCGATTCCTCGACGGTCGGATGAAGATCGACCTCGCCGGCCACCCGACCGTCCTCGAGTTTGCGGATGGCTCGCTGGTCGGGACATCGACCGATGTCCCGGACGAGGACTGCGAGATCGTCGTCCGCGGCGACGAGGAGCAGTGGACGAACCTGCTGGAGCCCTACCCGAAGCCCTTCTACCAATGCTTGCAGACCACCGCCGTGAAACACGGCCTGTACATGTCGACGACGAACGAGACCTTTGCCTACCTGCCGGCCTTGAACCGGCTGGTCGTGCTGATGCGCGAGGCCCGGTCCGGAGAGGAGCGGTGACGGTGAGCATCGAGCCGATCAACGGTCACTACATTCACCTCACGGTCGAGGGGGTGGAGTACCGGGTGTACTTCGAGACCTCCGGCGAGGGCATCCCGCTCCTCCTCGGTCACACCGCCGGGTCCGACGGACGCCAGTACCGCCATCTCCTCAACGACTCCGAGGTCACCGACCGCTTCCAGTGCATCGCGTTCGACCTGCCCTACCACGGCAAGTCGCTGCCGCCGAGCGAGGTCGAATGGTGGGCGCAGGAGTACAACATGACGAAAGCGCTGATGGTCGCGTTCCCGAACGCGCTCGCGGACGCGCTGGAGCTGGAGCAGCCGGTCTACATGGGCAGCTCGATGGGCGGGCACCTCGCGATCGACCTGGCGATCGAGCATCCGGATCGCTATTCGGCGACGATCGCGGTGGAGGGCGCACTGCGCTCGGCCGTCGAGTACGTCGACGTCGGCATGGAAGGCATCCGCCGCGAGTTCGACAACCCGAACGTCAGCCGTAACTCGATCGGCGCGGCGATGCTGCTGAACATGTCGCCGTACTCCCCCGAGCAGTCGGTGCGCGAGGTGCAGTGGGAGTACATGTGTGGTGGGCCCGGCATCTTCGCCGGTGACCTCTTCTACTACTACTACGACCACGACGTCAGCACCGAGGAAGCCGGCCAGATCGACACCGAGCGCTGCATGCTCTACATGCTGACGGGCGAATACGACCCGAACACCTCACCTGCGGAGACCCAACAGGTGAGCGACCTCGTATCGGGCTCCAAATTCGTGGCGATGCCGCGCCTCGGGCACTTCCCGCTGACCGAAAACTACCCCCAGCTCCGGCAGCACCTGCTGCCGATCCTGGACGAGATCGCGGCGAAACGAGAAGGAAAAGCCTGATGACGCACGTGGCCGACCTCCGGGCCCACACCTTGTACATCGGGGGTGAGGAGCGGCCCGCCGCCGGCGCCGCGACCTTCGACTCGATCAACCCCACCACCGGCAAGCCGTGGGCTCGCTTCGCGAACGCGAGCGTCGCCGACGTCGACGCGGCGGTGATGGCCGCCAGGCGCGCCTTCGCCGAGGGCGAGTGGTCCACCATGCAGCCCGCCGACCGGGGTCGGTTGATGATCCGCCTCGCCGAGATCATGCGCCGCGACGCCGAGGAATTCGCCCGGATCGAGACCACCGACAACGGCAAGGTCTTCCGCGAGACCTACGCCCAGGCGAAATCGCACGGGGACTACCTCGAATACTTCGCGGGCGCCGCCGACAAGCTGCAGGGGACGGTGATCCCGACCGGCAAGCCGGACTACCACGTCTACACCCGCAACGAACCGCTTGGCGTGGTCGCCGCGATCATGCCCTGGAACTCGCCGCTCCAGCTTCTGATCTTCAAGCTCGCCCCGGCGCTCGCGGCCGGCTGCACGGTGGTCGCCAAACCATCGGACATCACGCCCGCGTCCACGGTCGAATTCGCCGAGCGGGTCAAGGAGGCGGGCTTCCCGGCCGGCGTCGTCAACGTCATCACCGCGGTCGGGGTCGAGCCGAGCAAATCGCTGGTCGAGCACCCGGAGGTGGACAAGGTCGCCTTCACCGGCTCCACGCCGACCGGCAAGGCGGTGGCGATGGGAGCGATGTCGCACCTGGCCCGCGTCTCACTCGAGCTCGGCGGCAAGTCGGCCAACGTCGTCTTCGAGGACGCCGATGTCGAAGCCGCGGTCAACGGGGCGATCGCCGGGGTCTTCGCCGCGACCGGCCAGACCTGCATCGCCGGCTCGCGGCTCCTCCTGCACGAGTCGATCGCCGACGAGTTCATCGAGCGGTTGATCGAGCGTTCGCGCCGCATCAAAGTCGGTGACCCGCTCGACCCGGAGACCGAGATGGGCCCGATCTCCAACCTGGTCCAGTACGAGAAGGTCGAGAGCATGGTCGCGCGGGCGGTCGAGGACGGGGCCAAGGTCCTCTGCGGGCGCGCGGCGGGCTTCGAGGTGCCCGAGGGGGACGGCTTCTTCACCGCGCCGACGGTCCTCGGCGAGGTCGATCCGAGCATGGCGATCGACCGCGAAGAGGTCTTCGGACCGGTGACCGTCGTCCATAGGTTCACGGACGAGGAGGAGGCACTCTCGCTCGCCAACGAAGGCCGCTATGGGCTTGCCGCCGGCATCTGGACCAAGGACATCGCTCGTTCCTTCCGCTTCGCCGCGAAGGTCCGCGCGGGCACGGTCTGGGTCAACACCTACCGCGTGATGAACTATGCGGTGCCATTTGGCGGGTTCGGCGAAAGTGGGCTGGGCCGCGAGCTGGGGATCGACGCGGTGAAGAGCTTCACCGAACCGAAGTCGGTGTACGTCGGACTGTCCACGACCACCCGCGACCCCTTCGTGCAGGGATGACCCGGCAGGTGGAGACGCTGTCGCTTCGCGAGGCTCGGTCCCTGGTCGAGGCCGCCCTCGCTGCCGGAGACAGGATCGGGTGCCCGGTCAGCGTCGCCGTCGTGGATTTCGGACGGGAGCTGCTCGCCTTCGCCCGCCAGGACGACGCACCGCTTCTGAGCGCCGAGATCGCCCGGTCGAAGGCCTTCACGGCGCGGTCGCTGAACATGGCGACCGCCGATCTGGCGGCCGCCACCCGCCCGGACGCGCCGTTGTTCGGGCTCGAGAACTCGCATCCGCGCGAGGTCGCGATCTTTGCCGGCGGCCGCCCGGTCGAATCGGGTGGCACCGTGGTCGGTGCGATCGGCGTCTCCGGGGGCACGGTCGAGCAGGACGACGAGATCGCGCTCGCCGCGCTGGCCGCGTTCGAGGACGCCGAGTGATGGCCGAGGCGATGAACGGTCGCGCCGTGATCCTCACCGGCTGCGCCGCGAACATCGGCCGGGCGACGGCGCTGCTCTTCGCCGAGGAAGGAGCGCGGCTCCATCTGCTCGACCTCGACCCGGCCGGCGCCGACACGGCCGCGGAGGTGACGCGCCGCGGCGGCGAGGCCGCCTTCGAAGTCGCCGACGTCTCCAGCGGAGCCGACTGGGAGCGCGCGGTCGCCGCGGCGAAGGAGCGACTCGGCGCGATCGACGTCGTCGTCAACAACGCGGGCGTGCAGCGGGCCGGCAAGGTGACCGATTTCGCCGAGGAGGACTGGGATGCCCTGATGGGCGTCAACCCGCGCTCCTGCTTCCTCGCGGCCAAGCACGTGGTGCCGGTGATGGAGGCGGCGGGTGGCGGCGTCCTGGTCAACGTGGCCTCGCTGGCCGCGCTCCATGGCGGCCCGGGGCTGACCGGCTACGCGGCGTCGAAGGGCGCGATCGTTGCCTTCACCAAAGCGCTCGCCGCCGAGGTGGCGCCGCTCGGCATCCGCGTCAACGCGCTCTGCCCCGGATGGGTCGACACGGCCTTCAATCAGCCGGCCATCGACTTCCTCGGCGGCCGCGAGAACCTCGATGCCGCCGTCGCCGCCGGCGTGCCGATGGGCCGCCAGGCGGACCCCCGCGAGATCGCGACCGCGTTGGCCTTCCTGGCCTCCGAGGCGTCCTCCTACATGACCGGCCAGGCCCTGGCCGTCGATGGCGGCGTCTACTGACCCCGGTCGATTCGGCGACGGCGGCGACGCCGTAGTCGCCGTCCGCTACGGCACGGTCGAAACCACCCTGTCCGCGGCGTTCGTCGGTTTCGACGCCTACGGCGAGGAAGACGCCCCGCTGCGCATGGACTACTACTTCTGGCTGGTGCGCCGTGGCGGGCGCACGGTCGTGGTCGACACCGGCTTCGACCCGGGTGTCGGCCGGGCGCGCGGTCGCACCTGCCTGATCGAGCCGGCGGCGGCGCTGGCCCGACTCGGAGTCGATCCGGCGTCGGTCGAGCAGGTGCTGCTCACCCACCTGCACTACGACCACATCGGCAACCTGGATCTGTTCCCGGCGGCCGAATTCGTCCTCGACGAGCTGGAGCTCGAGTTCTGGACCGGTCCGTACGGGACCAGAAAGCAATTCGCCCGGCACAACGACGCGGGCGGGATGGAAGCGGTCGTCGCGGCATGTGACCGGGGCGCGGTGAAGACGGTCGGCGCGGAGCACGAAGTCGCCGACGGCATCCTCCTGCAGCGGCTTGGCGGGCACACCCCGGGCCAACAGATAGTGCGGCTCGCGACCGGGCGCGCGGAGATCGTCCTCGCCTCCGACACCATCCACTTCGACCTTGAGCTGGACCGGGACTGGCCGTTCGCGATCCACCACGACCTTGAGCAGATGTATCGCGCCTACGACACGCTGCGGGGGTTGCGGGACGGGGGCGGGACGATCGTGCCGGGGCACGATCCGCTGGTGATGGACCGGTTCGAATCGATCGGCGAGTTCGCGACGCGCGTCGCCTGAAAGGAATCTGATGAGCGAGACAAGCAAGGATCCAGGTCGCGCCGAGGTCGTCGTCGTCGGCGCCGGGCCATCGGGAGCGGTGGTGGCGAAGAAGCTGGTCGAATCCGGCATCGACGTACTCTGCCTCGAGCAGGGCGACTGGCCCGACTACACGACTTCACGGGCAGCCGACGAGCGGCTCGAGCTGTCCGCGGGCAAGCGTTGGTCATCTCTTCCGAACGTCCGCGCCGGCGTCGGTGACTACCCGCTCAACGAGAGCGAGTCCGCGGTCAGCCCGCTGATGTGGAACGGCGTCGGCGGCAGCAGCCTCCTCTACGCCGCTCACTGGATGCGCAGCCTGCCCTCCGACTTCCGCGTGCGCTCGGTGGACGGGGTCGGCGATGACTGGCCGATCGACTACGACGATCTGGTCCCCTACTACGAAGAGGTGGAGCGGGACTTCGGCGTCGCCGGGCTCCCGGGTGACCCGGCTTACCCGCGGTTGGACTCCTTCCCGATGGAGCCGACCCCGATCGGCGTCGCCGGCCGCCGGGTCGGGAGCGCCCACAACGAGCTCGGCTGGCATTGGTGGCCGAGCTCCAACGCGATCGCCACGCGGCCCTACCGCCGGCTGCATGCCTGCGTGCAGCGGGCGGCCTGCATGTCGACCTGCGCCGACGGCGCCAAGGCGTCCGTCGACATCACCCATTGGCCCGACATCCTCGCGGCCGGTGGGCGCCTTCTCCCGCGCGCGACGGTGAGCCGGATCGAGACCGACGCCCGCGGCCGCGCGTCGGGAGTCGTCTACTTCGATGCCGACGGAGTCGAGCGAAGGGTCCAGGCCGAGGTCGTGGTCCTCGCCGCCAACGGGATCGGAACGCCGCGGATCCTGCTCGCGTCGGCGACCGACGAGCATCCCGACGGCCTGGCGAACTCCTCCGGCCTGGTTGGTCGGCGATTGATGATGCACCCGTTCGGCGCCGTCGTCGGTGTCTTCGATGAGGACATCGGCAGCTATCAAGGTGTGTGGGGTCAGCTGATCTACTCACTCCAGTTCTACGAGACCGACGAATCGCGTGGGTTCGTCCGCGGGGCGAAGTGGAACCTGATGCCGACCGGCGGCCCGCTGACGATGACCCGCCCGTTCCCGTGGGGGTACGACACGATCTGGGGTGAGGGCTTCCACCGACAGGTGGCCAACCGGCTCGGCCATTCGGCGGTCTGGGGCGTCATCGCTGAGGATCTGCCGGAGGAGCACAACCGCGTCGTCCTCGATCCGGAGCTGACCGATGCCTACGGGAACGCCGCGCCGCGGCTCATCTACAAGACCTCCGATAACACCGACAAGCTGCTTGCCTTCCATCTGGCACGGGCGTGCGAGTCGCTGGAGGCCGCCGGCGCGAAGGAGACGATCGTCGCGCCGCAGATCCGCGAGACCGGCTGGCACCTCCTCGGGACCACGAAGATGGGCGACGATCCCGCGACCTCGGTGGTCGACCCCGGGGGGCGTGCCCACGACGTCCCCAACCTCTTCGTCGCCGACGGCAGCACCTGGCCCACCTCGTCAGGGACCAATCCGACCGCGACGATCGCGGCGATGGCCCTGCGTTGTGCCGATGGGATCGTCAGGACCCGCAACCAGATGGAGGTGGCGTGATGGCACCGGTGACCGACGCCACGCGCGAGGCGCTGGTCGTACTCGCCGACCGACTGATCCCGGCCGAAGGAGAGATGCCGGCGGCCGGTGGTGTCTTCGCGGCGGCCGATCTCGGCCCGGTCCTCGAGGAACTGCCGGATCTGTTGCCGGCGGTGGAGACGGCCCTCGCCCGTGTCGATCGGCTGCCCGCGGAGGACCGCTTCGCAGCGATGGCCGAAAGCGATCCGGATGGGCTCGCGGCGGTCGGCGAACTGGTCGCTGCCGTCTACTTCCTCGATCCCGAGGTATCGCGTCTGATCGGCTACCGCAGGCGCGAGGCCGTACCGATCGTCTTCGATACCGACCTGGTGGAGCTGACGCGGCCGGTGGTCGCGGGCGGCTACCGTTCGCCGGTGTACGAAGAGAGCTGACGCTTGGTGGCTCCACCAGGATTGCCGCCGCGACTTGCAAGCTTGATTATCTAGGGGGGACGAACCATGGCGGTCGACAATCCGGACACCCCTGCCGACGATGGCCAGACCTGGGTTGGCGAGCGCGTCGGCCGGGTTGCGGCACCCCTGCGTGAACGAGTCCTCGACATCGTCCGCCAGGCGATCCTGGACTTCAAACTGCGGCCCGGGCAGCGGCTGATCGAGCGTGAGCTGATCGAGCAGCTCGGTGTCTCCCGGACCACCGTGCGTGAGGTGCTCGCGCGCCTCGCCGCCGAGGGACTGGTGACGATGATCCCCCAGAAAGGCGCCATCGTCAGCGTCCTGACGCCGGAAGAGGCGGCCGACATCTACCAGATGCGCGCGTTGCTCGAGGGCCTTGCGGTGCGCCGCTTCATCGAACGGGCCGACAAGACCGACATCGTCGAGCTGCGCAGCATCGTCGACGACCTGAACCGTGCCGCCGAGCGGGGCGCGACGCCGGCGGAGGGCCTGAAAGCCAAGGACCGCTTCTACCGCGTTCTGATGCGGGGGGCCAACAGCGCGCGCCTGACCGAGATCCTCACCAGCCTGCAGGGACAGGTGCGGATGCTGCGGGCGATGTCGCTCTCGGCGTCGGATCGCCTGCCCCGGGCTGCCGACGAGATCGACCGGGTGGTCGCCGCCATCGAAGCCGGCGATGCAGCAGCCGGGGCGGCGGCCTGCGAGGAGCACATCCGCCACGCGGAGAAGGTCGGCATACAGCGCTTGGCCGAACTGAGCGAGGGCAGCTCACCGGGCGGCGGGCCCGAGCTTGATCCTCGCACCCTCGACACGCTCCGGTCGGGCTAGCCGCACGCGAGCGGTGGCCGCCACTTACAGCCCTACGCGGGGACGGAATTCCATATGCTGGTACTATTGTATGACGATCCGACGGAGAACGCAGGGCTCTGAGGACAAAAACCCGGACACCGGGCGTGGGACCGGGGTCGAAGTGGGATGGAGGAATCAGATGGCCGTCGACTCGCCCAGCATCAAGCATCGAACCTTCGGAGGACAGCGGCGGCAGGGCAGTCGCATCGAAGCTCAGTTCAGCCGCTCGAGCGTGAGCCTCCTGGTCGTGGACTCGCAGGAGATCGTCGGCGTCGGGTTCCGCCTCTTGCTCGGCAGCCGGCCCTGGGTGAAGCGGTGTCTCCACGCGACCACGGGCACCGAGGCGTGCGAGCACGCCCGGCGATACCAGCCCCACGTGGCCATGGTCGCCTCCGAGATCGCCGAGTCCTCCAAGGGCGCGCTGTGCGCCGACATCCGTCGGGTGTCCCCCGGGACCCGCACCATCCTCACCCTCAACACGCCCAGCGTGTCCGCCCAGACCCTGAGGACCATGGGCGCCTGCGGCTTCGTCTCCAAGCTCTGGCCGGTAGAGGATGCGGTGGCGGTGATCCGTGCCACCGGGCTCGGGCTCGAATTCGCCGCCACCCCGCGGACCCATGACGGTGTCAGCCTCTCGGCGCGCGAGCACGACGTCCTGTCCCGAATCGCGATGGGAGAGACCAACCGGGAGATCGCCGCGGTGCTCTATCTCTCGCCCCACACGGTGAAGCAGCACGCGAGTGCCGCCTTCCGAAAGGTCCAGGCGCGCAACCGGACCGAGGCCGTCGACCATGCCAGGCGGCTCGGGCTCATAGCCTGACAGCCAGCTCCGTCACCGCCGTTGACACCGTGTGCTCGCACCTACGCTCGGCCAGTGCTCTGATGGCGCGGAATGTGACTGTTGACCAGATGTCGGCGAACTCGGTAGTTCTGGAGGAGTTGGTTCCCCCAATACGGGGATGGGGTGCGGAGTGTTGGTCAACGCCAAGGCCGCGAATTGCTACCAAGGACTGTGGAACGTGCCATTCAACGACGATGACAAGGAGTCAGCATGGAGAAGGTAAGCACCGAGGACGGCCGGTACGAGCGCGGCCTTCAGCTGCGGCGTGAAGTACTCGGTGAGGACCACGTTGCTCGCTCCCTGGAGAACGCCACGCCCTTCGCCGAGCCGATTCAACAACTTGTCACCGAGTACTGCTGGGGTGAGGTCTGGTCTCGTCCGGGGCTTGATCGTCGGGCTCGTAGCCTCGTCAACCTGAGCATGCTCACGGCGCTCAACCGCAACCACGAGCTCGGCATTCACGTGCGCGGCGCGCTGAACAACGGCCTCACCCGCGAGGAAATCCAAGAGGCACTGTTGCAGACCGCGATCTACTGTGGTGTGCCGGCCGCACTGGAGTCCTTCCGGGTGGCAGAGCGGGTATTGACGGAAATCGACGCCGAAGGCTGACGCAGGCGCGACGCCACTGACGCGTCCGGCCCCTCCTCAGTTGTTCGGTTCGCCGACCGGGGTTCCGCCGGTCTGCACCGCATAGCCGGTGTAGGTTCCCGAACCACCGAGCGTCGGGCTGTCGTGCGAGAAGGCGATGTGCGCCCAACCTTGGCTGTCGGTGTCCACGCCGAAGTCGTCGAAGAGCTGGCGGCCTTCCGTGCAGGAGACGCCACCCTCGCAGACTTCGCCCTGGTGCACGGCCATGAGCCGCTGGGGGCTGCCCCAGCCGGCCGGGGTGCCGGCGAGGTTCTGCACGAAGTCGACGTAGAAGGTTTGGTCTTCGCCGGTCGGAGCGCCGTAGTAGACGAGATCGACGCCGCCCGAGGTGGCGACCAGCCAGGGGAAGATCGACTCCGCGGAGCCCGTGCTCACCGGCCCCGAGCAGGTCCACGTCTGCCCGTGGTCTGAGGACTCGGCGGTCCGGACGCTGTGGCCGTCGGACCAGGCGTACCAGAGGTTGCCCGCCGGATCGACCGAGACATTCGGGAAATTGTGGTCGAGGTCGGTCGAGGGGGAGGCGACGCTGCAGGGGATCGGCCGGTCGGCCCAGCTTTTGCCTCCGTCGGCCGAGACGGCGAGGAACGCCTCGTTGTAGTTGGAGCCCCCCGCCGCCGAGGGTGCGACGAATGGCTGATAGGCGTAGAAGCCGCCGGTCTGGTCGGGCAAGTTGCGGTGATCGATGACGAGGTTGCCCAACTCGTTGTTCGCTTCCTTATAGTCGCCGAAGGGGATTGCCCGGGAGATCTGGGTGTACGTCGAGCCTCCGTCGTCGGACCGCAGCACGTCGATGTTGTTGGTCGTTATGTCGTGGTAGGTGAGGAGCGAGGTCTCGGCTCCGAACGCCGCGATCCACTCGCGGTCATCGACCGGCAGGCCCACCTGGACCGGCGTCTGGGTGAACGTGGTGGCGCTGTCGGTGGAGGTCGCCACGTTCACCGATGCGAGGTTGAGGCTCGAGACGTAGACGTTGTAGTTGCCGCTGGGGTTGGGGGCACTCGCGAGCGCGATATCGATGTCGCCACCGGAGGCACCGATGCCGGAGATCGCGTTGGGCTGCCCTCGGTACTCGAGTCCGCACCCCGATCCGCCGGCTCCCCCGAGCGCACCGAGCCCGCGCCAAAGCGCGCTTCCCCCGCCCAGGCCGTTCTCGGAGCCGAGGAAGACGTCGTCGGCACGCGAGACGTGGATCGCCGGCTCGCCGGCCCCGTTGGTGCCGCAACCGGTCGCGCCGATCGCGCTCGTTCCGAGCTCCCCATAGGAGAAGTCGCCGACGGATTCGGCGGCGGCCGGGCCGGCGGCGATCCCGCAGACGGCCGCCGCGACAACGGACAAGCCGCACAGGACGGCGATGTGGAAACGGGTGGTGAACGAGCGACGATCGGGCATTGCTGACTCCTTGCGGCGAGCGGGCGGGGAAGCGCCTCCGCTACCCCGCCATCTATGCACCGAAACATGGCTCATGGCGCCTGGCCGGCGCAATTTTCGGTAAGGCCCTCCGTTCCTTTTTCGCTGTTACATTCGGCCGGCAGCGCGTATGGGAGGCGCCCTGTTGGAGACCGAGATCAAGCTGCGCAGAGGGATATTCCCGGTGGTGATGGCGGTGGCGGCCGTGCTTCTGGCGATGGCGCCTGCTGCGCGCGCCGACTTCCCGTCGCTCTTCGCCGGCGGGGTCGCCTGTGCGCCGCAGCCGGCGAACGGCAACGTCCGGCTCTGCAGCGGGACCACCACGACCTGGGACGGCAAGACCAAGATCGATGTCGACGTGATCCTGCCACCGCGGGTCGGTTCCGGGGCCGACGGGCCCTATCCGCTGATCGGCGATTTCCACGGGTGGGGCGGGGAAAAGATCGGGCTGAACGCCCAGACGCAGGGCTGGGCTGAAGCCGGCTACGCGGTCTTCAGCATGAGCGACCGCGGCTGGGGGGGATCCTGCGGCGGCTCGGACCCCGAACGGCTGCCTGGCTTCCCCGCCTGCGAACACGGCTACAACCATCTGATGGACGACCGCTACGAAGTGCGGGACGCCCAGTACCTGATCTCGGTCCTCGCCGACGAAGGCGTCGCCGAGCCGAAGCGAATCGGGGCGACCGGCGCCTCCTACGGCGGCGGCATGTCGATGGCGCTGGCCGCCCTGCGCAACCGGGTGATGCTGCCGGACGGCTCGCTGGTGCCCTGGACCAGCCCGGACGGCAGGGCGATGGAAATCGCCGCCGCCGTGCCGCAGTGGCCGTGGACGGACCTCGCCTACGCGCTGATGCCGAACGGCCGCACGCTCGATTACGTCGCCGATGCGCCGTACCGGGGCCCGAACGGCACCGCGCCGATCGGGATCGAGAAGGCTTCCTACGTCAGCGGCCTCTACGGGACCGGCCTGACGAGCAGCAACTACGCGGCTCCGGGAACCGACCCGGAAGCCGACCTGACGAGCTGGTACGGGCTGATCAACCTGGGGGAGCCCTACGAAGGCGACCCGGCCGTCGAATCGGTCCTCCAGCAGATCGAGACCTACCACTCGTCCTACTACATAAGCCACTCCGAGGCGCCGGCGCCGCTGCTGATCCAGAGCGGCTGGAACGACGACCTCTTCCCACCCGACGAAGCGCTCCGCTTCTACAACCGCACCCGCACCCAGTACCCGGCCGACCCGATCTCGCTGTTCTTCATGGACGACGGCCACGCGCGCAGCCAGAACAAGGCGGCGGACGTCGCGGTCTTCTCCGCGCGACTCAGCGCCTGGTTCGACCACTACCTGAAGGGCGAGGGGGCGGGGCCGAGCTCGAGCGTCGAGGCGCTGACCACGACCTGCGGCACGCCTTCAGGCGGTCCGTATACCGCCGCCGGCTGGAAGGAACTCGCGCCCGGTGAGATCCGCTTGGACAGCGCGGCCGCCCAGACGATCGTCCCGGGCGCCGGCGACCCGACCGCGGGCACGACCTTCGATCCGATCGCCGGCGGCGGCGCCTGCGCCTCGACCGGGGGCGCCGACCAGGCCGGGGTCGCCAACTACCGCCTGCCGGCCGCGCCGAGCGGCGGCTTCACGCTGATGGGGTCGCCGACGATCGTCGCCGACCTCGAATCGCCGGGACCGGACTCCGAGCTGGCGGCGCGGCTGGTCGACGTGGCTCCGGCGGGCACCGAGACGCTCGTCGCCCGTGCTCTCTACCGCCCCGGGGTCGGGAAGGCGAGTGCGGTCTTCCAACTCCATCCGCAGGGCTACCACTTCGACACCGGCCACGTGGCGAAGCTCGAACTGCTTCCCGCCGACGCTCCTTACGCGAGGCCGTCGAACGCCCAGCTGCCGATCACCGTCTCCAACCTCCAGCTGCGGCTGCCGGTGATCCAGCCGCCGGGCTCGCTCGGCTTCCTGGTCCAGCAGCCCGCGCCGAAGGTGGTCCCGCCAGGCTACGAACTGGCGGCCGAATACCGCACGGGCGCCCCGCCTCGGGCGCCTCGGTCCGGGCCGGGGCGGTGAAGAGCGCGGCAGCGTAGCTGTGCCTCGGTCGTCCTCAAGTGCTTTCGCGCCGCCGGCAGGCACCTGACCGGCGTCCGGGCATGCCGTGCGCGCGACACGCGGGCGCCGGAGGGTTCGTGGGCGCCCCTCTCGGCCGGTTTGACCGCGCCTGATTTCGCCGCGATTTCCTCAACGTGACTCGCGGCCGGACCCCCGCCGCCGATGGCGGCGGGACGGAAGTGTCCTTCGCCGAGCTTCACGTGGGTTCGCGGTGTGTTGATCTCGTTGGAG